>Ga0302324_100013095_pt1 | contig 16852 bp, 24 predicted proteins | sample Palsa_T0_1_FD_201949 | JGI IMG/M metagenome (GOLD analysis project Ga0302324, IMG submission 201949) | Peat permafrost microbial communities from Stordalen Mire near Abisko, Sweden - Palsa_T0_1 | ecosystem: Environmental > Terrestrial > Soil > Palsa > Peat permafrost | place: Sweden: Abisko...
CGCTAGTCATCATGGCTTGACCCGCAAGGAGTCTGGCTCATGAGGGCGATTAGAGCGAAGAGGTCTGCCTCCCGTACCGTGGATTGCACGGGCGACCGCGCCGAGCCACATGCGGAAGCGCCGCGAGGCGCATTATCCGCAAAAAGGAGGCAGACCATGCATGAGGGTATCACTGCGTACATCGGATTGGATGTCCACAAGGACTCCATCGCTATTGCAGCCGCCGGCAATGACCGGGAAGTACCGCACTTCGTCGGCACCGTCCGTCCGGACTTTAAACGGGTTCGTAAGGCCTTGAGCCACTACGGCTCTGCGAGCTCGTTGCAGGTGGTCTACGAGGCGGGCCCGTGCGGTTATACGCTGGCACGCCAGCTGTTGGCCGACGGGTTCCGCTGCCAGGTGATTGCCGCCAGTCGCATCACGCGCTCGCCCACCGAGCGCATCAAGACGGATCGGCGTGATGCGATAACGCTGGCACGCCTGGCTCGCTCTGGCGACTTGATTGCAGTTCGGATTCCGGATGAGCGTGACGAGGCCATTCGCGACCTGTCCCGCGCCCGACAGGATGCGGTTACAGCTTGTCTGAAGACACGCCAGCAGCTTAAAGCATTCCTGCTGCGGCACGGTCGGCCTCTTCGTGGCAGCAAGCCTTGGTCACCGACCGGCGAGCTGTATCTCTCCAAGATCAGCTTCGCCCATCCCGCCCAGAACATTGCCTTTGCCGATTACCGCCAAGCCGTACTCGATACGCGCGCTCGCGTCGAACGGCTCACCGAGGCGCTGCGCGCCCAGTGCGCGCACTGGCGCATGCAGCCTCTCGTATCGGCACTCGCCTGTCTGCGTGGGGTGGATTTCCTCACTGCCGTCATCTTGGTCGCCGAGATCGGGGACTTCAGCCGATTCGCACACCCCAAGGAGCTGATGGGTTATCTCGGCCTGGTACCTTCGGAGTACTCCACCGGCGAGCGGCATCATCGGGGCGATATCACAAAGACCGGCAACGCACACGCCCGCAGAGTCCTGGTGGAAGCGGCCTGGAACTACCGCTTTCCAGCCAGATTGAGCCACACGATCACTCGGCGGCAAGAAGGCCAGAGCAAGCCCGTGCGCGACATCGCCTGGAAAGCGCAGCTACGCCTGGGTCACCGATACCGCAGGCTTCAGTCACGCAAGCTCCACCAAAACAAGATCATCGTCGCCATTGCGCGCGAACTCACAGGCTTTCTCTGGGACATCGCGCGCCACGTGCCGCTCGTCGCATGAGATTGCAATGCAGCAATGCCAAGGAGAGATGATCACCCAAGCATAGTCTTTAAACTGCGGACAGAGCAGCAACGCGACGCGCAGGTCCGATGAGGGGAACCCTCGAGCAGGATATGTGAGCATCCCTCTGGGATGATCTCCGTAGCTAGACGGTAGGCAGCCCCGCGACGGACAGATGAAGTGCGGTAACCAATCCGCGGATATCAGCATGATCCATCGTCGCTTTGGCATTCCTGCGCGTCGCGTTGCCCGTCTGCCCGCTATGCTCCGAAGACAGCATCGAACCGATGAGAAGTGTCGTTGTGCCAATTGACGGGTCAAGCCATATCATCCTGCCGTCAATCCGATTTCCAACCGCAAAACGCGCTGTCCGCGCGGCATCGCAAGGGCGTAGCTTTGGAAACTGGAACCGCATCGTCCTAAGTCTGAGCTCGCCTGGTTCGAGTCCGAGCCGAGCTGGGCAACGAAAGAGGGAGAGGTTGTTGGTCCGGCACCCGGCGCCGGCGGCATGCCACACGCGATGGACTGTCGGTGGTCGTCGATCGTGAGATTAGGTCGGCAATGGCGTCAGCCGAAATGAACCGGCGGCACCCAATCAGCACGCTCGCCAATTGCCCAGTCCGCATGAGGTCATAGATCGTATTGCGCGAGATGCCGCCCAGCAGGCTGCGGGATTCCTGGATCGAGTAAAGTGCGCGGTCTAGCATTAATCCCTCGTTGCGTTCGAGCTGAGCCAGACCTGCGACTTATTGGTCCTTTAGCGCAGTATTTATGGTTGACTCACCCGTTGAATATTCTGCCTCTGGGCAGTCAGATTGGAAGACCGTCTTTCGCTTGATTTTGAGCGGAAACCTCGCCAAGTTTGCGTGGTAATTGGTTCCAGAATGGGCAGATACTGTGGCAAGGCGGTCCGGCTATACCGAGTAGAAGAGTCTCCTAATGAAACAGGCCGAAATTCGGGTGGGGCGGATTCCAAATTCCGAGACGCACATCGCGCTTGCCCCATTGGAGTAGCCGCTCGCTGCTCGTGTAGCCGACGGGATTAACGACCTCTACGGCAGCAGTGCTAATGGTCGTCTGAAACCGCCGTTGTGTTCCCTGCGCGAAGGCACGTAGTTATGCGGCATTGCGGCAAGACTTGCATGGGATGCAAGGGGTCCCGAGTTCAAATCTCGGCGCTCCGACCAGTTCGCACGTTGAGATTTCCGCTGTGGGCCATATTCATTCGCGCGGTCCATTACCCCAAGCGCGGATGAGCCTCCCTCGCGCTCAGTCAGGCCGGCATTGCCGAGTACCAGACGTCACGCTCTACCAGCGAGGTTACGACGCGCACTCGCGGCAAGGTGCCGCATGCTGTGATTGAGCACGCGCGGTACCTCGAGCGCAGCCGCGATAAGCTTGCATGGTCACGTCGGAGCAGTACGTGTCGGGCGGTTTGCTGTTCACGTTCGGCTACGACCTCCCGGCAGGCTATACGGTTGACCCGGTCGGACTGCGGACAACGCTTGAGGTTGCTGCGCGGGCGAAGGTGCCGAAAGAGCATGTATTCAATTTTCTGGCCGAGTTCGGCAAGCACTTTCGATAACACGCATTGCTGGGGGTTGGCGGAGAGCCGGCCGGAAGGTATTCGACCAAGAGACGTTAGGCCTTAGATGTAGACGCGGCCGGCCTTCCAAAAACTACCAGAAACACGAAAGGGCAAGCCTCTGGGAGGGGCGCGCGAAAAGCCGTTCAGCAAACCACGTGATGTAAAATACGAGCCATCGGCGACCTTGGGCTCTTGTCCCGCTGCTGCGGGACGTCGCCGATGGCTCGTATTTTACATCACGTGGTTTGCAACACTGGAATTATTAATCTATATAATACAGGGGCTTGCGAAGCTGCTGCACCGCACCTGGCTGAAATGGGTGTCAAGTCCATTGAGATACGCTATTCGCGTTCCTATACTCGCCTGTAGGTGTATCACTTGCTACGCCCCCGTGGGGCCAACATGGCAGTAACAAGCTCAACTTTCGGTGCTGTTCGACTAACAGCTAAGGACGCGAGGAAATTTCGCGACCAGATTACTTATGGCCGCCCAAAACAGGCAGCCATAGATGCGTGCGTGCGCGGCAAGGAAGCCGCTGAAGGGTACGTAACCCAAGGCTTTGCGGTAATAAGACGTAAGCGCGCGTAAGTGCCGCCTCCGCAGGGCGATCTAATCGTCCGCGCAATCAGACCCGATGACAACGTAAAGTCGTTGTCTATCCACAACGACTATGCACCCCTCAGGATTTTCATCCGGAGGCGTGCTTGCCAGTATGAAGCATGTGGGGTCGCTCGCACCCATGTTGTCGTGGCTCGAGAGCACGCGGAATGCGCTGGACGTCTCTGGGGGTATGTCACGCTGTCTGCTACGGAAGTCATAACTGTTGACGCGTACAAACCGGCCGCGGAGTGGCCAGAAAAGTGGCACATCCCAGCCATCAAATTGGCTCGAATGGCTGTCGATGAGGAATTACAGGGACAAGGCGTCGGCAGCTACTTGGTAGATTGGGCCATTGCGCTAGTAAACGACCACGTTGCGCGACACATAGGCTGCCGGTTAATTGTCGTTGACGCAAAGAAGAATGCCGTAGGCTTCTATGAAAAAAGGGGTTTCACCCTCTTGGATACCGAAGCAAACAAAGCGCGAGAAAATCCGGTGATGTTTCTCCTACTCAGGAACCTGGCTACATAACGATCAACCGCCGGACTCGATTTATATAGTCTGGCAAGATGTGATTTAAGGCAGGATAGGGCACCTAAACTGCGGCGCGGCGGGTCGAGGACGTCGGCGCGCGGCTATGGCTCCTCGGGCAAGACGGGTTCGATGTCGAACCATCTGATAGGGTTTGGCGGCTTCGTATAGATCCTCGTTATCTTCACGTACCGCGTCCCATCGGTCGAGCTACCGATTGCAACCCTGTCACCGATTTCGAGATGGGTTCCACGCGTTAGTAGATGTATGCCCGGCTCTTGCAGGGCGCTGTTGTCTGAAGCGCTTTCCCGGCTCGGGTACCATGCCTTCGCACCTTTTTCGCTAAGGTCATCCAGCCACAGCCCCCGTTGCAAGCGGGTGTTTCTCTATTCGTTGTCAGCCATTGGTAAGGCGCAGAAAGTCGTAGCTAACGTTTGCCAGCCTCGAACACGTCGAATCGAACTCCACCCTCGAATGGCTCAGGAATCCGGTACGTTGTAATGATTGCGCCCTCGAGTTCTAGCGATCCTCGTTTGAAAATCTTTACATCCGTGATGCTCTTTAGGTCCTTTGGTGAGCCCTCACGCCAAACGATAGTGGTTTCATGGTCAGCGGTCGCAACCTTACCGTCAACGCTTGTTCGCACTGTCTGCGGTTTCCGCTGAATAGTGATGGTTTGATCGGTGTGGTGCTTATCGGGATTACCCGCCGTTGAGTTTTGTATAAGAGTGATGTCTGCTCGTATGGTCATGTGACGTGCTATCCGGCGCGCTTTGCTCTCTCGGGGCGGGCGGGTACGGCTCGCCACGTTCCTGCCTTAATATCGTGCGGATAGTGAGAATCGACGTTAGCCGGAAACTCAGCGTGAAGTCGAGCCTCGGCTGCGGGCAGATCAGCGGACGCCTCCGGAATACTGGCGTATCTGCCGCGCTCAAGTGTCACTTCGCCATTCTGCGAGGTCCAGGTCAATACAAAGGGCTTTTCGATCATCGCATCGTCGGTCATATTGAAACCTTCGGCTCGAGATCCTGCACTATGGCCCGGAACTTTGCCCGCGTACGCTCGACAGCGGGTGCGACATCGCCGCCACCAAAAAGCGCAATCGCACCGGCGGCGGTCCTAAGCATCGTAACGATGCGCGCATCATCTCGCTCCCTGGACATTGCGGCGTGGCACTCCGCCAAATTTCGTTCGCCCAGCTCGAAGCCCATGTAACCGGTTTTAGGTGTCGTCGCGTCGCGCAGGGCGACGACATCCGCTTGCGCGTCGCGGACTGCCTGAAGAATTCGCGCGTGAATTGCTGGCGGTACATCTGCCATGAGAAAGCCCTTCCTATTCCTTCACGAGCTTGCCGAGGTCGTCTGATGTTTCTTCAACGACGATATTTATAAGACACGTAATATCGTCATTGCTAATCCGAATGTATCTGAAATAGCGAGAGCGAACCTTGCCAGAAAAGGCCGCACGTTCGCCGCCGTCCATCGAATTGTCGATGTGGATGTAGTCACCGACATTGGGTAAGGCAGCAAATCCGCCCTTGTCGCTAACTTCAATTCCTACTATTTCCCCATCGTCATGCGGCCGAGGACTTCCCTTTGGCAGGTGCTGATATTCGATAAAGTATTTGACCATTACCGACTCCAGGCGCATCCATTGGCGCAGCAAGTGTGCCCCGGATTCTAGGGCGTGACGTGGTGCCAGGCTACTGTAAGAAATGCCAGTCCCAACGAGGGACCAGCCACTAAGCCGGGCAAACTCTACCGCTGCGCTGCACGCGACATTCTCGACCGCACGCAGCAAACGCGTCTCCCCGTTGTGGTTCTATGCGAGCACCAGTTCCGCCGAATCAATCGCATGTCACGTCCGGCGCCGCCGATCGCGCAACGGGCCGCGCTCCATACAGCTTGGTGCACTGCGGACTACTGTATGGACCGCATGGCCTGCCGGCGGCTACGGTTCAGCGATGCCCGCCGAAACGTCTTTGACCCGCTCGAGCCAACCCATGAGCCACGCTAGTACGTGGTGCGCAACATGCACGGCGCGCTGCTGGAATCGCGCCGCCTCGCGGACGGGGCGGATCTAGAGCGCGCATTCATCGCGGCTATGCTCCAGAGGATCGATGCCGGCTGGCGGATTGCTGAATTCAGTTCGACGGGTGGCACGTTCTTTTGCACGTGCGGTGTGGAAAGGCGGATGGTCAGCATTACCGCAACCGATCCCGGTCGGCGGCCGGCCTTTGGTGCCGCGCATCTGACGGAAAGCCCGTGGCATGATGATTGACGAGGTAGGCGGCCCTGTATTGGCTTATGTGGCCTGGCCGTTTTCATTTGTTTTGTCGAAACACCAGTCTATATTGCCTGGCATGCAGCGCCGCTCGATACGTGGCGACGGCAGGCATGCCGGCATCTGCGCGCTTGCGCAGCAATTCTCCGATGAGCCCTGCTGTCCTATCGGTGGCGCAAGCCCCTAGGATCACTGAACTTAGCGCCTGCGGGCGAAAGGGCAAATATTTGCCAGCTTGCTCAGGCAGGATAATTCGGCGTTCCCCCTCATAACTCCAGCAAGGATGCTTCCGGAGAAGCATCGGCATGATTTGCTCTTCGAATCCATCAATCCAGTTGATTAAAGGGTAATCAACTAGGTAATCGACCCTGACCGCATGGGCTAGCGTGTGGAAGTCAAGGGAAGTGTCGAACACTAGACAGATTCCACGATGCTGCCCGGCGTAGTGGCTCCACATCAAAAGATTTCTGACGTTGGTGGCAAAACACGTCACGCCTATGCTTTGACGATGCACTTGCTGCGAGTTTTTTAACGTCGGCACAAAGTCAGATAGAGGTATGGCCATGAATCGTCGAAGGGTCTCATCGAACCCATCTACATCTGCGCCGTTTTGCCGAATGAGTTGCGACATCTTCACCCGGCGCTGTTCTTCGGTGCCTTCCGCGTAAATGTAAGCGGCCATATCGAACGGGTCATTAAATTCGGCTGCACTGCCCATCCGCAACACCGAGTGGACGATAATGTCTTCCAACGTTTGGTCGGCGTACGCGCCATCGACAGAGCGATACTTATATAGAAATCGGCCAACCTTTTTCTGTTTGGAAAACTTTCGGGTCAATATGCGCTGCTCAAAGCGAGACAGGCGCTCGTATTCCCGGACGAGCGGATCTAACATCGGGTTCGGAAGCAGGGCTGCGAGATCGTGTGGCACGGCCGCCATAATGGCCCGGGTTATGGACGCAAGCTAGGCTCGGGCACCTTGATCTCAGAACACGGGAGCACCGGCGGCGGGACTCCATGCCGCCAACGGCACACCGGCGTACCGTCGCCGTAGACTCGCCGCCGGTAGGCGTATGAAGATGTGAAGGCATGAACCTCGACAAAGCGGCTGCGGAGCTGGGACTAGCCAGCACTTCACTTGAGTTTTCCAAAACCGATAAACGGGTAGCAACTATCCTTGCGCGCATCGTTGCGGCCAAGACCGCCCTCAAAAATAGAGACGACGTTACGGCCTGCGTGGAACTCAAAGACATGCCTGCCGACCTTGCTCGGGTGACAGGTGTGTCGGCGAAAGCACGCGACTTCGTTGGGTAGGTTCGAATGTCACGAAATGACCTTTGAGCAGCTCATGGCGCCACGAAGACCGATGTCTTGAGGCGATAACGACCGTGGGGTTCACTATGAAACTAATGATTGGAACTGGCGCGCTCATGGGACTGATTGTGAGTGCGGCTCAGGCGCTACCGGCTGGAGATAGCAACTTCGTTACCGTGCAGGAACTCTATGAAGAATGCCGCGCGACAGGTGTCGGAAGCGCCGACGCAGCTATCGCAGCTGCTCGTAACGCCCTATGTGGTGGCTATATCGCTGGGGTTGGCGACACATTAGTCCACACAGGTGGGTGCCCAGCGTTGATTGGGGCGAGTTATGGCGCGATGGTGCAAGCGTTCAAGAACTGGGCACCAGCACACCCGCAAGATTGGTCAAAGCAGCAAGTCGAGGGAGTAATCGCTGCTTTATCCACTGTCTGGTCATGCGGGAAGTCGCTGTGAGCCATTCGACCGTCAGAACTGGATTGCGAAGCAGTCATTGACGGCGCGCGGTAAACTGACCGCACGCAGCATGAAAGCAGATGACTGGAGCTGACTCAAGGGAAGCCGCTGCTGAAGTAGCTAAGAGCTACGCGCCTGATTGGCATGTAGCGCAGGATGCTCGCGAGGGCACGTACTACTGTGCACCAGCGCAGCCGGACGCCCCGGTGGGGGAAGTTCTCGGGCGCTGGCTCGCAATACCCATCGCTGTCGTGCTGCTGTTGTTGTTGCGTGGCGCTCTGCGATGGTATCGAAGGGGCACGGCCGCACGAAATAGGTAGGCTACCGCGTGAATCAAGAGCCCGACCCAGACGACAATTCGGCGGTACTCCGCGCCAGCGCGGAGGACGATATGGTCCGCGCGGTTCTTGACCGCGTGCTTTCCTCAGGGCAAGCGACCGACAAATTCTCGGGATGGGTTCTGGCCGCTGCGGGCGGATTCATAGGCCTACAAATCAGCGTTGCCTCGACCATTGCGGCACATGCGCCGGGACTTATGCTGACCGTGATCATCGTTACTGTGGTATCGCTATTCATCGGCGCGATGGTGCGGCTGATGGTCTACCATACCGACCTCGCACTATCCACGCAGGGTATTGGCAAACTAGGCGAAGAAATCAGGGATCGCTACGTAGCCGAGATGACAGAGCAAGGCCGCTATCTGCAGAGTAAGGGCAAGCCGGTTCCACCCTTGAAACCGCTCGATTTCAACCGCGTGACCCGCAATACGACGGCGCTTGTTGACCTCAAACAGAGGTGGCTCCCCAATGCGCTGTTCGAGGGCACCGACAAAGTCGTCGGCCTTTTGGTTCCCAAGCCGGTACCAGAAACGGCCGTCGATGAAATGTTCCGGGGACTCGAAAGGCCCGTTCGGCTAGCGACGGCCGCGCAATTTTGGGCTGTGGTGCAACTGGCTGTGTTGATCGTCGCGGTAGCGGTCGGTGCCATTGCCTATTGCGTCGCCGTCATGCCCTGAACCGAACGCCGGCTGTGCGAGCTCCACCAAGCGAACTAACTTGCCTCCGCGCTCGCCAGAATCACTAATCTTCCGGCATCCATGTGCTCGGGCATGGACGTGACGAACACGCGCTTCAAATCGCTACCAGGAGGCAGCAGTCGGGACTCAAGCAACGCCCCGTGCATGTCACACCGTAAGCCAGTGCGGCTCCTCGGTCGGCTCCAGCGGGTCGAAGACGTTGCGGCGGACCATCGGCCGCCCTGGCGGTCCATACAGTAGTCCGCAGCGCAGCAGACTGTACGAAGACGAGATCGGGGCTGCCGCAGCTGGCACAAACTGCCGCTTTTCTAAGTCAGGGGATTTCCCCGCACGCGGTCCCGCGCGTAGGATGCACGGCAGGGAGGAACTAAGAATGAAAACGGCCACCGCCCTGTTGGTCTTGGCGCTATTCGCGGGTTGCTCGACATCTTCGCACGTGCTTGTGGGTACGCAGCGGCCGCCAATTTCGCCGGAGCAGGTGCGTATCTATACCCATCCGCCAGAGCGTTATGAGGAAGTCGCAATAGTTGGAGCGTCTAGCCGGCAGTCATTCTCGCCTGGCGATCAGGCAAAGACCGACAAGGTGATTCAACGGCTGAAGAAAGAAGCCGGGCAACTTGGCGCAAATGGCGTTCTGCTTCAGGGCTTGGGCGATCAGTATGCGGGCTCAGTCGGGAGCGGATTCGGCTCCGCCACCGCCTCTGGCCACACTGCCGTTGGGTCCAGCTTCGGAGTGTCCGCCGGGCTTTTCAATAAGACCGGGCAGGGGATAGCGATTTACGTTCCGCCGGCGATGTAGATGCTCAGTCATAGAGATAAAGCGCGCATGAAAACTGCGACAGTGTTCGCCATGACTATGTTGTGCGGCTGCGTCTCGATGTACATGGATGATTATCTGAAACCATTCGTTGGACAGGACATCCACGCGGCCGTCGCAAAGCTCGGCTATCCCGACAGCCAGCGCACGATGCTCGGCGACACGATATATGTTTGGGAGAGCAACCGTCACGGCATAATGGTTCTTCCGACAGTGACGTCGACCACGGGTGACGTTGGTGGCGTGCCGGTCGCCATGAATACATATGGGAGCGAGACCGTTCCGACGCACCAACAGTGCAAAATCCAAATAGCAGTCGATTCAAACGGAACCATTAAGAACTACCAATGGTTCGGGAACAATTCCGGGTGCGCCCCTTACTTGAAGGCGCTGTTAAAACATTAGTGTCGCTGCGGCGACTAACGGGCGGACGCTATCCGTGCCTTCAGCGCGACCGGGGCTGGCAATAGGTGTGGCAAAGCAACCGCGCAGAAGAGGATCGGCATATCTGTGGTGCTTGAGTAGCAAAGAACGTCCCGGTTGCCGCAAGTAATGCCAAGAAAACCGCCACCAGATTCGCCGATTGGTTCTCTCACGGGCTACCTTGAGAGAATTAAACAAGTCCGGGCATATTGGGGGTTGGACAAAGAAAAACGGAGGGGGGATGTCGAAGATATCTGGTTTCGCGGGCATGCCTTGACGCACTGGAAACTGACGCCAAAATTCTATCGACGGGAATATAGAGAATCTGACGAGGCCGAAATCCGGCAGGAATTTCAGTTTCGCGCACAGCAACTTATTCAAGGGTCCCGCCTTCCCACTGACAAGTGGGAGTGGTACTTCCTCATGCAGCATTACGGCGCGCCAACTCGGTTACTCGATTGGACTGATAACCCATTGGTCGCACTGTACTTCGCACTTTATGATCCCAAGCTCGACGATTACGAAGCAGCCAATGACGCAGCCGTTTGGGTTTTGAATCCGTGGTGGCTAAACCGGCGGCTAGATAGAGGGATTCAAGGTGCAATGCTGTCTGACTGGGATGAGGCGGACGCCTATCTACCCGACCTTGGAAGAGCATTTTCCGGCACTACTGTGCGCACTCGCAAACCGGCCGCAATAGACCCGCCGCACGTAGATCGTCGCCTCGCCGCGCAAGGCAGCCGCTTTGTCATTTTTGGCGCCGACAAAGACTTGATGAGGACAAAGGCTGGACGGTCCAAGCGTGTATCAGCACGCCACCTTACGAAGATCACCATTAATCGGCGCGCGACTAAGGCCCTGCGGTTGGATTTGGAATTGTGCGGTATCACGCGGCCGCTGCTTTTTCCGGACCTTCAAGCCCTTTGCGACGATATTTGCCGGAAGTGGCGGAATCCCATCTGACAAGCTCCCAAGACACCCTGGTGCGTCTGAGCTGCTGCTGGTCGATATTCGGACTAGTTGAGACTTAGGACAATGCCGTCTGCAGGCATTACACAGTGCGTGCCGCCATGCGCATTGGGTGGGGTACATCATGGGGTATCAAAGGGGGCAGCGCGTGAATTTGACCTTTATGGTCAATTATTTGCGCGAAACCTGCGATTCCGACCCTAAGTTTCTTTGGCTAGAATTGCGCCCTTAGTGGCTTCGAGTAGTTATCTGCTAGCAGTCCGTTGTTGCAACCGATACTGAGCGCCCCACGGTCGGTGGAACCGCCGCCCATTGCGTCGCTGGTATGGAGTAAGTTTCGCGGTTGCGCGCCAACAGTCCGCCAGTATTTTCTGTACCCACTTGAGCCGCATTGGGAAATCCGGTCCGAGTTTCTGAAGAACCTCTTTTGCCGTGAAATCAGGATGCCGCGACCATGTAGCGCAGACCCGGACCCGTGCAGGCGTCCATCGATCGATGTGCCAACGCACTTTATTCTGCGCCGGACTATTCTTAGCAGAGCCTCTGCGGCAGTCCCTGAGAATCGAATAAACCCGCGTCATACCAACAGGATGAGGGAGGCGAAGCCTCGCCTTGACTTGATTCGCTGTCGCATCGGGATTCTGCCTCCAGATTTCATGTATCCGATCCCGGGCAACCTCGGATGAGATGCGGGCCGTCGGATGTGTTAGTCCTAATCGACGCGCCGTCCGCTGGATTGTTTGGCCAGTCCACCGTCCGCCCATGGGCGATTCGATGCCTCGCTCGTTAAGTGCAATGGCTGCAGCGCGGTATGCGATTGGTCTTCGTTGCCTACCGGGCTGCCGCAATGCCCATTCGATTTGCATTCGATAGGCCTCGGCTCGCTCCATGGCAGCTCTACTTTGCACGGCTCTGCCGAGCCCAGCCACTTGCCGCCGCTTGGCCTTAGAAAACAATTGCAGGCCAAACTTCCTCCCCCTGAGCTTCATTGCGGCTGTAGCGGCTTTGCACCGCTCCGAAATCATTTTGCGCTCTTGTTCCGCTACAGAAGCATAGATGTGCAGGGTGAATTGATCACAGTCCCGACCAAAGGCCGCGACCATAAAGTGTACCCGGTGCTCCATTAGTCCCGTGATGAAATGAACATTTCGGGACAGGCGGTCGAGCCTGGAGCACACAAGCGCGCACCGGCCGACTTTTGCCTCCTTCAGAGCAGCTGCGAGTCCCGGGCGTAACAGCAATGCATCGGCTCCGGCTCCAGTCTGTATGTCCTGATGCCAGGATCGAACTGTGAACCCCTCGCGCTTGCTGAAGGCCTCGATGTCGGAGCGCTGCACAGCTAGTCCCAAACCACTGCGACCCTGTTCGCGAGTGCTGACCCTCAAGTATCCGATTGCTTCTGACATCGTGACGTCCTCCCATAGGTGCTATCACGATAGTCCCGGCGTTAGAGCCGCCGCCAAGATATTGTTTGCCTCGGCGTCCCGTTCGGTAGTCCGCAGTGCAGCAAACTGGATAGAGCTACGGTAATGCCCTATGTGTGGACGCTACACGCACCTTTACACTTGAGCCGAGATCCGCGAGTTCTACCAACTCTCGATCTGGCATTCGCCCGTCGGCCGCTCGTCCTACCAAGCCGTCCACACGGGCTACGATTGGTTGTGGAAGCCGCGGCGGCCAAGGTCCAGGCAAAGCTTGCGGTGCGCTTCGAAGCTGATTCGTTCCGGGTATGGACGGCTCTGGTGGAAGCGGGCCTTGGTTTCACGGCACTCCCGTTGTCGGCGATTTCGCGTGAGGTAGATCAGGGACTCCTCAAGTACGCGCCGCTTATCGAGCCGAAGGTGACGCGACAGCTGTTACTTGGCACTCCCGGCGCTCAGGTGTCACGAGCGACGAAGATTGCAATCGAGCTCGTGCGATCAGAAATTGCTGCCCTCGTTCGCTCCGGCAAGTGGCCTGCAAAGCTGCAATTCACTCCGCGCAGATGGCGCGTCTTGCAAAGAGAGCCGGATCTCAATTGAAATAGCGATGACGGTCACGGTTGCGGCCTTTGTGCAGCTTTCGCTTGACGCTCCCGATTGAAACGCAGCCATACACCGTTGGACTTCGATGGACACTAATTCACATGAAGAGCACCCACGGGAAAGCGAACCGCCGATGAATTTGAGGTGTGGGGTATCTGGTGGGGTACGTCGCAATTTATCAAGTCGAATTCTCGATTCGGATTATTCACTTAGCCTCAACGGACGATTCCGACCCTATCCATTACTTTGTTCATCGCGCACCGCAACTGTTCGATAAGCGCGGGCGCTTTTGCCGTTTCGTGGTCGTGCAACTACATTTTGGTGGCGCTGTTGGCAACGGCGAGGACAGTCGTTGCAAGTCAGGCGTCTGCAGTGACAGGTGGATCCCTGTCTCCCGCCACCCAATCAGAGGGACCGACCCTTAGGTGCGTCTCCTGCGCCAGGATCAACGCCGCCCTGCGCACGCCGTCGAACTGCCGCTCGACGTCGACGCGCATCGCGGCGGCGAACTCCGGACCGAAATTCCAGTTGTGGCCAATGGAATTCACCTCAGTCACCACGAGTTGGCCGGTCAGGGCGCTCTTGAGGACATCCACGCCCAGTAACGGGAGATCGGGGAATGCACGGGCTGCGCGCTCGCCCAAAGCGATGATGTCTTCGTCCGTGCAGAAGGCGGCAGTGGAATCGCGCGCGTTCGAGACGATGGATACCGACTTACGGGCGTCGCCCCGCGCGTCGAAATCCTCGGGTCCCCTCAGCGGCTGGCGCGCCTGGTTGGCCGTGATGACCAGACTGTAGAGAATCCGGCCGAACAGGGTATTGACTCGATAGCTCACTGGCCACGCCCCCGTGTACACGAACTCCTGCACCAGCAGGCGCGGACTCGGGCCGGCCGCCGAGGTCACCACCGGCTTCCACCGGACCCGCTCGCGGCGGACGATGCGGACTTCGGCGCCCTTGGCGCCGTAATCTGGCTTGCGCACAACATAGGCTCCAAAGCCTGACAGATCGGGCTGAACCCCATCCTCCAGCACGACCCACTTCGACACCGGGATACCGGCACGCTCGAGGATCCGATACTCCTCGCTCTTCGCCAGCGGGAAGCCGCAGCAGACCTGAGCGGGCATGGCCGGACGGTGGCGCAGCAGCCCCGGTGAGACCACGAGCGTCGGCAGTGGTGCGAGTCCCGCGTCCCAGCCGGGAACGTCGGCCACGACGCGAGCGTCGATGCGATCGTCTATTTCCGCGACCGTGCGCGCGGCGCGCTCGAGACTGTCCCGATCAACGTCCGGGCCGAGGACCAAGACGAGATTGCAGCGGCGGTGGCCGCAGCGGGCCGGGACGGACGGCGGGCGCTCGCTGCGCGCCGCGGCTGGAGGCGCCGGGTACGCAGCCGGAGCACAGAGGGCCTGCGCGCCATGGACGGGGAGCACGTCTCCGGTGCTTCGCGTCTGCAGCAGCGCCGCTTGGGCCGCGATCGTACGGTGGTCGAAGATTTCGAGCAGCGACAGCTCGCCCAGGGCCGCCTCGCTGACGGCACTTGCCAGGCGCATTGCGCTCAGCGAATGGCCGCCGACGTCCAGAAAATCGTCCTCAACGCCGATCTCCGGCAGACCGAGGATGTCGCGCCAGTGCTGGGCAAGCGCCGCCTCGAGGGCGTTGCGGGGCGGCACCATGACGTCCGCCAGCGGCGCGGATACGGTCCCGGAATCCGGCAGGCGCTGCCGATCGACCTTGCCGGTCGCCGTCAGCGGTAGCGCCTTTAGAATCACGAAGGCCGCGGGCAGGTACTGCGGGGGAAACCGCTCGCGCAGGTAGGTCCGCATCTCGGGGATCGCTGGCGCATAGGGCGTTTCCGGCACGACGTAGGCGACCAGCGAGGGCTCACCATTGCGATCGGGCCGCGCTACCACTGCGCAGGAGGCGATCAGCGGGTAGCCGACCAGCGCATCCTCGACCTCTCGCGGTTCCACACGCACGCCGCGGATCTTGACCTGATCGTCGATGCGACCGAGCAGTCGATAGCAGCCTGGCTCATACTCGATGCCGAGATCCCCGGTGCGGTAATAGATTTCCTGCGCATCGGCGCCATGGCGCACGAACGCGCGTTCGGTCGCCTCTCGATCGTCGCAATAGCCGAGACTGAGCGAGTGGCCGCCGACGAGAATCTCACCCGTCTCTCCCGGGGCGCATGGCGCGCCGACGCGATCGATCAGCTGGACCTTTACGCCCGGCAGGGGGTGGCCGACCGGTATGAAAGAGCGCGTCGTATCCGCGGCCTCGACACGATGGCAGAACTGCGCCATGGTCGCCTCGGTGGCACCGTAGAGGTTCACGAGTTCGACCCCTGGGCCGAACCGGCGGCGCCACCGCCTGACGAGCGACACGTGCAGCGTCTCGCCAGAGGAGAGCACCGTACGCAGCGGGGGCAGGCGCCGGATGCGCGCGGGTGCGCTAACCAGAGCATTGATCAGCGAAGGCCCGCAGTGCATGAGCTCGATGCGTGCGTCGCGCAGCCACTCGAGGAGTCGTTCGGGCTCGAGGCGGGAGGGGTAGTCAGGCGGGATCACGATCGTGCCGCCGGCGCAGAGCGGCACGAAGATGTCGCGAAACCAGGGATCGAAGGTGGCCGTAACGAGCTGGCTGCAGCGCGTACCGGGCTGGACGCTGAACGCCTCGATTTCCCACGCGATCCGGTCTGCCAGCGCGGCCAGCGACCCAACGATGCCTTTGGGCTGTCCGCTCGATCCGGACGTGAAGTAGATGTATGCAGGGGCGTTGGTCGCAGGATGAGTGATCGCCGCGCGGAATTCATGCGTGACGCCGTCGTCGCCCGGGATCGCGATGCGGTCGCACGTGTGCGCGCCGGCGTCGGCGAGGTGCTCGCGCGCGGCCTGCGCCGTGTGCGCGTCGTGCAGCAGTACCCGGGCTCGTAGCCGTCCCAACCGCTGTCGCAGCCGCTCCGCGGGTGCATCGTGTTCCAATGGGACGAATACGGCACCGGCGCTGATGACGCCGAGCATGACAGCCACGAGTGCCGTGCGATCGCTGGTCCACACCGCGACCCGGTCGCCCGGCACGCAGCCGGCCTCCCGCAGGGCGTACGTGACGGCCATCGCGCGCCGTTGCAGCGCCCCATAGCTGCGCTCGATGCCGCTCGCTTCGATCGCCACGGCGTCCGGGACGGCTCGCGCTCGTTCCGCGAAGCGGTCGAGAAGGTTCAGGGTCACGTCAGGTTCTCCGCATTGAACTGCGCTGCGCGCGGCGGCCACGATATGGGACACTGTAGCGTGATGGCACCGCGGATATTTTGGCAACGCTGGCCGACGCCACGGGTGCGGTCTTCTTTACCATAATGAATAGCGCTGACTGAAGACTTGCAGTGCCGGCATCCTGGGTGAAACTGGCAACTCTCCGCACGGAGTTGTTATACGCGCAATGGCTAGCTCGGCGACCAGGGCACTGGATCCGGATGTGAAGTCAGGTAGGGAGGTGGTGTTGGAAACGACGAACGCGCCGCGCTCCCCCGAGCGGCCAGAGCTGTCG
>Ga0302324_100013096_pt1 | contig 16852 bp, 11 predicted proteins | sample Palsa_T0_1_FD_201949 | JGI IMG/M metagenome (GOLD analysis project Ga0302324, IMG submission 201949) | Peat permafrost microbial communities from Stordalen Mire near Abisko, Sweden - Palsa_T0_1 | ecosystem: Environmental > Terrestrial > Soil > Palsa > Peat permafrost | place: Sweden: Abisko...
TGCTGCGCACCTGGCCGGCCGGTGATGAGAAATGCTTTTCATATCATAAGTTTATCGCAATTCTGCAGGCCCGGGTGGCTGCGCCACCGCGGGCTTTGTACGCGCCTGCGGTCGCGATATGTCAACCCCAGGCGCCAACAAGCGTTCTCCGGTACCAGCGGCTGCCGGGTTCAATTGCCTTACCGATAGCACCTGACGCGATCGGTTCAGCGGATGGAATCGCTCCCTGAAAACCAATCATTCCTCCACGGCTAATGAGCGCCCGCTGCTTTGCAATGCAAAGTGTCGCGGCTGGCGTCGGGGTCACTGGCGAGCCGGCGCGCAGCGCGCATGATCGACGCCTTCAGAGAATCAGGCATCGCCGCCGATCGCAGGGGCTGGCTGACGGCTTTCTCGCTCGCCATCGTGCTCGCGTACCTGCTGCCATGGTTCGCGTTGCTCGGCGTCGTCGGGCCAAAGGATTTTGACCAGTTCCTGGCATTCCACCAGCAGCAGTACTGGAACGCCTCGCTGTTCGGCCTCGCCAAGCAATGGAGCCCGTTGATGTGCAGCGGGCTGTCACTGGCTGGCGAACCGCAGGTGCCGTTCATGTCACTGAGCATGCTGCTCAGTTACGCGATCGGACCGTTGGCTGCCCTGGACACGGCGATCGCGCTGTGGTTCATCGCCGGCTGGGCCGGTGCGTACCTGTACGCAGGTCTTTGGCTGCAGGGCGCTGGCCGCCGGGCGCTGGCTGCATCGCTGTTCATCGGCAACGGCTTTTTCATCTGCCGCTACGCCTATGGTCACGTCGATTTCATTCCGTTCCTGGCGTTGCCGCTGATGCTGTGGACGCTTCATCGCAGCGTCGCCTGGATGCAGCAGCCGCGCGCCGCCACTCGCGCCTGGCAGATGCTGCTCGCAAGCCTGCTGCTGGCTGCCGGCATCAGTGTCGCGATCGATGGCTCCCCGGTCGCCATCATCCATCTGATGTTCTGGGTCGGCCTGTACGGCCTGGTACTCGCGGCGGTGGCGCGTTCGGCAGCCCCGCTGCTGCTGCTCGGCGCCGCGCTGCTGCTGTGTTCGTTGCTGGATGCCGGCTACCTGTGGCCGATGCTGTCGGCGCAGGCCGACTTTCCTCGCCGTACCGTGGACAGCTTCACCAACCCGCTGGCGCTACCCTGGTTCCTGCTGTTGCCGGTGCACGGCAAGATCATCGTCCCGGCGACCGGCAACGGCCATGAACTCAGTGTGTTCATCGGCCCGCTGCTCGCCTGGCTGATCTGGCGCTATCGGCGCCGGCTGCTGAGCAGCCTTCCACCGCAAGTGAAATGGCCGCTGCTCATCGTCAGCGCCGTGTGCATCTGGTTCGGCATGGGCAGCCTTGCGCCGCTGCACATTCCGCGCTGGCTGAGTCCGTTTGATCTGCTGCGTCCACTGCCGGGCTTTCGCTCGCTGATCGTGACCGGCCGCTTCTGGGGTTTCCTGGCCCTGCCGCTGAGCCTGCTCGGCGCGGCGGCATTGTGGCGCTTCGTCGCACTGCATCCCCGACCGGAGAAGCTGCGGGTCTGGATGCTGGCGCTGCTGGCCTTTCAGCTGAGCTTTCAATTGATCACGATCCTCAGTCACTGGCTTCCCGGCCATCGCTACCCGGCGGTGGATTTTCGCGGCGCCTTCGCAGGCGGCGCCGAAGACATCACCTATGTGGTGCGGCACCGCCGGCTCCAGGGCAGCCTGATGACGCCGACCACGGCGGTGCTGGATTGCTACGACCAGGATGACTTCATTCGCGCCGATGTGGCGCCAGGATCGACGCTGGTGAAGACCGTCGTTGGCGTCAGCAGCGCCACCACCGTGCGCGCTACCGCTGGCAGCGGCGACGTCGATTCCGGGTTGGTCAGCGCCGCGTTCATGTCCTGGAACCGGATTCGCGTCACGCCGCACGGCGCAATTGCAACGCGCATCGCGGCCACCGACCAGCGCCCGGTGCAGATCATTCTCAATCAGGCCTGGCACCCGTACTGGCGTTCATCGGCCTGCCAGGTCGCCGAAACCGATCGCGGCAACCTGGCGCTCAATTGCAGCCAGCCGTCGCTGGCGCAGGGGCCGATCGACCTCGAGTTTTACGATCCGGTCAGCGCGCGTGGCGCGCAGATCTCGCGCATCAGCTGGATCTGCTGGCTGTGCGCGACCGGCCTTGCGCTGGCAGCCGGGCTATGGTGGCGGTCGGTCTGACCAGGTAGTGCGTGCGATCCGCAGCCGGGCCGTGGACAATACGCGCCCGTGATTACCAACCCGCAATCCACGGAACATACGCCGATGATGCAGCAGTACCTGCGCATCAAGGCGCAGCATCCGGACACGCTGCTGTTCTATCGCATGGGCGATTTCTATGAGCTGTTCTACGATGACGCGCGTCTGGCCGCCGGCCTGCTCGATATCGCGCTGACCAGCCGCGGCCAGTCCGCCGGCGCCGCGGTACCGATGGCCGGCGTCCCGGTGCAAAGCCTCGACCTCTATCTGGCGCGCCTGGTACGGCGTGGCCAATCGGTCGCCATCTGCGAGCAGCTCGGCGATCCGGGCAAGCTGCGCGGACCGATGCAACGCCAGGTGGTGCGCGTGGTGACGCCCGGCACGGTCACCGACGATGCGCTGCTGGAACAGCGGCGCGAGACGCTGCTGGCCGCACTGCTGATCGAGCGCAACCGTTTCGGTCTCGCCTGGCTGGAGCTGTCCTCGGGCCGCTTCACGGTGCTCCAATCCGACCAGCCTGGCGCCATCGAAGCCGAGCTGGAGCGCTTGCGGCCGGCGGAACTGCTGCTGGCCGAGGATCAGGCGCGCGACGTCCAGGCCCGCTACCGCCAGCCGCTGGTGGTGCGCACGCGCGCGCCCTGGCATTTCGAGCTCGCCAGCGCTTCGCGCCTGCTGACCGATCAGCTCGGAACGCTGGGACTTACGGGTTTCGGGGTCGACGAATTGCCGCTCGCGATCCGTGCCGCCGGGGCATTGCTGCAGTACGTGCGCGACACGCAGAAATCAGCGCTGCCGCATATCCGCGCGCTGCGCGTCGAGGAGCGTGACGACAGCCTCGGTCTCGATGCGGCCACGCGCCGCAATCTGGAACTCGACACCAGCCTGTCGGGCAACGAGTCGGCAACGCTGTTCGCGGTACTCGACGGCAGCGTCACGCCGATGGGCTCGCGCGCCCTGCGGCGCTGGCTCAATCGGCCGATCCGCGCGCAGCCGGTGCTGCGCGCGCGCTATCACGCTGTTGGCGCGATGGCCGAATCGCGCCGCTACGAGCCGCTGCGCGAGCAGCTGGGCGCCATCGGCGACCTGGAGCGCATCCTGGCGCGCGTCGCGCTGCGCTCGGCGCGCCCGCGCGACCTGGTACAGCTGCGAGCCTCGCTGGCGGCGGCTCCGCGGCTGCGCGCGGCACTGGACGCGTTCGACTCGCCGGCGCTGGCCGCGCTGCAGCGGCAGATCGGCGAGCACGCCGCTGAGCGCGCGCTGCTGGAATGCGCGATCGCGCTCGAGCCGGCGCTGCTGCTGCGCGACGGCGGCGTGATCGCCGCCGGCTACGATGCCGGGCTCGACGAACTGCGCCTGATCGCCGGCGACACCGACGCCTTCATGCTCGACCTGGAACGGCGCGAGCGCGAGCGTACCGGCATCGCCAACCTCAAGCTCGGTTTCAACCGCGTCCAGGGCTTCTATATCGAGGTGTCGCGGCTGCAGGCCGAGCGCGTGCCGGCCGACTATCTGCGCCGGCAGACCGTCAAGAGCGCCGAGCGCTTCATCACGCCCGAACTCAAGGGCTTCGAGGACAAGGTTCTGGGCGCGCGCGAGCGCTCACTGGCGCGCGAGAAGGAGCTTTACGAGCAGCTGCTGACGACGCTGATCGAGGCGCTGCCGGGATTGCAGCAGACCGCCGAGGCCATCGCCACCCTCGATGCACTGGCGGCTCTGGCGCAGCGCGCGGCGACGCTCGGCTGGTCGCAGCCGACACTGGTAGCCGAATCGCGCCTGATGATCGAGGCGGCGCGCCACCCGGTGGTCGAGTGCTGCATCGACGCGCCGTTCGTGCCCAATGACCTGGCGATGGATGAGCGGCGGCGGATGCTGATCATTACCGGACCGAACATGGGCGGTAAGTCCACCTATATGCGCTCGATCGCGCTGGTGGTGCTGCTGGCCCACCTGGGCAGCTTCGTGCCGGCCGCGCGCGCCGAGATCGGACCGGTGGACCGGATCTTCACCCGCATCGGCGCCGCCGATGATCTGGCCGGCGGCCGCTCGACCTTCATGGTCGAGATGACCGAGACCGCCAACATCCTGCACAACGCCAGCGCCCACAGCCTGGTGCTGATGGATGAGATCGGCCGCGGCACCAGCACCTTCGACGGCCTGTCGCTCGCCTACGCGGTGGCGCGGCACATGGCGGTGCAGCTGCGCGCCTGCACGCTGTTCGCGACCCACTATTTTGAACTGACCGCGCTGGCCGATCAGATCGACGGCTGTGCCAATGTGCATCTGGATGCCACCGAGCACGCCGATTCGCTGGTGTTCCTGCACGCGGTTAAGGACGGTCCGGCGAATCGCAGCTTCGGGCTGCAGGTGGCGCAGCTGGCGGGCGTGCCGCGCGAAGTGATCGGCGCGGCACGCCGCTACCTGGCGCAGCTCGAGGCCGGCAGCCTGGCGCAGCAGCACGCCGCCGCAGGACCGCAGGCAGAACTGCCCTTGTTCACCGCGACGCCGCTGCCGCTGGACGACGAGCTGCACCGGCGCCTCACCGCGCTCGAACCCGATGAACTCACGCCGCGCCGCGCGCTCGAACTGCTGTACGAGCTGCGCCAGCTGGCGCGTCGCCTCACTTCAGGCGGGACAGAACCTTCTTAACGACGCGCGCTACTGCAGCTTCATTTCCATGCGCACCTTGCCATCCGCGCCACCGCCGGATTCCCGCTCGGTCAGGAACACCCGCTCCGGCGGCAGTTCCTGGCCCGTGAGCAATGCCGCCTCCGCGGCTTCGGCCCGGGCGCGTCCCAGGGCTTCGCGCTGGTCGGGCGTCGGCTTGAATTGCGTCAGCAGCTGCTGCTGCAGCCATGCGCTGCGCGCCGCATCGGCATCCTGAACGGCCGCGCCAGGCTTTGCCGCGTCGCCGGCCGCCGCGCCGGCCGCGCCGCCGATCTCCGCCGGGTACACCGGGTCGGCCTGGAAGGTCTGCCGGTACAGCGCGGCCAGCGCGCGCAGCTGCACCGACGACTGCGCGTCGCCGGAACTCGCGTGCGCCGTCGCGTGCTTGCCAGCGCGCGGGTTCGCCGCGGCACTCGCCAGTGCCTGCTCCAGCGCCGCCTTTTCCAGCGCCTCGTCATCCACGGCACTGATGGTATGCAGCGGTATGTCGAGCTTGAGCTGCGGCCGCTCCATCAACGCCTTCGCCAGCTGCGGCAGCTTCTGCGCCTCGCCATCGCTCATCTGCGCCGAACCGGCCGGAAAATCGATGTAGGCAAGCTTCTCGCCCCCGCCAAACAGCGCGCCCAGCATCGTGAACGGCGCGGTCACGATTTTCGTGATCAGGTTGACGACCACCTTCCAGATGATCGGACCGATCTTGAAGGTCGGATCATCAATGCTGCCGCTGACCGGCAGCTCGAGGTTGATCACGCCGTTGCGGTCCCTGAGCAGCGCCGCAGCCAGCTTCACCGGCAGCGGCACCGCCTGCTTGCTCTCGGTGGCGGCGCCGAATTCCAGCTGATCGATCTCCACGTGGTGGCTGGCTTCGAGCTTGCGATTCTCGATATGGTAATGCAGGTCGGTGGACAGCTTGCCCTGCGCAATGCTGTAGCCGGCGAACTTGCCAGAATACGGATTGAAGGTGGTCAGCTCTATATTGTGGAAGCTCAGCGCCAGGTCGGTATAGGCCGTCGGCGCGAACGGACTGAGCTGCCCCTTGATCGACACCGGCGCGTATCGATCCACGCTGCCGTCGAGCGTCACCTGCGCCCGCGACGCCGGGTCGGACGACAGGCCGACGATCGAGCCGTGCAGCCCGAGGATCGCGGCGGAGAAATTCGGTTCCACCGAGTGGTCGGTGAAGTCCGCGGCGCCATCGCGGATATCCACCCGCTTGATGCGGATCGGCATGCCGGCCGGCGCCGGCGCCGGCTGGGCAGCTCCCGGCTGGACCGCTACCGTCTGGCGCCGCGCCGCCTTGGCCGATTTCGCCGCTGGCGCGCTGACTGGCGTCGGCGCCGGCGGTGGGCTGCCAGCCGGCCGCAGCACCTCCGACACGTTCATGCCGCCGTTGGCTCCGATGATCACGCGGCCATAGGCGCCCAGGGCGCGCACCTGGTCGATCTCCAGTGCATTGGGGGCGAACTGGTAGCGCAGGCCGCTGATCTGTAGCGCCTTGCAGGTGATGAAATCCGACCCGGTGGGGTTATCACGCGTCGCCAGGTCGGTGAGCTGGATGCCGCCGCTCAGCTTGAGCTGCGGCTGGCCTTTTGCCGGTGTGGCTGCGTAGGCGACCTGCAGCTGCGTCCCGAGTCGGCCGCGATAGATCGTCATATCGGTCTGCTGCGCCACGTACGGCTGCAGCGGCGGCAGATCGAACTCCTTCAGATCGACCGTCATCGCGGCACTCAGCGGCGTCAGCACCAGCGTGCCGCCGACGTGCAGGCGCCCGCTCGCACCCAGTCCGGTATCCAGCTCGAGCGTCAGCGGCTGCAGCCCGTCGCTCGAGTAGTTCTGCACCGTCAGTGTCAGCGGTGCGACCGCAAGCGCAATCGCCGGCGTCACGCTGCGATCTTCCGCGTCAATGCTCGCGTCAACGATCGCAAGCTTTGCCAGCGTGATCTGCCACGCCGACGCCGCGGCCGCCGGTGCCCCGGCCGCCGATGTCGGTGTCGCCGCCGGTGCCGCCGGTGCCGCCGCCGGCGGCAGCAGCCGCTGCAGGTTCAGGCTGCCATCCGCCGCGCGCCAGATCTGCAGCGACGGCTTCTGCAGCGTCACCTGTCCAATGCCCACGTGGCGCTGCGAAAGGTCGACCGTGGTATCGGCAACATCGAGCTCCGGCAGCTCGATCCACGGCGTCGCCGGGCTGCCGACTGCAGGCGCTGCGGCCGCCGCCGCCGCGCGTTTCGGTGCGATCGCCAGCGCGTGCACCTTGACGCTGGGCAGGCTCAGCGACAGGCTGGTCGCGCCGGACGCGACCAGCTGATAGCCGCCGTGCACATCGATGCTGCCGCTGGTTAATGCAAAGGGTAATGAATCCTCGAGGTACGACGCGATCGTCGAGGCCTTCAGCGCGCTGATGGTGAACTCACCGTTGGATCCGAGCGGCCGCACCGAGAACTGCCCCGACCAGTCGAGCTGCTCGCCGGCGCTGGTGGCGGCGCTGAACTGGTAGCGGTTCTCGAATTCGGGCTGGGTACGAAAATCGGTCAGCGCGAACTCGATCGGACTCAACGTGGCGGTAAACGGCTGGCCGCGGCTGCGATCCTCGAAATGCACCTGGCCGCGGGTTACGGTGAAGGCGCCCAGGCGCAGCGCCGGCACTGAAGCAGATTCGGCCGCCGGCTTCGGCGCGGCGGGCGGCGCCAGTTTGGCGAGATTGAGCGAGCCGTCCCGATAGACCAGAACGTTGACGACCGGCTGCTCCAGCCGCACCTCGGCGAACGTCCACGCCCGATGCAGCAGCGAGGCGCTGGCGCTGAACTGCACCCGCAGCAGCGCCAGGCTTGCGATCGGCGAGCCATCGGCTTCGCTCAATGCCAGGTCGTGGATCTCGATCGCCAGCGAGAACGGATTGAAGCTCAGCGAGCCGATCGCAAGCCCGCGGCCCAGGTCATGCTGCACGTACCCGATCGCCTGGTTGCGCGCGATGCGCGGCAGCAGCAGGAACCCGGCCAGCGTATACAGCAGCAGCAGGCCGGCGATAATCGCCAGCGCGCGCACGTGCGCGCGCAGCCATCGCCGCAGCGCGCCGCCCGGCGGATCATCTGCCGAAACTGCCATATTCCAGAAAACTCCCCGTCTCGCGCGCCACCCGCGCCGACCACAGCAGTCCCGAGTGCGTGGTCGGCAGTGGCAGGAAAGCCGCAGCGCCGGCGATTTGCGTCTCGGAAACCGCGACTGTGCCGTCGTTGTCTTCGTCGAACTTTAGCAGCAATCTACCGAAACCGAATGGCAGCGTGCCGGCGATGACGCCAAGCTCGCGCTCGCTGTCCCAGCGCCGGGGCTGCACGCCCAGCAGCTCCTCGGCGCTGGTCGCGCCCAGCAACCGCAGGCCCCATGGCGATTGCGCCAGCCGCCGCGCCGCGCGCGAGCCGGCCGCCGGCGTACCCAGGAACACCACCCGGCCCGGCTGGCGCATCGGGTGGCGCGCCAGGCAGCGCTGGATCACCAGCCCCCCGAGGCTATGCCCCAGCAGATGCACCTGCGGCGCGTCCACCGCGGCGATCGTATCGCGCAGCGCCGCGAGGATCTGCGCCTGCGTGCCGCGTACCGACGGATAGCGGAACACCTCGCATCGATAGCCGCGCTCGCGCAGCAGGCGGCGGCGCAGCCATATCGATTCGATACCCGTCATCCACAATCCGTGCACATAGACGACGGCTGCGGCGGGCATCTCTCATGCCGGCGGCGGCGTGCGCACGCGGATGTGCAGTTCGCGCAGCTGCGCCTCGCTGACCTCGGTCGGCGCATCGGTCATCGGATCGGCCGCGGTCTGCGTCTTGGGAAACGCGATCACCTCGCGAATGCTGTCGGCGCCGGCCATCAGCATCGCCAGCCGGTCCAGTCCAAAGGCAATGCCGCCATGCGGCGGCGCGCCGAAGCGCAGCGCGTCGAGCAGGAAGCCGAACTTCGCGCGCGCCTCCTCGTGCCCGATGCCCAGCAGCGCGAACACCACGGACTGCATCTCCTCGCGGAATATGCGCACCGAGCCGCCGCCAATCTCCGAGCCGTTGAGCACCATGTCGTAGGCGCGCGCCAGCGCGGCTCCGGGCGCGGCCTGCAGCGCCGCCGGGTCGTCGCTTTGCGGCGAGGTAAACGGGTGATGCATCGCCGCCCAGCGCCTGGCCTCCTCGTCCCACTCGAACATCGGGAAATCCACCACCCACAGCGGCCGCCAGTCGCTGCTCGCCAGGTTCAGATCCTGCGCGACCTTCAGCCGCAGCGCGCCGAGCGCGTCGCTGACCACCTTGGCGCTGTCGGCGCCAAAGAAAATCAGGTCATTGTCGACGCTGCCGCTGCGTACGAGGATGCCGGCGAGCGCCGCATCGCTCAGGAACTTGATGATCGGCGACTGCAGGCCGTCGCGGCCGCGAGCACGCTCGTTGACCTTGATGTACGCCAGTCCGCGCGCGCCATAGCGCGCCACGAACGCCGTGTACTCATCGATCTGCTTGCGCGTGAGCGCAGCGCCGCCCGGCACGCGCAGCGCGGCCACCCGGCCGAGCGCGTCCTGGGCCGGGGCCGAGAACACCTTGAAGTCGCAGTCGCGCACCAGGTCGGCGACATCGACCAGTTCCAGCGCCACGCGCAGGTCAGGCTTGTCCGAGCCGTAGCGTCGCATCGCCTCGGCATAGCTGATACGCGGAAATGGCTGCGGCAGCTCCACCGCGAGCACCTCGCGGAACAGCGTCAGCACCAGCCCCTCCATCAGCTGCATGATCTGCTCCTGCGTCAGGAACGAGGTCTCCACGTCGAGCTGGGTGAACTCCGGCTGCCGATCGGCGCGCAGGTCCTCGTCGCGAAAGCAGCGCACGATCTGGTAGTAGCGTTCGAAGCCGGCGATCATCAGCAGCTGCTTGAAGATCTGCGGTGACTGCGGCAGCGCAAAGAACTTGCCCGCATGAGTGCGGCTCGGCACCAGGTAGTCGCGCGCGCCCTCGGGCGTCGCCTTGGTGAGCATCGGAGTCTCGATGTCGACGAAACCGTGCGCATCGAGATAGGCGCGCATCGAGCGCGTGATGCGATGGCGCTGGCGCAGTCGCTGGTTCATTACCTCGCGTCGCAGGTCGATATAGCGGTAGCGCAGCCGCACCTCCTCGCTGACCGACTCGTCGAGCTGGAACGGCAGCGGATCGCAGCGGTTGAGCAGTTCCAGCTCGCTGGCCACAATCTCGATCGCACCGGAGGCGAGATTCGGATTGACGGTGCCGGCCGGACGCGCCTGCACCGTGCCTCGCACCCGCACCACGAACTCATGGCGCAGCTTCTCGGCGGTGGCGAAGATCGCCTGCTGCTCCGGGTGGAACACCACCTGCACCAGACCCTCGCGGTCGCGCAGGTCGACAAAGATCACCCCGCCGTGATCGCGCCGCCGGTGCACCCAGCCGGCGAGCGCCACACTCGTGCCGGTGAGCTTGTCATCGACCTGTCCGCAGTAATGGGTGCGCATCGGGGCGTCGCCGTCGGCAATGGGGCGCGAATGTTAGGGTGCGGGACGTGTGGGCACAACCGCGGTCGGCACAGCCACCGTCGGCACAACCACGCCGAGCGTCACGATCATTTTCATCGCCGCGTCGATGCTCATGTCCAGCTCGATCGCCTGCGAGCGCGCCACCATCACGATGAAGCCGGAGGTCGGATTGGGCGTGGTCGGGATGAACACGCACACCTGCGGCTCGCCGGTGTGGGCGCTGATCAGCGGCACGTCGCCGGCGGTCTGGAAGCCGACGCTCCAGAGGCCCTGGCGCGGATATTCGATCAGCAGCACCTTCTTGAACGAGTTGCCCTGGTTCGACAGGATCGTGGCCGAAAACGTCTTCACGCCGCCATAGAGCGCACGCACGAACGGGATGCGATTCAGCAGGTCTTCCCACAGTGCCACCAGGCTGCGGCCGATGATATTGCTGACCAGCACGCCGGTGAAGATCATCAGCAGCACCGCCAGCAGCAGTCCCAGGCCTGGTATATGCACCCCGAACAGCGTTTCCGGCCGCACCGAGGGCGGCAGCAGCAGCAGCGTCTGATCCATCAGATCGAGGATGAAGCGCACTACCAGCACGGTCACCAGGATCGGCACCCATACCAGCAGTCCCGCAATCAGGTAGCGGCGCACGATCCGCCGCACCACCTCACCGGTCAACGCCCGCCCCGGCGCCTGGTCGCTTTGCGCTTGGCCGGGCGGGCGCGCTTGGACGCGGCGCTCTTGCCGCGCGCATGGCGGCTGGCAACGTTGCGGGTGGTGGCGGGCGGTGCTTTGGGTGCGCTGCCCGATGCGGCGCTCGCAGCCGTGCTGCCGCCCTTGGCATCGGCCTTGGCATCACCGGTGGTCTTGGCGTCACCGGCCTTGGCGTCACCGGCCTTGGCGTCGGTCTTGCTGTCGGCCTTGCCGTCGGACTGGGTCTCGCCCTTGGCGTCGCCGGCGGCGGCGGCAGTGCTGTCGGTCTTGCCCTCGGTCTTGCCCTCGGTGTCGCTGCCGGCGAGGTTGCGCTTGTTGTCCTTATCGGTCTTGAAGTCAGTCTCGTACCAGCCGGAACCCTTGAGGCGAAACACCGGCGCCGAGATCAGCTTCTTGAACGTGTTCTTGCCGCACGACGGGCATTTCTTCAGCGGCTTGTCGGTGATCTTCTGCAACACCTCGGAGTAGTAGCGGCAGTGGCTGCATTCGTATTCGTAAAACGGCATATTCTTCCAGCGAATTCAGTGGTGGCCCGAAACGATTCCCGAAACGATTTCGATAGCGATTATAGACGCCGGCGGCCGCGCTCATAGCCGCCGGCCTCAGTCATAGCGGATTACGCAGCGCAGCGGCAGCTCGTGCCAGATGAAATCCCCGACCAGGCGCAGGTCAATCAGCGCCGCCAGGCCGAGCACCTGGTAGCCCGCCAGCGTCGCCAGCTCGGCCGCCGCCCGCATGGTGCCACCGGTCGCCAGCACATCGTCGATCAGCGCCAGCCGCCCGGCCCCCGACTGCACTTCGAGCACCGCGTTGCCATATTCCAGCGCGTACGCCGCCGAAACCACCGGCGGCGGCAGCTTGCCCTGCTTGCGGATCGGCACGAAGCCCTTGCGGCGCCGTCCCGCAAGCCCCGCCGCCAGCACGAAGCCGCGCGCCTCGATGCCCGCCAGCGCGTCGATCCGGCCCCATTCCTGCTCGCTGAACAGGCGATCGATCGCATCCAGCGTGGCCTCGAACTGCTTGCGCAGCAGCGGGGCTATATCGCGAAACAGGATCCCGGCGCGCGGGAAATCCGGCACATCGACAATGTGGCTCTTCAGGTCAGTCATCGTCCCCCGCTCGACCGGGCTTACGACCCGGTGGCCCGCATATCGCGTTTCTTCTCGAACACCAGCTCCGAGCCGCGCGCGCTGACGCGGATGCGATCCCCGGGCATGAACTCGTTGCGCAGAATGCGCTGCGCCAGCGGATTCTCGATCTGCTGCTGGATCGCGCGCTTCAGCGGCCGCGCGCCGTACACCGGATCGAAACCCGACTCGCCGATCAGGTCGCGCGCCTTGTCATCCAGCTCGAGCTCCATGTTGCGCTCGAGCAGCCGCCGCCGCAGGTAGTTGACCTGGATCTCGACGATCGCCCGGATCTGCTCGGTGGCGAGCGGGTGGAACACGACGATGTCGTCGACGCGGTTGATGAACTCGGGCCGGAAGTGCTGCTGCACCGTCTCCATCACCGCGCTCTTCATGCGCGCGTAGTTGCCCTCGCCCGCCATCTCCTGGATCGCCTGCGACCCGAGGTTGGAGGTCATGATGATCACCGTGTTGCGGAAGTCGACCGTGCGTCCCTGGCCGTCGGTCAGCCGGCCGTCATCCAGCACCTGCAGCAGCACGTTGAACACGTCCTGGTGCGCCTTCTCGATTTCATCGAGCAGTACTACCGCATAGGGCCGGCGGCGGATCGCCTCGGTGAGATACCCGCCCTCTTCATAGCCGACATAGCCGGGCGGTGCTCCAATCAGGCGCGAGACCGAGTGCTTCTCCATGAACTCGGACATATCGATCCTGACCATCGCCTCCTCGGTGTCGAACAGATACTCCGCCAGCGCCTTGCACAGCTCAGTCTTGCCGACGCCGGTGGGGCCGAGGAACATGAACGAGCCGGTCGGCCGGCGCGGATCGGACAATCCTGCGCGCGAGCGCCGTATCGCATCGGCGACGATCCGCACCGCCTCGTGCTGCCCGACCACGCGCTTCTCCAGCGCCTGCTCCATGCGCAGCAGCTTTTCCTTCTCGCCCTCGAGCATCTTCGACACCGGAATGCCGGTCCACTTCGACACCACGTCGGCGATCTCTTCTTCAGTGACGCTGTTGCGCACCAGCTGCGGTGTGGTCTGCTCGGCGCGCTGCGCCTGCAGCAGCCGCTTCTCCAGTTCCGGAATGCTGCCGTACTGCAGCTTCGCCATGCCCGCCAGGTCGCCGGCACGCCGCGCCTTGTCGAATTCGAGCTTCACCTGCTCGAGTTCCTCCTTGATCTTCGACGCACCCTGCAGCGCGGCCTTCTCGGCCTTCCAGATCTCCTCCAGGTCGGCGTATTCCTTCTCCAGACCGCCCAGCATCTGCTGCAGCGTCGACAGCCGCCGCCGGGAGGCTTCGTCCTCTTCTTTCTTGAGTGCTTCCTGTTCGATCTTGAGCTGAATAATCCGCCGCTCCAGCCGATCGAGCGCTTCGGGCTTGGAGTCGATCTCCATGCGGATACGCGCCGCCGCCTCGTCGATCAGGTCGATCGCCTTGTCGGGTAGCTGGCGGTTGCTGATGTAGCGGTGCGACAGCGTGGCGGCGGCGACGATCGCCGGGTCGGTGATGTCGACGTGGTGATGCACCTCATAGCGCTCCTTCAGGCCGCGCAGGATCGCGATCGTGTCCTCGACGCTGGGCTCCTCGACCAGCACGATCTGGAAACGCCGCTCGAGCGCCGCGTCCTTCTCGATGTACTTGCGGTACTCATCCAGCGTCGTGGCGCCGACGCAGTGCAGCTCGCCGCGCGCCAGCGCCGGCTTGAGCATGTTGCTTGCGTCCATCGAGCCCTCGGCGCGTCCGGCGCCGACCATCGTGTGCAGCTCGTCGATGAACACGATGACCTGCCCTTCCTGCTTCGCCAGGTCGCTGAGCACCGCCTTCAACCGCTCTTCGAATTCGCCGCGAAACTTCGCGCCCGCGACCAGCGAGCCCATATCGAGCGCCAGGATGCGCTTGTTCTTCAGCCCCTCGGGCACCTCGCCGTTGACGATGCGCTGCGCCAGGCCCTCGACGATCGCGGTCTTGCCGACCCCGGGCTCGCCGATCAGCACCGGATTGTTCTTGGTGCGCCGCTGCAGCACCTGGATGGTACGGCGAATCTCATCGTCGCGGCCGATCACCGGGTCGAGCTTGCCGGCGCGCGCGCGTGCGGTCACATCGACGGTGTATTTCTCCAGCGCCTGGCGCTTTTCCTCCGCCGCCGGATCGTCGACCTTCTCGCCGCCACGCATCTCGTCAATCGCCTTCTCGATCGCCGCGCGCGTCGCCTTCGCCTCTTTGAGCGCCTTGCCGAGCGCCGCGCGATCATCGATCGCCGCCAGCAGGAACAGCTCGCTGCTGATGAACTGATCGCCGCGCTGCTGCGCCAGCTTGTCGGTGACGTTGAGCAGTCGTGACAGGTCGTTGGACAGCTGCACGTCGCCGCCGTGGCCCTCGACCTTCGGCAGCCCCTCGACGATCCTGGTCAGCAACGCGTGCAGCCGGTTGACGTCGACGGCTGCCTTGATGAACAGCGGCCGCACCGTGCCGCCCTCGGCATCGAGCATGGCCAGCAGCAGGTGTGCCGGCTCGATGAACTGATTGTCGCGGCCGACCGCCAGCGACTGGGCGTCCGCTAACGCGGCCTGGAAGCCGCTGGTCAATTTATCCTGGCGCATAAAACGATGACCCCGTAAGAGGTTTGTGACCCGAGATAGGTTGATGACCCGAGATGCTAAGTGTAATCCGCATCGGTGCCTGAACGTTCAGTGGGGCTGAACCCAGGAAATTCAAGCGCCTGGATGCCACCGGGACCTGGCCTTGCGCCTGCGATGCCGGCCTTCAGGGCAGCGGTCAGCTCAGCCACAGTTCCGCCGCGGCGATCACGCCGACACCGCAGCCGATCAGCAGTACCTGCGCCACGCCGGCGCCCGGGTCCACGCGCCGGTGCAGCCCGGGGATCAGATCCGCCACCGCGACGTAGATCAGCGACGCGGCCGCCACCGAGATGGCATACGGCAGCACGTCCAGCGTTCGCCGCAGCGCAAAAAAGCCCGCCAGTCCGCCGATGATCGACGTCAGCGAGCTGGCCGCGTTGAACCACAGCGCGCGCACTGGGCTCATGCGCGCATGCAGCAGCACCGCCAGGTCGCCCAGCTCCTGCGGTATCTCGTGCGCGGTGATCGCAATCGTGGTCACCACACCGAGCCTGGTGTCGGTCAGGAACGCCGCGGCGATCAGCACGCCGTCGAAGGCGTTGTGGACACCGTCGCCGAACAGCACTATCCAGCCGGCGGCGCGGTCGCGATCGGATTCATGCGGCGAATGCGTCTCGCAGCCCTCGGTGTGGCAATGACGCCAGAGCACCAGTTTTTCAAGCACGAAGAACAGCGCGATGCCCGCCAGCACCGCGGCGCCTATGCCCTGGATGCGCCCCGGCCCGACGCTCGCGATCGCCTCGGGCAGCAGCCCGATCAGCGCCGCCGCCAGCATCGCGCCGGTCGCAAAGCTGATCAGGTGCGGCAGCAGCCGGTTGCGACGCGCTGCCGACAGCAGCAGGAACAGGCTCGCCAGCGCCGCGCTGAGTACGCCGCCGAAGAACGTCGCGCACAGGATCCACACCAGGCTCATGGCGGCGGCTCGAGCCAGATCAACGCCGCCATGCGTCCGGTGGCACCATCGCGCCGGTACGAATAAAACGAGCCGGACTCGCGGTAGGTGCAGCGCGCCCCGCCGTGCACCTCGCGCACACCCAGTGCGCTCAGCCGCTGGCGCGCCAGCTGCGGCAGGTCGCACTGCCAGCGGCCGCGTCGGTTGCGCACGAACGCCGCCTCAGCCTGGCGCTGTTGCCGGCAAAATGCCTGGCGCACCTCGTCGCCGACCTCAAAATGCGCCGGCCCGATCCCCGGTCCCAGCCACGCCAGCAATTCCTCCCCGGCCGCGCCCAGCGCCGCGATCGTGGACTCGATCACCCCTGCGGCCAGGCCGCGCCAACCCGCATGCGCCACCGCCACCGCGCCGCCGTCGCGTCGCGCCAGCAGCACCGGCAGACAGTCCGCCACCAGCACCGCCAGCACCCGGCCGGCTCGCCGCGTCACCGCGGCGTCGCCCTGCGGCGCTGCATCGCGCTTGTCGGCCGTCACCAGGGCATCGTCGACGGCCACCACGGTGGTGCCGTGCACCTGCGATAACCACAGCGGCTCGGCCGGCAGTCGCAGCTCGGCGGCCACGCGGCGGCGATTCTCTGCCACCGCCGGCGCCTCATCGCCCACATGCGCGCCCAGATTCAGCGACGCATAGTGTCCCGCGCTGACGCCGCCAGCGCGCAGCGTGAACGCCGAGCGCACCGGCGCCGGTGCCGGCCAGTCCGGCCGCAGCACACCGGGCGCTGTCATCGACGGCGCGCCTTGCCGGCGTCGGCGCGCAGCGCCGCCAGCAGCGCCTGGAAATCCGCCGGCAGCGGCGCCTCGAAGCGCAGCGTGCGGCCGCTGGCCGGATGCGTGAGCGTCAGCCGCTGCGCGTGCAGCGCCTGGCGTGCAAAAGCATGCAGCAGCGCGTTCAGCTGCGCCGCCTCGCCGGCGACCTGGCGGCGCCTGCCGCCATAGGCCGGATCGCCGACCAGCGGCAGCCCGACGTGCGCCAGGTGCACGCGGATCTGGTGCGTGCGACCGGTCTCCAGCTGCACACG
>Ga0302324_100013098_pt1 | contig 16850 bp, 15 predicted proteins | sample Palsa_T0_1_FD_201949 | JGI IMG/M metagenome (GOLD analysis project Ga0302324, IMG submission 201949) | Peat permafrost microbial communities from Stordalen Mire near Abisko, Sweden - Palsa_T0_1 | ecosystem: Environmental > Terrestrial > Soil > Palsa > Peat permafrost | place: Sweden: Abisko...
TTCGCGAGGCCGCCCGGCTGTTGGCGCCAGGCGGGCTCTCGCGCATCCTCGATTTCCAGTTCACCGGGGATGCGGTCCGCGACCTTGCAATGCGCGAACACGGCGCACGCAACAACGAGCCCTTCATGCCGCCGATGATGGCGGCCGATACGGCCGCCATGGCCGAGGCTGCAGGCCTGCGTCACGCGCGCTGGACCGCGTTCGACGAGCGCGAGGTCGGCCGGCTCGAGACGCTTGCCTGGCCGAAGCGCGCGGAATGGCATTTTCCCTGGGCCGTCCTGGAAGCGGAGAAACCAGGGTGAGCGCACATCCGGAATTCGGCGAGCTCAACAACGCAACTCTGGCCGCGCTGCTGTTTGAGTTGGCCTCGCAGCTTCACATCGAGCGCACGCAACGGCTGGCGCTGCAGGCGGCACTGACGTCGAAAGGCATCATCACGTCCGTGGCGATCGAGGCGGTGGACGCCGACGCTGCCTTTCGCGAGGAGCTCGGCAACGCGGCCGACCAGTCAGTTAGCAAGCTCCTGCGCGTGCTTTCAGAATCACCGGACGAGCGCGTGCCCCTGCGCTCCCAAGCGTCCCACGTGTCAAACGGAGAGAATTGATGGCCCGACCCTGGATCGAATTCGTGCAGTCGCAGAACCTGCCGTGGCAGGCTGGAGACTTCGGCAGCGTGCGTCCCGGCGTCGAAACGAAAGTACTGAGTCTTGACGCCGACAGCGGCGCGTCGAGTCTGCTGGTGCGCTATCAGCCGCGGTGGCGGCTGCAGGGCGAAGGCGCGCTCTCGGCGGATGAGGAATTCTTGGTACTGGAGGGGGAGCTGTCGATCGGTCGCCAGACCTATCGCGAGAAATCCTACGCACACCTGCCCGCCGGCTATGCCCGCGGACCCATGGCGTCACAGAAGGGCGCGGTCGTACTTACTTTTTTCTCGGGCCGGCCGAACTGGACCGCAGCAACAGCGTTCGACCCCGCGCGGCTCGTGGAAAATCTCGACGCCTTCGCGGTGCCGTATACCGGCAAGTTCCATCCAGAATTCCCGCCTGGCGCCGGGCGCAAAACGCTCTACGAGGATCCGATCACCCACGACCAAAGCTGGATATTGGGCACGATGCCGATGCGCTGGGCGGAACGCGCAGAGGTTCATCCGGTAGTCGAGGAGATGTACCTCTTGAGTGGGGAATCGCACGGCAATCGCGGCGTAATGCGTCCTGGCGCGTATTTCTGGCGCCCGCCGCAGCTGCCGCATGGCCCCTACGGCACGTTAACGGGCAACCTGTATTTCTTTCGAACCAAGGGCGGTCCGCTGACAACGCATTATGTGGATGTCGCGCGCCCGTTTCGCTGGTGGCCCGCATACGACCCAGTGCTACCCGAAGCGATCACGGCCGCGAGGGGCGAGGCCGCGACAGCACCGCGATGCTGGTGAAGACAAACTCGCCGCGCCAGAAGGCTCGTGTGACCGCTTAGCCGCAATCGGCGTCTCGACCTCGCCGCAAATATGCGCGCGACCGCGCCGGCCTGATTTACCTCAGCGGTGCGCATCTCTCGAATACGGTCGCGACGCCCTTCCTCTCACCACGCGCCACCAAGGGCACGTCAACACAGCACGGCCGGCAATCCCGGGACGATCCGCATCAGTTCCGTTTCGCGTCGCACTCAGAATTTATAGTTCACCCGCAGATCGTAGGTACCTGGTGTGTTGAAATAGTCCAGGCCCAGAAGATCGGCGGTCCCGTAGTTAACCATGGTGCAGTTCTTACACTCAGCCGTTATCGTCAGCGGCACGCCATCGGGTGCGAAGGTGATGCCGGCATCAACCAAGGTACGCGCCTTCGTCTCGCCGCCCACATCGGGATAGGAGGCGGCAACCCCGGCTGTGTTGGCGGTATCGAACCACTCTCTCGTCACGTACTGAACCGATACGGTCGGCGTCACACTGAAGTTCGCGAAGCGAAACACGTAGCTTCCCGTGATGGTTAGATCAAGCGGCGGTGTGTAGACGGGCGTCGCAAGTGAGCCGTCCTCCTTCACAATACCGGCGCTGCAGCTGCTCGCCTGACCCGCACGGCACCGAGCTTGTTGAGCCTGCAGCAACGGACTTGGGTTGTAATAGCCTGCCTTCATTGAACTGACAATAGCGCTGAGGCTTAAGCGCTCTGTCGGTCGCCAGGTAAGGTTAGCTTCCACGCCGTAGCCAAAAAGATCGGCGGCGTTGCTGGTATCGAACGAATCCGTATGCGGGTTATCCGAGAGCAGCTGGTAGTCTTTGACATCTTCGTAGAAAAACGTCGTGTTAAAGCGCAGATTGTTCGCGGGCGACTCCCAGCGAAAGCCGGTCTCGTACGACCAGATGGTCTCGGGACCAAAGCTGTTGAAGTCCTGCGGGTTGGTACCGGTAAGTCCGTTCCAGCCGCCGCCCTGGAATCCCCGTGTGGCGGACACGAACGTCATAAAGTTCGGATCAACCTGATATTGCAATGCCGCGCGCGGCGTAAATTGCGTCGTGGTCAGATGCGTGCTGTAGCCCTGGGCCTGGATTTGAGCCGTGGTATAGCCAAGACCGGGCACGTTCGGGTTGGCCTCCACATCCTTGACCTCATGCGTCAAACGGCCGCCGAGCGTCGCCGTGAGGTCTGAAGTGACTTTATAGTCGCCCTGAAAATAGGCCGCTGTCGAGGAAGTTGTGTTGACGTCAAATTGGTCATTGAGCGGAAATGCGAACGTGGGGCTGAGGCCCAATACCTGGCCGTAGTTGTTCACGTTGTGTTCATAAAGATAATAAACACCCGCCGTATAGTTGAAGTGGTCCGTAACGGTGTCCGTCCACTTCACCTCTTGCGAAACCTGGCGGTTCTGCAGGTCCTGCGCCAGGGTGATCTCGCCAGTCGGTATTGCATCCGCCACCACGAGGTTGCCCAACGACGTCGCCGCAAAATCGGCTGCCAGGTTCTGCTCCAGTCCACGGTAGGCTGTGATGACATTCAACACGCCACTGCCGAGCGTTACCGCGATATTGGAGGAGGCGCCGTAGCTCTGAACGAGCGCCCCCTGGCCAAGGTCCGCTTTACTCCCCGTCAGCAAAGGCTTTAAAGCCCCACCCCGCGTATTAAATCCGCTATAGGAAATCCGGTCGCCGTCAGGTCCGGGCTGATTCAGGAGATTGGCCGCATTGTTGCGCTCGTAGTCGGCCGACAAGTCCCACCTGACATTTGAGCTGGGCAGTATCGTCACGGCCTCGCGAACCCCGACGTCATGCGTGGAGTTCAATCTCTGTCCGGTGGTTACGTCGTGCACATAGCCGTCATTGCCAATCGCGTAAACCGAAGTACGCGTCAGCAATTCATCATTGATGGGCAAATCTACCGACGCCCGGCCGGTGTAATAGCTGGTAAAGGTATTGCCTATCGAACCGTAACTGCCTTCGACCTCGCCGCCGAAATGCTGTCCCGGCTTCTGCAGGGTGACGACGATTGCGCCACCGGTGGAATTTCGGCCGAACAAGGTCCCCTGCGGGCCGTTGAGCACCTGTACCTGCTGAACTCCGAAGAGCGCAAAATTGTTGGCGTTTTGCCGCGCGATGTAAATGTCGTCGACGTAGGTACCGACCTGAGGTTCAAAAGTCGGGAACGATTGCGTCTGCCCCAGTCCGCGAATGTAATAGACGTTGGCCGATGCCTGTCCGACGTTGTTCGCTGCAAACATGTTGGGCACGTAGCGGTCCAGATCCTCCGTGTTCACGATCTGCTGAGTTGCCAGCTGATCTGCCGTGAAGTTGCTGATGGAAATCGGTACCTGCTGCAGATTCTGCTCGCGTCGTTGCGCCGTAACCGTAACCTCCGCAAGAGCCTCCGTGGCAGTCGCGGATGAACTGGCATCAGGCGTGGATTGCGCGGCGGACGTGAGTGCGTGCGTACCAAGAACAATGGCTAGCGTCGCGGCCGTTATCTTCCGAATTAGCATGCTGATCTCCCCAAAATCCGCTCGAGTACGTATTACTTATATGGCGTCTGTACAACGCCTAAACCTCTCGAACATGCCATTGCAAGCTGTCCGAGGCATGGAATCATTACGCGTGCACTGTCGGGCATCCGCAGGACTTGCCGAGTGTCGCGCGCCCGGCCCAGTAAACTGCTGACGCCCAATCGCAACGCCGACCACTAAATCCCGCGCGCCGGTCGCCACTCGAAGTTCAGGCAGTAGTTGAATTCCCATTCGATTACATCCCCTTCATGCGGCCGAACTTCGACACGCCGACATTGCGATTAGCCTATATCCCGAAATCGCAGGGACAGACTGAAATGTATCTAATCTATGGCAAATTGCAACTGCTTTCTAATCGGGCGCTGCAAGAAGCGGCTCGCCCGTACCAATGTCGCAACAGTTACGGGCGAGCGACCGATGTGCGCCCTGGCCCAATCGCGCGCTGCGGCCTGTAATAGGCACGGTTTCTCGTCTTTGCGCGCGCGCCGTGTGGCTTCACAGGCCTGCGTTCCGATATCCGCTACCCGATGAAGTCCGCATCGCCGCGCCCGCCTGCCGCACAGGAGTAGCGAAAAATCGCCACCCGGAAGGCCAACTGTTTGACAGTGACCGATGAGCACCACGCTTGGTCGGGTCACACAGCGACGGACCCTTCAGATATCGTCGGACCCGTATGCGGCCATTTTTAAGCGCAAGCTCGTCATGCCATTTCCGTTGCGCCGAGTTGCTCGAGTATCCTCGTCACCGCATCGCGCGGCAGACTGAGAATCAAAGCCGCGGCTGCAGCAACTGCCGGCACGATGACGAAGGTGAAGCTCAGGAGCCAGCCGTAATTTGCAACCGCTGCGGCGGTGACGATCGGAAACACGACAAACCCCAAGCTGATGCACGCCGTGCCCGAAAGAGCGGCGGCCGTCGTGCGCAGTTGCGCCGGAAAATGCTCGAGCAGACTCGTGAGCATGATGGAGCTCGAACCGTACAAGAACACCGCCGTCGCACCAAATAGGGCAATATCTTCGCCCGAGCTGCGCGGTAACCAGGTCGCCGCAAGCAAGCCGGCGGCAGCCAGGCACAGCCATACAACCACAGTCGTGCGCCGGCTAAGCCAGTATTCACTGATCAGTGCCGCAGACAGATAGCCGATCATCCCAACAGCGTAAGAAACGCCAACGACGAGCGTCGCGGTCTTTGCATCGTAGCCGCGCGCCTGTTGGAAAAACGTCGGCAAATAAAAAGCCGTACCCCCGATCGCCCCGCCGTAGAGAAAGAATGCCAGACCAAAGGTAATCGACACGCGTCGAAACGCCGGAGTCAATAGTTGGCGCAGTGTCGAGCCGGACGATCCTGATCGAGTCGCATCGCGAGAACTAGGCTCGCTCTTCACGGGCAGTGCGACATAAAAGAAGCCCGCGAGCGGGATGACGGCAAAGGCGACGAGGAAAATCGCACGCCATCCGGCATTCGCAATGAGCGGGGCGGCGAACAGGGAAGCGATAAACCAGCCGAGCGGATAACCGCATTGTTGAATAGCGAGCGCAATGGCGCGCCGCTTGAGCGGTGTGCTCGTGGCCAAATATGCGCAAGCGACGGCCGGATACGCGGCGCTTACAGCGAAGCCTGCAACCCGGGCGGCTCCGAACAGTAGCGTCGTGGACGCAAGAGCCTGAAGTCCCACAAGTGCGGCCGAAATTCCCAGGCACAGCGCGAGCACCCGCCGCGCACCCAGCAAGTGGGTGATGGGGCCGATCGCAGACGCACTGCCGATCGCCGCGGCAAAGGAGAGCGAGATCAGCACGCCGATGCCGCTCAAACTGATGCCCAGATCCGCCATGACCCCCGGCACCGCATAACCGAACAGCGACTGATCCATGTTCGACAGCGCTGAGCCGAGCAGCGTGACAATAAGGATGCGCCACGGAATGATCTCGCCGGGAGCGCGGCGCGCCGCGGTGGGAATTGGAAGACTCATGACAGTGTCATCCACACGCGGGACCCGCGCAGCGAGGCAGCCAGGCTGCACTATAATTATTTTCTATATGCACTTCAAATGAAAATTATTTTTGATCTTCAAATTTATGCGGCATCGCCGATTTTCCGCCCCGGATTAAGCGGTGATGCATAACCGAGCTCACCGACGTGCAGATAGGTTCTGCTGCGAATATCGTCCATCAGGGCCATGGCGGACGGATTGAGTTTTGTTTCTTCGCGATAGATAAGTCCGGCACGGCGCTCCACTGTGGGTACTGGGATATTGAGCGCAACAATGCTCTTCTGCCTGAGACTTAACGTCACCATCGCAGGGGAAGTCATGAAGAGGTAATTGTCCCCGAGAAGCAAATCCATACCGACATGGCGCGCATCAGTCCAGATAAAGCGTGATGGAGGTTCAAGCTCCTGCTTGCGAAACGCCTCGGCGATGATGGTCGCATCGATCGGACGTGACCGCGGCGCCATCCAGGTAAAGGGCTGAAGATCACGCAGGGCAAGTTTTCTGCGCCTGGCGAGCGGATGCGAAGAGCGTGCGATGACAATGTCCTCGGCCGTGTACAGCGGGAAGCGCTCGAGTACATCGCCGGGACGGGTTGTATCAGCGCCGGCGATAAAGTCGATCTCGCCCTCGGTCAGCCTGTCGAGCAGCATCTCCGAATAATCTTCGATGATTGATATCGTCACCTCGGGACGGGCGCGGTGGAAATCGCGCACCGCATCGGCGATCACTTCCGATGCAAATGCCTCGCCGATGCCAATCGAAACGCTGCCGCCGCGTGCGTCGCGGAATGCGTGCAGCTCCTGGCGGGCCCGATCAGCCGCGGCGAGCATGCTCTTGGCGTGCCGAATAAGCAGCGCGCCGTAACTCGTGACGGTAGTAGTTCCCCCGGGACCCCTGTCCAACAGAACGACGCCCATCTCGTCTTCTAGCTTGGCGATACTCGCGCCAAGCGCCTGCTGCGTAAGTCCGAGCACAGGAGCCGCGGCGGCGAGGCTACCGCGCTCAACGACCATGAGAAAGCGCCTGAGCTGCTTGATTTCCATGGCCGTACCTCTCTCACCCCGCATTTATATCGATTTCAAAATTATCCCGAACGCGCAGATTTTGTGCGCGCCGGGCGCCGAACCAGCAGGAGATTGCAGGCTGCCGAATCCGGTGCATCACGGAAACCGCGCCCCTTGCATCACGGTTTGACCGTACCGAGAAATCCAGCGACCAGCACTCCTGCGTAGATCGCCAAAACCCACAGATAGGTCCAATACATGCCGCGGCGCAGCTGCGTCTCAAGCGCGCTTGTCGAGCCACTGGCCGAGATGGCGGTAAACGCCGCCAAAACCGGTTGGAATGCATGTTCGAGCAGCATGGCAAACAGACATATCAGGCCGAACGAGATCATCTTGCCGGCGAGCCAGCCCGGCACGGCCGAGTCGCTTGCCAGCAGCGCGACTCCCCAGCCGCCAATTAAGATCACCCCCGCCAGCTGAAACAGGCGTTCAATCCGCTGCCATGGCGCCGCGCGCGGCGTTCCCGCTAGGACCATCCCCGAAACGACGGCGGCCATCCAGACGATGCACGCCAGCCAGAGAATGACCATTGTGAGCGTGCTCACGACCAACAGGCCGCGCAGCCACGCAAGCTGCGCCCCGACCGGTAGCATCGCGGCGAAACAGATTCGCGGGTAACGATCGATGATCATTCCGACCCCGATCGCCGCACGGCGCTGTTCCAATGGCAGCGTCGGGTTCATGAAGTGCAGGCCGGCGATGAACACACCGATGTCGGTGCCGATCCAAAACACCATCAACAGGATGTGAACGTAAACGAGTGTCTGATAATTGAGCATGCGGCGTTCGGCCGTGGTCCGATCTAAGGGGGTCCGATCGGGACTACGGAATCACTGCTGCGCGTTTTTGACCAACGGTGCGCAGCAGCTCCGTAAGCATGCGCTGGCGCATGCCGGCAAGCTCGGCACTTTCCGATTCCGTCAATTGATATCCTTCAATCGCTGCACGCAATGGCATTCCGAGATTGTCAGCGGCTCGCTCCAGGACAAATAATCTTTCGCGTATGGTCCACAACTCGGTAGCCAGCTCGAGCACCATGGTCACGAGCTGGTCCACCGACTCGTTCTCGAAAAAAAGCTGGCGGCGCAATGCCGGAGCGGACGACTCGCCCATCAGCGTTTCCACGATCCGAATCCAAACCACTCGATATCCGCACTGAGTCGGCCTGTGTCTTTGCCGATAACGTGCGAAGAGCGTACTGCCTCGGCGAAATCGATCTCGGACATGTATGAGAACTGCGGAACGACAAATTGGAAGTAGTCGCTGCGCGCAAAGCCGCCGGCCTCGAGCAGGTCTTCCGGCTGTTGATCGCGGAACGCCCGGTAAAACGGCTCCGCGTTGTAGTAGGAATCCCAGTCGAGATAAAACTGATCGTATGGCGGCAACTCCCGATTCGGCGGCAGCTCCATATTAAGAATGAGGCCCCCCGGCCGCAGCACGCGCCGCGCCTCAGAAAAGAACTTGCGGATGTCCTTGAGAGATAGCTCGTGCAGGAACATCGACGTGAAAACCACATCGAATGATTCCGACGGATAAGCAAGCTCGGTGGCGTTCATCTGCCGGAAATGCACCGGCAGTCCGAGGCTCTCCGCGCGTCCGTGCGCATAGGTGAGCGTCGCCGCCGATACGTCGATGGCATGCACTTGGGCGTCGGGAAAGGTTCGCGCCCAAACAGCGGCGTTGTGACCCACGGTCGTGCCGCAATCCAGGATCTGCTGCGGGCGCAATTGCGGGAATCGCTGCTTGACATAATTGGACATCGACAGGCCAATGTCGTCGAGATTCTCGCCCATGAAGCCTGCAGAAAAGACTTTTAGGCCGTTGTCGTATACGGCTCCCGCCTTAGGTGACTTGGAAGGCGCATAACCCCCGGGCATCAGATGCACTTCAAGCCCGGCGACATTCGCTGGCACGCGAAGCGCAGGATCGAGCGTCAGGCTCCCGCCCGCCCTGCCACTCAGCGCGCGAATTTGAGCCTCGATCTCGGGCAGAGCGCGCTCGACAGCGGGAATCACGGAACGCCATACCATCTCTTGCGCGTTGCAGCGGATCGAACTGTAAAACTTGAAATACATGTTTGAACGCATTTCCGCGTGCACTTCGTCCTGGGTGGCTGGCGCACGACCGTGCTCGCGCTCAAATGCGGGCGCGACGTCCGTCTCGTAAGCGCTGCGCATGGCCGCGGCCATGTCATTCAGAATGTAGCCGCGCAGCTGCGAAACAAATGCCTGGCGCGCGGCGGTGTCGCGGTCGATCGCTATTTTGAGATCGTGATTCAGCTCGAACGCCATGGCGCTGCTCCCGGGTGCGGATACCTCGAATATTATTCGTTTCATTTATAATATCAAACACAATTTAAACTTTCATATCCGGGATCAAAAGCACGCCTTTGACCAGAGATTCGTCACGCTGGATTCGCTCTCCATGGCCAGAATCAGCTGCGGCAGCTCAAAAGCGGCTTTACCGGCGCGGCCGCCGGATCCGAATTCGACGCAGGCGCGAAACTTCGCCAGCTGCTGCGGCCAAGTGAGCGGCGATTCCGGGCTGCCCGGTTGATTGCTGACGCGCACGGTTGCGACGCTGCCATCGCGCAGCCGTGCTGTCGCGACCGCGGGCGTGAACGCCGCGGGGTCCGGGTTATCGTCCGGGATGACCTCAATTCGCGCCGCCAGCGCGTGGACCTCCGGGTCGGCCAGGCTTTCGGCCGAGAAATCCGCCAACCCCAGCGTGCCACGCAACAGGACGACGGCGCCGAGATAGGCGAAACAGAGGCGCGCATAGTTTGGTGACAGCGAGGCATTGATGCGTCGCCCGACGAGTCGATAAATAAGCGGCGGCGCGCGATAGCTGAGACTCTCGAGATTGCCTGCCGAGACTCCATGCTCGGCCATGAGAGTTTGCGTCGCGAACAACGCGCCGTGCGCGGCTCGTCCGGTCGGAAACGGCTTGTGGCTGACTTCGACGATACGATACCTCTTGCCGAGTTCTGCCAGCACCTCGGTAAGGTCCGCATCGTCTTCCAATAGCGAGAAATATCCGAATGGTCCATCAATTGAACGCGATACGCCCGGAACACCCGCCACGGCGAGATCCACGGCGACCAGTGCATTTCGAGCGGCATTGCCAATCTGTAGCGCAAGTCCAGGCTTGCCCTCCACGTGAGCCTGCATCGTCCCCGACACGAACGCGAGGGCATGGCCGAACGCACTCACCGTCGTATCTACGTCGAGGCGCCGTATCCGCGCCAGCGCCGCGACGCTCCCAAAAATTCCCGCTGTGGCAGGACGAAAGAACTTGAGTGCAGACTGCGCCGCCAGTCCCAGCCCGGCAGCGACGTCCACTCCGGCTATGATCGCCGCGAGCACGGTGCGACCGTCCACCGGCTGTAGGCGCGCGGTGTCTGCCATTAGCGCTGCAACGATAGTGGCAAGCGGATGCACCACCGCTGCCTCGTGGACGCAGTCGAATTCCTGGCAGTGAATCTGAAACGCATTGACGAATGCCGCGGCGTGCGCGGGAAGCGCCACGCGCCTGCCAAGCACCATCGCCGCCGCCTGCGGCGCCGGGCCCCAGGCTTCGGCGACCGACAAAACTTCGCCCGAATAGTTGGCGCGCGCGCCAGCGATACCCACCCCTAGCGTATCGAGCAGGAATGCCTTCGCCGCGGCCACCGCGGCTTGCGGCACAGTGTCTGCTGACAATGACAGAGCATGTTCGGCAAATCGCTGCGCAGCGTTTACCTCAAGCGAAGTCCCGCGGGTAAACGGCCTCAATGGGGCTCCTCGCCCCCGGATACATTCAGTGACTCGGCGGTAATGTAGCTCGCCTCCGCCGAGCACAAGAAGGCAACAGCGTTGGCCGTGTCCTGTGGCACGCCGCAGCGGCCAAGCGGAATACGCGCGTTCATCTGCTCGAGGTACCGCTCGACGGTAAGCCCCCGTTTCTTTGAGAAGTACTCGTTCTGCCAGGCGCCAAGGCCGGTCGTAACGTGGTTCGGGCATACGTTATTGACCGTGATGCCATGGGGCCCGAGTTCGATCGCGACCGAGCGCACGAGGCCCACGAGAGCGTGTTTGGAGGCGCAATAGGCCGCAGCAAACGGAAATCCAGACTTTGCGGCTTGGCTTGCGATGTTGATGATGCGTCCGCCGCCCTGGCGAATCATGTGTCTGGCTGCCGACTGGATGCCGTTGAAGCAGCCGGTGAGGTTTACATCAATGACGGCGCGCCAGTCGTCTGACGAAACCTCAAGCAGCGGCTTCATGATATAGCCAATTCCCGCATTGTTGACCCAGATATCGAGGCTTCCAAGCGTGCTTACGGCGAACTGCGCAAGAGCAGCGACCCGCGAGGCGTCGCGCACGTCGCACGCGAAGCTTTCCATGCGCGCCTCAGTTTGTGCGGCGATCTCCAGCGCGAGTGCCTGCATCTCGGATTTGGCGCCGATCATTGCGGTCGGTGTCGATGCGTCCGCCTGCGCTCCGATGTCGGACAGCACCACGGAGCAGCCCGCGCCTGCGAGCCGACGAACGATTGCTTCACCCAGGCCGCCGCGTCGACCGGCACCAGTCACTACGGCCACCTTGCCTGCAAACTCGATGGCCATGAGGATCTCCTGTCAGCTGAGCGGGTTCGTCAGAATGAACACGGCGTCGGCGAACGCTGCAAATTCTCTCGCCACCGCCTGCATCGTGCTGGTCGATATGTCTTGGGAAAAGACATCCATGTCACGGACGTCGATAATTTCGACGTACTGGTACGGCGGCGGCGCGTGACTCCCGAGCAGGCCCGAAGATTTGAAAACTTCAAACCGTTCGATGCTTGGCAAACCTGTTACGGTCGGCAGATCCACGCGGCGGGCCCAGGCTTCGTAGTCGGCGGCGCTCGCACCGTGTTTGAGATTGAATAGTACGATGATGCGATTCACGATGCTCCCCCTGTCTGACGCGCAAGCCCTGCGGACGCGACCCCCGCAAGGCGGCCGAGTGTAACGGCCATGCATAAACCGGCACCTGGCAAATAGCCGGATGCTCCTGGACCGCTGATGCTGCGTGCGGCGCCCCCGCCTGCGAACAGATTGGGTAAGCGCGCGCCGTCCACGCGCCGAACGCGTCCTGAATCGTCCACCTGCAATCCGCCTTGTGTGTGAAACAACGCCCCCGTAACCCGAATCGCCCGATAGGGCGCCTGCGGCGAATGCGCATCGAAGCTCCGCCCGAACGGATCCGAACCAGCAGCGATCGCGTATCGAGCGATCTCTTTTAAGGTCAGTGCAAGACCATCCGCCGGCAACTGTGTTTGAGCCGCAAGCGCGTCGATGCTCTCGGCGGTTCGCACGGCACCCAGAGCAAGCAACTGACTGTATTCAGGCAGATCCTCGCATAGCCCATGAATGCGCTCATCGAAAATCACCCAGGCAACGCCGCCGGGTTGTGCCAACACCAGTGCAGCTTGGCCGGATACGTCTCGCAACTCATGGCTGAAGCGGCGCCCGGCAGCATTCACCTGCACACCGCCCTCGATCAGGATGTTGGGGTTAACGAGGATGCCATACTGCTCGGCCAATAATCCGAGGCCCTGGTAGGCGTTCATGTCACCGACCGCAGCGCCGAGCGCAATGCCCCAATTGATGGCGTCGCCGCGATTGCCTTCCCAGCCGAAATAGGGCGCGCCGCGCATTTCTGGAATGAATTGTGCGATCATTTCGGTATTGGCGCCAAAACCGCAGCACGCAAGCACCAACGCTTTGCAGCCCACTGACTCTCGCTCGCCATCCGGTCGCTCGATGCTCGCGCCGGCGATGTTTCCATCGTCGCTCGCGTAAAGCTCTGTCACTCGCGCCGACGTCAGTATGTTGACGTCCGCGCGCTCCGCAGCGCCAAGTAGCATGTTGAGGAGATCCTCTCCGCAGCGCCGCGGCGGCGCGTGCATGCGCGCTCGCGTGTGCCCGTACGCCGGGCGCCAACTGCGATCAAAACGCATCACGACGTCATGCCGCTGCGTAAGCCAGTCGAGCGTCGGACCCGCCTCCTGCGAGATGGCTTTGGCGAGGCCTAAGTCAGTCCGCCCGTCAACCTTTGCGACGATGTCACGGTAGAACTGCTCAGGACCGTCCTCCACCCCGTGCTGTCGCTGCTCCTGGGTGCCGGCAGCGCAGATACTGCCTTGAGACATATAGGTGCTACCGCGGGGCTGCGAATCCTGCTCGAGAACCAGCACTTCCTCGCCACCGTCACGCACCGCCAGCGCCGCGGCAAGGCCGCAGGCTCCGCCTCCGATCACCAATACCGGCACTGACGTCGCGAACTTCACGCCCTCGCTGGAATGAATCCACTTTTTCAAGGATTGCTCGTGCGATCCGCTCGAATCACGGGTTGGATTTCTTCAAATGATGATTGCATTTGTATCTATTGCCTGTAAAGAATATTTCTTGTTAGTCTTTGGCCGACATTTATTTTGTCCGCGGTCGAACACACCCGAGTCATCCGCCTGACTTCCATGCCACCCGACCCAAAGCCGTATGACCACCGATCCCGCTGACCCCGATTTGCTGCGCGGCTTGGGCGGGCATCTCAAATTTGGCAGCAAGCCCGCACTGCTGGTGATCGATTTCGTAAAAGCATACCTCATCAAAGGCTCACCGCTATACGCCGACGTTGAAGAGGCGCGCACAGCATGCGAACACCTCCTGCACTTATGCCGGCGCGCGGGCATTCCAATTCTGCACACGAACGTCGCCTATCAGCCCGGCGGCCGCGACGGTGGCGTCTTCTTCCGCAAGGTGCCGGCCTTGGCATGCTTCGAACGAGGATTACATCCGTTGCTTGCGGAATTCGCCACCGGTCTTGAACCGCTGCCGGGTGAGCCCGTATTTACGAAACAGTACGCGAGCGCCTTTTTTGGCACCTCGGTCGCCTCCATGCTGACGGCGCTGCAGGTGGACACCGTATTGATCGCTGGGCTCTCGACGAGTGGGTGCATTCGGGCAAGCGCGGTCGATTGCTGCCAGCACGGCTTCGTTCCAGTTGTGGTCCGCGACGCGGTCGGCGACCGGGCGGCAGGGCCGCACGAAGCCAATCTCTTCGATTTACAAGCCAAATATGCCGAGGTAGTCACTCTTGGTCAGGTGAAGCAGTACCTGTCGGCCCTCGAGCATTAGCGCGCGGGTACGAGGCTTTTGTACGGTTGCGCGAACTCATGATGACACGAGATATGCAAGGCCTCGAGCGACCCTTCAGTCACCGGCCACGTCGTTTCATTTTGCTTGCTGCGGCGGTCGACTTCGCAGGTAGGTCGCCCGCCCGGCCAGAATATGCGCGCGCATGATACTGTGAGCCCACGTCGGATCATGTGCTTCCAGGGCCTGCACCAATTCAGCATGCTGGTCCGCGCTTCTTTTTAACTCCGCGGGTGTGTACTGGCTGAAGGTCCGCAGAATCAGCGGCGCTTCAATCAGTCCCGCCAGCATCTTCGCTAATCGGGAGCTGCCAGCGGCCTGTTGGATCAGGCGATGGAAGCGGTCGTTGAGATCTCCAATCCGGATGAGAAATCCGCGGCTTCGCCGTATCGACTCCAGGTTTTGCTGGTCGGCAAGCGCGCGCAGCTCTGCAATAATGGGCGCCGTCGCGCGCTCTGCGGCGCGTCCTGCGCTGATCGGCTCCAAAAGAGCCCGTAGCTCGAAAATCTCTTCGGCATCCTCCAATTCGAATAGCGCGACCACAGCGCCGTGGTTTGGCTCAAACTCGACGAGGCCCTCTGCGTGCAGACGTCGCAAGGCCTCACGCACAGGGGTCCGACTGACTCCTACGGCGGCTGCCAACTCCTGCTCAGTTAATCGCGAGCCAGCATTGTAGCGGCCCTGCAAGATGCCATCGCGAACGGCGGAATAGGCGCGCTCGGCGGCACGCATTTATTAAATACTCCCCCGGAAATCCAGAGGCGTATCGCTCAAGCGGCCCTGCCCTTCGCCGCTTTGATCGCCCACTTCGTGAATTGCGGCTGCTGCGGCGGAAGTAGCCCCGTCTCGGCAAAACATCGCGCCTTCAGCTCATCAATCGATTCGAATCCGCGATCAAACAATTTCGCCGCACCGCGCTTCTTGGACATCTGGGTCCGCAACGCGCCACTCGCATCCTTGTCGACCGTTCCTTGCGCGTCGATCACGACACCGTAGCGTTTGGCGCCCTCCGGCGTGACCAGGCCAGCGTCGACATCAAATTTCACCTTCTCGACTTCGCGCTCAAGCGGGTCGCCGCATCCGCCGCCACCCCACGTGTCCGCCAGTAACAAGTCGCCGTCCTCCACCTTGATGTGGTCGATTTTCGAGTGTAGCAATTCCTCGCTGCCGTCCTTGCGGATGAGCGATTTGCGGCTGCGTGCGCCAGGCAGCCCGCCGTTAACCCCCCATGGATAGGTAAGCCAGCGATCGTCATGTATGGAAATCTCACCCGCCTCCAAAAAGCGATAGCCGATGCGCAGGCCATTGCCGCCACGGTTTTTTCCCGGACCGCCGGTATCCGGGATGGTCTCGTATACATCGATACGCAGTGGAAAATAGCTCTCCAGAAACTCATTGGGAACGTTAGTGAAGGATGGCCACAGCGAGTGCCCGTCCGGCCCATCCCCAAATGGCTTTCCCGGAATTCCGCCAAACGTGATCTGGTACAACTGATACCAATCACCGTTCTTGTCGTAGCCCGAATACATGAAGTGCGGCGAGTCCGAGAATCCCGCCGCACACATGAATTGCGGATTTCCTTGGCCGAGAAGGCCGCCCAATATATCGAAGATTCTACCGAGCGCGTGGGTGCGACAAGATAACGCTGCTGGCTTCAGAGGCTTCAAAAGCGTACCAGGCGGAATACGGACTTCCATCAAATCGTAAAATCCGTCATTGAAGAGGATCTGCGGATCGAAGACCATGATCATGTAGACGCCGGCAAACATCTTGAACATTTCCTCGTTCAGCAAGAAGTTGATCGAGGAAATCGATTGCGGGTCGGTGCCGGCGAAGTCAAAAATGCATTTATTGCCTTCGCGCCACATTGTGCAGGCGATCTTATAGGGCCCCATGTTGAGACCGTCGTCGCATATATAGTCCTCAAAGTACTGTTTTTTCTCCGGTACGGTGCGCAAAATCAGCTCACGCATAGCCCGTTTGTTGCGCGCCAGCATCTCATCCATCGCCGAATAAAATACGTCATCGCCAAAGCGGTCACTGATCTCGATACAACGAGTGGACGCCGTGCGCAGTGCCGCGGTAATCGCATTGAAATCGGACAAATTCCAATGCGGCAGCCGACAGTTGTGCAGCATGATGCTAAGAACATCTTCGTTGAGCACACCTTTCTTGTATATTTTCACGGGCGGTGTCGTGACGCCCTCCTCGAATATCGTACGCGCGTCGGTTGGAAGTGATCCTGGGACTTTGCCGCCGACATCGGTCATGTGCCCAAACATTGCAGCCCAGGCGATCAAGCGTCCATTTCGATAGATTGGCATCAGCATCAGCCAATCGTTGGCGTGACTGATGGCGCCCCGCACGGAGTACGGATCGTTGGTCAGAAAGATGTCGCCTTCCTCGATCGTGCCGCCATAGCCTTGCATGAAGCCCCAGATGAACGAGCCGAACTGGCCGACGACCATCTTGCCCTCAAGATTCGCGATCATCGGAAACTCATCATGCTGCTCGCGGATTCCAGGCGACATGGCGGTACGGAACAGCACGGTATCCATCTCAAAGCGTGCGTTGCGTAGCGCGCTTTCGATGATGTCGATAGTCACGGTGTCTACTTTTACTTTCTTTATGCGCTT
>Ga0302324_100013099_pt1 | contig 16847 bp, 9 predicted proteins | sample Palsa_T0_1_FD_201949 | JGI IMG/M metagenome (GOLD analysis project Ga0302324, IMG submission 201949) | Peat permafrost microbial communities from Stordalen Mire near Abisko, Sweden - Palsa_T0_1 | ecosystem: Environmental > Terrestrial > Soil > Palsa > Peat permafrost | place: Sweden: Abisko...
TTCCGGGGGGCCCCCCGCCCCCCCCCCCCCCCCCCCGCGCGGGGGGGGGTTCCACCCCCCCCCCGCGGCGGCGCGGCAAAGGAAAGGCCGGATGCCCAAGTGGGCATCCGGCCTTTCCTTTGTGTCGTGCTCAGCGCCTCAAGGCGCTGAGCAGTTGTAGCGGGCGAGCGACCCGATGAAATCGGGTCACTCGCCCGCGTTAACTTCGCGAAATCATGCAGCGGCCTTGGTATGCGACGCCTTCACGTCCTCTTCGCCGATACCCCCGCGCTTCGACAAGATAACCGCGATCGCCAGCATTAATGCGGCGAACAACGTTATCGCCAGGCTGACCCCGGTGATACTGCCGACGACAACTGTGGTGAATGGAGCCGCCAGAATACCGACGAGGTTCATCACCTTGATCATCGGATTGAGGGCCGGGCCGGCGGTATCCTTGAACGGGTCGCCAACGGTATCGCCAACGACGGTCGCCTTGTGGACATCGGTGCCCTTACCGCCGAGGAAGCCGTCCTCCACCTTCTTCTTGGCGTTGTCCCAGTTGGCGCCAGCGTTGGACATGAAGACTGCGAGCAACTGTCCGGTGAGGATGGTGCCGCCAAGGAACCCACCGAGCGCGCCCGCGCCGAGGCCGAAGCCCACCAGCAACGGAGCGAAGACCGCGAGGATGGCAGGGCTCATCAATTCCTTCTGCGCACTCGCCGTCACGATATCAACGCATTTGCCGTAGTCGGGAAGCTCGGTGCCTTCCATGATGCCCGGATGCTCGCGGAACTGGCGGCGGACTTCGAACACGACCTGGTAGGCCGCGCGGCCAACTGCCTTGATCGCGAAGGAGCTGAACAGGAACGGTACTGCACCGCCGATCAGAAGGCCGACGAAGACGGTCGGGGTGTTGATCTGCACGCCGATAGCGCCCAGATGCGCTTCATCGATAAACGAGCGGAACAGCGAAACCGCCGCGATGACCGCGGTCGCAATCGCGAGGCCCTTGGTCAGCGCCTTGGTAGTGTTGCCGATCGCGTCCATCCAGGAGAGCGTGCGCGACGCCTCTTCCTGATGAACTCCGCCCATCTCGAAAATACCGTGAGCGTTGTCGGTGATCGGTCCGTAGGTGTCCATCGCGAGGATGAATCCGGTCGTTGTCAGCAATCCAAGGCCGGTCAGCGCGATGCCATAGAATTGCAGCGCCGTCGATTCGCGGAAGATCACGACCGCGCCAATAATCACGACGACGATTACCATCAGCGCCCAGACGGACGACTCCAGGCCTTCGCCAAGGCCGGACAGGATCAGAGTGGCCGGGCCGGTGCGCGCGGCGTTGGCCGTCTCGGTGACGGGGCCTTTATCGGGATGCGTGAAGTAGTTGGTCAACAGCAGCGTCGCGATCGAGAGTACGATACCAAGCGTCGCCACGATGCCGAAGCGCCAGTCGGGTGCGCCGGTACGCGGGTCGGTCATATAGAAATAATTGACGATGAAGAAGCCGACGACAGAGGTCAGCGACGAGGTGTAATAACCGGCGTTAATCGGGCGCATCGGATCGCGCATCTCGGTGCCCGCCGGAACCTTCACGGCCATGATGCCGAGGATCGACGAAAAGACGCCGACGCCGCGCAGGATGAGCGCGAAGATGATGAGCTTCATCGCGAACGCGCTCGCCCCCGCGAGGCCGCCATATGCAGCAACGAAAGTGGGATCTTCGAGGGCGTAGGCCGCGAGGATAATCGCGGCGACCAGGGTTACTTCATAGGACTCGAAGACGTCGGCCGCCATACCGGCGCAATCGCCGACGTTATCGCCCACGTTATCTGCAATAGTCGCGGCATTGCGCGGGTCATCTTCGGGAATGCCAGCTTCGATCTTGCCGACGAGATCGCCGCCGACATCGGCCGCCTTGGTAAAGATACCGCCGCCGACGCGCATGAAGAGCGCTGCCAGCGAACCGCCAAAGCCGAAGCCGACGAGGACCTTCATCGCATTCTGCTGGAAGACCAGGAAGATGACGGTCGCGCCCATCAGACCGAGGCCAACGGTAAACATCCCCGAGACGCCGCCCGCTTTGAATGCGAGTTCCATCGCATCCTTGAAACTGGTCAGCGCGGCGTTGGCGCTGCGGACGTTGCCCTTGACGGCGAGCCACATGCCAACGAAGCCGGCCCCGTAAGAGGCACTGACGCCGAGGATGAACGCCAGTGCGATCCCGACCGACAGGCTCGGTTGGTCGGGGAAGACGTTGCGGTACATCATGAAGAGCGCAATGGCGATGATGACGACAAAGATGAGCATCGTCTTGACCTGCCGCCGCAGGTAGGCCATCGAGCCTTCGTAAACCGCGTCTGCGACGTCGGTCATCGACTTGGGTCCCGGATCCGCCGCGAGGACGACCCGGACCAGATACCAGCCGTAGGCCAGCGACACGACCGCCGAGGCCAGCACGCACCACAGAATCGTTAGCTGCGCGCCGGTCAGGGCTGGAAGAACGATCTTTGCTTCGCTCATCGAGCTTCAGTCTCCTGCTAAAAAGAGTGCGATTGGCGACATCCGGTTTACCATCGCGGACTAACTCTACCTCAAGCGCCTGCGGGCGTCGTCGGATGATCTGGGGCAGTTTAAGTTTTCCTTGGAATGATGTCTAGCCTGCCGCGGACGGTTCGTGGATCGGGCAACGCGCCAAACTTCATTGCGGCGGATCGGGACGGAGAAAAGCCATAAGCCGATTCGCCGTGACGCGGGCGTCAGTCCGCCACCGGCCCGACATCGGGATTTCCAGCGCTGCCGCCGCGCAACTCGCGCTGGACTCATTGATCATGCCGGCGCGCATATGTTTAGCTGGGCGGACGGCTATGAACGTAAATATCGAGAATACCTCCGCGCTCCGGCGCAAGATGACGATCGAGATCGAGCCCGACGAAATCAATCGCGAGCTCGATCGCGCTTACAACGAACTGAAACGATCGGTAGTGCTCAAGGGTTTTCGCCCCGGACACGCGCCGCGTCCGCTGCTGGAGCGGTTCTTCGGCGACCAGGTGCGCGGCGACGTAACCCAGAAGCTGGTCAAGGAATTCACTGAAAAGGCGCTTGAGGAGAATTCGCTCACCCCGGTGATTCCGCCGGAGATCGTCACCGAGGAGACCGATCTCAAAAAGACGCTCAAGTTCAGCGCGGTCTTCGATCTCAAGCCCGAGCTTGAGGTTAAGGACTACCAGGACCTGAAGGTGCAGACGCCGACCATCGAAGTCACCGACGACGAGGTTGACGCCGAGCTCAGCCGGATGCGCGAGCGCCGCGGCGTGCTCAAAAAAGTCGAGGGCCGCACCACCGTCGAGGACGGCGATTTTGTCGTGGCGGCGTTCGAGGGCTTCGCGGACGACAAGCCGATCGAAGGCACCAAGGTTGAAGATCGGCTGCTGAAGGTCTCGAAGGACACGCTCGCGCATGGTCTCGATGAGGTGCTGGCCGGCGCCGAGACGGGCAGCGAAGTCCGCAAAACGCGCAGCTATCCCGAGGATTACAGCGAGAAGGAAGTCGCTGGCAAGAACGTCGAATGGCACGCTTCAGTCAAGGAAATCTATAGCCACGTCGTTCCCGAGCTCGACGAGGAATTCGCCAAAGACGAGGGCTTCGACAGCCTGGACGCATTGCGGGCCAAGGCGCGGGAGGTGCTGGAGATGCGCGCGCGCAACGAGGCCAATGGACGCGCGCGCCAGGGCCTCCTCGATCTGATTATCGAACGCAACCCGGTCGAACTGCCTGAATCCCTGGTGGCGCGCGAGACCCAAACCGTCGAGCACGAATTGGCGCAGAGTTACGAGGCCGCGGGCATGTCCCATGAAGAGGCCCACGCCAAGGCGCGCGAGAACTCCGACGACATCAAGAGCCGCGCGGAGAAGCGCTCGCGCAGTGCTCTAATCGTTGACGCGATCGCGGACCAGGAAAAAATCGACGTCACGGATGACGAGGTCGGCGAGCGTATCGGGCAGATGATCACCTACGCGGGACGCGCGCGCGAGCAGATGGCCGAGCATTATCGCAGCGAGGAAAATCGCGCGGCGCTCAAGCAGGTGATGCGGCGCGAGAAGACGCTCGACCAGTTGCTTACACGGGCGCAGGGCGAGACCGCTGCTCCCGCTGAGGAAGCTACACCCGCCGGCGATTCCTCGCCGGACGAAACTCCATCGGGCGAAGAACCGGCGAGCACCTGACGAATACGACCGCACATCGCACGATCGATCTTTTGGCGTCGGCGAACGCAGCCCGAGGCAGTGCTACACATCCTTGCGCATCGGCAGGTGCTCGCTATTGCTTTGTCAAGAGCTACTCAACGCGTGCGAGTTCGGCTTTTAGGTTGCCCGTCTTTTGCAAAGTGGTTAGAATTTTGTGACGAGGGCGAGAAGTCTTCGCCCGTGCGGCCTCCGTTGAGGACTTGGAGATTATGAGCATCGTTCCGATGGTGGTTGAGCAGACAGGCCGCGGCGAGCGGGCCTACGATATCTATTCCCGACTGCTCAAGGACCGCATTGTCTTTCTGGGCCATCAGGTCACCGATGAAGTCGCCAACCTGATCACTGCGCAATTGCTCTTCCTGGAGTCCGAGGATCCGGAGAAGGAAATCAATTTCTACATCAATTCGCCGGGCGGTTCGGTGACCGCTGGACTGGCGATTTACGACACGATGCAATTCATCAAGCCGCCAGTCTCCACGCTGTGTCTCGGGCAGGCGGCGAGCATGGGGGCGCTGTTGCTGCTGGCGGGGCAGAAGGGACGGCGCTATGCCCTGCCCCACTCGCGCATTATGATTCATCAGCCGCTCGGCGGTGCGCAGGGACAGGCGACCGATATCGACATTCAGGCGCGCGAGATTTTGCGGGTCCGTGAGGAACTCAACGGGATCATCGTGCGCCATACCGGACAGCAATTGAAAAAGATTGAGAAGGACACCGATCGCGATATGTTCCTCACGCCCGAACAGGCGGTTGAATACGGACTGATCGATGAGGTAATCGTTAGCCGGAGGTCCTCCAAGTGAACCGTGGGAGGCAACATGGCCAAGCATGATGACCGCTCGGGCAACCTGGTGTGCTCGTTCTGCGGCAAGAGTCAGGACGAAGTACGCAAACTGATCGCCGGTCCCACGGTCTATATCTGCGACGAGTGCATCGACCTGTGTAACGACATCATCGCGGAAGAAACCGACAATGAAGAGGCTTTCAGCCAGACCTCGGCGGTGCCGAAACCGGCCGAAATCAAGCGCGTCCTTGATCAATATGTAATCGGGCAGGAGCGCGCCAAGAAAATCCTCTCGGTCGCGGTCCACAATCACTACAAAAGAATCGACTCGCAGATGGTGACGGGCGACGTCGAGCTCCAGAAATCGAACATCCTGCTGATTGGTCCGACCGGTGTGGGCAAGACGCTGCTCGCGCAGACCCTGGCGCGCTTTCTGCAAGTGCCGTTCACCATCGCCGACGCGACCTCGCTGACCGAAGCAGGCTACGTCGGGGAGGATGTCGAAAATATCATCCTGTCGCTGCTGCAGAACGCGGACTATGATATCGAGCGCTGCCAGCGCGGTATCGTTTACATCGACGAGATCGATAAGATTGCCCGTAAGGGCGACAACCCGTCGATCACCCGCGACGTCTCGGGCGAGGGCGTGCAACAGGCGCTGCTCAAGATTATCGAGGGCACGATGGCGAGCGTTCCGCCCAAGGGCGGCCGCAAGCATCCGCAGCAGGAATTCCTGCAGGTCGATACGACCAACATCCTGTTCATCTGCGGCGGTGCTTTCGTCGGACTCGACGACATCATCCGGCGGCGCATTTCGGGCAAGACGATGGGCTTTCGCGCCGATTTGACGCATCGCGATCCCCGCACCGTCTCCGAATTGCTCTATGAAGTTCAGCCGGAGGACCTGCTCAAATTTGGACTGATCCCGGAATTCGTTGGACGCCTGCCCGTGATTGCAACACTGGGGGAGCTCGACGAGGAAGCACTGGTGCGGATTCTCACGGAGCCGAAAAACGCTCTCGTGCGCCAGTACCAGAAGCTGTTCGATATGGAGAACGTGCATCTGAAGTTCACCCCGGGGGCCCTGCGCGCGATTTCGCGGGAAGCGCTCAAACGCAAATCCGGAGCCCGCGGCCTGCGTGCTATAATGGAAGCCATCATGGTGGACCTGATGTACGAAATTCCATCGCAACCCAATATCAAGGAGGTAATGATCTCGGAGGAGGTTGTGACTCAGAAGGAGCAGCCTCTGCTGGTCTATCAGAAGACCGCTGAAACCGCATAGCGAGGAGATCGGAACCGACGGAAATGCTTTTCCGAAACGATAAGAAAGACAATCGCGATGCTTCCGCCAACGAACAGGTGCCTTTGCTGCCGTTGCGGGAGTTGATCGTTTTCCCCCACGAAGTTTATCCCATCTTTGTTGGCCGCCAGAAGTCAATCAAAGCACTGGAAGCCGCCGAAGCTCAGAAGAAACCTATCCTGCTCGCCGCCCAGAAAGACGCCCGCGTCGCGGAGCCCGGCCCCGACGACATCTACGCGGTCGGCACTCTGGGCGTAGTGGTCCAGTTGCTGCGTCTCCCCGACGGCACCGTCAAGGCGTTGCTCGAAGGCAAGAAGCGCGCGCGTGTGCTGCGCTATGCCACCGAAGAGGATTTCTTCAAGGTTGAAGTCGAGGAGATCGAGGAAGTAAGCGATCGCAGTACCGAAGTCGAAGCGCTGATGCGATCGGTCAATACGACTTTCGATAACTACGTCCGCCTCAACAAGAAGATTCCGCCGGAGATGGTCACGTCGATCGCGGCAGTGGACGACCCGGCCTTCCTTGCTGACAAGCTGGTGGGTCATCTCGGAATCAAGCTCGAAGACAAGCAGTCGCTGCTGGAATGCACGAATCCGGCGGAACGCCTGGAACGTATCCTCGGCTATATGCGATCGGAGCTCGAAATTCTGGAGGTCGAAAAGCGCATCCGCTCCCGGGTCAAGAAGCAGATGGAAAAGACCCAAAAGGAGTACTACCTCAACGAGCAGATGCGTGCGATTCAGAAGGAGCTCGGCGAGAAGGACGAATTCAAGAACGAAATCCAGGAGCTGGAAGACAAGCTTCGTCAGAAAAAGATGCCGGCCGAGGCGCGCGAGAAGTGCGAGCGCGAGATCAAGAAGCTCAAGATGATGTCGCCGATGTCGGCCGAAGCGACCGTCGTGCGCAACTACCTCGACTGGTTTCTGGCGCTGCCATGGTTCGAGTACACGGAAGACAAGCTCGATATCAAGGAAGCCGAGCGCATCCTTGAGGAAGATCACTACGGGCTGGAGAAGGTCAAGCAGCGCATCCTTGAGTACCTCGCGGTGCAGACCCTCGTGGGTCAGCTTAAGGGCCCTATCCTATGCCTCGTTGGACCCCCGGGCGTCGGCAAAACTTCGCTCGGCAAGTCGGTGGCGAGGGCGACCGGACGAAAGTTCGTACGCGTATCGCTCGGTGGGGTGCGCGATGAAGCGGAAATTCGCGGTCATCGCCGGACCTACATCGGAGCGCTGCCGGGCAAGGTGATCCAGAGCATGCGCAAGGCCAACTCGGGCAATCCGGTGCTGCTGCTGGACGAGGTCGACAAGATGTCAACCGATTTCCGTGGCGACCCGTCCTCGGCGCTGCTCGAAGTGCTCGATCCCGAGCAGAACAACACCTTCAACGATCATTACCTCGATTGCGACTACGATTTGTCCAAGGTGATGTTCATCACGACCGCTAACACGCTGGACCGGATTCCGCGGCCGTTGCAGGATCGGATGGAAATTATCCGCTTGCCCGGATACACCGAGGCGGAAAAGCTCCAGATTGCGAAGAAGTACCTGCTCAGCAAGCAGCTCGAGGCCAACGGACTGCGCGAAGAGAATATCGAATTCTCGGACAAGGCAATCCTTGGAATAATCCGCCACTATACGCGTGAAGCCGGGGTGCGAAATCTCGAACGCGAGGTCGCTTCGGTTTGCCGCAAGGTCGCGGTTGAGGTGGTCAAGACCGATCGCAACGCTCACGTGAAGGTATCGGCGTCGAGCCTTGCGAAGTTCCTGGGCGTGCCGAAGTTCCGCTACGGCATGGCCGAGACGCTCCCTCAAGTCGGCGTCGCGACGGGTCTCGCGTGGACCGAACTCGGCGGCGAGATACTGAGCATCGAGGTCACGATCGTTCCCGGACGCGGCAAAGTCACGATCACTGGCCAATTGGGCGACGTGATGCAGGAGAGTGCGCAGGCGGCTCTGAGCTACGTGCGTTCACGTGCCACGGCTCTGGGCTTATCGTCGGCGTTTCACAAGATCGATATTCACATTCACATTCCCGAAGGCGCGATCCCGAAGGACGGGCCTTCGGCCGGTATCACGCTCGCGACGGCGTTGGTCTCGGCCCTGCGGCGCATTCCGGTGCGCAACGATCTCGCGATGACTGGCGAAATCACCCTGCGCGGACGGGTGCTGCCGATTGGCGGACTCAAGGAAAAGGTTCTGGCGGCGCATCGCGCTGGTATTAAGACCATCCTGATACCCAAGGAAAACGCCAAGGACGTGGACGAGATACCGCAGCAAGTCCTCAAAAGCGTGACCATTATTCAGGTCGAGCATATGGACGACGTGCTGCGGCAGGCCCTCGTGCTCACCGATCCGGATACCTTCTTCAAACCACAAACGGACGAAACCGATCCTGCGTTTACGGTCGAGGCGGACGAGAAAATGCCGCTGGTCGATGACGATGAAGACGAACCTGCGGTCTCGCCCAACCTGTCCTAATAGCTTAGACTAACTCCGCCACAATCTCCGGCGGGCTGTGCATTGGCGCACGGCTCGCCGGAGCAAACTAATGTTTTCAGGCGGGAGGCGCCGGAGCGGAGCCATGACCAAGGCCGATCTTATCGAAGGGCTGTCGAATAAACTTGGAATGAACAAGAACGAGGCGGAAAAAGCGGTCAATATCATGCTCGATGACATCATCAATGCGCTCAAAGCGGGCGAGCGGGTGAATATATCGGGCTTCGGGACCTTCGCGGTCTCGATGCGCGACGCGCGGACTGGCCGCAATCCCAAGACGGGCGAATCCATCGAGATATCGGCGAGCCGATCGGCTAAATTCAAGCCGGGTAAGCAGCTTAAGGATTCCCTCAATGATGTCCCCGGATCTGCCCTCCCGGCTTCTACACCGACATGACTCAGCGAGTGGTAGTCGAGAATTTTCGCTCGCCGGTGATTCTTGAAAAGAGCGGTGCCAATTCAGTTTGCCCACCTCAGGGATTGACCTGACTGGCTAGCCGAAGTCCCGATTCGAGCAGTAACGATCAGCGAGCGGATGAGCAGCGCGGCCGGTTAGGTAACGATTTGAGATTCATCGATTCGCTTGTGACGATTTCCATTCCCTCTATGTGAGCGCCTTGGGCGGTTAGCTCAGCGGTAGAGCATCGGCCTTACAAGCCGGTGGTCGCTGGTTCGATCCCAGCACCGCCCACCAACAAAATCAACTAGTTAGCCAGCGCAGGCTTAACTACCGCGGCCAACTGTGCTCAATTTTGTGCCCCCTCGGCTTCAAGATTGGGTTGTTCGAGGGTCAAGATCGCTTCTTCCTTCGCTCGCGTCCTGATATGGCTGTATCGCTCTAGCATCCGGCGGCTGACATGCCCTGCAAGAGCTCGGATAGTCTCTTCGCTCACGCTCGGATTCTCAGCAAGCCGTGTGACGAACGTATGCCGAAGGTCATGCCATCGGTAATCCACTTTACAGCGCTGCGCACACGCTCCCATGTCTTTTTCCATTCGCCCATCGGTTCATCAAGTCGCACATCCCAAATCCGAATCGAGCGATCATTTCCGGCTAGTCCCACTTTATGGCGCGGGAAGACGATCCCTACCTTGAACGAAAACTTGCGATGCAACCCCTTTTTTGGGCAGCTCCAGCCTTCTGCTCGATCGATAGATGATCATCTCAGATTGATAACCAATGCGACTTCGACTTGCCATTTGAACACCGAAGATCGACCATGAACGTATGGCAAGTCGTCGAAACTGCTGAAGGAATTCCTGGATAATTGGTCAGCCATTAAAAACTAGAGCGGGGGAAAAATGGTAATCTCAAAGATCCGGTGCTGGCAGGGTTTGCTCGCAGGCCTCTGTATAATGCTTGTTACCGTTTCAGCCAGTGCCCAAACGGTAAATGCTAGCGGCCTTTCCGGAACCCTCATTAGCGCCGGAGTTTCTGACGACAGCTCGGGAACAGCGATTGTCTATACGACTCCAGCTAAGGGGCATTTTGTTCTCACTCAGGCGGGTGGCGCGAGCCAGATATTTAGCGTTCCTAGCTTCGGCAATTTGGGGTCGACTGCGTGTGCGCCTTCCACTTCTCTCACGTTCAACCCGGGTCTCCTAATCCCCCAAAGTACTGCGATTTCTTGTACGCCGGCCTCGTCCTGCGGATTCCCTTACAGCTGCTATATCGCGGGCGTCCTTGAGAAGTAAAATCGACCTCGGGAAGAGGGCAGGCCCGCGCGCCTTTTTTTCGGTATTTGCGGTGATCGATGCGCTTCGGGAACAATTTCTTCGATTCTTAAGAACATACAATGAGGGTTCGATAAATCGTATTTTAGGGCAAAGTCGGGTCTGGATTCCTAGCAAGAAGAATGGATGGCGGGCCTTGGTACCCAGCTCACCACGGTCTGCGACTCTCGCTGTCTCGTCGACAACGCAATCCAAGTACCACCGCAACTGTGCCCAATTTTGTGCCCCCTCTCGTTATCGGACCGTATGTATCGCTGTCGGTTGGACAGAGCTCTGAGGCGCCCAAATCCCTGATCCACGCATCACTTTAGGCACATCGAGCAATATTGTTTGATACCGTTGAAATCGTCGTTCCACAACTTACAAGCCGGTGGTCGCTGGTTCGATCCCAGCACCGCCCACCAACAAAATCAGGAAATTTCAGCCATTCAGGAAGCCAAAGGGCTGCGGTTTATGCCCTCTCTTTTCGAAAGTTTGCAGCGAGGGGGAGCGGGTTGAACCGGAGATTCGAGGGTCAAAATCAAGGGAGAATCCGCCAATCGAGGAGAAGAATCCCCGTTTCCATTCTGCGCGTGAAGTTTAGCAAAAAAGAGGCATGGGTATGCGAGCGCTGAGCCTCCCCGGGAAGCGGTGGCGAAGCAGCCAAGTAGTGTACGCCGCCGCAGGAAGCCGGTATCGTGAACCATACCAGCGAGTTCATCGCGAAGCCGGCAAGGTGCCTGATGGCGGGCTTTATCGGGAAGCCGGCAGAGGGAGCAGAGTTTTCTTTATGCGCACGTCGCCGATTCTCAGAGTGTTATTGGTGCGCACGTCGCAGACTCTAATCCTAATGCGCACCTCGGAGACTCGTTAGCTCGGCTCGCCAGCTCGCCTAGTGACAGCTCGTTCCGCTTCGCTCCCACTAGTGCCGGCGCAGCTTGATCATCAAAAAAAGATGCCATCACTGAATCTGGACGATCTCAATTCCGCCCAGCGCGACGCGGTCCTCGCGCCCGACGGTCCGACACTGATCCTGGCGGGCGCGGGGTCCGGCAAGACGCGCGTGCTGAGTTACCGTATTGCCCACATGATGGCGGAGCGCAACGCACCTCCGGAAGGGATCCTGGCGGTGACGTTCACCAACAAGGCCGCCAGCGAGATGCGCGAGCGAGTGGCGTCGCTGGTGGGGAGCGGCGCGCAGATGCCGTGGGTGAGCACTTTCCATTCGGCGGGCGCGCGGATTCTGCGCCAGGAGATCGCGGCGCTGGGCGCGAGCTACGACCGCAACTTCACGATTCTGGACGAGTCCGACACGATGGCGGCGATCCGCCGCGTCCTCGAAGATGCACAACTGGCCGACTCGCCGCCGCCGGAACTGGTGCGCGCGCGAATCGACCAGGCGAAGAACGAGGGTCAGTTCCCGCAAGACGTCGCCGAGAATGCGGCCGACGGGCGCGAACGCACGCTGGCGCAGGTCTATCAGCTTTACCAGGATCGGCTGGCGGCGATGAACGCGCTCGACTTCGGCGATCTGTTGCTGCAGACCTATCGGCTGCTGCGCGACAATCCCGAGGCGCTGGCGCGATGGCAGCGGCGGGCGCGCTACCTGCTGGTGGACGAATACCAGGACACCAATCGCGTGCAGTATCTGCTGGTGCGCCTGCTGTCGTCGCTGAGCGGAAACCTGTGCGTCGTCGGCGACGAGGACCAGTCGATTTACCGCTGGCGGGGCGCCGATATCCGCAACATCCTGGATTTCGAGCGCGACTATCCGGCGGCGCAGGTCTTCAAGCTGGAACAGAATTACCGATCGACCAAGACCATCCTGGCGGCGGCCGACGGCGTGATCCAGAACAATCGCGAGCGCAAGGCCAAGCGGCTGTGGACCGACAACGATAAGGGCGAGCTGGTGACCTACTACACCGGCAACAGCGAGCGCGACGAGGCTGACTTTATCGCGCGCGAGATCGGGAATCTGACCGCGGCGGGAGACAGTCAGGGAGATCCGCGGACGGTCACGCGTCCGACCGATATCGTGGTGTTCTACCGGGTCAACGCACAATCGCGGGTGCTGGAAGAGGCGCTGGTGCGGCGGCGGATTCCGTATTTCATCGTGGGCGGCCTGCGCTTTTACGATCAGCGGGAAATCAAGGACCTGATCGCCTACCTGCGCGTAATCCTGAATCGGGCGGACGGAATCGCACTGGAGCGGATGATTGGAGTGCCGTCGCGCGGAATCGGCGCGAAGACCGTCGAAGTGATGGCCGCGGTGGCGGCAGACGAAGGTATCACGCTGTTCGAAGCGATGGGCCGGATGGAGACCCAGTCCAATATCGCCTTGCGCACCGCCAAAGCGGCGGGACATCTGTACGGCTGGATGCGCGATCTGATGGCGCGGACGGGCGCGATCGGCGTGCGGGAGATCCTCGACGACATAATAGTGCGCAGCGGCTTTGCGGAACATCTGAAGGCAATGCCAGACGGCGTCAGCCGGAGTCAGAACGTCGCCGAGCTGCTTTCGGCGGCAAGCGCGTTCGACAAGGACAACGGGCCGGGGCATCTGGGGGAATTTCTCGAGCGGATCGCGCTGGTGAACGACAGCGACCAGGTCAGCGCGGCGGGGGGACGGGTCGCACTGATGACGCTGCATACGTCGAAGGGGCTCGAGTATCCGGTGGTGTTCATGGCGGGGATGGAAGAGGGCCTGTTCCCGCATATGCGGTCGGGCGATAACGCGAGCGAGATCGAGGAAGAGCGGCGGCTGTGTTACGTCGGAATGACGCGGGCGCGGCGGCTGCTGTACCTGACCAACACACTCTCGCGCGAACTGTACGGGAGGCGCGACGACACGCGTCCGTCGCGGTTCCTGCGCGAAGTCGAGCAGGACCTGCTGCGCCGGATCGCCCCGGAGGCGGAGTCGCGGACGGTGCTGCGGGCGCCCTCGCGAGAGCCGTACGTGGATTATACTGACAGCCAGGTTTCGGGAGACGACGGTGCAGGCGACGATCTCGCGATTGGCGCGCGGGTGATGCATCAGACGTTTGGCCGGGGCGTGGTGCGGCGGCGCGAGGGGCGCGGCGACAGCGCCAAGGTCTGGGTGAACTTCGATCGAGGCGGAATCAAGCTGCTGGTGTTGAAGTTCGCGAATTTGCGGGCCGTTGCCGAGTAACGGCGCATGGCCTAGAATTTTGAGAGACCTCGATTAGCGATTCCGCGAGTGCAGGGTGGGCTCCCGTTCCTAGTGTGGGAAGGGTTGGACGGTTGGTGCGGCTGCGTTAAAGGCATGGCAAAAAAATATCTCGGGTGGGTGGTGGCGGTGATGCTGGCGGTGGCGGCGTACGCCGTGCCGAGCTTCGCCCACGACTGGCATACGGTCAATTTCGAGAACCGGCCGCTTTACGCGTACCCGCTGCCCTCGGGACGCGATGACCTGATCGGATCACTCACCACTTACACCATCGAGAAGGGCGACACACTGCTCGACGTGGGACGCTGGTTCGGCCTGAGCGCCAAGGAAATCTCGGACGCCAACGGCCATATGGACTGGTGGTTGCCGCCGCCCGGCCGCGAAGTGATTTTGCCGACCGAGCATATTTTGCCGGACGCGCCGCATTCGGGAATCATTATGAACGTGCCCGAGATGCGGCTGTACTATTACTATCCGTCGCCGACCTACATCAGCCATAGAAAAGGCAAGCTGACCGAGGCCTCATATGGCGGCGCGCGGGTGGTTTACACCTTCCCGGTGGGACTCGGACGCTTCGATTGGAAGACTCCGCTCGGCGTGTGGCGGGTGACGGCGAAAGTCAAAAATCCGACCTGGACGATGCCGGAAGATATCTACCAGGAGCATGTCGAACGCGACGGTTACGCGGACCGCTTCGTACCCGCCGGTCCCGACAATCCGCTCGGACTGTACAAGCTCGACCTGAGTATCCCGGAGTACGGGCTGCACGGGACGAACGTGCCGTGGGGTATCGGGATGACGGTCAGTCACGGATGCGTGCGCCTGTACCCCGAGGATATCGAGCGGCTGTTCAGCAAGACGCCGGTGGGGACCCCTGGCGAGTTCGTCTATCAGCCGGTGCTGTTCGGCTGGCGCGGCGGCGTGCTGTATGGCGAGGTGCATGACGATCTCTACGGCAAGTTTCCGGGGCTATGGAACCTCGCGACGCAAGTGGTGAAGCAGCGCGGCCTGACCGGGCAGGTCGATATGGACAAGCTCGAGAAGCTGGTCGAGGAGAAGTCGGGAATTCCTAGCTTTGTGGGTTTCGGGCCGACGCCGGCGGGAGCAACGATCCCGATACTGACGGCGAGCGGCACGACTTCATCGCCGGGTACCTCGTCTTCGCCAGATACTTCTTCCACGGCGTCGGCAAGCGTTCCCGCCGCGGCGTCGGCGCCACCGGCATTTACGCCACCGACGGGGACGCCAGGAGCGTCCAGCGCGATTGCCCCGGCCTCGCCGGAAGATTCGTCGCCCCCTGAAGAGCCTTCGACGGCCAGCGCGAGTGAACCCCCGCCAGCCAATGAACCGACAACGACCGGGGAGGCTGCCGCGCCTGACAACGCGGCGACGAATTCGCTCGCACCTTCGACAACGATCGGACCGTCAACGGATATCGGGCCGTCCACGGCGGGCGGCGGAAGCTCGACGCCACCCGCGGCGACGACCGACAACGCAAGCGACGAGAACAACGCGAGCGACGAGGACAATTCGACGGCGAACGCACCAGCGCCCCCCGGCGACAGCTCGATGGTGACGGGCGGAACAGCGCCGACTCGTCATGCGACGACGATCGGCACGGCGACGGCGCCAGGGAATGCGAGTCCGATGGGGCCGATGCTGCCGACGGCGATCGTGAAGTCACCCGACGACAACGACGACGCGGGCGGCGGAGATTGGGAGCCGGCCGGGCAGTCGTCACCATAAAGCACCGCAGGGCGCTCGATCGCATGCGGCGCCGTATGATTTAATCCACCGACAACATGCGCCAGGTTCCATTTCATCGACCCTCGATCGGTCCGGCCGAAGAACGCGAAGTAATCGATACGCTGCGATCCGGATGGATCACGACCGGCCCGAAAACCAAGAAATTCGAGCAGGAATTCGCCAGTTACGTCGGCGCGCGCAACGCGCTGGCGGTGTCGCATTGCACAGGCGCGTTGCATCTGGCGCTGTTCGCACTCGGCATCGGCCCGGGCGACGAGGTGATTACGACGCCGTTCACCTTTACGGCGACAGCCGAGGTGATGGGCTACCTGGGCGCACGTCCGGTGTTCGTCGATATGGAGCCTGACACCTTCAATATCGACCCGATCAAGATCGAACAGGCGTTGGCGAGCGGAAAACATCCGAACGTGCGGGCGCTGATGCCGGTGCACTTCGCGGGGCAGGCGTGCGACATGGATCGTATCTGCGCGATCGCGCGGCGGTACGATTTGAGGATCATCGAGGACGCGGCGCACGCAGTGGGGTCGGCGCGCATGATGGACGGCCGTGGCATGGTCAAGGTCGGCACGATCGGCGATCTGAGCTGCTTCAGTTTTTACGCGACGAAGAATATCACCAGCGCGGAAGGCGGCATGATCACGACCGAGGACGACGCGCTGGCGCAGAAGATCGCGGTGGCGAGCCTGCACGGGATGGATCGCGACGCGTGGAAGCGTTACGACTCGACGGGATCGTGGTTCTACGAAATCCATGACACCGGCTTCAAGTACAATCTGTCGGACGTGCATTCGGCGATCGGACTGGCGCAATTGCGGCGGGTGGAAGAGTTGACGCGTCGGCGGCAGGCGATCGCGAGGGCCTACAACGAGGCGTTCGCGGACGTTGCGGCGCTGGAGACCCCGGTTACCGAAGCGGGCGTCGAGCACGCGTGGCATCTGTATGTGATGCGGCTGCGGATGGCGGCGTTGAAGATCACTCGCAACCAGTTCATCGATGGGCTGCGCGGACGCGGCGTGGGCAGTTCGGTGCATTGCATCCCGCTCAATACGATGGCCTTCTATCAAGAACGGTACGGCTACCGCACCGGAGATTTCCCGATCGCGGAAGATGTTTACGGCCGGTGCCTGTCACTGCCGATTTTCCCGGCGATGAGCGATGAGGACGTGGCCTGGGTGATCGAGTCGGTGCGGGCGGTCGCGCACGAGAATTGCCGCTAGGCGATGGACGCCGGCTGGTGCGCGCGCGGCTCCGCTACGACGATGCGAGAAGTATGGCGGCGGTTTCGTTCGGCATATCGAGCATCACGTCGTGGCCGCACGGCAGGTCCACCACCTTCCAGTCCTTCTCCGCCTTCAAACGATCCGCGATCG
>Ga0302324_100013101_pt1 | contig 16847 bp, 16 predicted proteins | sample Palsa_T0_1_FD_201949 | JGI IMG/M metagenome (GOLD analysis project Ga0302324, IMG submission 201949) | Peat permafrost microbial communities from Stordalen Mire near Abisko, Sweden - Palsa_T0_1 | ecosystem: Environmental > Terrestrial > Soil > Palsa > Peat permafrost | place: Sweden: Abisko...
CGCCGTGTAGCTCACCTGGTCCACCCCGGCATAGTTGATCGTGCCATTGGTCAACGGCAAGAACCCGTTCGGAATGACATAGTCCGGCATCACCAGACCCAAATTCACAAACCCCTGCGTCGCAATGAGTACGTGCGCAAACGCGGTTGGGCTCGGCATGTTCCCGTAATACCCCGAAGCGCCACCGGGCAGATTCGCGTTGAACATGAAGCTTTGCATCGTCGCGCCCTGGCTGGCAGTAAAGGCGTGGCCACTGAGAAAATTCTCGCCGTTGAGGCCGGCTATTTCGTGCAATACGACGAACTGGATGGTGCCGTCGGCGTTGGAGAAGACCTGTTCGATCTGAAAGGTGTGGTATTCCGCCAAGGCGCCGCTCGCGACGCAGGCGAGCGAACAGCCAAGCAGCCAATTTACGAATCGATGCATGATGCGCCTCCCCAATGACGTGGCACGGCCGCGTAAACACGGCTGCACGCCCAAGTGGAACCGATGTGCATCGGCAAACAGGTAGCTCCGCGCGTTATTCCACCTCCCGGGCGACTTCGATAAGAAATATCGGGGCTTGCTTTTCCTGCCCGCGCGTTATCATTTCGAGATGCGCCGTTTTGCTTCCACCCGTCGACGCGTTGTGCTGGCCTGCGGTCTTGGCTTGGGCGTGATGGCCCAGCACGCGAGCGCGCTTTTCGTCGTCAATCAGCCATGGATCCGGCCCGCGCAGCAAACGCAGGCAACCGAGGCTTACATGAACCTCACCAGCACCGATGGTGCGAGCCTGGTCGGTGTCGAGAGCGCCTCGGCGGCAAGCGCCGCCATCCTGGCGCCGGGTCAAACGAAAGGCACGGTCGACCGCCTCCCGTTACCCGCCCAGAAGGTCGTCGCGCTGGCCCCCGAGGGATACCGTATCGTGCTGCGTCGGCTCGGGCACACACTGAAGGTCGGCGCTCGTGTGCCACTCACGTTAACGATCGAGGCGCCTAATGGGTCGCGCCAAACGATCGGCGTCGATGCCGAAGTCCGTCTTCATTCGCCTATCGACGACGAAATGCACGCACACAAGCATGCGCACTAGCGCCACGCCGCTGCGCGGCGTCAGCCGCTTCCTGGCGCGCGACACGCGCCGGCCAGACCGTTGTTCTCACTCAGGCCTACGCACGACGAGGCACGGTAGGTCCCGCGCATGAGTCCCGCACCGCGTTGGTATGGGTGCCTGCTCATCATCGCAGCGGTCGTCGGCTGCGCTGCCCAATCATTGCAAAATGGAGATTCGGCCGAGGCTGTGCCGACGCTGCACGCGCATCTGTTGGCTGTCGGAGCCTCCCGAGGCGAGATCGGCACTCCCCTTCCACGCGACGTGGGACGCGATACCACCGCCCTTGCCGCAATGAGTCCTAGCGGAAGCCTCGACTCGAACGCGGCCGCGGAGATAAGCAGGGTCGTTCTTGACACCTCATCGCCGAACGGAGTCGGGGCGCATTCATTGCCTGACGCCGTCTTGCGCGACATGCTGGCCGCCGCGCTATTGCGCCGGTCAGCCAGCGGGGATGGAGGCGCGCTTTTCGCGCTCGTTCGTGCCGATGGCAGCATCGACCAGGTGCATGCGCAAGCGGGTGTCATGGGACTCTCTCCTGCCGGGACGATCGCTCCGCTCGACATTCCCCACCAGAGCGCAGGGGGCGTGGCCGCGAACCACACGGGGATGACCTTCAACTGGGTCCCCAATCCCATTCTCTACATCGCCGATCCCAATCGCAACGCGGTGGTCGCATTGAGTCTCATTGAAGATGGCCCGGTCTTCCGCATCGAAAAGACGCGTCGCCTGGATGCGGCAGAGTTAGATCTTCCAGTCGATCTGGCACCCGCCGTTCAGGAGGCGATGAATCCAGGTTTCTCGAGCCGCAAGACTCTTGCAGGAGGTTCCGACATTTATGTCGCCAATCGTGGCAACGGCACGATCGTGCGCATGAGCCAGGACGGGAGCGTTTTGGCCATTCGACGCATCGCGTTAGCCAGTGGGGGCGTCCTTGGCCCAGGGCGGCTCAATCGCATTGCAACTTCAGCGGACGCAACCCGGATCTGGGTCAGCATCGGTGGCGAACTGCCGGGATTTAGTGACCTCGAGGGCGCCGTCTTGGAATTACCTGCGTTCGGTCCCGACCGCGTAGCCGATCGACTCGCGGAAGCGGCCCCAGACGTCGCCGTGCAGATGGGTCTGGGGCCGGCGTTTAACGGCCGCTCCTGCGCCGATTGCCATCTTTCGCCCAGCGCCGGTGGCATGGGACGCAACGGCCTCGCCCCCGTTCTGCGCATCGGCAAGCTCGATAGCCATGGGTATGATCCCATGCTCGATCGAGGGGGCCCTGTTGCACGCATGCACTCGGTATCCGAGCTTGGGATATCCTGTGTCCTCGTGCCCGGAATTCCACCAGGTGCAAACCTGATCTCCGTGCGCAATGCACCCGCGCTGTACGGGATGGGACTGGTGGACACGATCCCGGATGCAGCCATTCTTGCCGGTGCGGTCGCGCACGGCAACGGCATTCATGGCCATCCCAATATCGTCGTCGACAGCGACGGGCGCCAAGCGGTGGGCAAGTTCGGGTGGAAAGCAGACGTACCGCGGCTCGAATTGTTCGTGGCCGACGCGCTGCGCAACGAGCTGGGCATCACCAGCCCGCTCGCGCCGCAGGATTTGAAATCGGGCGGAAATGTCGGCGACAATTGCAACGCCGCCAAAGCCACACCCAAGGACGATGGCGCATTGGTGGATTCGCTAACCGCGTTCGTGCGCTCACTCGAACCGCTGTCGGCATCGGCGAACAACCCTGCGGGGAGCGCACTCTTTGTCGAAACCGGCTGCGCCGATTGTCATACGCCCGCGCTCGCGGCAGCCGACCGATCGCTACCGCTGTACTCGGACCTGCTGCTGCACAACATGGGTCCCGCGCTCAACGACGGCGTGGTCCAGGGACAGGCGCAGGGAAGCGATTGGCGCACCACCCCGCTCTGGGGTCTTTCGGTGCGGGTCCGATACCTGCACGATGGACGGGCTCGCACGATCGAAGCCGCGATACGGGCACATGGCGGCGAAGCCGACCCGGTGGTGCAGTCATTCAAGAAGTTACACAGCGAGCAGCGAAGCGCCCTGCTCACCTTCTTGTCGGCGCTCTAATCGATGCGCGCTATGGCGATGATCGTGGCGTAGCTGCCGCCCACAAGGTCGGCACGTGTCCACCGTGGGAGCCGACCATCCCAACCCATTCGGTTGCGATCGGGTGCCCCGCTGGCAGAAGCTCACTGATGCGCGGTGCTTCCGATCGGGTTAGCGGGCGGCTGCGCTTTCTGGATCGATTCCTCGAGTTCGCGGTACTCGGGGCAGGCCTTGCCGCAAAGCTTCTCCAGCGCGGCCAAGTGTTCCATGGCCTTGGGCAGGTTCTTGGCCATGACATAGGCCTCGCCAAGGTATTCGTGCGCGCCCTTGTGCTGCGGATCAAGCTTGAGCGCGGCCTCGTACTCGACGAATGCCTGGTTCAGGTCCCCCGAATTGCGATAGGCGAAACCCAGCCAGTTGTGCGCATCCGCATTGAATCGGTCCCACAGCAGCGAGGTATGGAACAGGTCGATTGCACGCTGCCAATCCTGATGCTCGATCGCCACCACACCGGCCTGATAGGCTGCGTCGCGCCTGGGCGCTCCATCACCACCGCCGCCACCCCCACCGCCGCCCGCCGCATACGCGAGGCTCGCCGCCATGGCAATGAAGCCAACGACCGTCCGCCGTATCCTTGCGTTCATCTGCTCTGCCCCACTCGGCGGCGCGGGGTGCCGCCCACGTGAGTGTAAACAGCGACACGGAGCGGCTATTCCGTCGCAAGACCCCTCGCGTGGTTTCTGCCGCATGACGGGGGATGCGATTCCACTGATAGAAAGTGTGATGCGATGGCGCCACCAGCCAGACGTCCGCACCACGCGATATCGCACGTGAGGAGAACGCGAATGGACGCCTGCTGCCGCTCGGCGTACGCTTCTCGGCCGGATGACCTTCCCGCTAGACCGAATTGTCAGTCATCAGAAAGGCCCATTGAGAATGAGAACGCTTTGTAGCGCGGCCGGTGTCGCGCTCGCTGCCTGTTTTTTTATCGCAGCGCCCGTCCATTCCACCTCGCTCACGACCGACCAGAGCGACCTTTGGTGGATTCCAAGCGAATCAGGGTGGGGAATGCAGCTGGTTCACCGAGGGCCGGTCATCTTCGCGACCCTGTTTGTCTACGGTCTCACGGGCAATCCGACGTGGTACACGGCAACCCTGGATTCGACAGCCACCAATCTGACCTGGACCGGGGATCTCTATGCGACAACCGGTCCCTATTTCGAGACCATTCCCTTCAATCCGATGAGCGTCACGGTGACTAAGGTCGGAACCCTGACCTGGGCGGCGCAAACAATCGACACGGGCACACTGAGCTACGTCGTCGACGGAGTTGCGGTGACGAAGAATGTTGAGCGCCAGACCCTCGTCGTCGACAACTTCAATGGTGTCTATCTGGGCGCATTTCACATCACCGCGATCGATTGCAAGAATCCCTCGAGCAACGGCTCGGCGGACATCCCTTCAGCGACCTTCACCGTTGTCCAGAGCGGTGCGTCGATCAGCGTCGCGATCGTGGCACTCACGACCATAACCATTTCCGGGTCCCTCAGTCAAAGCGGGCAGTTTGGAAACGTTGTGGGTACCTTTACGTCGAGCGCCGGGCTGGTGGGCAACGCCACCGTGTCGGCCATGAACGTACAAATCGACGCGCTCTCGGCCTCCTTCTCGCTCGACAGCACGAATCTCGGTTGTCAGTCCACAGGCTACCTGGCCGGCATACGCAGCATGCAATGAAAAACGAATCGCCGGAGCAACTTGCCCCGGCGACTGGGTGCCAGCTTACTTGCTGACGACCACCCACTTGCCGTTCTTGACCTCGAAGATGGTCAGCAACCCTTCGGTGAGGTCACCGTTGGCGTCGAATGCAATATCGGCAGTGATCCCCGGATAATTGATCTTGGCCAGCGCCGGCAGATACTTAGCCGGATCCGTCGAGTTGGCCGCGACCATTGCCGCGGCGATCAGCATCACGCCATCGTAGAAATAGGGCGTGTACAGGCCGATTTCCGTGTGGAAGCGTGCCTTGTATTTTTCGGCGAACGCCTTCCCGCCCGGTCGGGACTCCAAGGCGGCGCCGGGTGTCGAGGCGATGTCACCCTCGGCCGCGGGGCCCGCGAGTTCGATGAACTTGGCGGAGTTCATTGTCTCTCCACCCATCAGCTTGACGTTCATCCCGAGCAACTTCATCTGCCTCGCCATCGGCCCGGCTTGTGCATCATAGCCGCCAAAGAAAATCGCCTCCGGGTTGCTCGCCTTGATTGTGGTCAGGAGCGCGTTGAAGTCGACGGCCTTGTCATTGGTGTGCTCATGCCTGACGACCTGACCGCCCGAGGCCTTTACCGCCGCTTCGAATGCATTGGCCAAACCCTGGCCGTAGGCGGTGGCATCGTCGATCACCGCGAGTCGCTTGAGCTTGAGCGTCTTGACGGCGTACTCGCCGAGCGCTTTTCCCTGCTTGTCGTCGTCAGCCATGAGCCGGAACGCGGTCTTGAAACCCTGGTGTGTGTATTGGACATTGGTCGAAACCGACAACTCGGGAATGCCCGCCTCGCTGTAGACCCGCGACGCAGGGATCGTCACGCCGGAATTAAAGTGCCCGACCACCCCGGCGACCTTTGCATCGGCAAGCTTCTGCGCAATGAGCGGGCCCTGTTTGGGTTCCGCCTGGTCATCCTCGGCCATGAGTTGGAAGGTAACGGCCTTGCCGCCAATGGTGAGGCGCCGGGCATTGAGCTCGTCGATCGCCATCTGGGCGCCGTTCTCGTTGTCCTTGCCGTAATTGGCCTGCGCACCCGTCAGTGGGGAGGCAAAGCCGATCTTCACGACTTCCTGGGCCTGTGACGCAGCGGTCGCGAGCGCAAATGCAAGGCCCACGACGCCGGCGAACACGCCGGATCGTTTCAGGTGGTTCAAGGTTTCCTCCTCACTTGAAGTCACCGGGTACCACTGCCCGCCTCCGAGGTCGCCGGCTCGCCCCGGGCGTGACGCAATGGGCTGTCAATCGCTTGCCAATTCACGCCCTCGTTCGTGTGGCTATCTTCGCCAAGGCAATGGTCAACGCGGCACTGCCAAGGGTCTGGACGAGCCCGGTGTGCTGGGCGTAGAAATTGCTCATCGTATCGATGATGGTCGGATTGTGCTGCTCGGCATGGGCCGCGATCTGTTCCACCTGTGTCGGGGTGAGCTGCGAAGCCTGCTGTGGCGAAATCGACGCGGGTGCCGCGCTCGCGCTCGTGGCCACGCTGCCGAGTGCGCCGCTTCCCGCGAGCGCGCTCATTGCGGCTGGGCTCAGGCTACCTAGCAGCTGCTTTATCATCGCCGCCCGTTGGTCCGGCGTGCCTTGTGAAAAAAGCTGTCCTACCATCTGCCCGAACGGCGGTGTCTGATCGGAACGGAATGCCTCCGCCAGCCCGTGGCTTATTACATCCGCAGGCGCGGATTGTGCAACCTGCTGGAAGTGGTCCGGGGCATTGCCGACGGGCTGCGCGGCTCCCGCCCCGAGGTACTGTTGCAGCAGTCCACCAAGATCGATTGCCATTGCTCTCTCCCGTTGCCAGAAGGGGACCGCGAAAAAAGCTACGATCCACTCTTGCGCGTGAAATGATAGGTGGCGAGTAGCGCGACCGCTCCAACCGTCGCGCCGATGAACCCCGCCGATTCGCCCTGCTTGTACCAGCCAACGGCCTCGCCTACGTAAGTCGCGATCAGCGCTCCGCCAATGCCCAGCGCCGCGGTCAGGAAGAAACCGGAAGGCCCGGTTCCTGGTGCCAGCAACTTGGCAACGAGGCCGGCGACAAACCCAATAACAATGGTCCATATAAGATGCATCGTTCACCTCCAGAAAAGCGCGACCGGCGCGGATGGCTCTCTACGGCCTTTGGTTCGTACAACCGTCGCCGTTCTATTATGGTCGATTGCAGCGTCGCGTCCAATAGGGGATCGCCGCCACGACGTCGCAGCCCCTCCCGCCTAGACAATCCTTTCGCTTAACGCCTTTTTGCACTTGGCTACTATCAGGCTGCAGACTGCTCCCCCGCAATGGAAATCTTGCCCGACTTGACCGCTTTGACCAACGCCGCGTGATCCCGCTCGGTCTGGTCCGCATAGCGTCGCGCGAAGGCCTTAAGGGCTTCATCGAAGGCATCGCTGCGACCGAGGTAGCCACTGATCATGGCCGCATCGCCGGTCTTGGCATGCGCCCGCGCCACGGCCCAGCCGCAGTAGTGCGCATAGTTAATGAATCCGGCAAACGGCAGCGTGTCCAGGTTCACCGACACCTTCATGTCGCGTAATTGGCGGAAATAGAAATCGATTGGCGGTTTACCAATCCGCGACCAGCCGAGAAAGAAGTCGCTGGCCGATTGCATCAGGCGTTGCCCGACGACCACGCGCTCGCCCTGATTTCGATAGGCGCTTCGCCCGGCGTAAGGCTCGAGGACGGACGCTCGCGCCTGTTTGAGCTGCAGAAAAAGCGGATCGTCCACATCGGCCTCGAGCAAGGCCACCGCACAAAATGTGCCTACACTGCCGACCCCGACAACCTTCATTGCCACGTCGACCACCTTATAGTGGTCGGCCAGCACCCTCCGGTCCGCCGCAAGACTGAGCCGATAGTTGTGGATGGCGGCCCGAACCTCGCGCGCGAACGCCATCGCCGGTCGGGGATGATAAAGGAGTGGGGGCTCATCCTTGATGCGCCGTCTACCTCCGACGACCTCGGTGAGCTTCGGCAGCAGGCGCGCGGACATGTTGGCAGCTACACGTGCATTCGCATCGGCGGTGCTATCCAGCGGATTGGCGCTGGATGCTTTCGCAACCATTTGCTGCGCATCGATACGCGCATACCAGACCTGGAGCTCTGGCCATGTCGCGTACTCCGCCAGGTTCTCCCGGTAGGCGCGCACAGCCATGAGCACCGCCTCCGCGCAATGTCGCTCGGCGAAACCACGATAGCGACCCGCCACCATGATGCTTGCGACCAGCCGCTTGATATCCCACTCCCAGGGAGCCGGCAGCGTCTCATCGAAGTCGTTGATATCGAAAATGACATTGCGCTCCGGCGTGGCGAAGGCACCAAAGTTCATTAGATGACAGTCACCGCAGGCTTGAACACGGATACCCGTCGTCGGGCACTGCGCCAGATCGAATGCCATGACAAACGCTGTGCCGCGCAGGAAAGCGAAGGGCGACTGGAGCATGCGTTCGTAGCGGATTGGAATGAGCGACGGTATCCGGTGCCGATCCGCTTCTCGGAGCATCGCCAGCAGGTCGCGCCGTTTCGCCGGCGGCTTCCAGTCGCCCTGGGAGGAACGCGGAACCTGTTGACGTAGCGCTCGGCCCTGCTTCGCTCGCACGGAACGCAGCGTGCGCACGCTCGATTGACCCCTCGGCATGAACCTCTCCTTAAAATCCAAACGCCAATCCAGGCTCGCGCAGCCAGCAAGACGGGGCGTCGGTCCTGGGGATTATCGGCGTTTGGGGCTAGAAGACCAACGTCGCCCAGTCCGGATCGAGCACGCGGCCCATGAACGCCGCCGCACCGGCGATGCCCGCAAGCTCTGGAATCAGCCTCGCGTGTTCCGCGCCCTGGGATGCGAGTGCATCGCTGCAGGCGTAGAGCTTCACGCCGAAGCGAGTTGCCTGCTGCATATGCTGGTAGATATTCATCTGGCGATCATTGCCGGCGTAGAGCTCCGCCGCCACACCTTCGATCAGCAGCAAGACCGATTTGCTCGAGAAGTGAACCTCCACCTCGACCTCCATTGCCGCTGCGGCCGCGGCATGGAAGAACGGCGTGGCGCACAGGTGCGGAGCTGCCGGGTCGACAGCCCACAGCAGAATGGCAAGACGCGATTTCAAGGCGCCGCTTCGCCAAAGGTTTCGGCAAGGAACGCCATGTAGGATTCGAGCGCCGCGGGAATCGCCGTTCCAGTTACCAGCAATCGCGACTCCTCCTGCCACGCAGTCGGGCGCACGCGCAAGAGCCAACCCTCGCCATAGGGATCGGAGTTAATCAGTTTCGGATCCGCTCTAACGCGCTCGTTCACATCCAGGATGATGGCGGTGACCGGCGAGCGCGCGGAGCGAATGACTTTGGACATTTCCAGCATCCCCAAGGCGCGTTCGCGTTCAACCAACGTGCCTACGGGCTTGGCCATGAACTCGATGAACTCGCCGGAGATGTGCGCGCCCAAGGAGGTGATGCCAGTCGTCGCGTCGCCATCGGCATCGAGTCTCAACCAGGCGTCGTGCTCCAGCAGGTAAAAAAGCTCGTCGGGAAACTCGAAGCCACGAATCGTAGTCATGAACTGAGGACGCGATGGAGCCGATCAGCCTCCCCCAGGGTTCAGTCAGGCCTTAAGCTCGCGCGCGCTCATGCGATACTGAAAGTTCTGCGCATCGTAGTAATCGAGCGGGCCCTTGGCGCCCTCGGCGTATGGATACATGAAATGCCCGAGCGGCCTGGCGGTCTCGGGTGTGAGCCTCGTATCCCCTGCCGTATTGAATGCCATCCAGTTCATCTCCCAGGCGCCGAAGAGCGTCCGGCGGGCGAGCTTCACACGAGGATCATCCAGGGGCAACAGCACGTCCCTTTCTTCCTCGAGCACGACCTTGCGCACGTCGGCGGGATCGACCGGAATCCAGCCAAATTGCGGGTGATGGAACTCCGCCCGGCAATGCTGCGCTTTCGTGACGTCCCCACTCTTGCCCAAGCTCCTCCACGTCGCAGAATCGGCGACGCGTACGCCGTAGACATCGCGCGCGGGAATGCCAAGGGAGCGGGCGAGCCCGACGAAGAGCGCATTCAGATCGGCACACTTGCCGCCCAAATTCCCGGATTCGAGCATGAAGCGTATATCACCGGTACCGCAACCGATGACCTTGGGATCCCGGTACGTATTCTCTACGATCCACTCGTAGATGGCGCGCGCCCGCGTCAGCGTATCCACACTCGCCCCCGGCGCGATCTTGCTTGCCGTGGCGCGCACGATGCCATCGATCGGAATGTGCTGCGTTGCCTGCAGGTACAGATCGAGATCCTGTCGCGGTACGTCGCTTCGCTCGCCGGCACGTGTCAGATCGATGGCGCGATTGCGCGTCGTGACGACGGTGGTTACCTGAAGCTTCGGTGCGGAAGCGCGATCGTCCCATTGGGTGAAGAACGCAGGCGCACCGTATCGCGGATCACGATAGATTCCGGTGTTGGACGGGTTGCCTGCCCAGCGAATATCGAGCGTGCGCTGATATTCCGTATCGCGATACTGCGGCAGCGGCAGCCAGAGCTTCGCTGGCACGTCCTGCGGCCAGATCTCGACCTCGGTCACCAGCTCGAATGTTCGCCACGACGCATCGGTCGGCGGTGCAACGAGCTCGGCACCCGATGCCCGCGCAATGAACGGCGGCGCCGCGGCAGCAAGGGTTGCAACCCCGGAGAGGCTGAGAAATTCACGTCGATCCATGGTCTGTCCTTCTCCAGCAATTAGCCCGCGCCGAACCGGCAACAGGGCGACGAACGCGCAATCGTGGCGGAAGAGAATGGGAGTCGAACCCATCCGGGAGCGCTTGGCGCTCCCAACCGGGTTTGAGGCCCGGCCGCCCCACCAGGGACGATTCTCTTCCTCATGACGCTCTCCGCTCCTGCGCTGGCCGAGCAGCAATCCGGTTGTCCGCATCGGCTTGACCAGCGCCCAGCGCAAGCAGATTGTCGGCGCGCACGATATGCTTGTCCCGCGCGCGCCGCGTAAACCCAACGCGATCAAAGAACTCCAGAATCTGGATTGCCCGCTTCCGGCCAAGCCCGGTGGCATCGCGAAACGCCGCCGCGCGCACTTCGCCCTCGGCCTGGTACAGGCTGTTGGCCGCCGCAGCCAGGTCGCGAACCGCCAGCGGATGGTAGAACAGATCGCGCACGATCTGAAACGTCTCGCCGCGCTTGGACGCGCGAATCATCGCCGTGCGCACCAGCGCTTCCGGTCGCGCCGACATCTTCGCCAAATCGCGCACCCAAGGCGGATCGAACGGCGACTCAAGCAGGTGCGGCAGAAGATTGTCGAGCAATGCGCGCTCGTGCGCAGTCGGTGCGATGTCGTGTCGGGGAAGATGCAGCCACGGGCCGGTTCGCCTGACCTTGCCTGTCTCGATCAGGTCCGCCACGAGCGCATCGCCCAATCCCTCATCGAGGCGCGGAAAGGCCATGCGCTTGAGGCGCGCGCGATCAGGACCGAGTTCGTCCGGATGGGCCTGGTGGAATCGGGCAAGCGCCTCGATTGCGCCCTGCTGCAGGGCGCACCAGTGGGCGTTCCCGATGGCGAAATCGATACTGGCGGTGGTGATTCGGCGCAGGGCTAATGGGCTGACGTGCGGGTCAAGGTTGCGCATCGCGCACGCTCGCGCAAAGCGCTTCAGGTCGACCCCGAATCGCGCCTGGTCGGCTAGCGTTGCAAGTTGAGCGCCTGGCGTTGCTGCCTCCAGTGCGCCGAGTACCGCCAGGCGCTCCGGCGATCTACGGTAGCGAGCGGGTGCAAATGGGTCGAGCACTGTCCCGCCACCCATGGTTCGCCTTGCCGCCGCATCGCGTACGATGAAGCGATCACCGTGCCACGCCGCGATCGGCTGGTGCAGAATCAGTTGCACGAGCCGGTTTGTGCCGGGCGCGAGTTCATCTCCATGCGCGGCGTCGACGTCGTCGTCGAGCACAACAAGACGCGCAGCAACACGTGCCGCACCGCAGTGAACATGGAGATTGGCCCCGCTGCGCAAGGGCTTCGGCTCGTCGCTTAACAGGGTAAGCCGCGCGTCAAAGCGGTCGGTCGCAAGCGCGGCCTCCGGTGCGACCACCCAGTCGCCACGGCTGACCTCGTCGCGGGCAATACCGGCCAGATTGAGCGCGCAGCGTTCTCCGGCGTTGCCAACCTGGGCAGGGCGATTCTGTGCGTGGATGCCCCGCACCCGGACCTCTCGGCCGCGCGGCGCGATGATCACACTGGAACCAACTGAGACCTGGCCGGAGTGTACGGTGCCGGTGACCACCGTGCCCACGCCAGGCAGCGTGAAGGACCGATCGACGGCGAGGCGAAATGGCGCGTCAGCCGCTCGTCGCTGCTGCTTCTGCGCGCATCCGGAAAGGAAGTGTCGCAGGGCCTCGAGCCCTGTCTCGGTCCGGCTCGAAACCGGAAATATCGGCGAATCCCGCCATGCCGTGGACGCAAGCAATGCCCGTAGCTCGCGCTCGACCTCCGCAACGCGCGCTTTCGTGACCAGGTCAGTCTTGGTCAACGCGATGACACCGGTGGTGATGCCGAGCAGTAAGAGAATATGAAAGTGTTCGCGTGTCTGCGGCATCACACCATCGTCTGCGGCGACGACCAGAAGCGCGCAGTCGATACCCGTTGCGCCCGCCAACATCGTGTGCACAAAGCGCTCGTGACCGGGAACATCGATAAATCCAAGGACCTCGCCGGTTCCAAGCGCCGCATAGGCGTAGCCCAGCTCGATCGAAATGCCGCGTGCTTTCTCCTCCGGCAGGCGATCGGTATCGACACCCGTCAGGGCGCGCACCAGCGTGCTCTTGCCGTGGTCGATGTGCCCCGCCGTGCCGACGATCATGAATATGTCGCGGGGAGCTTGAGGCTGCCCAACTGCGCTACGAATGCCGTCTCGTCTTCGAGCGTGCGCAGATCGAGGATCAGCGCGCCGTCTTTGATTCGGCCGATGACCGGCACCGGCAACGCGCGCAGGGCGGCAGCGAGCCCTTCAAGTTGCCTTCCGCTGCCTTTGCGCCCGGTTCTGCAGCGAATGAAGAGGCCGGCGCTCGGCAGCACGTCGATCGGCAGCGAGCCACTTCCGATCTGGCTCTTAAGTGCACCGCGGGTAACGCCTGCCCATTCCCACAGCGCACGGCTGAGCGCAGGCAGGACGCGCGCGGCGAGTGCATCGATTTCCTCTACGGGGCGGGTGAGCAGCCGCAACGTCGGCAGACGCATCGCCAGCCGTTCCGGATGCCGATACAGCGCGAGCGTGGCTTCCAACGCGGCCAAGGTCAGCTTGGAGACGCGCAATGCCCGCTTCAGCGGGTGCTTCTTGATCTTGCCGATCCATTCACGATTGCCGACGATCAGTCCCGCCTGGGGTCCGCCCAGGAGCTTGTCGCCACTGAATGTCACGATATCCGCCCCGCGGGAGAGCATCTCCTGCGGCATCGGCTCGTGCGGCAGCCCGTATGCCGCGAGGTCGACCAGGCTGCCGCTGCCCAAATCGACGGCGAAAGGCAGGTGCGCGCGGTGGGCGATCCGTGCGAGTTCGCTCTCGCCGACCACAGCGGTAAACCCCTTGACTACGTAGTTGCTGGTATGCACCTTGACGATCAGCGCGGTCCTTGCGCTGACCGCGTCGGCGTAGTCCCGCGCATGGGTTCGGTTGGTGGTGCCGATCTCGATCATCTTGGCGCCGGCGCTCTTCATGACGTCGGGCATGCGAAACGAGCCGCCTATCTCGACTAATTCCCCGCGCGAGACGATCACCTCGCGCCTGGCAGCAAGCGCCGCGATGGTCAGCAACACGGCCGACGCGTTGTTGTTGACGACGGTCGCTGCTTGCGCGCCGGTGAGCTCGCAAAGGAGCTTCTCGACGAGCGCATCGCGGTCTCCCCGCTCGCCGTCATCCAGATCGAATTCCAGGTTGGTTGGCGAGCGCATGGCGCGTGCCACCGCGACGACCGCCTCGTCGGGCAATAGCGCTCGACCCAAGTTGGTGTGCAGCACCGTTCCGGTCAGGTTGAAAACCGGTCTCAACGCCGGCGCGAGGCGCGCCTCGATCCGCGCGCATAGCGCTACCTCGATCGCGGCTTCATCGGCCGGGTGTTGTGGCTTGCCGATAAGCTGGGCCTCGCGCCAGTCAAGCAGCAGGGCACGGACTTCGTCGGTCACAAAGCTCCGACCATGCGTTTGAATCAAGGACAGGATGCGCGGCGTCTTGAGCACCCGATCGACCGAAGGCAGCCGCCTGAGCTGATCCTTCGCGTCCTGCGCGGCGGATTCGAGCAGCGAGGCTCTCATGTGGGGCCTGGATCGCCGTGGATGAGCATGAAATTGACGCCGGAAGGAGACTTGCCCGTGTCGGCAACGAGCAAATCGAGCGACAGCGACGCGAGATCGTCGGCGACGGGTTCGACCTGCGGGTCCCGCTCCATGTAGCAGATTTTGAGATAGGTTCCACACTCCTCACACACTTCGGCCTTCACCGCCTTCTTGTCGGGAGCACCGTCGTCGACCGCCAGATAGCTTATGCCCTTGGTGCTTTCGCACTGCGTGCACTTGATCCGCACCATGTGCCATTCAGCGTTGCATAGCGCGCAGTGAAGGAAGCGATAGCCCGACTCCTTGGCGCCGATGCGTGCCACGCTCGATGTCGGCCGGCTGCCGCAGCAGGGACACAATGTCGCGACTTCCGCGCGCGGGAACGCTTGTTCCCCGAGCGCTATCGCCAGATGGGTGAAATAGACCTGGAGGCCGGCACCAATCAGCGGCGCTGTTGCGACGTCGAGACCCATCGTAACGCCGGCCAGCAGCTTGCTCGCCTGCGCCTCGTAGAGTTCGTCGCGGCTACGTTCCAGATCGACGATCACCTCGCGCAGACGATCGTCCGTGTGATCGGCCAGCGCGCGCAGCAAATGCCGCAGTCCGTTGCACCATTGTTGATCGCGCGGGTGTGTCTGAAAATTAAGTGGCGGGATGCCGTGCTCGTTGCACTGTGCGATGTGCGCCTGCGAGGGCAAGCGCACCGGGGGCATGTGCTCGAGCAAGGCTTGCTGCTCGTCGGCAAGAAGCGCTATGAAATCGAGGTATCCCGCCATCGCATGATCCTTGCCGAGGGCGCGCAGTCGAGCTGCGCGATCGGCGAAGGCGGACGAGCGCTCGGGCAGGCGCAAGTACGGTATCGTGGATCCCGCCTGCGTGGCGATCTCCTCCGGCGTCAGCAGCTTCTGTTGCATGTTGGTCTCGTGCGGCACGCGCAACGTTAAAGAAACCGGGGAGGCGACCCTACCCGGGGCCCTGCTTTGGCGACGATTCAGCCCTGCTGCTTGATCTTCTCCCGCAGCCAACCGTCATGATGCTTGGCGGCCCACTTGACTGACACGGTGCCTTGGGTCATGGCTCGAATGGACCCCTTGACCCAGATCGCGGCATAAATGTGGACAATGATGCCAATGATGATAATGGTTGCCGCAGCCGAGTGCAGAAGCGTCGCGAGGCGCACCAGTGTAATCGGGAAATAGTAGGCAAACCAGGGGCGCCAGATAAGCAAGCCGGTGACAAAGAGCGTAATCAGGCAGATCACCATCAACCAGAACAGCACCTTCTGCCCGGCGTTGAAGCGCCCTACTTCGGGCAGCTTGTCCTCCCGGTTTGCCACGACATCGCGCCACTGCCGAAGCCACTCGCGGTCGCGGTCCCGGATCATGTTGTCATCCCAGAAGCGCCGCATCTCCGGCACAAACGCGGCAAACACCACCACTCCGATGAACGGATGCAGTATGCGCGTCCACGGTCCGCCCCCGAATAAGTTGGAGAGCCAGAACAGCGAAGGATGGAACATCGCCAGCCCGGACAAGCCAGCCAGCACAAATGCGATCGCGACGATCCAGTGATTGACGCGTTCGCGCTCGGTATAGCGCACAATCTGGGTCTGTGTATTCATCATGGGTCCTAGTGCCTCACCGGTGAATCGCTATCTTCGTCCTCGGCGTCGGCATCATTGGGTCCGACAGTGACATAGTGAAAGAACCCCGTCAGCGCGGCGACGCCCATGGCCAACAGGGCGAGTGGTTTCAAGGCACCCTTCCACAGGGCGACCATTGGACTGATGCGCGGGTTGGCGGGAAGACCGTGGTAGATCTCGGGCCGGTCGGCATGCTGCAGCACGTACATGACATGCGTCCCGCCCACACCCTTCGGGTCGTACAGGCCGGCCGCTGCGTAGCCGCGCTCCTTGAGATCGACTACCCGTCCGGCAGCATGCTCGATCATGTCCTCCTTGCTGCCGAAGGTGATCGCACCGGTTGGGCAGGTCTTGACGCATGCCGGCTCGAGACCCACGGTGACGCGGTCTGAGCACAGCGTGCACTTGTAAGCCTTGTTGTCCTCCTTGGAAATGCGCGGAATGTTGAACGGGCAGCCGGTGATGCAGGAGCCACATCCGATGCAGTGCTCCTCGATGAAATCGACGATGCCGTTCGAATACTGCACGATTGCGCCGGGCGCGGGGCATGCCTTCAGGCAGCCCGGCTCGGCGCAATGCATGCATCCGTCTTTGCGGATTAGCCACTCCAGCTTGCCATTCTCCTCCTCGTACTCGGTAAAACGCATGACGGTCCATGAGGCGGCCGAAAGATTGGGCGGATTGTCATAGACACCGACATTGCGACCGATGGCGTCACGCGTGTCGTTCCACTCCTCGCAGGCCACCTGGCAGGCTTTGCAGCCGATACATTTCGAGATGTCGATCAACTTCGCGACTTCGACCGTCGACCGGATCGACGGCGAGGGCGAGGTCGTGGCGGAACGCTGAATGATATCGAGCGATTGCAACGATGACATGGGCGTCTCCGCTACGCTTTTTCTATGTTCACGATGAACGCCTTGTATTCCGGCGTCTGCGTGTTCGCATCACCCACGAAGGGCGTTAGCGTGTTGGCGAGATA
>Ga0302324_100013102_pt1 | contig 16846 bp, 15 predicted proteins | sample Palsa_T0_1_FD_201949 | JGI IMG/M metagenome (GOLD analysis project Ga0302324, IMG submission 201949) | Peat permafrost microbial communities from Stordalen Mire near Abisko, Sweden - Palsa_T0_1 | ecosystem: Environmental > Terrestrial > Soil > Palsa > Peat permafrost | place: Sweden: Abisko...
GCTGGCCGGAAGCGATGCGCGCCGAGTGGGGCAGCGATGAAGGCACCAGTGCCGCACATGTTCATCGCGAGCGGCTGCTTCAATCGCTGCGCAGGGCGCGCGCACAAATCGACGCGTTTCGCCCCGATTTCATCGTCGTGTGGGGCGACGATCAATATGAAAATTTCCGCGAGGACGTGATTCCGCCCTACTGCATTTACGCGCACGATTCATTTGAGTTCGCGCCGCCCGCAGGCAACGTGTGGAACGAACCGGCCGACAAGAAGTTCCACCTCGGGGGTAACGTCGCGGCGGCCAAGTATCTCGCCAGTGGGCTGATCGACGCGGGCTACGACACCGCCTATTCGTACAAGCCGCTGCATCATCCGCTCGGCCACGCGTTTGCGAACGCAGTGATGTACCTTGATTACGATCGCAAGGGTTTTCCGTATCCGATCATTCCGTTCGCGATCAATTGCTATGGGCGAAAAGTGATCGCGCAGCGCGGCGGCTTGCCTGCCTTCGAAAATCCGCCGTCGGAAGCGCAGCTCGATCCGCCTGCACCGACACCGCGCCGATTGTTCGACCTCGGCGCCGCGACCGCGCGAATCTTTGCGAATAGTCCGTGGCGGGTCGCGCTGATGGCGTCATCAGGATGGTCGCACGCATTTCTCACTGCGAAAAACAATTTCCTGTATCCCGACACACCTGCGGATCGGATTCTGTTCGAGGCGCTGCGCGGCGGAGACTTCGACGCGTGGCGGAATTATCCTGCGGCTTCGGTGGAAGCGAGCGGCCAGCAGGAGATCCTCAATTGGATGTGTCTGGCGGGAGTGCTCGCCGAACTGAAGCGCAAGCCGGCGGAAACCGAATTTATCGACACCTGGATTTTCAATTCATCGAAGTGCTTCCTGATGGCGCCGCCGACGCGCTGAATCCGATGAAACTGGATGGGAAAGTTGCGCTGGTGACAGGCACCAGCACGAATATCGGCGGCGGAATCGCGGAGGGTCTCGCGGCCGCGGGCGCAGCGCTGGTGTGCGTGGACGCGCGCGCCGAGAATGCGGACGACTGCGCGCGTTACATCAAGAGCTCGGGCGGAAGGGCCGCGGCGGTGACCTGCGACGTCACCGACGAGCGCCAGGTGACGGCGGCGGTTGCGGCAGCGCGCGAGTCTTTCGGCGGGGTCGACATCCTGGTGAACAACGCGGCCATCTTCAACAAGAAGGGCGTGCTCGACATGCCGATCGACGAATGGCGGCGTCAGCTCGAGATTATTCTCGGCGGCACGTTCCTGTTCACCAAGCACGTCGCGAAGGCGATGATCGAGCAGGGCCGCAAGGGCGCCATCATCAATATCATCTCGACCGCGGGACATCAGGGCGAGCCGAATAATATTGCGTACTGCACCGGCAAGAGCGGATTGCTGAACTTCACGCGCTCGGCCGCGATGGAGCTCGTTGCGCACGGTATTCGCGTCAACAGTCTTACGCCAACTGCCACCGATCCGTCGGAGTCGCTGGATCGTGCGGTCAGATGGGGACGGCAGGCGCGCAGCGGCGATCAACTCAAGCAGGCGTTCGAGCCGTTTCGAAAAGGCGTGCCGATGCAGAAGCTGCCGAGTCCGAGCGACTACGGACGGGCCGCGGTGTTTCTTGCGTCGGACGACGCCGGAATGATCACGGGGACCGATCTTCGCGTCGATGCGGGAGCGATCGCGCGCTATTGGGCGTGGGACCCGTCGGCGAAGCAGAGCTGACCTGTCAGGACAAGGCGAAGGAGAAGCGTCATGGACAAAGCAGCCGATGGCTACATCATGGATGATCAGGACGCGGGACTGTTTCGCGTAAATCGGCGGGCGTTCACCGATCCGGAATGCCTTGCGGATGAGCGGCGCCGGGTCTTTGACAAGTGCTGGATATACGTCGGTCACGAATCCGAGGTTCCGCACGCCGGCGATTATCGTTCGCGCAACGTCGCGGGGCGGCCGATGATCCTGGTGCGCGGCGATGACAGCGTCGTGCGCGTGCTGCTTAATACCTGCACCCATCGCGGGTCGCTGGTATGCCGCCAGAAGTCGGGCAACGCCAGGACTTTCCAGTGTCCTTATCACGCATGGACCTTTAGCTCGCGCGGGCAGCTGGTAGGAGTGCCGGGCGAGGAGTCCTATAGCGAGGCTTTCAAGCGTGACGACATGGCCCTGGCCTCTCCCCCGCAGGTGGATAGCTATCGCGGATTTATTTTCGCGTGCTTCGATGCCGCCGCCGACGGTCTCTATGACTACCTCGCTGGCGCGCGCGAGTACCTGGACCTGGTCGCCGATCAATCAGAGCTTGGAATGAAGATAGTTTCCGGGCAACAGGCCTACAGCGCGCGCGCTAACTGGAAACTACTCGTTGAGAACAGTTATGACGGCTATCATGGCCTGCCGACCCATCAGCGCTACTTCGGCTTTCTGAGCGACATAGGTGTCGATCTGAAAGGCCGCGATCTCGCGGTGCCGACCTATCAGAAGGCTGTCGACCTCGGTAACGGTCATGCGGTCGTCGAGTACCAGAGTGCGTGGGGGCGCCCGATCGCGCATTGGGTTGCGCCTTTCGGCGAGCATCGCAAGGCGCACTTCGAGGAGGTACGGCGCCGCTTCGACCAACGCTTCGGTTCGGAGCGCGCGCGACGCATATGCGAGACCAGCCGCAACCTCGGCATTTTTCCCAATCTCGTGATCAACGACATCATGGCGATCACGGTGCGCACCTTTTATCCGGTCTCGCCCGACTATATGGAAGTGAACGCCTGGGCGCTGGCGCCGGCGGATGAGAGCGCAGAGGACTCCGCACTGCGCCTCGACAACTTTCTGACCTTTCTCGGCCCTGGTGGATTCGCGACGCCGGACGACGTCGAGATGCTCGAGTCGTGTCAGCGCGGCTTTGCCAATCGTGAAGTCGGCTGGTCCGATATCTCACGCGGAATGAAGCGCGAACATCCGTCGATAACCGATGAGCTGCAGATGCGCGCGTTCTGGCGGCGATGGAACCAACTCATGACCGAACCGCAGTTAAAGCGCGCCAGGAAAGCAGCATGAATATCGAGCTACCCAGTCGTCAGGAAGTGGAGGACCTCTTATATAAGGAGGCGGCGCTGCTCGACGAGTGGCGGCTGGATGAGTGGCTGGGATTGCTAACTGCGGATGCGGTTTACGAAGTCCCGCCCACTGACGTTCCAGAAGGCGATTCCCGGAATACGCTGTTCATCATTGCCGACGACGCGGTGCGAATCCGATCCCGCGTGAAGCAGTTGCTCGGCAAGGCCGCATGGTCGGAGAATCCGCGCTCGCGCACGCGACGGATGATAGCCAACGTGCGGGTAGTCGGAGTCGACGGGGATAGCATCCTGGTGACCGCGAATTTTGCTGTGCACAGGATGCGCTACGAGTCGGTGGACACCTACATCGGTCACTACGATTACAAGCTGATTCGTTCCGGCGACGAGCTGAAAATCCGCGAACGAAGAGCGATCCTCGACAACGAGGCGCTGCGTCCGCACGGCAAGATCAGTTTCATCCTGTAATCCTGGACTGCCCGCAATCACGTCGGAGGGCGCGATGAACGTCATCGACATGCACAACCACTTCATCGCGCCCGAGATAATTGAATTTCTTGCGCGTGAAGGGAAACACTTCGCGACCAGGATCGTCGCGCGCGACGGCCGCCGGTTTTTTCTGATCCAGGAAAAAGCCATGCGGCCAATCGACGGCCCGATATCGAACGCGGCAGCGCGCATCGCCGATATGGATCGCGAGGGTGTCAATGCGCAGGCTATTTCTTGCGTCCCGTTCCTGATGTATCCGGACGTCGATGCCAGGCTCGCGCTGGCGATTGCCCAAGTCAACAACGACGCGATGGTGGCTCTGGGAGCCAGCGACTCCGCTCATTTCGTGCCGTTGGCGAGTGTCCCGATGCAGGATCCGGCGGCCGCCGCAAAAGAACTCGAGCGCGCCGCGAAGTTCGGGCTGCGCGGAGTTGAGATCCCGCCGAAGGTCGTGGAACGCCAGCTCGACGAGCCGGATTTCGAGATCTTCTGGGATGCGGCCGAGTCGCTGCGAATGGTCGTTTGCATTCACCCATTTGAAGCTGCGCCGGCGGGAGCACTTGCCAGGTATTTTCTCGGCAACCTCGTGGGCAATCTTTACGACACCGGACTTGCGGCCGCCCTGTTGATCTATGGCGGCGTGCTTGAGCGTCATCCAAATCTGCGAGTCGTTCTATACCACGCCGGCGGCGCGTTGCCCGTGCTGGTGGGACGGCTCGACATGGGATACCGGCTGGTGCCCGAATGTCGCAGCGCAATTCCGCGTCCTCCGTCAAGCTACGCAAATCAGTTCTACTTCGATATAATCGCGCACAGTCGCACAATGCTGAGCCATCTCGTGAAGACTTATGGTGCAGACCGGTTCGTAGTGGGAACTGACTACCCGTTGCCCGCCGGGCTTGCGCATCCGGTGGAAGAGGTTAGAGCGTTGGGTCTCGATCACGGCGACGAGGATAAGATTCTTGGCGGTACCGCGCGCCAACTGCTGCGGCTTTGACGAAATCGGAGGTGACTGACTAATGGCGACCAAGCCGCAAATGCTGCAAGGCTACCGAGTTCTGGATTTCACGCAATTCGTCGCGGGGCCGACATGCACGCGATTGCTCGCCGAGATGGGCGCTGAGGTGATCAAGCTGGAACTCGCGCCCTCGGGAGATCGCGTCCGCGGCGATGGCCTCCGCTCGCAGGCCCCTGAATTCAAGGGCTCGAGTCATAGCACCTATTACATGCAGCACAACCACTCGAAGCTGAGCTTCGCGATCGATCTCAAGAAACCCGGCGCCAGAGAGATCGTGATGTCAATGATCCCGCAGATCGACGTCGTCGTCGAGAACTTCGCGCCCCGCGTGATCGACCGGCTGGGATTTGCCTACAAGGACGTCAAAGCGATCAATCCGAAAATCATCATGTGTTCAATTTCGATGGCGGGGCAGACCGGTCCGCTCTCGGTGAAAGCCGGCTACGACTTCATCGGCCAGGCCTATGCCGGGGTTACCGATGGAATCGGGCAGGTCGATGGGCCGCCCGCGCTGACGACGATGGCCATCGGCGATGTTTCTACCGGTGTCGCGGCCGCGATGGCTGTAGGCTTCGCGCTGCTGCATCGCGAGCGCACGGGAGAAGGCCAGTATCTCGATGCCTCGCTGCTGGATACGTACTTCCATATGCATGAGAAGACTGTGCCGATAGTCTCGCTGCGCGGTGACAAATTCCGTCCGACGCGAAGCGGATCGTTGCATCCTGACGGCGGCACGACCGGAATTTTTCATTTCCGCGCTGACCAGTACGTCCAGATCACCTCGACTCCGCATCAATGGCCGCAGTTAGTACGAGCGATGGCGATGCCCGAGTTGGCCAGCGACCCGCGTTTTAAGGATGCACGCGGCAGACGCGACAACAAGGAACAACTGCGCGACGTGATAGAAAACTGGCTCTCGAAATTCGCCACCCGCGACGACGCTATAGCCGCGCTCGACGCTGAACGCGTACCATGCGCTCCGGTGCTGACCGTCAACGAAGCTGTAAAACATCCGCATCACAACGAGCGCAAGACCGTTCGATGGGTCAAGGACCCGCAGTTGGGCACTGTTGCGATTCCAGGTGTGCCGGTGAAGTTCTCGGCTTGGCCGGATAAGACAGAAGTGCGTTCCGCGCGGCTCGGCGAGGACAACGAGCGAGTTCTTGGCGAGTTGCTTAAGATGCCGGCGGACCAGATTCAGAGGCTCTATACGGAAGGAATCCTGGTCCGGGATCCTACGCTGGAAACGAAGCCGTCCTAACTCACAGGGAATTAGCGCGCGCGTCAATCCGATTTGCACAGGTCTTCATTGTCACCGTGACCCGTGTAGTTGAGAATTGATATCTGAAAAATCGGCGCTTCTACGTTCTTTTCCAGATAGATGTAATAGGGTAACCGCGGGGCGCTGGCGTGATTCGTGAGCAGGACGTCCAGGCCAGCTCGGTCCCGCCTGTCCCAACTTAGTCGCCTGTAAGTCCTGACGCGGGCCGTTACAACTCTCGTACTCGAGCGATCAGCGCGCTTGCCATATTCCCAAGGAGGCTCTCATGCAGGTTCGACCTATCAATCCACAAGCGTGGCTCGGCGGGTTCAACCTCAACCAGGCGATTGAGGTGACCGGCGCCCAACGCGTGCTCTACGTGTCAGGTCAGACGTCGAACGACGCGAGCGGCGCTGCGATGTATCCCGGCGATGTCGTCGCGCAGTTCAAGCTCGCCTGGAAAAATCTCGTCGAGGTGCTCGCCGCCTCGAATATGAAGCCTGAGAACATTGTCCGGCTGAATTTCTACACCACAGACGTCAACGCCTTCATGGAGAAAGCCGGTGAGCTGGTTCCGATCTGGGCGTCGGCGGGATGCAAACCGGTGTCGACGCTGCTCGGCGTCGCGCGCCTCTTTGAGCCCAGCATCTTGATCGAGATCGAGGCAACCGCAGTGGCCTGAAAATCGTCAAGAGCTGGATGACGGCGCAGTTCGCCCGGCTCAGCTGCGGACGATTTGTCCCATCTGTGTCGTATCGTATCCGCAAAGCTGGCTTACCTCGCGTGCAAATCGCTGCGAGTTCAACGCGTCGAGCATCGCCGTAATCGGCGTCGACTCGGCGTCCTGCTCCATAATCACGAGGTCGTAACGTTCGTCGCGATGCGGAATGAAATGCAACCCGTAGGCGTCGGCACCGAGCCTGATTGTTACTCCGACGTCCGCGAAGCCCGCCGCGATTGAGGCCGCGACTTCCAGATGGCCGCCGACTTCGTACTGATATCCCGTGATGCGGGCGCCTGGAACTCCCAGGTCGTCCAGCGTCTCATCGAGTACCGATCGCGCCCCCGAGCCGTCTTCACGGTTCACGATTCTCAGGCCGCGCCGCTCGAGGTCGGCAAACCCGCGAATCGAAAGCGGATTGCCCGACGCCGTCGCAAGTCCCAGTTCCCAGCGGGCAAAGTTCACGACGATCGAACGGCGATTGCCCAGGGCGTGTTTGATCGGCGCGAGATTATACTCACCGCTCTTCTCGTCTCGGAGATGCACGCCGGCGACGTGCGCATGCCGATGCACCAGTGCCTGCAACGCCGCCCGGCTCGAGCACCGAAGCGGCACCGCATGCACCGGCGACCGCCTCCGCGCAAGCCAGTCCGACAACATCGGGACCGCAGGATCGCAACCCGCCAGCAGGATAGTCGAGTCGATTTCGTCGGGGCGCTGAAACGTCGCTATCTCCACCCGGCTGCCCCGCATGCGCTGCAGCACGCCCGACGCCGGCGCCAGCGTAAGATATGCCGGTGGCTGCGGCACAGCCACGACTTTTCCGCCAACCCGCGCGAGCGCGACGCGGGTTTGTGCCAATGGATGGTGCCGCGGCTGGTCATCGAGCCAACTCGCCTCGACCACCGTTGAAACTTCGTCTCGCATGTCCCCGAACAGTGCTTCGACGGTGGTGCCGAGTTCGCGCGCCAGGCGGATTGCGACCGCCACGCCCGGGAGATAAGCGCCCGACTCGATCGCTCCCAATGCCTGGCGCGAGATGCTAGCGCGCTGGGCCAGATCGGCCTGCGTGAGATCGCGCGCCATTCGCGCGCGCGCCAGGATCTTTCCCACCGATGCCATTATATTTGCGAATTTGCTCTCAAAATGGCACGCGCGCGCCCATCGTGAGAACCTCGAAACCTCAGGTTCATAAATTATTCACAATCCACGTATCACGGTCCCGGCAGCCACGATGCTTGCGATCGCGACACCATGCCGCGCCCAAAGCTTCTCAGAGTTTGGCTCTGATATCGAGAACTATTTCAAATAGCAGGACGCGTGTAACCAACGGGCCCGCGCTTTCGTCTTTCTGATCAACGCGTACATCCGCTGCGCGCACACACGCTCATTCTCCCGCGGAAAGACTTCGACCAGTCAGCGCGCGCGGCGTTGGTAAGCTGATCGTTTTCGAATTCCAAAAAAAGGTAAAGAAATATGCCGGAAGAAAGCATCGAAGGTGCAGGTGATCGACACCACAATGACGCGCGACGAGAGGCCAGGCGACGCGAATCGCGATGGTGGAAAGGCAGCCTGCTCGCCACGTTGGTGTTCGTAGGATTGGCGACGCTTTACAACGGAATTGCGTACCGCCGGCTCGTCAGGGCGCAGCAACGACTGACCATCGCCTTGATTCATCAAGCCAGGCAAAACCGCTTCGTCCCAATGGGATCGGTTTTTGTGCCTCTCCCCGGCGCGCCAGATTACGCTGCTCCTGGACGGGGCTGGCAACCCTATTATCCACCCGCAGATCAGCAGAAAGTCCCGGATGGCCAGGCGACCCCGGTTCGGTAGCGGCGGATCTGCGCGAACTCGTCCGGTTTGAATTAAACGAAACTTTGAATCGTCTCGTCGAATGGCAGAGGCCGGCATGTTGAGAGTACGAACAGGAGGGGCTTCGCCGCTGCTGCAAATAACAATCGCGGCATTGCTGTTTCTTTCCTGCGCCCGGGCTTTACCAACTCTTTGCGGAATTCAGTGGAAGACTCGGCACCGAGTTCGAAGCTGAGGTGATCGAGAGAATATATCGAAGCATCGAACCAGTGGATTTCTGCAAAAGTGCGCTGGGCACTCACGTGCGTAAACACGTGAGCGTACTGCCGGTTTCAGGACTCTGCTGGAACGATCTGGGGCACTCGTCCCGCGTCTGGCGACCTTCGCTCCCCTCGGAATGAGTCCCAAGTCCATGGCATTGATGGCCGCCTTGACAGAAGTTGACAGGTTGCGGATATCCGCCAAAGTCCGAGAGTCGAAAGCAGCCTGATTCTCCTATCGGGACGGGTTTAATCCTCTGCAGCCTTGTCCAGCAACATTTGCTGTGTTGCCTTATCGACCTTGTCCTTGATGTCCGCTCCAACGGGTTTCAGATCGATGGTCACGGAATTGATCGTGCCGGTGAACCTGTTATTGGGTCCCGCATAGTCTTCCGTTACCGGCGTGCCCTCATCGAGGCCGACGTCCGCGCCTTCATCCGCCGAGAACAGCAGACCGTTGGTATTTTCAATTCGGCCCGTTGCGACTTTTGTGCCGTTGACGAAGATCGAGCCGGTTCCGCCGGCACCCAGCTTGCCGCCGTCGGTTACGAACTCGAACCGAATGGTCGCCGCACCAGCAGGTACCGGCTGCATTCCTGAAATCGTGTAGCTTTGTAACCCCACCCAGTTGTAGGTGAAGATCGGCCGCGCATTCTTGAGATAGAGCGTCCATCCCCCGAAGCGGCCGCCCTGACAAATGATTACGCCGTTGGCATCTTTCTTCGGCACTTCAACGTCGGCAGTGATGCTGTACGAGCGGTTCTTGATGTTGATAAATGCGCTCTCCATCATCCCGACCATTCCGCTGTACACGGTAAGCGACGTACGTCCCGCCATCAGGTCAGGCCTTCCCGCGAGCGCCGGGTTCAGGCGTTCGACTCCGCGGTCATCGATCGGCAGGACGTGGTTCTTGATCGCTTCCTGGAGAAACAGATCCTGCATTTCCTTGAGCTTGGTTGGATTGCTCGAGGCGAGATCGTTGGCGAGACTAAAGTCGTCGTCAGTGTTGTAGAGCTCCCACTCGTCGTCCTTAAGCATCGCGCGTGGTTGTCGCTCCCACGGCGCGCGGTGAACAGTGCCCGCCAGCCATCCGTCGTGATAGATGGCGCGGTTGCCCGCGATCTCGAAGTACTGAGTGTCATGGCGGCCCTTCGCGTGAGCGTCGTCGAAAGTGTAGGCCATGCTGACGCCCTGGATAGGAATCTGAGGTATGCCATCAACCATCTTGGGCTGGGGCAGCCCGGCTACTTCGAGAACCGTCGGTGCAACATCAATCACATGATGGAACTGGGAACGTAGCTCACCTTTGGCTTTGATCCCCTTCGGCCAATACACCACGATCCCATCGCGGGTTCCTCCGAAATTCGACGCAACCTGCTTGGTCCAGGTGAAGGGAGTGTCACCCGCAACGGCCCAGCCGGCCGCATAGTGGCTATAGGCCATCGGTCCGCCCAGCTTGTCGAAATTCTTGAGTTGCGTTTCGATAGGCTCCTGCACGCCGTTGAAAAACGTGTTCTCGTTGAAGACGCCATTCATTCCGCCCTCGGCGCTCGAGCCGTTATCGCCTGCGATATAGAAGACAAGAGTATTGTCCAGCTGGCCCATGTCCTGAATTGCCTGGATGAGCCGGCCGATTTCGTAATCGGCCATCTCGCCGAAGCCGGCATAGACTTCCATCTGTCGGGCGAACAACTTCTTCTGGTCGGGCGTCAGTGTGTTCCAGTCCTTGATTGCATCCGGCTTCGGCGCCAGCTTCGTATCCGGTGGAACGACGCCCAACTTCTTCTGTCGTGCCAGAGTTTCCTCACGCAATAGGTCCCATCCCATGTCGAACTTGCCTTTATACTTGTCGATCCATTCCTTAGGCACCTGATGCGGCGCATGAACCGCGCCCGGCGCGAAATAGATGAAGAAGGGTTTATCCGGAGTCAGCGCCTTCTGATAGCGCATCCATGAGATGGCGCGATTAGTCATATCGGTCATGAAGTGGTACTTCGGGTTCGGGTTCAAGGTAGGCTCGACTTGGGTCATATCTTCATAGAGGAGCGGAGCCCACTGGTTGGTCTCGCCACCCATGAAGCCGTAGAACTTGTCGAAACCTTGTCGCGTAGGCCAGCGGTCGGTCGGCCCCGACGGGCTAACCTCCCATCCCGGCGTCTGATGCCACTTTCCAAACGCGGCGGTGCTGTAACCGTTCAGTCGCAGAATCTCCGCCAGCGGCGCAATGCTGTTCGGTTGCACACCAGTATTACCGGGAAAGGCGGTCGCAACGTCCATCACCGCACCTGTGTTCACCATGTGATGGTTGCGTCCCGTGAGCAGCGCAGCGCGTGTCGGCGAACAAAGCGCGGTTACGTGAAATTCGTTGTAGCGCAGGCCGCCTGCGGCAAGGCGATCGAGCGTCGGCATATTGATCGGACCGCCGAAGGTGCTCGGCTGCCCGAAGCCCATGTCGTCGAGCAGAATAATAAGCACGTTCGGAGCGCCTGGGGGAGCTTTCACTTCAAAGCGGGGCGGTGGCGTCGCATTGCGAGCGTCGAGCTCGGTGATTGGCGGGTAACTGGGATCGGGTATGGGCAGTACACTCCGATCGATAGCCTGCGCGAGAAGAATCGCAGGTGTCATCGCGATGATAGCGATAGCGACGCAAATCTTTTCAATTAACTTCGGTTTCATGCTTCCTTACATCGATTCAATCGGGCCTGCGGGCTTGGGACCCCAACTTAGCCCGAGCTTGACCCACACGGTGTTGCCATTGAGCCGGTTCTCAACACCCAGCTCCGGCAACCATTTCACTTCACCGGCCAGGTCGCAGTCGCCGATCTTGTAGGCATAGGAGAAGTCCGGTCCTATGCCCGCCGTCATGCCCTCGAAGCCGCCAAGTTTCGCACCGCTGCCGCTGTCTCCTGTAATTTGTTGATAGAAGTATCCATTGACGCCCCCGCCGATGAAGCCGCCGAAGAGCGGCAGGTGCTGCGCGATGGCGCCGTCGAGATGGAACTGGTCGCCGGTTTGGTAATCGGTCGTACCGTTCTCGGTGTTGAAGTCAAAGCCGGCAAAGGCCGTGACTTCCAGGCCTATCTTGCTGCTCAGGTAGCTGACGGCGGCGCCAGGTTCAAAGGTCCAGTAGTTTCTACCGATGTTTGCGAGGTCGCCTTTGTTGAAGGTGCCGCTTGGGGCATATATACCGAACTGGCCCTGCCACTTAAGGTCCCCGTACTTCCAACCCATCATCACGGGGAACACCTCCACGTCGCCAAATCCGTTGGCGGTGTCTTGTCTAAAGCGAGTCGGAGTTATACGCCTGCGGCTCAGCATCACGTCTCCCTGAACCTTGAGCCATACATAAGGAACGATAAGCTCCACGGCAGGTTGCCCACCCAGAATTTTCCACGGCGCCTGGTACAGGAACAGCGACGTGTCGGAATACACGGTGCCTTTAGCATCCGCGGTCAGCAGACCGCCAAACTCGAGTTCCTTGCCAGCGCCGGCGGTGCCTTCGTAGTAAGTGAATCCGTTCGCGTAAACCAACGACGATGTATCCCGGTCGGGCAACATATCGATGAAAGAACTGGTCGCGCCCGGAATGTAGTGTCCCGTTCCAGCCTCCTCGGCTCGCGCAGTTACCGCAGAAAGCGCACCGATCAATGCAAGCATCAGCGCAGCCGAAACGGCTCGCAGTCCGAGTTCTTTCGTGGTCACGGATCTAATTGCCGAGGCCGCGGCGACGATGGTGGAACCGGCGCGCAGTTGCAGCAGGGGTTGAGTGATCTTCGCAGCCCAGGAATGCCAATCGTATCTATCTTCACCGTCCACACCGATTATCGGGCATTTTGCGCGTTTGGTCTTGCGCAAAATGACTATATCGTATAACAATGACTGTCAACTCTGAATATGACTATCGCGACCAGAATTACCGGAAAGGCAAGTTTGACCAAAAGGAAGCCGACGCGAGCCGATCGGCGTTCGGTCCGAAATCGAAGGGCGCTGCTGGACGCCGCAGAGAAGTTGATGGCCAACAAAGGGATTGACCGGGTGACGATCGACGAAATCACCGAAACGGCCGATCTCGCCAAGGGGACTTTCTACCATTACTTCAACGACAAGAATGAAATCGCCGCAGAACTGGCAGTCACCATCCGGCGCGAAATCCGCGACCAGGTTGCCGTTGCGGAGCAAGGTATCGACGACCCGGCGGGGCAGCTGGTCGCCGGAATCGCCGTCTGCCTGCGCGCAGCCGCCATATCTCCAACGCATGCTGGAATCCTGAGCCGCATGTATTCCTTGTGGCTTCGCCCAGAAACCAACCAGGAGTTCCTGTTGTTCAAAGATATGAAGGTTGGATATCGAACCGCACGGTTCTCCGTCGGCGATGTACCTGCGGGAATTGTGATGGTCGTCGGGACCGTACAGGCAGGAATAGTGCGGGCTTTGGAGTTGGGCGAATGGAACGCCATCCGGGAACTCACACTGGCGCTATCCGAGTTAACCCTCAGGGCGCTCGGCCTGAAGAGCAATGAGGCACCGGCGATAGCGGGAAAGATCGTCGCCCGCGTGTTTGACCGCAATCATGAAGAAATCGCCCGAAAAGGGTCATGAAGAAAATGGAGGGATGACCAGTCCCTGGAAGCCGCGCAGGAAACGACCGCGCTGTTCGCGCTAGGCACTCACGTGCGCAAACAGCGTACTGCCGGCTTCAGGACTCTGCTGGAATGATCTGGGGTACTCGTCCCGCGTCTGGCGGCCCTCGCTCCCCTCGGAGTGAGTCGCAAATGCATGGCATTGATGGCCGCCTTGACAGAAGTTGACAGGTTGCAGGTATTCGCCTCTGACAACCGAAAAGAGCTTGATTTGATTGGTGGAGCTGACGCGGATCGAACGCGCGACCTCCTGAATGCCATTCAGGCGCTCTCCCAAACTGAGCTACAGCCCCACCATAGCGAGATTTTTCAGCTAATCGGATACCATCCGCGCTGTCAACCGACCTCTCCGGCCGGCCGTCGCAGATTCGCTCACTCCGCCGCGTTCAGTCCTCGTGCTGCCGCCTTCTTCGTGTGTGGACGTCGAATCCTCAGTCCCAAGAAACTCTGCTTCGGTGGGCGTGCAAAGTAATCGCACAACAGTTGATCTGTGGCACCTAAAGGGGCGGGTCTGCAAAACTGTAGCTGGCGGACGCGACGCGGCGATCATTTGATCTTCGCGATGGCCTTATCTTCCTTGGCGACCACCGCGTCAGGAAGGCGTGCATAAGACAAGGGTTCAAGGAGATCCTGTCCTTTGCTCAAACCCCAACGCAAAAAGGCGACGATCGCCTCGCGCTTGGCAGGATCTTGCGTGGCCGAAGGTACGAGGAACCAGGTGAAGCTTGATATCGGATAGGCATCCTTGCCGCGCGCATCGGTGATCGAAACTCGAAAATCGTCGGACATGCTGTCGGCGGCCTCGGCGGCGGCTGTTACGCTGGCGGTATTAGCCTTGATCAATTGCCCGCTGCGGTTCAGACTTTGGCGATTTCAGGATCGTTCCACGTAGTGATCTTTCCAAGGTAGATTCCCGCCAGTGCCTGCGGTGTGAAGTTCAGCTCTTTTATTCCGGAAAGATTGAAAACTGGAACGTCGGCCCCCAACGCGGTTGGGAAATGAAGTAACTCACAATTCCGGTGGGTGCTGAAGTCGAGCATTTGAACCTTGTTCAGCGGACCGTCGGTGCCGGCGAAGTCCACGGTCCCTATCATCACGTCATGTATTCCTGCTCCGGAGCCGTTCGACACATACGTAAACCGAACCTTCGGATCGACCTTTCCGTAGTCTTCGATCCACTTCGCGTACATCGGAGAAGCGAAGGTCGAACCGTCGCCCTTGATCTCCAGGACGTCGCCGAACGCTGCGCGATTCGATCCTGGCAGCGCCGTCAGGAGAAACGGCATCGCGGCCAATTTGAGCGCAAAATTACCTCTCGTGGGGCCAATCTCCGTTGAGCGTTCTATAGTTGCTGAGATCTCTTGCCTTGGAAATTTCGTTTGGTTCGAAAAGCTAGTCAGACACTTTCCGTCATTTGACTAATTCTCTATATTTCTATAAATCTAAAATTATGAAGAAGTCAAACGTCATAGGCGCGCTGGGTGCGCTGTCTCAGGAAACGCGGCTCGATATCTTTCGTCTGCTGGTGCAGAAGGGCCCCGAAGGACTGCCCGCCGGCGAGATCGGTACGCGGTTGGGGCAGCCTTCACCCACAATGTCGTTTCACCTGAATCAACTGAGATTCGCGGGGCTGATAACCTCGCGGCGCGCGAGCCGGTCGATCATCTACAGCGCGAACTTCAAGGCGATGAACGGCCTGCTCGCCTACTTGACTGAGAACTGCTGCGGCGGGCGGCCCGAACTATGCGCACCCGCGGCCGCGCCCGCCTGCGGCACAGAATGCGCACCTGGTCAGACTACTGTCGCGTCAAAGAAAGGTCGGAGGGTATCAGTATGAAACGATTTCACGCTCACATCAGGGTAGATGATCTGGCGTCGTCGGTGCGCTTTTATTCGACGCTGTTCGGCACCGAGCCGGCAGTGCTCAAAGCCGACTACGCGAAGTGGATGCTCGACGATCCGCGAGTCAATTTTGCGATCACCGCGGGATCGACTGCGCCCGGTCTCGATCATCTCGGCTTGCAGGTCGAATCCGACGATGACCTGGCGCTGATTGCAGGACGGCTCGATGCTGCAGGCTCGTCTGTCCTGAAACAAGAAAACGCGGCATGCTGCTACGCTCGCGGCAACAAAGGCTGGGTGTCTGATCCGAGCGGCATATCGTGGGAAACGTTTCATACGTTTGGCGAGAACACCGTGTACGGCAACGACCTCGCGCCGAGTCCCGTCGCATCGAAACCACCTGAAGCCAGTTCGTGCTGCGCGGCGGCGCCGTCCTCAACGAGTGCCTGCTGCGGCGCAGCGAAAGCGTAATAGCACGCGGCAATCTCGACGGACGATCTTTCCGTGGCCAATCGCGAATATAATGTTCTGTTTCTATGCACCGGAAATTCCGCGCGCAGCGTGATGGCCGAGTGCGCCATCAATCGATGGGGCCAGGGAAAGTTCAAGGGCTTCAGCGCGGGGAGTCATCCCAAGGGCGCGATACATTCTCTGACGCTCGAGCTGCTGAAAGAGCTGAACTACGAAACGAACGGCCTGCGCTCGAAAAGCTGGGACGAATTCGCCGCGCCGGATAGCATTCCCCTCGACTTCGTTTTCACGGTCTGCGATCAGGCCGCCGCCGAGCGGTGCCCATTTTGGCCCGGCCAGCCAATCACCGCGCACTGGGGAGTCGCCGATCCGGCGGCCTTCGTCGGCACCGACGATGAGAAGCGTCGCTTCTTTTTCCGTGTCTATCGCGAGTTGGAAAATCGCATCAAAATTTTCTCGAGCTTGAGAATCGAAGCACTCGACAGTTTCGCTCTCCAGCAGCTGGTCAAGGAAATCGGCAAAGTCAAACTTCCGGAAGGCAGCGAGAGGTAGCGGATGAGCGCAACGTTGTCGATAGCGCCGACGCCGGTCCTGCGGCGGCTGTCGTTCCTCGATCGGTACCTAACGCTGTGGATTTTCCTTGCGATGGCGGCTGGAGTTGCGCTCGGCGCGATCTTCCCGGGCGTCAAGGCGGCCTTCGACCGCATGAGCGTCGGCACGACGTCGGTGCCGATCGCCATCGGCCTCATCCTGATGATGTACCCGCCGCTGGCGAAGGTGAACTACGACGAGTTGGGCGACGTTTTTCGCAACGTCAAGATTCTCACGCTGTCGCTGGTGCAAAACTGGATCATTGGCCCGATCCTGATGTTCGCGCTGGCGGTAATTTTTCTGCGAGATCGGCCCGAGTACATGGTCGGACTAATCATGATCGGACTCGCGCGATGCATCGCGATGGTGATCGTGTGGAACGATCTGGCCAACGGCGACGCCGACTACTGCGCGGGGCTGGTCGCATTCAACTCGATTTTCCAGGTGTTGTTCTTTTCGGTTTATGCGTATGTGTTCATTACGCTCCTGCCGCGATGGCTCGGTCTCGGCGGCGCGATCGTGCACATCACGATCGGGCAGATAGCCGAGAGCGTCGGCATTTACCTGGGGTTCCCGTTCGTTGCCGGCCTCGTGACATGGAAAGTGCTGACGACGCTGAAGGGCAAGACCTGGTATCGCGAGCGCTTCATTCCGAGGATCAGT
>Ga0302324_100013104_pt1 | contig 16845 bp, 20 predicted proteins | sample Palsa_T0_1_FD_201949 | JGI IMG/M metagenome (GOLD analysis project Ga0302324, IMG submission 201949) | Peat permafrost microbial communities from Stordalen Mire near Abisko, Sweden - Palsa_T0_1 | ecosystem: Environmental > Terrestrial > Soil > Palsa > Peat permafrost | place: Sweden: Abisko...
CATGGCTATTTGCAACAAGGACGTCCGCTCGTCTTAGCCGGATGGACTACCAAGCAAGAACGCTCGCAGCACGACGCGGAGGTTTCCTTTTGTTTTCGTTTTTAGCCGACGTCAATCCGTATATACCGGCTCCGAGTTTCTTGAACTCCGGCGACACGGCGTGGCAGCTTACCGCCGCAACATTTGTGGGTATGCAAAGCATCCCGGGTCTCGCGATCCTCTACGCGGGCCTGGTGAAAAAGAAGTGGGCGCTCAACTCCGCCGTGATGTGCTTCTACGCGTTTTCGATCGTGCTCATCACCTGGGTGCTCTGGGGCTATAACATGAGCTTCGGCACTCCCGCGAACCTCGGGCCCGGAGCGCTCTCGCAAATCATCGGAATTCCGGGCCCCGCGATCGGCGCCGCCTCGGAAATCGGACAAGCGCATATTCCGCTGGCCGGCACCGGCTTTCCGCCGCTGCGCTTCGCGGGCTCAGCGATGATCTATTTCCAATTCGTGTTTGCCGCGATTACACCGATCCTTATCGCGGGTTCCATTCTCGGCCGCATGAACTTCAAGGCCTGGATGCTGTTCGTGCCGCTGTGGAGTTCGCTTGTCTATACGGTCGGCGCGTTCATGTTGTGGGGCGGCGGCTGGCTTGCCGGTTTGGGCGCCGTCGACTACTCCGGCGGGTATGTCATTCATCTCGCGGCGGGCGTTTCGGGCTTTGTCGCTGCGGCAATGGTGGGGCCGCGCTTGCTGCAAGATCGTACGAGTTTCGATCCCAATAATTTGATCGTCGCATTCGCCGGCGCGGGCTTACTGTGGCTTGGTTGGAACGGCTTCAACGGCGGTGACCCGTACTTCGCAAACGCCGACGCTGCGGCCGCCGTGTTGAATACGAACATCGCGACTGCCGTGGCGCTGTTGATCTGGCTTGTAATGGATATGTTCGCGCTGGGGCGTCCGTCGGCCGTATCGATGATCAACGGGATGATCGTCGGACTTGTTGCAATCACGCCCGCGGCCGGTTACGTCGACGGCTACGGCGCGATTGCGACCGGTGCCGTCGCGTCGATCGTCGTGTGGTTCAGTCTCAACAAGCTCGGCAAGCTCGCGATCTTCAAGCGCGTCGATGACACGTTCAGCGTGCTGCACACGCACGGCGTCGCGGGCCTCATGGGCGGCTTGTGCGTCGGACTATTCGCGAATCCCGCCATGCTCGAATATTTGAGCAGCGACAAGAAAACGCCGGCGGTCTCTGTGCAAGGACTCTTCGCCGGGAATCCCAAGCAGCTATGGATCCAATTCGTAGCGGCGCTGGTGATTATCGCCTGGAATGTGGTTGCAACGTTTATCGTGCTCAAGGTCGTATCGCTCATCTTCCCGCTGCGTGCAAGTGAGAGCGATATTGAAGGCGGCGATCTCGCGATCCACGGTATCGATCCAATGCCGACGTAGCGTCGCGGCATAAACGGCCGAAGGACTCCCGGTGGCTGGCGACAAGCAGGCCACCATGAAGACGTTTAACCGGCGCGCCATGCTTGGTGTCGTGCCAACCGCATTCGCCCTGGCCGCGGTCGCCACGCAGGGCACCGTCGCTGTGGCCACGCCCGCCTCGGACAAATTGCTCGGAATCAACCGAAGCCCCGCCACCAATAAAATCGCCAGTCTCGCCGTTCGGCACGGCAATGTTTTGTACATGAGTGGCGTGGAGGCAGCCGACTTGACCGCGGACTTCGTCGGTCAGACGAAGCAGATATTCACACGCATCGAAGGCGCCCTCGCTGCTTTCGGCACGTCGAAAGACAACTTGCTTGCCGTCACGATTCTTGCCAAAAGCATAACCAACAAGCCCGCATTCAACGAAGCATGGATTGCCTGGCTCGGCGGCGCCGGATTACCGGCGCGCGTGTTCTCGGTCGTTGCGGATCTGGATCCCGGGTGTTTAGTGGAGATTCAAGTTACAGCAGCCTGCCCGCCGGCGTAACACGCCTATGGGAATATTGCTGGCCTTTGCCCCCTTCGTCGTCTTTGCGGTCATCGAGCAGTTCTTCGGCGCGATGCCGGGGTTGATCACTGCAGCGCTGATGTCGGGAGCGCTCCTTTCGCGTACCTGGATGCGCCCGCACGGTTCACCGAAGGTCCTTGAAGTCGGCACCGTTGTGCTCTTCGGTGGTCTGGCGATCTACGCAGCACTCGGCGGACTGACCGGCTCCGTTTTTGTCGTGCGTCTGTGCGTTGATGCCGGTCTTCTGATCATCGTCCTTGCGTCGATTGCGCTGCGCCGGCCGTTCACCATTCAGTATGCGCGCGAGCAAGTTCCGCGCGACGTCTGGAGCCGCCCGGAGTTTACGCGCGCCAATGATATCATTTCAACGGTATGGGCATTGGCCTTCGTTGTGCTCGTTGCCGCCGACGTCATTTTGGTCTATGCTCCGCGTCTGCCGCCGGCCGTTGGCATTGGTGTAACTGTTGCGGCATTGCTTGGTGCAGCGAAATTCACATCATGGTACCCAAAGCGCAAGGCCCACGAGTACTCGCGCACGTAGGGTGCGACGCGTCGCCCACTGTCTGAACGTCGCTGAAGTGTGCTGGCATTGTGCGATTATCGATGCTTAAGTGCGTCGAGTTCCTCAAGTGTACGAGGCCAGTCGTGCTTGAGCAACCGCGAGAGGCTGCGATCTGCGAGCAACGTGCCGCCGGTTTGACACCGCGCGCAATAATTCGTTTCGTTGTCGGCATACCGAATGCGCTGAACGGGTTGGCCGCAGCGCGGACACGGTTCGCCGAAGCGTCCGTGGACGGCCATATCCTTACGAAACGCGGTGACGCGCTCGGGGAATGCGCCGTTCGTCTCGTCGCGAAGCTGGTCGATCCAGTGCTGCAACGTTGTGCGCGTCGCGGCGAAGAGCCGCTCCCATTCGTCCGGTTTGAGCTTGTGTGTTAGTGCGATGGGTGAAAGCTGCGCGGCGTGAAGAATTTCATCGGAGTAGGCGTTGCCGATGCCGCTGAGATTGCGCGGATCGGTGAGCGCGCGTTTGAGCGTGTGGTTCTCAATCGTGAGCGCGTGTCGAAAGGCGGCGAGATCGCAGGCAAAGATATCGATGCCGCCGGGATCTATCGCCTCTAGCGCATCCTCGCCCCTTAGGATGTGTAATGAGGCACGTCGTTTGCTGCCGGCCTCCGTGAGCACGAGCGTGCCGTCGGGAAAATCGAATGTCGCAAGAACGTTGCGGCCCGCGGACTTCGCTCCGGGTTGCCGCCAATGCAACCGGCCGGCGATCATCAGGTGCAGCACGAGCCAAAGATCGCCGTCGAAGCCGATGGCAATGCGCTTGCCGACGCGGCGTAGCTCGCGGACGACGCGACCCTCTATGCTCGCGAGCGGCGGCTCCGCGGTGCGCAACACAAACATACTCGCCAAGTGCACGCGCTCAAGCGGCTGACCGACGATGCGCGGCTCGAGCGCGCTTAGGTAGGCGGCAATATCCGGAAGCTCCGGCATTTGGACGGGATTCTGCCTAAGGACCCTCCACTCCCGAGTGCCCCAGGGCTACCATGAGACATGGACTATACCGGCAGCCCTTACGCCGGCTCCCGAGGGATATTAGGCGTTCACGAGCGCTCGCAGCGACGCCGGGCCATCCGTTTCGAGATCGAACGTTGCGACGATCCGCTGTAAACCGAACGCTTCCGTTCTTACGTTTTCCGTCATGTCCGATATGCGATCGAATTGCGCGGCGAGCTCGACTGCCGAGGTCGAGACTTCCTCTGCGGCGCGTGACTGTTGGTCGGTTGCTGCAGCGACGCTGGCAATTGCGTCGAGGACGAGTTCCGAGCGCGATTGCATGTGTTGTGAAGCTGCATTGCCGACAGCACCGCCGAAACGGCGACCGAGCGCTCTGAAAGCACCGCCATCGCTGCCTGCGTGGCCACGGATTCGTCGTACGATGCCATAATCGCAAGCGTCGTTTCACCGACGGCTTCGACGGCGCTTGCCGTTTCGCGCGAAACGGTTTGCGCCGCATCGACGAACGATGTGGCTTGTTCGACGAGACCGCCGATCCGCGAATCGAGATCGCGCACACTTTGTGTGACGTCCGCGACGGCATTTGCCTGACTGACAGCGCCGCCGGCAATTTGTCCGGCCGCGATATTCAGTTCTTCTGCAGCGACGCGTGCGGTATTCGCGCTTGCTGCTTGTTCGCGTGCGCCGATCGCGACACTTTCACTTGCAACGGCAACGTGAGCGATGGCTTGCTTCGACATATTTGAAGCAGCTGAAACCGCCTCGCCGTGGCCGCGCAGACTATAACATCGCCGCGCGCGACGCCCGCACAAAATCGAGCGCCGCTGAGTCGGTCGACGCGTTGACGAAAGCGGCAAGATCGTCGATCTTCGCAAACATCACGGAGAGTTTAAAACGTTCCATGCGCTCGGGTGCCGTTTCCCACGTGAGCATGAGTTGTAGGTTCGAGACCTTCACTCGAAGGTCGGCCGCTGTGTGTATCGTCGCTTGACGAGCTTCCATGCGACGGACTTGCGCCGTTGCGATCGACGTCAGCATGACAATGACGACAAGCGTCACCGCGGACAGTAATTGAAAGCGTTGTGAGATGTTCACCCGGATATCCACCTCCTACCCGGGACATCGGTTTTACACTTTCTGAACATGAGTCTGGGACATTTTGGTCCCCATTTCGTGCGCGGCATTACTCTTTAGATCCGGCTTCAGCATGGGCGACGATGCGGGGATGAGACTACGGCGTCGCCGAAGCGGCACGCATGGAACGCAAAAAGGCATCAGATTTCCCTCAGGAACTGCTCGATCTCTTTCATCTTTATGTACACGGGGAGATCAACCGCGCCGCATTCCTGAGCCGGGCGGCGAAGTTTGCCGTTGCCGGCGTCACGGCGGCCGGCCTCTTGGAGTTGCTCAAGCCCAACTATGCTTGGGCGCAGCAGATTCCCAAGAACGATGCACGCATTCGCGCCAGCTACGTAACGATTGCGTCACCGCAAGGAAACGACTCGATTCGTGGCTACCTCGCGCGCCCAGCGGGCGCCGGCCCGTATCCGGCGGTGCTCGTCGTTCACGAAAACCGCGGACTCAATCCGTACATCGAAGATGTCGCACGGCGCCTGGCGACGGCAAACTTCGTCGCACTCGCACCCGACGGCCTCACGTCGCTCGGCGGATATCCCGGCGATGACGAAAAGGGCGGCGAACTTTTCGCGAAGGTCGACAAACCGAAGATGCTCGAAGATTTTGCTGCCTCTGCCGCGTGGTTGAAGACGCAGCCCGGCACGACGGGCAAACTCGGCGCGGTCGGATTTTGTTTCGGCGGCGGAGTCGCAAACTCGCTTGCGGTACGCATGCCCGACCTTTCGGCTGCGGTACCGTTTTACGGCCAGCCGCCCGTGGCAGCCGACGTCCCCAAGATCAAGGCGGCGATTCTCGCGCATCATGGTGCGCTCGATACGCGTCTTGCGGCGACGTGGCCCGATTACGATGCGGAATTAACGGCAGCCAATATTCCACACGCCGGCTACATTTACGCCGGGGCAAACCACGGCTTTTACAACGACACGACCCCGCGCTACGACGAAGCAGCGTCGAAGCTCGCGTGGTCACGCACGCTGGATTGGTTCAACAAGTACCTGCGCGCGTAGTTAGCCCGCTTATGATCGTGTCAGCGTTTCCTGGATGAGCTCGACATCGCCGTTGTGCGACTGTACGTCGAGGTGTCCGTTACCGCCCCCGATGCGAAACGTTCGCGAGGACGAGTCATCGTCATCATCGTCATCGTCGCTGTTCTTGTGTCCGGATGTGACGGCTGCAGCCGGACCGAGTCCGGCTGCGTGGATTGTACCGTTGTGCGACGTAACGACAACGAGCGTATCGGCACTCGCCGCGAAACCCAGCGTCACGGGGCCGTTGTGGGTCTCGACATTGCCGTAGCGTACTTGAAGACCCGTGCCCTCAACCTGGCTGTTGTGGTCGGTCACATCGAGACGGGTGGTAACGATATCGTGCAGTGAGATCCGACCGCTCGATGATGCATGCAACGCTGGTGCATTGTAATCTTCAACCGTTATGGAGCCTCGGCCCGCGCTATTGAACGAGGCCTCAGCACGCAGGCCGTTCGCCGTGATGATGCCTGCGTGGACAACCGTCACTTGCGTTTGCGGAGGCACGACCACCGTCACCATGCGGTTGTCGCCCATGGACCACTTGCTGCCGCCGGCCGTCGCGATGCGAATCGTCTCGCCGTCCTTGCGCGCGGTGAATGACGCCGTGGCCCGAAGAGGCCCGAAGTCCGTGCTCTTACTCACGGCAACGTCGATCTGCGGTGCGTTGCGCGTGACGATCGTGAGATCCGCATAGCCGATGTCCACGGTCAGCGCCGGACGCGCGCCCACGAGAAACGTCTCGTGCGGGCCGCCTTCGATAAGGTGTGGACCGGCGAAGGTTCCCGCGCCGAAAAGTGACCCGGGCCAGAAGGCGGGCTGGTCTTTCTGAAGGGCGCTAACGGCGCCACCGACGATCGCAAGCTCGATTACGATCAGGCCGGCGATGAGCGTGCCACGTTGGATCATGCCCCATGTACGGTTCGAGCGAGCCCCAAGTTTCGCCTCGACCAAGATCGGTCACACGATCGGCCAAATACCCTGGAGCGAGCCATTTACGCGTAATATCTAGGCTCAGCGAAACGTGATGAGATCGGTCCGGCTGAGCGTGACGGCGCCTTTCTTGGCGGGCTCGTTGCCGGGGTTCGCGTTGAGTTGCGTCAGCAATTGGTACCGGCCAACGGCAACGTCGTAGTCCGTTGAAGCGGACGTAGCGTCGTCTGCGACGACGACGGTGTAGCTTCGCAGGTTTGCACCGACTGCCGTATAGAGCACGGAGCCGTTCTCGCGCCAGCCGGCGAGCACGAGCGTCGTCACGCCGCGGCGTCTGAGGATATCATCGAGCGCGGTTGCGAAGAATCGGTCTTGTCCCGTGCCGATGACGATTGGCTCGCCCGCGGCGGGAGCGACTTCGGCGAGGAACGATGGTTGCCGCATCGGTGCGCTGAGCCCGCCCGGGATGGTACTGCTGAAAATCACGGCAACGCCCGCTGCGCGAGCGCGCGAAATGAGACCGGCCGCGCGCGGCAAGAACTCACGGCACCGGGGCTGCGGCGAACAAGGCGACTCGGCAAGATCCACGACGAGCAGCGCGGTCGTGTGTGCATCGAGGGAGACCTGCACGGGCGCCGGCACCGGCGCCGGGGTTTGTGCGCGTGCCGCGGACGGGACGACGAGCGCAGCGAGAATGAAGGCGATCGCACGGAATTGCATGCGACGCAGTTCGTCACCGGAAGCCCGCGTCCTCACTGCCGTGCCGGCCCGAGCGCTACGTCGTAATAAGTGGCCGAAGTTCTCCGAGAACGGGAGCCATCAACGCTCTCGCCTTCTCGTTCGTGTCTGCGGTGCTCAGCGGATTTTCTTTGGTTCCGGGTGGAAATTTCGTGTGATGCGAGACCTGCTGACCGTTCGTCAGCGTTACTTCGACGATCGCGCCACGTGGCGCCGCGGGATCTGCCAAGGCCGGGTCGGCCGTCACGGTCACTTTTGCGCGCTGCTGTAAAATGTTGGGATCGCGCATCAGAGCCGTGTCGTTGCTATCGGCGTACGATATGGTTCCTTTCACCAGCGCGACGGCAATAATATGCGCGCAATTAACATCCACCATGGCACTATCGCCGACGATACCGATCGTATCCGGCGGCAACTTAACGATAATACTACGGACGTTACCGGGTGTAAGGTTATACTGCTTGCGTAGCGTCAAGAACGCATCCAGCGGCGCTTGTATCGGGTACCCGACCGCGAATTTCTTGATGGCCGAATCGGCGACATAAAAATGGCTGCCAAGCCCATTCACCATCTCTTGCGGTTTCGGATCGGTCGAGAGCGCGATAAAAAGATTATGGGTGCCATCGAGAACGTCGTACACTCCGGTCATGCCCGCCTGCACCATGGTCACCGCCATGACGCCGGTGCGCGCGCCCATTCCGCCGAAGTCGAACGCCTTCTCGATGTGATCCTTGTCCTTCACCCAGCTCCACAGCCCTGATACTTGTTGTGCAGAATAGGAGATGGCGTAGCGCATCTTGGTCTCGTCGAGCCGCGCGAGTGAGGCCGCTGCGCCTAAAGCACAGAAGTTCGCGGCCGTGCCTTCTGCGCTACGATGCGTAGCGCGCACCAGGTCGGGATTGCCTCGGTGGCTCGCAAAAAGGTCCAACCCTGGGGCTGCATCTCCGCGATCTTCGCATCGATCTCTCGTTGCTTGCTCCACGACCATGTCGAATGTAACTTCAAAATAAAGCGATGTTTGCTCGGCTCCAGGATGCTGCGCTACGAGTGAGCGTGCTCGTCGTTCCATTCGGATACGGGCCGGAATGATCGCGAGCATAAGCGCGCCGGCCGAGCATACGAACAGCCCGGGGACGATGAATAATAAGGCATTCATGGAGATTGCTCGTCGTTCGAGCTGTCCTCTGGTGATTCCAGCGGACTTCTTGTTGCGACCTGATCGCTTTCCGCTAAGTCAGCCGCAAGAGCCCGGTATCTCAAGCGTTCATAAAAAAGTACCCAATTGGCCTTGATATATTCATATATATATGTTACTTATTGTCCATAGAGGATACTTATATATGAATAATAAGCAGGTAGCCCTCGCACGGAAGCAATTAGAGCGACGCCTCGCGCCGGTCCGAGAAATAACGCTCGTCCCCCCCCAACGCGGCTGGATTCGAGCCATTCGGGAGTCTCTCGGTATGAGCCACCGGCAGCTTGCCGCGCGCATGGGCGTTGCCCCTTCGCGTATCCCAGCCCTGGAGAAAGCGGAGGTCACCGGTGCAACCACGGTGAGAACCCTGCGCCAGGCTGCTTCGGCTATGAACTGCACCTTCGTATATGCCTTCGTGCCGATTAAGCCGCTGGACGACATTCTGCGGGAACGTGCGATCATAAAGGCGCGCAAGAACATTTCGCGCCTCGATCATACGATGCGCCTTGAGAATCAGGCAGTCCTCAAATCAGATCTCGATGACGAACTGCAACACATGGTGCAGCAGATCGTATCCGGCTCGCTGCGAGGCCTATGGGACGACGAACCGGATCATCGTGTTTAATAATCCCCTATTCGAGCCTGACGATGACGCGAACACGCCGCTCACCGACCAGGAACGGGACGGGCTCATCCCGTCCTACATCGCGCTGCGACATGAACTGAACGAAGCCGAGCAAGCCAACATCGGCGAAGGACAACGCTGGTCCGAGTCTCGCCGGCGTGATGTCCTCGATCGGAAGTTTCTAAAGGAGCTGCATCGGCGAATGTTTGGCGACGTATGGCGTTGGGCCGGGCAATACCGGACGACCGGCCGCAATATCGGCGTCGAAGCGTACCGAATTGGCCCAGATGTACAGCACGCCATCGACGATGCGCGATATTGGGTTGAACATGATACATATCCGCCGGACGAAATTGCGGTGCGGTTCAGCCATCGCCTCGTTGAGATTCACCCTTTTCCCAATGGAAATGGGCGCTTTTCGCGACTTATCGGTGATCTACTCGCCCGCCAGCTTGGGAGGCCGCCATTCACGTGGGGACAGACAAGTCTTGTCGACGCCGGGAAAACCCGTGCGAAATACGTCGAAGCACTACGGGCCGCCGACAAACACGATATCGGGCCATTACTGCTTTTTGCGCGCTCTTAACTGATAGCCCAACCTGCGCTGGCGCTACTTCGACATGGCCCGCAGCCAGTTTTGGCGGATGCTGTTCATCAACGCCGGATAGATAATCCAACGCCGAAATGGGTCGATCAGCGCCATATAGACCGGCGTGATCCAGCCGACTGCCGCGACATATACTGCAAAGTAGCAGCGATAGCCGTTCGCCGTTTCCGTGAGCGCACTGAGCGCCGCAGCATGGACGGTTCGGTTGTGCAATTCAAGGAGCTGCTCGTTGTCGAAACGATAGACGACGAGGAAAAGCCCGTCGGCCGTTCCCGCGGCGATTGAAGACCGGGCACGATCTTCAGCGTTCAAACGGTCTGCGTAGCATATCGTCCCGGCATCCATCGGCTGCGCCTCGAGTCCAAACATGCGCCCGAGAAGAACCCGTAGGCTGAAGAGCGCTCGCGCAGCCAGCGGAAGTCGTTCCATCTTGGAATCCGGCGAGCCGAATATGCTTTGACCTGATCGCGCAAGAAACGCGTCGAGCGTAACGTCTCCCGACAACCGCGGCAGATCCACCGCCCAAACATCATGCAGCGGGACATCTGCCAGAAGCGTGTTTACTCGGAGAGGCAGCGCGTGGAATTCCGCCGCCGTGATCTGAGGCATGAGATTTCCCCCGGTTCTATGCTACCGCTCTCGCGCAAGCGATACACCGACATTTGTGCGTGCCTAAATTACCGGTGAAGCAGCCCAGGTTTTCGAGGCCGGACTCATATCCCCAGACCTGGAATGCGGGCATATGGACGATCAGATAACCCGCGGACCGTACAACGTGCGGATCATCGAAGATCGCTGGTCCACGGTCCGCCATATCGTTGAAGCGGTTGCAATTGTCGCAGCGGGCGTGTGGGCGTTTTACACGTTTGTCTATACCGAGCGGATCAAACCGCAGCTCGAAACGCCGACGGCGCAGTTCAGCGTGACGTTCGATCGCGGCCATGCGCGCGGACCGATCGACGAGGCGACCTTCACGATCACCGCAACGAACGCCGGTCGTGCGGACATCGACATCATTGTTGAAGCGTTCTCGGTCTTCGGCGAGAAGCTCGGTACGACGCCGCAGAAGAAGATACGCGACACACCACCTTACGCACTTGAGGACGACCGCACGCTGCCGGTCACGAAGACTGTTCTCCTCTATACGAGCGGCTTTTTGCGCACTGGCGCGCGGAACGGGCGAGCGGGCCGCCACGTGGTCTTGCGGCCGACCGAACATTTCGACTTCCGCCTGCCGATCTCGTGGCCGCGCGGCCGGTTCGATGATCTCACCCTCGAGTATCGATTTGGCTATGACCGGTTTCCGACCCCGAGGAAAATCGACGTGCGGCTTGTTCGTCGCGCCGACGGCTCAATCGATATCAAGCGCAACAGTCCCGGCGGCTTCTTCGCGGATGTTGGATCGACGTACTTCTTGTGAATGTTGAGGCAGCGTTCGAACAAGATCATAACCGCTGCGGCGGCTGATCGGAATAGCGGCTTTCGCAGCCGACGATTTGACAACCCAGACGCATGGGTTTGTGTTGTCGCGGGTATGAATACGCGAGCGCAGGTGTACGTGACCGGCGCGCAACTGCCATGCGTTTCGATGCGAAGCGTGATCGCTACGAGATCGAGATGAGCACGCTATTCTTAAGGAAACAACGCTATAATGCCAAAAGCGGTGCGGCTCTCCGCATACGGGGGGCTCGAACAACTCGAGATCGTCGACGTCGCAAAGCCGGAGCCCCAGGCGGGTGAAGTGGTCGTGAGCGTCATTGCCGCGGGCACGAACCCGGGCGAAATCTCGATTCGCGAAGGTTTTCTCAAGGAGATGTTTCCGAAGGCGTTCCCTTTCGGACAAGGTGCTGATTTTGCCGGGCGTGTCGAAACGGTGGGTGCGGGCGTAACGGAGTTTGCACCGGGCGATGAAGTGCTCGGTTGGTCAGAAGAGCGCTCCGCGCAGGCGGAGTATGTCAAGAGCAGTCCGGCCCGGCTGATCGCGAAGCCGCCGGCGCTTGACTGGTTCCGTGCCGGGAGTTTGTTCGTTGTTGCTACGACCGCCGTCGCCGCCGTGCGCGCGGTATCGCTGAAACCCGGCGACGTCGTAGCGATTAGCGGTGCAGCGGGCGGCGCCGGATCGCTCGCCGTGCAACTCGCGCAACGCTCGGGTGCGCGCGTGATCGGTATTGCGAGCGACGGGAGCGCACCGTTTCTGCGTTCGGTGGGCGTCGAACCGCTCGCCTACGGCGATGGCCTCGCTGAACGTTTGCGGGTCGCCGCCCCGGACGGGCTCGACGCATTCATAGATCTTTTCGGCGACGGTTACATCGAACTCGCGGTGACGCTTGGCGTCGCGCCCGAACGTATCAACACCATTATCGATTTCGCGGGGGCGAAGAAGGCGGGTGCCAAGACGGACGGCTCGGCGGCCGCGGGGTCGCGCGAGACGCTGGCGTTCGTTGCCGACGCGATTGCCTGGGGCGACATTGTCATGCCCCTAACGGCCATCTATCCGTTTGCGATGGTCCATGACGCTTATATCGAACTCGCGCGACGTAAGACGCATGGGAAAATCGTACTTGCGCTCGATGCGGCCATCACGGCGCCACTTCGACCGACGCGCTAGATCACTGGAACAACCTAGTAGACTTCCAAATATGCGAATGTCGATGATAGATTGGTCCGAAAAATGAGAAACGCATTGAGACTCTTTAGCACAACGGTAGGTACTCTCTCTGTCGCCATCTGCATCGTATGCGCGAGTTCACCTGTCGGCGCCCAAGAAACGGTACCTCTGATCCCACAGATGGTCGGCACCTGGGATGTCGCGCAACGTATGTGGCCGGGCCCCAATAGTGCACCGATGACGCTGCCCGCTGCCATCGCTCAACGCCATCTTGTTGGCAATCTTCTTTTGCAAGAAACGATGGAGGCGGTGCCCGGCTCAAAGCCGCCCTTCACGCGAGTCGCAAATTTTGGTTTCAATGCTGTTACTCGCGAATACGAATATTTCACTTGGGACAGCCGCGCGCCGCAGATGATGAGCGAGAAGAGCCGCCCCGCCATTGCCTCGGGCAACCGTGCATCAGACGCCGTTGCACTCTACGGTGGCTTGTTTCTTGCACCACAGTGGGGCCAGATGAAGGCCATGACGTTTCGGTACCGATTCACACTCGGCCGGATTCACGCTGGCCGGCAAACGGCTCGCCTTTACCTAACTCCGCAATCGGGCCCGAGCAGAAGCGAATTCCTTGCAATGGAATACGTGTATACGAAGCACTAGCAATAACAACTTGCACTCAACGCGGCCATCACGGCGCCGCTTCGGCCGACGCGCAGACCATCGTGAGATTTGGATATCGTTCCCGGGGCCATCTTCCCCGACCACGAGCTTTCGGACCATGCCGCTAAACGGCGGAAGCTCTCGGAATTGCAAGGGCCACACCTATGGTTCTCGTGCTAAGCTGCGGAGGCTATTGTCCCAAGGACCGTCGGCACGCGGAATTGCTCCCGACTTGCGGCGATCCGCGCTGAAAATCACCGCATTTTTGCGGTGATTCATGATACACTATCACCGCAGATATGCGGCAATTCATTTGGCAGCAGCCCGGCTGGCCCGAGCTCCTCATCGATCTTGGAGCGCTTGCCCGTACCCTTACTGGTGCGGCGTTCGCCCAAGGCGAGGTGGCGGGAGCTATCCGATCGCTTTCGCAACCCGACCGCGATCGGGCCATGGTGGACACAATGGTGGAGACGGCGATCGAAACATCGCAGATCGAGGGCGAGCAGCTCTCGATCGCAAGCGTTCGTGCGTCGCTTGCCCGGCGGCATGATCGGCGCGTTCCCCGAGAGTCGGGGGCCGATGCGCGCGCGGACGGCATCGTCGCTATTACCGCCGATGTCCAGCAAAACGCGCGCGCGCCGGTGACGAAGGCGCGCCTATTTCGTTGGCACGCTGAATTGTTTTCCGAAGCGCCGCGCTCGCTCACTGTTGGCGAATGGCGTACGGAACGCGACGATCCAATGCGCGTCGTCTCCGGGCCCGTGACCGCCCGCGTCACGCACTTCGAGGCGCCGCCGGCCGCGCTCGTCGATACGGAAATGGAAAGGTTTCTCGACTGGTTCGAATCTCCAAACGACCTTCCGGCGCTCGTCCATGCGGCGGTAGCGCACCTTCGTTTCTTGACCGTGCATCCGTTTTCCGATGGAAACGGGAGAATCGGGCGTGCAATCGCCGACCTACGTTTAACACGAACCGCCGGCGAAACCGCGCGATTCATTTCGCTCTCGCGCGAAATCCGGAAGGAACGTCGCGAATATTACGATGCGATCGAACGCGCGCAACGCGGCAATCTCAACGTAACGCCGTGGGTGGACTGGTTTATCGGCGCCTATTGTCGCGCCGCGACCGATACGTTACGCTCGATCGACGACTTGACGCGCGCAAACCGATTTTGGCACGCGCATCGTGACATTGCATTCAACGCGCGGCAACGTGCGGTACTTGAACGTTATCTCGCTGGTTCGTTCGACTGGCTCAACTCAACGAAGTACGCAGCGACCGCGAAAACGTCAACTGATACGGCCCAGCGCGATCTCACCGATCTTGTCGCGAAACGCATCATCGTCCTCAACGACGGTAAGGCGAGAAAAACGAGCTATCGGCTTGCCGATGATTTCGGCGGCCGATCGGGATAACGGCTTTTCGCAGTGGACGATTTGACATCCCAAACGCTTGGGTTTATACTACGTGCAGGTTATGGGAACAATTCAGTCGCGCGGTTTTGCGCTCAAAATTTTTCCCAAGGACCACGAGCCGGTGCACGCACACGTTGAATTCGACAAGGGCGTCCTCATAATTGGTTTTAGCGACGACGAGGTCACGCCACTGGAGATACGAGGCACGGTGCGTGCTCCCGACGTCAAGAAAGCACTATTTGCCGCAGCTGTGGTTTACGATGCGGTTCTCGCGGAGTGGAAGAAGATGCAGCGATGAAGACGCAAGCACGCGTGAGAGTAACCGAAGCGCAGATTAATACGCTTATCGCGAAAGGGAAGGCGCGCGCAAAGCAGCCACATGCTATTGCCGTACGTTTCGACTCGAAGCGCGATCGCTATGAGATCGAGATGAGCACCGGCGGCGCGTTCGCCGTTCCGCTGCGCGCGTTGAAAGCGTTGCCGGCATCCGCATCGCGTGCCGCGCTCGCGAAAGTGCGTGTGATGCCGACCGGCTCATCGCTTTGGTGGGATACACTCGACACCGGCTACCATGTAGCAGACTTGGAAGTTATCGCGCTTGGCCCCAGCGCCGCTGCCCGCTCACTGGGCCGCATCGGCGGCGCTGTCACGACAGCGCAAAAAGCGAAAGCTGCGCGAGAGAACGGTAAGCGCGGCGGTCGACCAAAGGGTACCGCTAAGGCATAGCCTACGTCCGAGGCATCGCAAAATAAGCGCATCCGAACCGATCGTCGAAAAACGTCAAGAGTCGACCAGTCTGTTACACGGACGACCATTATGGGCCACGCCAGAACAGCCTCATGGGCTCCCCATTTGTATTTTAGGTACTACCGCCTTACTTATCGAATATCCGAGGGTGGCTGAGAAAGCGGGTGCCCTAGTGCTAGTACTCTATGTGTTGGGTTCGTTTTGGATTACTACCGTCGCGACACTCATTCCGACGTTCAAGCAACCTGGTGATGAATACGCATGGTATGCCGCAGTATTTGCTGGAGGCTCGTGCCTCCTAATTGGTTTCCAGCTACGCCTCGCATATTTGGAGTATCAGCAAGTCACCCAACAGGGCACGCTTCTAGCGAACCAAGAACGCGAGATGAACCGCAAAGCGTCTCTGTCGCTGTGGGCCATGTCCTCTGCGCTACCCGTTTACATCGCTGCAGAAAACATGGCCAAGATGCAAATCTCAATTGGTAACAGTGGTGACAAAACCGCGCACGATTGCACGCTAATCCTTTGGCTCCCGCCTGGATTCAGCACACCGCTCAACACCCATGGGTGGGGATGGCGAGAAACAGACCCAGACTTCCGTCGCACAATTGACGGACGATACTACGACCGATATGAGTCTGAGATTATTCGGCCGATGTATCGTAACTTGGCAATCCGACTTCCCCAGCTTTGCTTTTCCCCTATCGAACGTCTCTATGCGGATATGCCGATATATTACCGGCTAGTTTATGAAGATGGAAACTATCCGAGTGTTGACGGCATGGAGCCCTTGACCACAGTCGTACCGGCGAGGTTTCTCGTTTGACGGAAGCCCCGCGTTCAATTCACTAGGGAGCGAAGAAGGGGTCATCCAGGTGTGTTCCGGGCGCGAAGTGTAAGGCGGTACATGATTTTTTCTCGATCTTGTAATCGTTGTCTAAGATGTGCGGACGAAGCTGCTGACAGGCGTTGTAAAGCTGTATTAGCGGAAGCTTCGCGCGGTCAGGTTCATTCGTTTCTCGTCTAACATTCATAAGGCAGCGCGAAGAATAAAAGGCGAGTTTCGAATACATATCGAGACTGTTCTTCTTCGCCCCATCCTTGTTGTACATTGCTATCGTTAGGGATTCCATGTCTTTGCAAGTTTCGGTGTCCGACGCGGTCGTCTCTAAGAACTTTTGGAGAAACGAATCCATTTGGCTTTTGGTAAAGCCTGTCGAGGATTGGTCCGCAAACGCCGGAGCAGCAGTCAGAAGCGTGAGCGCGACGACGGCGATGAGCCGCACGGCTAATGAGAAGCGCATCATCCCGGTTAATCCTTTCACTAGGTGCGTTGCGCCTCTATGCGCCGATCAAGCGTTTTCAGTAAATCAGAGACCGAAAGAGCCCCGCCCTCTGGGTAACCGCCACCGACTTGATCTTGGAAGTGAAGGTTTTGCAGGAGCATAAACCTGCCGGCGCGGCGGTGAGACGAGCGCCTAAGCGTGGCCCGATTCGCGCAACTTGGAAACCACGATACGATCGTGTCCCAGCGCGTGGTGTATGAGCGGGCCGCCCTCGTAGGCTAGAGAGCGGTCACCGTGGCTTTCAACGAAGGTTGTTTTTGCAAAAAGACTTCCGTCATTGAAAGGACTCCACGATGACC
>Ga0302324_100013106_pt1 | contig 16844 bp, 13 predicted proteins | sample Palsa_T0_1_FD_201949 | JGI IMG/M metagenome (GOLD analysis project Ga0302324, IMG submission 201949) | Peat permafrost microbial communities from Stordalen Mire near Abisko, Sweden - Palsa_T0_1 | ecosystem: Environmental > Terrestrial > Soil > Palsa > Peat permafrost | place: Sweden: Abisko...
GCTCTTTGGCGGCTTTTTCCAGGTCTTCCAAAGTCTCCAGGTTGTATTGCTTGCGGATCTCATCCAGCTTCTTCACCAGTTCGGTTTCGCCGTTGATGCCCAGCTCTTTGCCCTTTGAAAGCCAAAGCTGCTGGTCGATGAGGTTGCGCAGAAGGTCTTTATGGCCCTCGGAGATCTGCTGCATGGTTGCCCCATGCTCCTTGGCCTCCTCGTCCATCTCCTTCATGGCCCGGTCGTAATCCGAACGGGTGATGATCTGGTCATTGACGCGAGCGACAATATCCTCCACCGTAACGCCGCCATAGGGGCTTTCGGGCGCTGCGGGTTTGGTCTGCGCCTGAGTTGAGGCTGCGAGCAGCAACGTGCCGAACACGAACGCCGCGGTAAAGCGAAATGGTCTTGGAGTCATCATGGAGGTTTGGCCAGGCGTAAAAGGATCTCCTGGGGTCATAGACGTCATTGTAAATGGCTGGAGAGCAACCGGGCGACTTCAACCGTCGATTCCGTCCTCTATTCCCCTCAGGCGGCCCGGCGCCAGTGGCCCTTCCTGCTCAATGCGCCCCATCGGCTACCAGATTGGCCCGGCCAGACGTCAAATTGCTATACTTTGGTTCACGACTGCTCTCGTCGGAGGACGCGGAGCGGCTTTCCAGGTTTCCCGTGCCTTGCCGGAGCCAAACAGGGCCTACCGGGCAAGGCCAACTTATTTTTTCGGGATCGAACCCTCAGGCCTGAATCCGCAAGCTCGAAACAGGCATCGGAATTGAGAGGGCAGTCTGGAAGGCCGTTTCTCCTGCAGCTCTCGTAAACGCAGTCTGGAGGTTCTCTCGCCTATGACTCCCCGCGTACGCCGCGCACTTTTTTCGCTGGTCATCTTCTTCTCTGTCTGCGCGGTTGCGGGCAACATCCTGCAGCGCAAGGTAGGCGCACAGTCTGCCGCCGACGAGAGCCAGCTCCGCGACAACCTGAAGTCGTTCACCAATGTCTATGCGTTGGTGGAGGCAAACTACGCCGAGCCCATCGACGGCGACAAGGCCGACGCGGCCATCTACGACGGCGCCATCCCGGGAATGCTGCGGGTGCTCGATCCGCACTCCAATTTCTACGATCCCAAGGCGTATGCGCGCATGCGCGAGGACCAGCACGGCCGCTACTACGGCGTGGGTATGACCATACAACAGCCCCAGCAGAACGGCAAGGTCTACGTCGTCTATCCCTTTGAAGGCACGCCCTCGTTCCGAGCCGGAATTCACCCCGGCGACGTGATCTCGGCCGTCGACGGCAAGTCGACCGATGGCATGACCTCTGACCTGGTGGCCAAGGCACTGAAAGGGCCCAAGGGCACGCACGTGCAAGTGACCATGATTCGCGAGGCCGTGCCCAAGCCGCAGACCCTGGTCTTTGACCTGGTGCGCGATGAGATTCCGCACCCGTCAGTCGATTTGAAGTACGAGATTCGCCCGGGCATCGGCTACATCCACCTGACCCAGTTCCAGGAGACCACGGCGCAGGAGATGATCGACGCCATTGACAGCTTTCAAAACCCGAGGGGATTGCTGATCGACCTGCGTGGCAACCCCGGCGGACTGCTGAGCCAGGCGGTCGATGTCTGCGATCATCTGCTGACCAAGGGGCAAACCATCGTCTCCCAGCGCGGCCGGGCCTATCCCGACCAGAACTACACGGCCACGCATGGCAACGACGGCAAAACCTTCCCCATAGTCGTGCTGGTTAATCGCAGCACCGCTTCGGCGGCCGAGATTGTCTCCGGCGCGCTGCAGGACCACGACCGCGCGCTCATCGTGGGCGAGACCACCTTCGGCAAGGGCTTGGTGCAGACCGTCTATAACCTGAGCGAGAATACCGGGCTGGCGCTGACCACCTACCACTACTACACGCCGACCGGCCGCCTCATCCAGCGCAACTACGCGGGCGTCTCGCTCTACGACTACTACTACAACCACGCCGGAGCGCAGCCGGCCGACACCTCCAACCGAGAAGTGAAGCTGACCGATGCGGGCCGCACCGTTTATGGCGGCGGCGGCATTACGCCCGACGAAAAGATCGAAAGCCCCAAGAGCAATCACTTCCAGGATGAGCTGCTCTACAAGGACGTCTTCTTTCACTTCGCGCCGGTTTACGTTGCCAGCCACACAGTTGACAAGGGCTTCCAGGTGGACAGCGCGGTAATGGATGAGTTCAAGAAGTACCTCACCAGCCAGAACATCGAGTACACCGACGCCGACATCAACGGCGTGAGCGACTGGCTGAAGGCGCGCATCAAGGACAAGATCGTGACCATCCAGTTTGGCCAGCTACAGGGCCTGCGCACGCTGGCGGAATGGGATCCGATGATCCAGAAAGCTCTCACTTACATGCCCGAGGCGCAGGCGCTCGAGGAGCACGCCCACCAGGTGCTGGCGCAGAAGGCTGAGGCGCGCAACGCGCCGGAATAGCCGCGGCCTTCAACAGAAGAGGCTTCAGGTTCCGATGGCCCGCGACGCTGCAATTCAGGGCGTCGCCAGGTGCAGAATCTCCGATCCCTCTGCCACTTTGGAATTTTTACCCACTGCCTTGTAGTGAATGGTAAGCGGATCGATCGCGCTCGTTGTCAAAATGGCGCTACGGTCCGCTTTTCCGTTAGGGTCCGCAATGAAGTGATCCGCGAAGAAAGTCACGGTCCGGCTCACCTTGTTCTGATCGGTTAGCACCTTTGTCACCTCGAACCTTCCCTCCGATCCGGGATTCAGGTCCTTGAGCGTCAACTTGATTGTGAGTTGTTTCCCGTCATAGGAGTAGCTGAGGCTTGAGCCAGGCGGCGTGGGAAAGAACACGGAAGACACCGGCACAAATCCCGCGACAACGAAAGCAAGCGCAAGGAAAAAACCCGCCGCGATCGTTCCTGCCCTTCTGCTCTTGATTGAACGAGAGAACTCGGAGTCCAACGACTGCAATGAATTGAGATTGATCTTAAGAAACTCGGGAGTTAGTACTTTGACCGCGCAGGCCAGGCTCAGGCCGACGCAGATCATAGCAACCGCGTAGACGAGCTTTGCCGTGTCAGTGAGAGTCTGATATCCATAGAGCGAGTAACCGGTGCCAAGTGTGGCAACCGTGGCAACCGCAGTGAAAACCCATTTCCCAAAATCCTCAATCCGCTTTGCTGTTGGATCGACGGCGAAGAAGTCCTGTAATGCCTGGAACCTCTTCAACTCATCGGGTCCAAGGATTCGGCTCATTTCTCGCCTCCCCCGGCCATCTTACTGGTAGAGTCGCACTCGCACTCGATCCAGATTTGGCACGTAGCGCAGTAGACTTCAACGGAGGACGAGACAACGGCCTCGGGTTTGACGATAAACGCCGTCCCCAGAGATTCCTGCTGACATCTCGCCTTCGCATCTTCAGAGAGGTCTGCTTTGCACTTTGGACAAATACATGGGGCAGCCATCTATAGGCCTCCAGAAGCACTGTAACTTCGCGATTCCAGATGATAACTCCGAATCGAAGCGGCGCCCGAATAATTTTTGTGTCGTCACCGCTGAACTGACGGAGCCAAAGCGGGAACGGTTACCGCGCCCACCAGGTGCTTGCGCAGGAGGCTGAGGCGCGCAACGCGCCGGAATAGCGGGAGATCCATCGCGCTCAAATGCAAACGGCCATCCGCTGCGGCGGATGGCCGTTTGCATTTCATTCTGGGGGAGAGCCTAACTCAACTCATTAGGAAAGTCGGGACTGGCTCTAATTCAAATCCAGCGTCCACATAAGGAGCGAATTGGTATTGTCGTCGACGGCTGCAAAAGTCGCCACGTCGCCCACGGTGTAGATGGCCATTCCAAATGCGCCGCCCGGGTTCGGATCGACGGAGAGTTCCTTCACGAATGCGCCCTGCTTTGTGAACTCCACAATCTCGCTCGGCTGATTTGGATCGGGATTGATGCCGTCGTTATTTGACACCAGGAGGTGGCCGTTCGGAGCCTCAACCATTGCCAGCGGCCCGTGCAGGTGAACGTCGTCCTGATATACAACGGTTCCCATGCCCGCATCGGACGAGATCGTAGCTGCGTTTGGAATTACGAACACTTCATTGTCGCCCGTCGAAGCAACATAGAGGTCGCCGGAAGGCGCGTCATAGACCAGCCCCGTCGGAGCGACAAAAAAGGTCACCGGGTCTCCGCGATGGACATAGCCCGAAGCGATTACCGTGGAACTCGTCAGGGTCAATCCGCTTGCACTCACGTTGAAGTTGAGTCTGCTTACGTTTCCTGTGAGAGCATTTGAGACAAACGCGATTGCCGTCGTTCCGTTGTCGACCAACGCCATGTCCCACGGACTCTGAATGTTCGGATCCGTGATGGTCTGCACCAGTTTGGCCTTATTGTTGATCACCAGCAATGACCCAGCAGTAGCTGTTGAGGATTGGCCATTGGTCGACGGCGCATTGCCAACCACGATGAATCCCATCTGCAAGGTTCCCAGGGCGGTCGACAAGCCAATTCCGGAATTGCCCTCGAAGAAAGGTCCAGGTTTCCCCTTGGGGCCCACCCCGACGACGGTCGACCCTGTTCCTTGCAAATTGGAGCTGTTGTTAAAGTTTGAAACAAGAACAACGCCGGTCCTTAGTGGCCCGCTGCCGATTTGAAAGTTGGAGTTGATAAACACAACGCCATAGGGGTTTAGATCGCCGTTCGCCGGCACGGTTGAGGCATCCGCGAACGGGCCGGGTAAAAACGCTGTAGTCTGTGCAAGTGCCGATGCTGCCAGTGCAGCAAGAGCGATAACGGACGCCGCTGGCAGCAACCGCGTTGCGGCGGAAGCATGCTTGAACGATTCGCGAATTCGCATAGCTTTTCTCCTATTGGTCAACGATATTTCGATTTCAGAGGGAAACCCTGGGGGAGGATTCGACAGTCGGATGACCTGAACCCAAAGGATAGCCACCCACGCTATCAGAGTTGTCATTCTAATGTCATTAGAATGTCTTTATTCTTTGAAATCAGATCGTCTTTATTCTTTAAAATCCAGCTATCGCTGGCTCGCCTCGCCCGCGGAGAACTTTCGATTGAACTCGGCCGACTGGTTGCGCGGAACGCTCAACGACTGCCAGTGATCGCTCGCAAAGTGCTTTGCCAGCAGCACAATCTGCCCCACGTGATAGGGGTAATGCGCCAGTTGCCGATTAATTGCCTGCACAACAGAGTGCGCTTCCCCGCGAATAGTGATCGTGCGTCCCAGGTCCGCGTCGGTCAGTGGCTCAAGCGCGGCAAACATCATTGCCCACCCTTCTTCCCACTCATCGGTCAGCGCCTCGCGCGTGGCCGCCGGGTCAACAAACTCGCGGTCGCGGTCGCGATCCGGCTTCTCGCCATCCGTGGTCAGAAAGTCGGTCCAGCGCGATCGCATGTTCCCGGCCATGTGCTTCACGATAATCGCGATCGAGTTTGCTTCGCCGTCAATCAGTGTGAAGAGCTGCTCGTCGGTCACCTGCGCCATCGCGCGCTCGGCGAGCCTCTTGTAATAGCCAAAGACTGCGAGTGAGTCTTCGATTTGCGATGTGGTGAATTGGAGCGCCATGACGGCTATTGTCCTTTCCCGCGGACTCCGCCGCGATCCTTCCCAGCAGCATACGCGCACGCATCGTTCACCGGGCACTTGTCGCATTGCGGTTTGCGCTTGCAGATAGACTGCCCGTGCGCCTTGATGATAAGGAACGCTCGCTGGCGCGGATGGAAATGTTCCGGAACCGCATCCTCGACCAGACCCTGCGCCTCGCGATAAGTGACTGTGTAGTCTTCGCGCTCCAAGCCAAGCATCATCCGCACTGGCACGTGCGGACAATTGGATGGTACCGCCGCAACGGGCGCTGCGTGGACGAACAAGAGAATGCGGTCCACGCCCGGACCGGAGATGCCGGGAAACTTCTTGAGCGCGGCTCTCACGGCGGCGATGCGGCCGGTAAAGAGCGTATTGAGATCGCCGTCAAACTCCTGCACCACACGCTGCGCAATCTGCTGCAGGCGCAGTGCGCGGACCTCCGGCACCATGCCTCCCGCCTTCAAGGCCGCAGACAACTTCGCCTGGGATGCCGCAAGCAACTGCGCCGGTTGAATTCCGACCTGGCTCTTCAAGGCCTGCCAGCCGCGTGCGCATCTTTCATCGCTCGCGGGATATCCGCACTGCCACCAGACCAGGAACTCATAGGGGTCAACAGGCCAGCTCGGCTCTTGTGCGCCGTGAAATGCCTCCAGCCGATCGAGAAGCTCCGGAAGCGGCAGCGACTTGAAGCCCATTTCCCCTCCAGCGTGGGGACTAGCGGTCGCAACGGCGCTACGGCTCGTCCCTGTAGATTCCCATCTCCAGTTTGCCGCCCTCCCGCAGCCGCGCGCGGAACATCCCAGGCGTGTTGAAGCTCCACGCCAGCTGGCCGTCGGGTGTAATCGCAATCAGCCCGCCATCGCCCTTGAGCGCTTCGAGTTCCTTGTGAATCACCTGGTCGGCCGCGGCCTGCAGCGTCATGCCGCGAAAGTAAACCGGGTTGCAAACCTCCGGCGCGACACCAACGGGATGAAGTACTCGCCCGTTCCCGTGGCAGGCTCCGATACCTGCCCCGGCAGGGACGGGCTTTAGGCTGCCGCTATTGAACCAGCGACATGGCAAGGACCGCAACGTTGGGGTTGTTGGGCAGCGTGATGCTCTTCACGGTTTTGGTGTTGTTGAGCGCGAAGGAGTACTCGTATACGTCGACGGGTTGAGCAAGCTGTTTGCCGCTGTTCTGATCAAGGTAAACAGAGTGGATGGCGATCGTTTCTCCGCTGTTGTCAGAGGAGCTCCACCAGTCGCTCGTGCCTTGGGTGAACTGAGCCGTCGTGCCGTCTGTGTAGGTAACGGTAAACACCTGGCCCGTCTGGTTGCCATACATACCGGCACCGAGGATGTCGATTAAGGAATAGCTTCCCGCCGGGAGCGGGATCACCGGAGCTCCCTCGCCCTTGACCACATCGGGCACGTTGGGCCCAAGCAGCGTGAAGGGGACGCCGCCGAGTGTCACAGATGAGCCTAGCTCGGTAGACGAGTAGGCGTCTCCTTCTCCGTCGAGACCCCCGTTGCTGAGCGTGGCGCCGTCAGAAAAAATGCCGGTGGCGTTGACCGACGAAACCAGAGAGACGGCGGTGGAGTTGATGGCCACCGGAGGAGACAGCGCTATTGAAAATACCGCCACATTCGGGTTGTTGGGCAGTGTGAAACTCTGCACCGTCTTGGAACTGTTGAGCGGCATCGAGTATTCATAAAGATCGACGGGCTGAGCGAGCTCGGTGCCGGTGTTCAGATCGAGGTAATCCGAGTGGACGGCGACCGTCTCCCCTTTGTTGCCGGCAAACCCCCACCAGTCGCTCAGGCTCTGGGTTAACTTGGTGGTTGTGCCGTCGCTGTAAGTCACGGTGAAGACCTGGCCCGGCTGGTCTCCGTACATGCCCATGCCCAGGAAGCTGAGCGCGGAGTAATTGCCCGCCGGCAGCGCGATCGAAGGAGCTCCGGCGCCGGTGACTGCATTGGACGCGTTGGCCGGAAGCAGCGGGAAGGCCAGACCATCGAGAGACACCAATGTACCGAGCTCGGTGGATGAGTAGGCGTGGCCTTCTCCGTCGAGGCCACCACTGCTGAGCGTTGTGCCGTCAGAGAAGATGCCGATGACATTGGCCGCTGCCGAGAGCGAGGGAGCGGAGGTGGGAACCGGGATGGGCGGAGCAAGCTCCGCAGCCAGCAGGACAACGTCAGGATTGTTCGGCAGCGTCAGGCTCTTCACTGTCTTGGTGGTGTCGAGTGGGATCGAATACTCGTATAGATCCACCTGTTGATTCAGCTTCGTCCCGTTATTCAAATCCAGATAAGCCGAGTGGACGGCAATCGTCTCTCCGCTGTTGGCTGAGGAACTCCACCAGTCGCTCAGGCTCTGCGCGAGCTGGGTGGAAGTGCCGTCTGTATAGGTCACCGTAAAATCCTGGTCCCCCTGGTTGCCGAAATCGCCGGTCCCCAGTAGGTTGAGCGCGGAGTAATTTCCCGCCGGCAGGGTGATTACAGGCGCCCCGGCGCCGCTGACCGCATCGGGCTCATTGGCAGGAAGAAAGCTGAACGTCGTTCCGCTGAGAGTGACCGACGAGCCGAGCTCGGTGGACGAGTAGGCGTGGCCTTCTCCGTCGAGGCCTCCGCTGCTAAGCGTCGTTCCGTCGGAGAAGATGCCGATGGTGTTTGCTTCCGAGGCGAGGGAGACAGTGGTGGCAAGCAGTCCATAGACATCGACAGCGGCGGTGGTGCCGATATACACCTTACCGTCCACCACGGTGGGCACAGTAAATTTCACTGCATTCCCGGCCTGATCGCGATTACTCGGCGCCATTGAACTGTTCCAAAGTTCGTTGCTGATGTTGCGCAGGTCGATGGCATGAAGTACCGCGGGACCTGTGTTGGCGGGCGGTCCGTACATATGGTCATCGACGGCCCATAGAATCCCGGTCCCGGCGGTCACGCCATTGGAGGAGATGGAAAGGTTCGAGCCTGGGTAGGTCAACTCGGTTGCATTGGTGGTTATATTCGAAAAGCTCGGAAGTCCGTCGATTATGGGAATGGCTTTCAGATGACCATTGGTCGTCCAGTAATAGATGCTCTGGCTCCCAGCCCAGTAGGCCGGCAAGGTTATCACCCGGGAAAAAGTGCCCGTCCCGGACTCTTCTAGAATCTCGGGATCGTTCGTGTTGCCGTTGCTTGCAGTGCAGGTGCTGCCGCCGTTGTTGTAATGGGTATTGTTCGTGGTCATCTGGTCCCGATTCACGACGAAGACCGCACCATCCTTGCTCCCCGTTATCAATAGGTCGGGGTAAGTCCCTGTTTGCGGGGGGAGCAGCATCACACCGGCCGATCCCAGATCGTGGTCGTCGTTCTGTTCACAAGCCTGGTTGGAAGGGGTGAAAGAGTCCAGAACCGACAACTGGCCCCCCGCTGTCCCAAGCTTCAGCAGAGTATCGCCGTACTCGGCGTTCGGCGACGTCGTATTGAAGTCCCCGTTGCCGGTGGAGATGAAGATGTTGTTGTTCTGATCCGCGGCAACTCCCGCGCCCGCCATCCAGAACCCGCCGTCTCCGCCATTGGGAGTGGTGACGAAAACACTTTGTTGTGCAAAGGTCGAAGCACTGTAGGAAAACAGCCATCCGTGGAAGGGCGAAATATCGCAATTCGAGGCAAAGGCCACATAGATTGAGCCATTCAGCAAAAGCAGGCCGGGACGGTTCAGGTGGTAAAAGGGGCTGAAGGTCAGCTTACCTCCCACCGAGCCATCGCCCGTGCCGTTCACAGTGGCTTTGATGACAGCAGGCCCTTGAGATTCTTCACGGCCTGTGGTCAAACTGAGGGCGTGCAGGCGATGGAAGTATTGTGCGCTTGCTCCGGACCCCACTGTTGAATCTGCTTCGAAATAGATCGTCTCCGACTCCGGGTCGATGACCGGAGTGCTTGTAATTCCAATGTTCGGCTGTAGGTTGTTGCAGTTGGACAGCACCGAAGAACTAACAGGCTGCTCTCCGGCCGCACCGCCGTGCGCCGCGTCAATCAGACTCACCTGCCACAAGGGCGGTCCCGGCTTGTCCGCATCGAAAGCGTAGACATAATCTTCTTCTGTAGCCACGAACAGAACATTGTGGGCCACGCCATCGATGGTCAGATTCGGCACGTACAACGGCTGCGCATAGATAACGCCCTGCGTCGGAAGAGTAAACAGGAGCCCGAACTGATTCACGTTCACGTTTGACGCGTTGAGAACCGTCTCGTTCAGGTTTTGCCCGGTCCTCATGTTGTCGTTGTGCTGGGTCAGCACGCTGGCCTGCCCGCAAGCCGGGAGCGGCATCGACAAAAATGTCGAGGCAATAACGATGCTGAACGAAAGCAACTGCAAGACCTTGTTTCGGCTGGCACGGGTGCTCGGCATTTAGGACCTCTGTAGATATCTGCTGCGATAGGTTGGAAGTTAACATGCCGGACATACGCGGTCAAAACAAAAGGCGCGTACCTAGTTTGCGATGGAGGAACGTAAGTGTGAATGGCAGACTGACTGTCGTAATGGACTTGCCGAAGCACCGACGAAATCAGCGCACCACCGAAAACCCGGCAATCCGATTGAGGCCTGACTTTTGGTCAGGCACTCCTGCGCTGCATATCAGGTAGTTGTGCTGGATGTCGAACTTGAGAGAGGGGTCCGTGCTCGGGATCCAAAGAGACACCCAGTAGTGACCAGGCAGTAGGTTACCGATCAGGAGCTTCTCTGAGAATTCTGTTTTGCGCCCTTTGGCGAGAGTGCGAAAGTCGACCGAGGGCAACACCCGGCGGATGAAGTTATTGCCTGAGTCGTCGTCGAATTCGATATAGACGGTGCGCTCCTCTGTGACCGGGGTGCTATCCAGCCTTGTAAACGCCAGATTGACGTTCGCCCAATTGTCATCCCCGGTCCTGAACGAGAGAGCGGCATGATTGATGGCTATTCGCGGTGCCCCGGTCCCGGGGGCGGGACTCGGAGACAGCGGTGTGTAGTCGCAAGAGATGCTGATTTCGCGGGTCCCGTTGATCTGGCAGTTGGGTTGGCTGGTTTGAGCGAGGGCGGGAACAGCGCAGCACAGCAGGACCGCGAGCGTCGTCTTCATGCCCCCCATCATATGTGGAGGGTATGCAACTCGCAACGGCTGAAGTAGTTCCGGAAGTACCCCGGCTTGTGGTGTCCGATGGCTTCAGGGTTCGTCTTTGTAGATCCCCATCTCCAGCTTGCCGCCCTCCCGCAGCCGCGCGCGGAACATACCGGGCGTGTTGAAGCTCCACGCCAGCTGGCCGTCAGGGGTAATCGCAATCAGCCCCCCGTCGCCTTTGAGCGCTTCAAGTTCCTTGTGAATCACCTGGTCGGCCGCGACCTGCAGCGTCATGCCGCGAAAGTAAACCAGGTTGCACACCTCCCGCGCAACGCCCAGCCGTATAAAGTACTCGCCCGTGCCCGTAGCCGATACGGCGCACGATTGGTTCGACGCGTAAGTACCCGCGCCGATTATCGGCGAATCGCCCACGCGGCCCCAGCGCTTGGCCTGCGTGCCTCCGGTGGAGGTGCCCGCAGCGATGTTGCCGTTGCGGTCGAGCGCCGCAACTCCAACAGTGCCGTATTTGTGCGCGTCCTCCGATTCCATCGGAGCGACTTCGCTCACCGGCTCCTGCGGCGCACCGGCCGGGCGCGGCGGAATAGGCCGCCCCTCCTTCTTGAGCTGCTTCACCAGCGACTGCCAGCGCCGCTCCGTGAAAAAGAAGCTCGGGTCCACTTGCTCCAGGCCAACCTGTGCGGCAAAGGCATCTGCCCCTGCACCGATCAGCATCACGTGTGGCGACTTATCCATCACAGCACGAGCCAGGCTGATGGGATGCCGCGTCCGCGTCACACCCGCCACTGCGCCTGCCTTCAGCGTTGCGCCGTCCATGATGGCCGCGTCCAGCTCGTTCTTTCCATCTGCCGTGAACACCGCCCCGCGCCCGGCGTTGAACAGCGGATCGTCTTCAAGAATCTGGATCGCCGCTTCCACGGCATCCACCGACGAGCCGCCGCCATCGAGAACCTTTGCCGCAGCGTCCACCGCCTGCTTGATCGACGCGCGATACGCCGCTTCCATCTTCGGGTCCATCGACGAGCGCTCAATCACGCCCGCGCCGCCGTGCAGCACCAGCGCCCAATGGTGCGCGTGGGTAGCTGCCGGCTGCTGTGCCATCAAAGATGCAACTGTCATTGCTCCCATCCACGCCAACAAGTATGCCCGTACCGGCTTCTTCATTTTTCTCCTCCCACTCGCTCGCGTTCACTTGGCACTGGGGAATAGGGAACCGCCATCAGGGCTGTCGTCTGTAGCAATACATGTGCTCAATTATCTGCGGGTCCGTTCTCACATTGATGGTAGTAACATGCGCCAGATCGAGTTGCGACGGCACTTTGTCTGCGAGCAAGTCATTGGAAAGAACGAATCGACCGGGTTTCAGCATTCCGGCTAGATTCGCGCGAGCTAAAGACTGCTCGAATGCCCCGTAGTAGATGAAGATATTCGTCCCGATGATCAGGTCGAACTTCTGATCCGTATCGGCCTCATCCATGCGCTGATAAACGATGTTCATATCCACCGGCGTGATTCGCCGCGCGATCTCCGGCCTTACGCTGACTGCGCGGATGTGAATCTGCTCCGCAAGCTTGAGAGGAACGGCCACAGGCGTAACCGCTGCGCCGACCTTGCTCCCCAGGTTCTTCCAATAAGCGCTGAAGGCTGCGAGGTAATCTTCATTGAATGGGACTGCGCTGTTCCAGGGCAACTGCACCACGTAGTGCTTTCCCGCAATCGCATTCTTCTGCGCCCGCGCAAGATGAATGTTCACGCTCGGACTGATGTCGAAGGTGAAAAGCTCGAATGTAGAAGGGTCTGTTAGCCCCAACCGGATAAGCGAATCCAGCACCGCAGAGGGTTGGATCGATTGAGGCGGGTAGAAATCGTTGCCGTATTCCTTGTTTGCAAAGTCGAGGCCAGGACCAACAATCGCGATCCGTCGCACGCTGCCCGGCTTCAGCATGTCCGCTTTCACCAGTTCACTCAAACTGAGATCGAGCGCATAGTCGGGCCACAAATTCGAGTCCAGAGAAATGCCGCGTTGCGCATAGAGCTGCGCCTGCTCTGAAGCATCCGCAGTCTTGAGCTTTTCGCGAAACTGGGCAAACTCGTCCCGCATGTGGGCCAGGTTGTCCAGTAAATGCTGCTTGACGCGCGCGCGGTCCTCGGGAGTCTTGAACGAGTAGCCGCGCTTGATCAGAAAGGCGCGCATTTCCAGCATGCCCTCGTTTGCAGTCGGCGAGGCAAGAGCGCGAACCAGATCATTGGCGCGATTTTCCGCAAAGGCATTCACCAGGCTGCTTTGTCCGTACTTCGCAAGGTATTCGCGGTCGATCTGATACTCGCTTGTGTAGGTAACTCCGAAGCGCAGAAGGTTTGTGAGAGTGTCCTCTTCGCCGAGTTCCAGCCTCTTGCGGATTTGCGTGTCTTGCCCCTCGATCCAGGCAGACCACGCTGCCTGGTCGGGCGCTTTGCCCAGGTTCGGCGGAAGCGCGTCCGCGAAGCTCCGCAGGACTGGCTGCGCGTCATCGAGGGAAATAAATTCAGTCTTCGGCTGCTGGCACGTTGCCGCGCCGCACATGAGGAGCGGAACGACGAACAAGCGCAGAGCGGTCAGGCGTTCATATCGCATGCTATTTCACGCCTTTCTTTGGAATCATGAGCGCAGATCCCTCGCCCACCTTGTAGGTCTCCGCGAAGTTTCGCTGGTTGATGCCGATCGAAAGCCTTCCCCGCGAATCGATGTAGAACAGTTCCTTGCCCACCGGCACATCGCTGAACGTCTTCACAAATGGAAAAGCATACTGCTTGCCGTCCAGCGTCACAGGAACCTGGTCGCCAAGTTTATACCCGAGTTGCCGGAAGGTCTCCGCCGGAACATTGAGCACAAGATTTCCGAATGGACCATCGGTGCCAATCACCTCGCCGTGCAGGCCTTCCGAATCGATCGTGGCGTTGTGCAGGTCAAGCCGCACCAGCCTGGTCAAGTCGAGCGCCGGGCCGGCCAGCGCAATGTCCTCGCCGCGAGCCGCATGCGCTCCCGCCGGTGAAAAAATATCGCGCCCATGAAAGGTGGAAGAGATTCCAGTGCCGATCATCCACGCCGGATTGGTGATCTCGTGCGCCTCGACAATGCCATCTCGATCCTGGACCAAAGTAAGCAGGCCGTTGTCGGGCAGCACAAAAATCTGCCCAACCCGCGACCGCGCGATGATGGCCTTGCGCGTGGATCCCACGCCCGGATCGATCACCACCACAAAGACTGCGTCCTTAGGAAAGTACGGCGCAGACCCGGCAAGAAACCGCGCACCCATGGCAATGTTGTAGGGCTCCGACTGATGGGTAATGTCGATAATGCGGACGCCCGGCGCTACGCCGTCCATCACCGCCTTGCATATACCCACCGCGTCATCCTTGACGTCGAAGTCGGTCATGAAGCCGACGACCTTGAGCGGGGCCGGCTGCTGGGCACAGGCCGGCATCGCGAGAAGAGCCACGATTGCGGCGCCGAGAATGACTTTTAACCCTTTGAACATCTGCTTCTCCGTTCGGTCCTGTCCTGCATAACGATATTACCCAAACGGCTAATGCCGCCACGCAAGTTTCTTGGCTCGTCTTGATTGCTCTTCCGGTACCATCGCAATCAAAGGACTCCGTCATGCGCAGATTTCTTCCCCTCATCCTCGCGCTCTTCGTGTCTCCGGTCGTTGACGCCCGGCCCAAGCCCATCCCCGTGAAGGTCGTGGTCATCGCAATGTTCGAGGTCGGCGCCGACACCGGCGATCAACCCGGCGAGCTGCAGTACTGGGTTGAGCGCGACCATCTTGACCGCGTCTATCCGCTCCCGGCCTATCACGCCGCGCGCATGAACGCTGACGGAGAGATGGCCGTGCTCACCGGGCAGGGCACGGCAAACGCAGCGGCCACAATCATGGCCGTTGGCCTCGATCCGCGCTTCGACTTCAGCCACGCCTATTGGATTATCGCCGGCATCGCCGGGGGAAATCCTGAACGCATCTCTCTTGGCTCGGCCGCATGGGCGCGCTGGGTTGTCGACGGCGACTTAGGTTATGAAATCGACGCGCGCGAGATGCCTGCGGACTGGCCCACTGGCTATCTGCCGCTGCGCCGCAAGACGCCCTACGAGCAACCGGCCGAACCGCTGCCCGGTCAGGTCTTCGAACTCAATGCAGGGCTGGCCGGCTGGGCCTTCAACCTGACGCGTGACACTAAGCTCGACGACACCGATCACCTCAAAGAGATTCGCGCCGCGTTCGATGGAGCCGCCGCGCAGCGTCCGCCCTTCGTCACCATGGGCGACGAGGTCTCTGGGTCCACATACTGGCATGGCAAGCTGATGGACGCGTGGGCCAACGACTGGCTGCGCTACTTCACCGGTGGCAAGGGCACGTTTGCTACCACAGCCATGGAAGACACCGGCACTCTCGCGTCGATGCGCTATCTCGATGCCGCAGGCCGCATGGACATGCATCGTGTCCTCGTGCTGCGCACTGTAAGCAACTTCGATCAGCCGCCGCGCGGCCTCACCGCAGCCGAAAGCCTCGCCCGCCAGCGCATCGGCGCATACGGCGCGTACCTGCCCTCGCTCGAAGCAGCCTATCGCGTGGGTCACGTTGTGGTGCAGGAGCTGCTGACGCATTGGAAGCAATACGAGCAGACGGTGCCGTCGCGGACGCCGGCCGAATCCGCTGCGCCTTAGTCCGAAGTCCGGAAAGATTTCTTGGCGACTGCGGGTCCGGCAGTGCAGAATGCATGAGTCTCTTAATTCAGAAAAATCGGTTGCGCGCCAGATCGACGTCACGAGTCCAGATCGGCTTCCCGTGCACGCCTGCGCAACCGTAGGGAAGATGCCATGCACTCTGTCTGGTTCGGCGAGTTTATGGGAACGCTGGTGTTGCTGGTTCTAGGCAACGGCGTCAATGCGGGCGTTACGCTGCGCAAGTCCTATGCAACGGATTCGGGCTGGATAGTGATCGCTACGGGTTGGGGATTGGCCGTACTCTGTGGAGTGCTGGTCGCGCAGGCCTTCGGCAGCACGGGCGCCAACCTCAATCCAGCCGTGACACTCGCGGTTGCAGTGGATAGCGGCGACTACTCCAGCCTGCTCAGCATGTGGTCGGCGCAGTTGCTGGGCGCCATGGCCGGAGCCGCGCTTGTTACGTTGCACTACGGACCGCACTGGAAGCTTACTGACAATCCCGCTGGCAAGCTCGGCATCTTCGCCACCAACGCCGCCGTCCGCAGTCCGCTCTTCAACCTGCTGAGCGAGATGATCGGCACGGCCGTGCTCATCATCGTCGCCATCTCGATTGGATCGCGCGGAGTCTCTACTACCGGTCCGGCGCCTGCGCTCGGTCCCTGGCTTGTGGGCAGCCTGGTGTGGGCCATAGGCCTGTCGCTCGGCGGGACCACTGGCTACGCCATCAATCCAGCGCGCGACCTCGGCCCGCGCCTTGTGCACTTCATTTTGCCTATCCCGGGCAAGGGCGGCTCGAACTGGAGCTATGCGCCGATTCCCATCGTCGGACCGCTCGCGGGCGCAGCGCTTGCCGGACTGCTCCTCCACGCCGCACATTTGTAAATCTAGATTTCGCCCTTACTCAAAACCGCCAGTCGAGTGCCCAGCATCTCGTCCGTAGCGGCGGAAGATGTGGGCTGAATCGCCGCTCTACTCCAAACACGACGCAACAACCGCCAGCGCCGCAATCGCCGCCGTCTCCGCACGCAGAATGCGCGGCCCCAGCGAAACAGCTTGCCAGCCATTTGCGTCGAAGAGCGCCTCTTCTTCCGCAGCCCATCCCCCTTCGGGCCCGATCGCCACTTCAAACGCCGGCATCTCTTCCTTCGCTTGAGCCACGGCTGCTTCCACCGCATTGCGCAGCGTGGTCGTGCGTTCCTGCTCGGCCAGTACGATCCGCACCGCCGTCGACGCAGTTCGGGCAAACGCAGCCAGCGCAACCGGCTCATGAATCACCGGAACATCCGATCGCCTCGCCTGCTGTGCGGCTTCGTGCGCAATGCGACGCCAGCGCTCGGCGCGCTTTTCGGCGGCGTCTCCCAGATGCTTCTCAGTGCGCCGCGCAATCACCGGCGCGATAGCCGCCACGCCAAGCTCCGTCGCCTTCTCAATTGCCCACTCCATGCGGTCGAACTTGTAAACCG
>Ga0302324_100013107_pt1 | contig 16843 bp, 13 predicted proteins | sample Palsa_T0_1_FD_201949 | JGI IMG/M metagenome (GOLD analysis project Ga0302324, IMG submission 201949) | Peat permafrost microbial communities from Stordalen Mire near Abisko, Sweden - Palsa_T0_1 | ecosystem: Environmental > Terrestrial > Soil > Palsa > Peat permafrost | place: Sweden: Abisko...
ATCGAGCCGCGATGCACCCGCGCCCTTCAGCACCGCCTCCATGAGCGCGATCTCCTCCTCGACCTCGGCCGGCGTACCATCGCTCTCGCACAACAGAATGGCGGCGGCATTCAAATCGTAATCGGCGTGCACGAAAGCCTCGACTGCGGCGGTCATGGCTTTGTCCATCATTTCCAGGCCGGCGGGGATGATGCCGCGCGCGATCACGCTGGCGACCGCGGCTCCGGCGGCTTCGACATCATCGAAGCTGGCCATGATGCAGCGGGCCAGCTGTGGCTTGGGAATGAGCTTGACGGTAACCTCGGTGGTGACGGCCAGCATGCCCTCGCTGCCGACTATGATCGCCATCAGATCGAGGCCCGCAACATCGAGCGCTTCGGAACCGAACTCCACCGGCGCGCCGTCTACCATGAACCCGCGCACCTTGAGCACATTGTGCAGCGTCAGCCCGTATTTCAGGCAATGCACCCCGCCGGAGTTCTCCGCGACGTTGCCGCCGATGGTGCAGGCAATTTGACTGCTGGGGTCGGGCGCGTAGTACAAACCGTAGGGAGCGGCGGCCTCGCTGATGGCGAGATTTCGCACCCCGCATTGCACTCGCGCGGTGCAGGCCTCGGTGTCTATGTGCAAAATCTTGCTGAACTTGGCCAGCGACAGGACCACGCCGAAGCGGTGCGGAAGCGAGCCTCCGGATAGACCGGTGCCGCCGCCGCGTGCAATGACGGGAACCGCCAGCCCATGGCAGATTTTCAAGATGGCCGAGACCTGGGCTTCGCTGTCCGGCAGCAACACCGCCAGCGGCGACTCGCGGTAAGCGGTCAGTGCATCGCATTCGTAGGGTGCCGTGTCTTCGCGGCGGTACAGAATGGCCTCGGGCGGCAATATGTCGCGCAATGCGGAGACGACTTCGGACTGGCGGCCGAGCCGCCATCCGGCGGTCTCGGCGGACGCGATGTTCATATCGCTATTATGCATGAGGCACGATTACGGTTTGCGCGGTGAAGGAGTAGGATCCCGAGCAAAAGCAAGAACCCCGGGGGAGTATCGATGTTCCATCAATTGTTGACGCCTGTCGGTGACAGCCTGACCTGGTCGTTCCTCGTGGCGCTGCTGCCCATCGCCACGGTCCTGGTTCTGCTGGGTTTGTTCAGGCGTCCCGCGTGGCAGGCAGCCTTGGCGGGCCTGGTGGTCGGTTTGATCATAGCCGTCACCACCTGGGATCTGCCGGCGCCGATCGCGTTCTCCGCGGCGGCAAACGGAGCGGTCTTCGCGCTCTGGCCGGTGATGTGGATCGTGATCAACGCGCTGTTCCTCTACAACATCGCCGTTTCATCGGGGCGTTTCGATGCCTTCAGGGCGTGGATCATCCGGCATCTGCCGAACGACCGGCGCGTGCTGTTGGTCGCCATCGGATTTTGTTTCGGTGCGCTGCTCGAGGGCATTGCCGGATTCGGCACGCCCGTGGCCATCACCAGTTCGCTGCTCATCATGTGCGGATTTCCGGCGCTCGAGGCGCTGGTCTTCGTACTGATCTTCAACACCACGCCGGTTGCATTCGGCGCCCTGGGAGCACCGGTGACGGTGCTGGGCGCGGTCACTGGATTGCCGGCGGTGCAGTTGGCACAGATGGTCGGACGCCAGCTGCCGTTGATGGCGGCCATCCTGCCGTTTTATGTCATGGCCTTGTACGGCGGCTGGCGCTCGATTCGCTCGCTGTGGCCGATGCTGGCGGTGGCGGGATTGAGTTTCGGCATCGCACAGTTCACGGCTTCCAATTATCTGGACTACACCTTGACCGACGTATTTGCCGCGCTCGGGTCCCTGGCTATCACCCTGTTGTTCTTGCAGGTATGGAAGCCGGCGGCCGATCCGGAATTCGCCATCAATGGTGCGGGCGGAGCAGCCCAATCCGCGGGCGCGGCGGCGCAATCGGCGCCGGGATCGCAAAGCGTGCCGGCCTGGCAGGGCTGGATGCCGTGGCTCGTCGTGACGGCGACCGTCATCGTGTGGACGTACTTGAAAGTGGCCACGGTGGCGCAGCACTCCATATCCTGGCCGGGCTTGGACAAGACAGTGTCGATCACGCTGTACAACGACAAGGCGTACGCGGCCGCTTACTCATTCCAACCGCTGGGAACCGGTACGGCCATACTTCTCGCTGCACTGCTCACGGCTCTGTTGGTCGGCCTGCCGCTTCAAGAGTTGGCGCGCTGCGCCGTGCGCACCATTCGTCAGATCTGGCAAGCCGTGCTCACCGTCATGCTGATCGTCGCCCTCGCCTATGTCATGAACTACTCCGGCATCGCCTACACGCTGGGCCTGGCGGTCTCGTCCACCGGACATGCCTTCATTCTGTTCTCGCCGTTCTTGGGCTGGATCGCGGTGTTTCTCTCGGGCAGCGACACCTCGGGCAATGCGCTGTTCGGCAACCTCCAGGTGGTCGCTGCGCGTCAGCTCAATTTGAGCCCGGTGCTGTTCGCCGCGACGAATTCATCCGGCGGCGTACTGGGCAAAATGATTTCCCCGCAAAACATCGCCACCGGCGTGTCGGTGACCAATTTGAAGGGCCAGGAAGGCGCCGTGCTGGCCCGCACTTTCGTGCATAGCATCGTGCTCACGTTGGTGCTGGTGCTGATCGTCATCGTCCAGCAATACGTCGTGCCCGGAGTGATTCCGGTTTTGGTCGCGAAATAATCAGACGCGGGCGGCCACCGGTATCAAGGCGCCGGTGACCGCGTCGGCGGCGTCCGAGAGCAGAAAGCCAATGACGTCGCCAAGCGCGGCGGGTTTGACCCAGCGGTCGAATTCCGAGCCCGGCATGTCCAGACGGTTGCGCGGAGTATCCAGAATACTCGGCAACAGCGCGTTCACGGTGATGCCGCGATCCTTCAGTTCATCGGCAAGCGACTCGGTAAGTTTTGCGACGCCGGCCTTCGACGCCGCGTAGGCAGCCATGCCTGCCGCGGCTTTGACGGCACCCAGGGCGCCGATATTGACGATGCGCCCGCGGCTGGAACGCAGTAGGTGGGGCAATGCCGCCGAGCAAGCAGCGACGCAGGTGCGCAGATTCATGCGATACATCGCGTCCCACGTGTCCAAACTGCCGCCCTCCAATTTCTCGTACAGAAACCCGCCGGCAATGTTCACCAGGCCGTCCAAACGGCCGGCTGACTGGACGATCTCCGCCATCAATGTCGCTGCGATCTTGGAGTCGGCCAAATCGCGGCCGCCGAAAATCAAGTCGGCCGGCGGCTTGCCCGCGGGCAGCGGCGCGTAATCGACCTCCGCCACCTTGGCGCCAAACCCGCGCAAGCTGGACGCGACCGTGGCCCCAAGCGCGCCGAAAGCTCCGGTAACCGCCACCACTCGTCCCGCCAAATCAACGCGTAGGCTGCTCATGTGCGAATTCTATGTGAAATCCGGCAAGAGGCACATCGTCTGGAGTCAATCAGTGCGACCGGCGCGAATTATGCCGGGGCATATAATCCTGAGGTCAAGAAACGCGTTCTGGGGACCCGCGGATGAGGCCATGACGACATTTGGCTGGCAATCGACGAGCGAGGAAGTGCTGGAGGGCATCGACCTCACCGGAAAGCGCGTGCTGGTCACGGGCGTGTCAGCGGGACTGGGCGTGGAGACGGCCCGGGCGCTCGCGGCACATGGGGCGGAGGTGATCGGCGCGGCGCGTAACTTGCAAAAGGCGCGCGCAGCGACCGCAACCATCCGCGAGACCTATGGCGGACGGTTCTCGCTCGTCGAGCTGGACCTGGCAAATCTTGCCGGCGTCAGGGCCGCGGCGGACGCGGTGCGCTCCGGCGGAAAGCAGCTCGATCTCATCATCGCCAACGCCGGCGTAATGGCCACTCCGCTGGGCCGCACGGCCGACGGCTTCGAAACGCAGTTCGGCACCAATCACCTGGGTCATTTTCTGCTCATTAATTTGCTCGCCGATCTCATCCCCTCCGGTGGACGCGTGGTCTGCGTGTCCTCGGTTGGCCACCAGTTCGGCGACCTGGACCTTGGCGATCCGAATTTCCAACATCGGCGCTATGATCCCATCGCTGCCTACGGCGCCGCCAAGACGGCCGTGAATCTGTTCGTCGTCGAATTCGACCGCCTGCACAAGGCACGCGGAGTTCGCGCAGCGGCGGTACATCCCGGCGGCATCCTGACCGAGCTCGCCCGCTACATGACCCCGGAACTGATCGGCCGGATGATTGCCATGGTCGCCCAGGAGAGCGAAACCTCGTCGGCCCGGCGCGGATACAAGTCCGTTGCTCAGGGGGCTGCCACCACGCTTTGGGCGGCCGCGACGGCGCCATCGGACCTCGTGGGGGGCCGCTATTGCGAGGACTGCGCGGTCGCCAACGTCGCGGCAAAGGGCGGCGGCGTGCGCCCCTATTCCCTCGATCCGGTGCGGGCCAAAGCGCTCTGGGCGAAGAGCCAGGAGTTGGTGGGATGGCGAGGAACTTCTTAGGATGGCGATGCGCGACACGATGCTCGAACGCCGAGCGCTCGCCTGGATGGATGATCCCTACGGCGCGGTCGGCTACTCGAACACAAGGATGCACTCGGTGCCCCGCGAGGAGGCGGACGCGGTGCAACTCGCCGGGATAAATCTCAGGCTCGAACAGCGGCGTGCAGAAATCCCGGTGCTGGCCAAGCTGGCGGAGGCCCAAGGCATCAGCCGCGTCGGTCGGCTCGACGAGGCAGCACCGCTTTTCTTTACGCACGATATCTATAAGAGTTATCCCGTCTCGCTGCTGGCCAAGTCACGTTTCGACCAACTCAACAAGTGGCTCGATCGGCTGACACCTTATGACATCTCAGACCTACCGGTTGGCGACTGCCGTTCCATCGACCAATGGCTCGACAGGATCGGGGAGCACACGCCCCTGGATGTGGCTACCTCTTCCGGGACCAGCGGTACCATGTCCTTCATCCCCAAGACCAAGCGCGATTACCGCACCTCCGTCACCGGGCTGCGCGTGCAGCTGACGGAGCGGTTCGGAGAGACCGGTTCGCGCGCCGATTTTGCAGAGCCCATCCATGTGCTCACGCCCTTTTATCGCGACGGCTACAGCAACACTGCGCGGCTGCCGGTCTACTTCCTCGAGACTTTTTGCAAAGGCGACCCCTCGCGGCTGCACACCGCCCTGCCGTTCAAGGCGAGCGCCGATCTGACCTGGCTGGCCGCACGGCTGCGCGCCGCTCAGGCAAAAGGCGATACGAGCCGCATCGATGTGCCCGAGACGCTCCTCGCCCGCCGCGCGGAATGGGAGCGCATCGTCGCGGAAACCCCTGCGCGGCAGGCCGCCTTCATCCGCGAGAAAGTACCTGAAATGCGCGGCCAGCGCGTCTTCGCCCTGGGCCTCACCAATTTGTTCTATGACATCGCTCATTCCGGCCTGAAGGCGGGCGCGCGCGCCGAGTTCGCCCCGAATTCCGTGGTTATGGCGGGCGGGGGCGGCAAGGGCAGCGTGTTGCCGGATGATGCCGATGAGGTGATCCGCAGCTTCTTCGGCGTCCCGCTGCGCGGCGCCTACGGCATGACGGAGCAGAATTTCTACCTGGTCACCTGCGAGCACGAGCGCCTGCACATCCCTCCCTGGGTGACGGCGCTGTTGCTCGATCCGGGCAGCGGCGGGCCCCTGCCGCGCGCAGGCATTCAGACCGGGCGCGCCTCCTTCTTCGACCTGAGCCAGGACGGCACCTGGGGAGGCATCGTCACCGGCGATCGCATCAGCATCGACTACGCCCCCTGCCCTTGCGGGCGAACGACGCTGCATATGGACAAGAAAATCCAGCGGTTCAGCGAGATTACGGGCGATGACGACAAGCTCACTTGCGCGGCCACGCCCGGGGCTCAGGCGGAGGCGCTGAACCTGCTCACTTCGCTTTGAGGCAAATCCCCCCCGTCCAAACTGCACAGGCAGGCCGGTTGCTCACTTGCAGTCAATGCGATCATCCATGCAAGGATGGGCAATATTTGATTTTCGGCGCGCAAGCCTGCTAAATCCCCCCCAAGAGCGCAGGTCTAGATGCCTGCGTGCATAACGAAATAAAGGGGAGCATGCGATGAAGGTTCGCTTACGCGTCGGTCTCGAAATCACTGCTTTGTTGCTCTTGGGGTCGGCTGTTGCCCTACCGGTGTCCGCGCAAATTGCGCCGGCGGGTGGGAATAGCGCTCCCTCGACCGATTCGCTCGCGGAAATCCAGGTAACGGCGCAAAGGCGCTCCGAGAGCGTGCTGTCTGTGCCGCTGTCGATCACGGCGGAATCGGGCGACCAGCTCACCACCGGCGGGATCCAAGACATAACCGACCTCGAGTTGATCACACCGGGAATGAACGTTTCGGACAGTAGCGGCTATACACAGGTCTACATCCGCGGCATCGGCAACAGCATTTTCGTCGGAGCCGACCCCAGCGTTGCGACCTTCATCGACGATGTGCCGCGCATCTATGGCTCGATGGTCAATAATTTCGTCGACGTGGACCGGGTGGAATTACTGAAAGGAGCTCAAGGCGGTCTGTACGGCCGCAACGCGAGCGGCGGCGTCATCAATATCGTCACCTACCAGCCCAGTACCACGGATTTCAAAGCCGATGCGCGCCTCGAATATGGCGAGCATCAGACTTTCGAGACAGCGACCTATTTCAACTTCCCGATCAGCGATGCGATTGCCTTAAGCGTGGCGGGCGAGCGCATCAAGCATAATCCGTACATCAGCGATGGCGCGCTCGAAAATCCCTATAGCGCCGCGAACTTCCCCGGAGGGTCTTACATCGGCACCGCGGCGCAAACTGCGGCCTTCCTCAACTCAGGCGTCGACCCCCATGGTGTTGATGACGCAGATTTCTACGCATTCGACAGCAAACTGCTGGTGAAGCCGACCGATAATTTCAAGATCACTTTCGCGGGCGATTTCAGCAACAAGACCGACAGCAACGGCAACCAGCTCGAACAGATTACTCCGGCCGTCGCGCAGGGGACACTCGAATATTTCCTCGGCGCCTACGCCGGTGCGACTCCCGATCTGCCGCCGGGTTTCTTGAAAGGCAACTTGCCGAAATTCACCTCATCGCTCAACTCGCCCGGCTTCGTCGACTTGAAGGATTTTGGCGGGTCCGCAACGGCGGTACTGAATCTCCCGGGGGTCGATCTGACCTCGATCAGCGCCTATCGCGGTCAGCATACCGATTTCCTAGTCGACCTCGGCGCTGCGTCGGTGCCGCTGTTCGGCGCGCTGGTCGACAACGTCAAGCATTATACCTATGAGGAGCTGCGCGCGTCCTCGACCTTTGACGGGCCATTTCGTGTGATCGGGGGCGCCTCCTACCTGACCTCGCACTACGTCGGCTATACCACCCTCAACATCCTCGATCCTTTCGTGGTCGGGGTGCCAACGGCTCACGCCATCGATTTCGTCAAGAACTATTCGGTCTATGTGCAGCCGGAATACGACATCACCAAGGATCTGACGTTGACCGCTTCGGGCCGCTTCGTCAAGGAAATCAACACCGCCGAGTTCCCGGGCACGACGCCGCCCAACTCGGAAACCTTGGAGGAGCAGAAGTTCCTGCCTTCGGCGACCTTGAGCTACAAACTGTCTGGCGGCGGCAATGTCTATATCCGCTATGCCGAGGGCTTCAAGGCGGGCGGTGTTAATCCGGTGGCGTCGGCCGACGTTTTTACCAACCCGAGTACGCAGGGTGGCAGTTTCAAGGGTGAGACGGTCAATACGTATGAGACCGGCGTTCGCATGCCCTTCTTCGACAATAAATTTCAGGCAACTGCCGCGATTTTCTACAACGACTACAAGAATCTGCAGACGGCTGCGCACGCCAATGCCGCGCATGCCGCCATCATCGAAGCCATTATCAATGCGGGCAGCGCGAGAACCTACGGCGTCGAGGGCACCTTGAGCTGGCGCGTCACCTCCCCGATCACCGTCGGAGTTTCAGCCGGCTATCTTAATGCCAAGTACAAGACCTTTGAAAATAACGATCCGACGGTGTTGGAAACCTTCAATCTCAGCGGCACGCGCTTGCCCAATGCGCCGCAGCTTCAAGCCTCGGTCACCGGCAACTACGATCAGCCCATTACTCAGTCTCTACGGCTGGTGGCCAATGTATTGGTCAGTTATACCAGCGGCATATTGTGGACGGACTCGGGACTTCCTGGGGTTTTGCCCAATGTGGGGCAGTCGGCGTATACGCTGACCAATGCGCGTATCGGCATCCGCACCGTGAACGACCGCTATGGAGTCTCGGTGTTTGGGAATAACATTTTCAATACCGCCTACACGACCTATGGGTCATCGGCGGCGACTACCGGCAACCTCTTGACTTGGGGCAATCCGCGCATCGTGGGCGTGGAGGGAACCGTAAAATTCTGAACAAAGACGCAAAGTTGCGGGCTTTGCCTAACCACGCTATTTGCCGTCCGCGCAGCCGACAAGTAGCAGGTTTGAACGCTCAATTGCCCCCCTGCAACGCCGATACGCGGCGCGGTTAGAGAGCTAAAATGACCGTGGTCGGCCAAGGACATGCTCGGGCCGGCCCGCCGTGTTAGCATGACCGCATCGCACAATCGCCGTTGATTCTCAGTCAACCCCGCGATAATCGTGCGATATACGATTGCCGGAATCCTGGGCAACCATCAGATAATGTGGAAAGGGTGCGTATCAGCAATGAAGGCGGAAGAACTTTTCGCGTTGGTTGAGCGTCACAACGCTGCCGAATGTGCCGGCGATCTGGAGGCGACTATGGCCACGGTCGCGCCGAATCCGGATTTTCACATGTATCCGCTCAACCTACACACGACCGATCGCAAACAGGTGGAAGCGTTCTATCGCTCCGTTTTCGCGGCTGGGTTCAAGAACTATGACAACCATATTCGCAATCGCTGGGCGGTGGACGGCGAGACGGTGATCGTCGAAGGTAGTTGCGATGCTTGGCTCAAAGGCGAATTTTTGGGACTAACGATCCCCGAACGGCGCAAAGTGACCATCGAACAAGTCGCAATCATCACGATACGCGACGGTTTGATACAGGGCGAACGCGTCTATTACGATCTGCTCGGTCTCAAAAATCTGCTGGCGACTTAGCGCATTTACTTCGAAGCGCTCGCGATTCCGAACCTCGCATGAACCCGACGATTATCGAAGTAGCGATCAACGGCGAAACGCAGAGGAGCAGAAATATACATGTGCCGCTCTCGCCTTCCGAGATTGCTGAGGATGCAATCACTTGCCTCGCGCGCGGTGCGTCCATCATCCACAACCATATGGGCGATATCACGCTGGCCGGGGGGCCCGCTGCCGACCGTTACGGCCAAGCATGGGCGCCAATCCTTGACAAGTTTCCCGAGGCGATATTGTGCCCCACCTCCGTGTTGGTTCCGGATGTGGTTCTGAGCGTTGCGCATATAGCGCCATGTGTCGCGGCGGGTGCGCGAATGGCGTCGCTAGATCCCGGCGTCGAAAATTTTGCAAACAGTGGGAAGGGGGGATTGCCGGGACCGCGCCGTGGAATGCTCGCCAATTCGATCGACAAGATTGAAATTATTCTAGATACAATGCGCGACGCTTGCGCGGGGCCTGCTTTGGGCATTTACGAACCCGGCTTTTTGCGACCGATATTGGCCTATAGGCGCGCAGGCATCCTGCCGCGGGGAACGCTCGCAAAACTCTATTTTGGCGGGGACTGCAATCTCATGGACGGCGGCCAGGGAGGCTTCAGTTTTGGACTGCCGCCGACACGCGCGGCCCTGGATGCCTATGTTGAAATGCTTGAGGGCTCAGGCCTTCCTTGGTCGGTGGCCGTGCCGGGCGGCGATGTCGTGCGATCCGGGCTTGCCCGCTTTGCGCTCGAACGTGGCGGTCATCTTCGCATCGGGATCGAGGATTACGCCGGCGGGCGGATGCCGACCAACATCGAGTTGCTCGATGAGGCCGTGACTCTGTGTCACGAGATGGGAAGACCGCCAGCGACATGCGCGCAAGCGGCGGTAATCCTCGATCTACCGTAATAGTGCTCAAGACCCATTGGCGAATCGGCGCCGAGCGTGCCGGTTGGCTGCTAGCGCCTCTCGAAGGCGATTCGGAGTTTCGAGGGGCCGTAGGCGATGAAGTTAGTTCCAAAAGCGACGCTGTCGGCGCTGCCGGCGAAGCGGATCTTCCCCAGCCGGCGCAGGATGGTATCGAAGGCGATCTGCATTTCCGATCGCACGAGCTGATTGCCGATGCAGACATGAATGCCGATGCCGAAGGCCAGATGTAATTTGGCGTTCGGGCGATCGAGATCGATCTTGTCGGGCTGGGTGAACTTCGCGGGGTCCCAGTTGGCGGCGCCGTAGCGCAGGAAGACGATCGATCCCGCCGGAATCTTGACGCCTTCGATCTCGACATCCGCCGTAACCCGGCGCGGCATGCCCTGGATCGGCGCGCAGAGCCGCAGCGTTTCCTCGACGAAGTCGGGCGTCGCCGATGGATCCTGCGTCAGCCTTTGCGCTATTTCCGGCGTCTCGATCAGCAGTCTCAGGCCGCTGCCGATCGCGTTGGTCGTGCTCTCATTGCCGCCGATCAGCAGTATCTGAACGAGGCTCAGCAGTTCCGGCATGTTCAGTCGCTGGCCTTCTATCTCGACATGGACGAGATCGCTCAGCATGCAATCCGCCGGGTGCTCCCGGAAGGCCTCGATCTTCGCAGCGAAATAGCGCTGGAACGACGTGGCGAGCTTGGCATAGGCGATCTCCGCCTCAGTCGAGCTATGCGGCCCGGCGCCCTCCATCAGGCGGTCGGAGAAGTTCTTGAGAATATCGAGCTCATCGCGTGAAACGCCGAGCTGGTCGGCGATCACCGTCAACGGCAGCGGGACCGAAAAGGCCGGGACGAAATCCGTCGCGCCATCATCGATGAAATCGTCGATCAGCTCGTCGACGATGCGTTGAATATAGGGTTCCATGCGACGGACGCGGGCGAAACTGAACGCGCTGTCAACCAGCGAGCGGTAGCGCTTATGCGATGGCGGGTCGCTGGTGACCAGGGTGTCGAGCGGCTCCCAGCCTTCTTCACGGAAAATGCAGGCGATTAGCTCCGGCGCCGAGGTGACCCGGTTCGCCGCAAGGGTCCGCGTTTCACTCGAATAGGTTTTATAGTCCAGTGAGATCCTGCGGACATCCTGATAGCGGGTGATGACATAATAGCCAGTCGCCGGGTCCCGGTAGACCGGCGCCTTCTCCCGCAGAAGATTATTGGCGGCGAACGGGCATTTCTGAATTTCCGGGTCCATCAGCGAAAACTGCTCGGGCGAGTCCATGCCAGACCTCCTGACAGAGCAACCATGTGATCTCACGCTATGCCGCAGTCTACGGACCTTCGCGCGGCTCCTTAAATATCGAGCGACTAGAGCCCATTCTGGAATTCGTGGCCATAAGTGTCGCGGTCGTAATATTCGGACTGATGGGTTGCGGACCGCCCACCCCAGCCGACTTCGCACATCCACCCCGATGGCGTCAGGAAGTAGAAAGAGTACATTTGATCGTTGGCGTGTCGCCCCGGTGTCATGAGGATCGGAATTTTGTTGCGCCTGACAATGTCATAAGTGAGGCCGACATCGTCGAAGCTCTCGACTTCGATCATGACATGGTTGATCCGCTTGCTGCAGGGCATGCCGAATGCGACGGTGTGATCGCGGGCGTTACAATGCATGAACACGACGTCGAGCGTCTTTCCATCAGCCATTTGGATCTTGTACTCGATGCTCCCGTGCATTCCGAGCGCCCGATAGAACTGATAAGTCTTCTCGAGCCCAATAGTCTCGCGAAGGATCACATGGCCGAGGCCGCCATCCCCCGTCTTGAAACGACCGTGCATCGGGCGGCCGGGATGGAACGGCTTGTCGGCCTGAACCTGAGGCCCATGGAAAATCTCGATCGGCGTACCGCTGGGATCGCGCATCCGGATGAGCTCGAGAACGCGCCGGTTCGCCGCTTCCTCGGCCCCGCAGATCTCAAATGCGATGCCGCCATCGGCCAATTGGCGGCGCATGTCGCGGAACTCTTCTGGGCCCGCGACGCGAAACCCGAGACAGATAAGATCGTCGGTTCCGTCCTCTTCGAGGACGAAGCGATGATGCCAATAATCCATGCGGAAAAAGCAGCGGCCGGTCTCGCCGCTCTCAGCGGTCTCGAAGCCCAAGATGTTCGTGGCGAAGACCTTCCAGGTCTCGAGGCTCTTCACACCGAGAACCATGTAGCCGAGCTCTGTCACCTGAACCATTGAAATCTCCCTAATGTCCAATCTGTATTGCGGATTTCAACGGATCGGGCATGCACCGCCGTCGATGTTGATTGCTGTTCCAGTGATATATGAGGCGCCTTCAGAGCCAATGAAGCACGCCAAATTAGCAAACTCCAAGACATTGAACGGAGCACATTCGCCTGCCAGCGCTTTGGTCGATGCCAGACCGTCGGCGCGGGACACGGCAGTGGGCGTCGTCGCTGCTGCTCGTATTCGTGCGGATTGTAGGTGAAATAATATGATTGAGATAAGTATAATAATATAACGGAAAGGTTGCACAGCGAAGAGGTTTGATCAGCGCCGGACCACAGTGACGCGAAGTCCAAGAGGAACGCGATGAATACCGACGATATTCTATTGACCGGGCAAGTCGCCCTCATTACCGGTGGCGCATCGGGGATCGGACAGGGGATCGCGATGGGCATGGCCGAATTCGGCGCCGATATCGTCATTGCCGACATCGATGGCGCCGCGGGCGAGCAGACAGCGCGCCGGATTTGCGAGATGGGGCGGCGGGCCTTGTCGGTCCCGACGGACGTCACGGACGGCGATCAAATCCAGGCTGCGGTCGAGCGCACGGGGACGGCATTCGGACGTCTCGACATTCTGGTCAACAACGCCGGTGGGTCGCGCCCGGCGCCCTTCGTCAAGCTCAGCGACCGCAGCATTCGCCGCCAGATAGATATCAATCTCACCAATCTTTTTATCGCTACGCACGCCGCGGCGAGGGCCATGATCGCCGCCGAGCGAGGCGGCTCGATCATCAACATCTCGAGTATCGAAGGGCTGCGCGCGGCGCCGGGTTTCTCGGTCTATGCGGCGTGCAAGGCCGGCATGGTCAGCTTTACCAAAACGATGGCGCTGGAACTGGCCGAGCATAAAATTCGCGTCAATGCGATCGCTCCCGATTTCGTGCCGACGGCGGGCATACAGAGAATGAATCCAGAGGTTATGAGCGACGCTCAAATCAAGGCCCGCCGCCGATATATCCCACTTGGAAGAGACGGGAATCTGGAAGATTGCGCCGCCGCTTCGATCTTTCTCAGCTCGAAAATGGCGTCCTACATCACCGGCACGACGCTCAGTGTCGATGGAGGCACGTTCGCCTCAAGCGGCTGGACCCGAGACGATGAGGGCGGCTGGTCACCTATTCCCACGCGGATTGCCTTCGCGTAACGCTCCCCTCAATCCAGCGGCTGTCCAGGAGATGATGAACGCACGCGCGGGCGCGGCAGCGGGTGTCCGCGGCGCATCCGGTCGATGAATTTTTCGAGTTGCGCCGGCTCGGCCACAGGGGCGTCGAACGGTTTACCCGCGCGTTCCCAGAATTCCTTCCATGAGGGAAACAGATCGTGAAAACCGCCCTCATAAGGAGGGTAACCGGGCCAGCGCATCTTCCGACTTCCGACCGGCGGCTTGTTTAGATCTGTCGCATACCAGTAGAGCGGCAACCGGCGGCGAAAGAACCAGCGGCCGCCCGTGCGTTCGTACTTGTCGAAGTACATCATCTGCATGATGATCCATTCGGCCCCGGTCTCATGCTCGTTCTTGGAATAGACGATGCCCTGTGCATGGTCTAAGTCATCAAATTCGACTATTTGGGTGCCAAGATGGTGCGCGGTGCCGTCGCATTGCTGGCTCAATGTTTCGTCGAACCAATCGCGCAAAGCTTTCCGACCTGTTTTACCGCCGCCCACCTGAACATCCTCGGGGAAGAGAGCCACCAAAGCGTCGGTGTCGCGCATGTCGACCGCCAGAGAATATTTGGCGGTGAGTTGGCGAATCTCTTCGATTGATTCGAGACGTTCAACACGCGTCGCCAGATCTGATAAGTCGGTCATATCAACCTCCCGTTGCCATCAGCCGATCGGCCGAAACGCCGGAAGCGAGAGCACGCCGTCCATCTCCCGGAATACTGCGGTCACCGGAATGTCGCAGGCCAGCTGATCCAACGGAACGTCGAAATCCCAATTAGCCATCATCCGCGGACCTTCGTCGAGAGCGACGATCACGATCGCGTACGGGCAGCGATCCTTGAAGGGCGGGAGCGGATTCTGATGAACGATCGAATAGGAGTACAGTCGTCCGCGACCGCTTGCCTCGATCCATCGAGTTGCCGCAGACCAACAGAATGGGCAATAGTCGCGCGGGTAGAAGTGATTGCGGCCGCATGCGTCACAGAGCTTGATTAGGAGCTTGCCTTCGCGGCACCCTCGCCAGAAATTATCGGACTCGACATCCACTACGGGATGGAACCAATCTGCATCCATCTTAGTCCCTCGCCAATACTACGGTGCCGCAATGCGACATGAAGCCGCCCGTCCCCGTGCACACTGCAACGCGAGCATCGGGAATTTGGGCAGTCGATTCGCCGCGCAGTTGCCGAACCGCCTCGATCAGCAGAAAAATACCTCGCATTCCGGGGTGATTGGACGAGAGTCCTCCGCCGTCCGTATTGGTTGGTAATGCACCATCCCAGGCGAGCTTACCGTCAGCCACGAAGTCCCCGCCTTCACCGGGCCGGCAGAAACCCAACGCCTCCAGAGTTAGGATCACCGTAATGGTGAACGAATCGTAACACTGCAATACGTCGATATCCTTTGGAACGATGCCAGCCTCGCCGAAGGCGATCTCCGCCGAACGGCGTGCCGGCGACACAGTCATAGGATCCATATGCGCCATCGAGACGTGGGACGCCGCGCCGCCTGTGCCGATAACCCACGCCGGCTTCTTGCGACAGCCGCTCGCTATATCTGCCCGCGTAACAATCACAGCTCCCCCGCCATCCGTGCGCAGGCAGCAGTCGAGGAGATGCAAGGGGTCGGCAATCATGCGAGACGCCAGCACATCCTCCACGGTTATCGGCGTACGGATGTAGGCTTTGGGGTTTCGTTCCGCATTGCGGCGCATCGCGACGGCCACAGCGGCCAGATGTTCCGGCTTGGTGCCGTATTCGTGCATGTGGCGGCGCGCGATGAGCCCGTAGCGGCTTGCGACGGTAGGTCCAAAGGGCGTCTCATATTGGGCGATCCCGCGCGGAGCCAACGCGAGCTCGCCGCCCCTCAACTTTTTCTTCATGTCAGAGCGCGGCGTCGATCCATAGACAAGAAGCGCCGTGCGGCATTTTCCGGTTTCGATGGCCGTGAACGCGTGCTCGATAAACGTCTCCCAGGACGATCCACCGACACCCGTGGAATCGATATAAGTCGGCTTCATCCCGATATGTTCGGCGATTTCGAGCGGGAATAAGCCGCTGCCGCCGCCGGTTGTGAATAGTCCATCGATTTGCGTCTTTTCGAGCCCCGCATCCGCCAGCGCGCGCGCTGCGGCTTGACTATGGACGCCATTCAGTGACAGATGAGGCGTATCGCCGAAATCCGACTCGGCGACGCCCACGATTGCCACGTTGCGTTTGCCCATGTCTTCAGGCTGGATCGTGGCGCGCACGCTGTCGAGCCGCGCTGCCCGCCATCATATTGGCGCCCCGACCGCGAAGAGAATCCGGCGGCGTCGGCAACAGCACCGCACCATGGGCGCGCGTAGGCAATACCACAGTCGCTGTTCCGGGGGTTGTCATCTCGCCGCGCTGATTAGTGGCGTCAACGCGCAAATCAACGATCGAGTAAATGCCCTCGACCCGTTTAGCAACGATCTCGCCGGAACAGATCGAGGTATCACCCACATAGTTGAACCCTCGCATCTCCGTCTTGAGGCGCCACAGCCACGCATCGTCGCCCATCCAATTGGTGATGAGGTGGCCGAGCCAGTTCGTGCGCATCGTCCCGTAATCATAGGGCGCCGGTTGACCGAGTTCGGCGGCCCGGCCCTGTTCCCAGTGCATGCGCTGCGCCACGTCGGGTACACCATATTCATCCACCGTGAAAAAGGCCGGCATGCGCTTGCGCTGCTTCCAGGCATACCGCAATGGTCCGGTTCCATAGGTCTGACCGAAGCCCCATCCAATGTGAAAGCCGACAACGTCGCGAATCGTCATCGGACCTTTGACGATGGGGAGGAGTTTATCGCCGATTTGCGCGTCCTCCCAATAGCGGGGCGTGGCGCCGCGCCGCTCCTCCGCCTCGTACAGCGCATCGATGCGCTCGATCTCCTCCGGGCTGTAGCTCTGTCGCTTGAGTTCGCGCTTTTTAACGGCTTCCTTGGACGCTGCCCGCTCGGCGTTGACAAAACTCATATCATGCGTGGCCACGGGCTCGCCGAGGTGATTCACATACAGGAAACGGTAGGTGTCGATGACCGTAGTGCCGCCGCCAGCGAAGCTTGAATTCTCCTTCACCTGAATATCACAGGTCGTGTATTCGCGGTAGATCACATCGCCCGTGCAGATGGGCTTGAACCACTCCCAAGACGCCCCGGAATAGTATTTACCGACGCCGCGAAACAACCCGCGAAACAGCTCCTTCAGTTCCGCAGTGGGGGCTGGCGTTTCATCGATTCCCACCGTAGTTGCATACAGAGGAGAGCCGATCTGACTGCGCCAGCGCGTCGCCATCCCATAGGAGGGATCGTGCCACAGTGG
>Ga0302324_100013108_pt1 | contig 16842 bp, 15 predicted proteins | sample Palsa_T0_1_FD_201949 | JGI IMG/M metagenome (GOLD analysis project Ga0302324, IMG submission 201949) | Peat permafrost microbial communities from Stordalen Mire near Abisko, Sweden - Palsa_T0_1 | ecosystem: Environmental > Terrestrial > Soil > Palsa > Peat permafrost | place: Sweden: Abisko...
CGGCTTCGATGTAGTTCGACACTTGGCACGGCACGCCAGCGGAGGAGAAAAGCGAGGCGATGCGTTGCGTGCGCGCGCTTCCCGGGGGCTCGCTGAGGTGAGCGCTGCCGCGCAACTCGCCCACTACAAGCTCGCCGCGGCCCAGGTGTTTTATGTGGCCGGGCTCGGGCATGGCAACCGCGATATAAACAACGGCGGACAGGGCGTCAATTCCCGCAGCCTCGCGCATGCGCGCCGCGTTGTCCACACCATTCTGTAAACTGACGACAATCGCACCGGGGGCAATGTAGGGTGCCAGCGAGCGCGCGGAGGATTCCGTATCAGTGGTCTTGACGCAAAAAAGAATCACGTCGGCACCGCGCGCGGCCGAGGGCTCGGTTGACGCTTCGATCTTTACGTGTTCCTGGAACGAAACGGTGTCGAGGAAAAGTCCCCCGGCGCGAATTGCTTCCACGTGCGCGGGCCGCGCGATCAGGGTGACGTTTACTCCCGCGCGGGCGAGCATTCCGCCGAAGTAAGAGCCCACCGCACCTGCTCCGAGTACGGCGACCCGTGCGTTCGGACCGATTGATTTTGTTGGCGAGGGCATTCGCGCGCGCTCATTCCCGCGGACAATGCGGCGGCCCTGATTATGCAGGAAGGAGGAGCGTTCTCCAACTGGCGAAAGAGAAAGCCTGCGGGACAAATTGGCTCATAAAATGATCCGGCAATCAGAAATGGCCGCGCAGATCGCGAAAGCTGTTGAGTATCAGAAGTTTTCCGGTACCGCTCTCGAGTTCGGCATGCTCGAGATGCCAGGTGTTGGAATGAGGGATGAACACTGCGTTCAATCCGACTTGCATGGCGGGATTGATATCGCTGAGCGGGCTATTGCCGACCATCCAGCCGTAGGACTTCACAATCTTGAATTGCTCGATCATGCGTTCGTACACGGTCATTTCTTTTTCCAGGACGATTTCGATGGCTTCAAAGTAGGTCTGCAAGCCGGAGCGTTCGACCTTGGCCGCCTGCTCGGCAGGCTCGCCTTTGGTCAGCAGAATCAAGCGATGATGCTTGGCGAGGTAAGCGAGCGTCTCGGGGACGCCGTCCATGATGTGCGGCGGAGTGGCTTCGAGCTCCTTGGCCAGGCGCTCGATTTCCTGCATCAATTCGCGCTTGGCGGCGTTGCCGGCAAGCTTCATGTAGGTGTCTTCGAGCGAACGCCGGAAACTGCGCACACCGTAGCCGTGCTGGCGGATGTTGCGGCGCTCGGTTTCGTTCAGGATGTGGCGGATATATTCGCGGGTGTAGCCGAGATGCTCGAGCTGGGTGATGAAATGATCGATGGTCTTCTCGAAGAAGATATTGTTTTCCCAGAGGGTGTCGTCCGCGTCGATGAGTAGTGTGTGGCGTGCCATGCAGGGTTCCGCTGTTTCAGGACGCGGAAGCTTTTCGCGCGCCGTGCGTCAACTGCTCGAGGATGGCGCGGGCGATCTTCTGAACCTCGCCAAAACGGGTGAGATAATCCTGAAATTCACGATTGAGATCGAGCGCGGAGGTGGCGTCGAGCTTGGTGCGCAGAATCATATCGCGCAGATGAACGGGATGCGGCAGAACTGCGTCGTCCCGCAATTCGTCCAGCGCTGTATTGGGGTCATAGTGATACATGTGGCCTCCCGTGAATCTGGCGGAAAACTTATTCTACAATGTTTCGGGAAAACCGTCAGGCAAGGGAGGGAAGAAACTCGTAGCGCTCGATGCGAGCGGCGATGCCGTGGGCTCCGTTGTGAGGCTCGACTCGCAGGACGCGGGCGTAGCAGCGAATGTGCACGTCGCCAGCGAGCGTGATCTGCTGCGGGAGGGTAAGGACAAATTCAATGGGGCTGCCCGCTTCGACGATGGCCTCGATCATGAAATAAAGGCCGCGGAAACTCACGTCACGCGTTTCGCCACGTTTTTCGACAACTCCGGTATCCGCCGAAAAGCGGACCTTCAAAGGCAACATCATCGAAAATCGCCGCGCGGCGCGACGCTCCACGGCAGATTCCATTAACCCTCCGAAACACGGAAGCCTGCTCGAAGCTACCACCGCCGGGCGTCCCCATGCAACGGATTTCGGGAAACAACGGATTAAGGGAAGGTGAAAATATCGCGAATCCACGCTTTGAATTTGACCGGGTGCGCCCGAATGACTAGGATATTGCAGCATGAATCAGCCGGTGAAAGCCGCAGAGCAACGAAAACATCCTCGCGCGCAGCTCAAGCTGCCCGTGCGCGTACGGTGGCGAGGCCCGCTGGGAATGCGGCTGGAGAGCACGCATACGGTGGACGTCGCGCGGGAGGGCATCTCGCTGCATCGCACAGAGCCGTGCGAGGTTCATTCCTGCGTATGGCTGGCCATGCCCTACAACTCGAAGCTCGCCTCCGTGGTGCAGCCGGAGATACCCGCGCGGGTGGTGCGCGTGGAAAAAGTCAGCGACGGGGGATTTCACGTGGCCTTGCGATTGCCATCGACCGCGCGGATTTCGGCGCGTCCGATGGGCCGAGAGCGCCGCGCGTTTCCACGAACGGCGTCGGCGCTGCCGATCTTCGTTCGCGAGGGGGGCTCGGCGTGGCCCGAAGAGTGCATGACGCAAAACATCGCACGGGGCGGGGCACGGCTGGAAACCATTCACAAGCATGCAAGCGGCGACACCGTCTTCGTGAAAATCCCCTGGGGCGAGTGGGAACAAGCGGGGGAAATTCCGGCGCGGGTCATGCGCGTGATACCGGCAGAAGCTTCGCCTAGTGCGGACACTCCGAGCGAATCTTCCGCTTCGGGAACCAAGGCCGGCGCGTTAAACACCATCGCCATCCACTGGGATGGTCCGGCGAAAAGCAGCAAGCGCGCCGCCGTGCCCCAGTTCATGCCGCGAAAGGCTCTGCGCTAAACTCGACGGGCCACTTTCCTATGGCGGAAGTATTTCATCGCAACTTTTTTCTGGACGGTCCGGCCGGGCCTCTGGAAGCCATGCTTTGGACCGTAGCGAAAGCGAATCCGCACCTGGCTGCGGTGGTCTGCCATCCCCATCCTTTATTCGGCGGCACGATGCACAACAAGGTGGTGTACCAAGCAGCGAAGACGCTGCACCAGCACGGCCTGCCGGTATTGCGATTCAACTTTCGCGGCGCGGGATCGAGCGCGGGCGCGCACGATCGCGGCGAAGGCGAGCGCGGCGATGTTCGCGCGGCGCTCGATTATGTGGCCAAGGAATTTCCGGGCCGTGGGATTCTGCTTGCGGGATTCAGTTTTGGTTCGTGGGTGGGGTTGCGCGTGGGATGCGAAGATTCGCGCGTGACCGAGCTTATCGGCTTGGGAATTCCGGTGGACAGTTCCGATTTCGGATATTTGCGCGCGTGCGCGAAGCCAAAGCTTTTCGTGCAGGGCGGGAACGACCAATTCGGATCGCGCACCGGGGTCCAAAACCTATTTGATACACTGCCGGAGCCGAAGCGGCTGGTATTTGTCGAAAGCGCCGATCATTTTTTCACCGGCAAGCTGGGAGAAATGGGCGCGGCTATCGACACGTGGCTGAACGAAAGACATCCCCACTAACACTCGGATCATTCTCCGGTCTGAAATCCCGAAATTGTGGCGGTTTTCTAAGTTGCGGGGCGGGCACAGCATGCTGTGCCCCTACGGGGGAAATATGCGAGTTCCGCGGGGTCGGGCTAGCTTTTGTCCCGGGATTCGAATAACTTCAGGAATTGTTCGCGGGAAGCGGGTTCGACGCCGACGAGGGCCAGATTCGCGTTTACGTGCGCGGCCTGGCTCATGCCCACGAGCGCGGTGGTAAGCCCGGGAACCGAGCGCGCGAACTGCAAGGCCAGCGTAGAATTGCCGCTCAATCCGAGGGCAGAAGCGACGAAGGGTGGAAGATTTTTTGTGAGCTGTCCCTGCAGGAGCGCGGCACTGGTGATGAGCGAGACGCCCAGGGCGCGAGCGGCCTGAACCATGGGCACGAGCTTGCCGTTCACCATTTGGTTCGGGCGCGTGAGAGCTTCGGGCATGGCCAGATTGAAAGGCAACTGCACAAAGCGGAAGTGGGACTCAGTCCCAGCCACTTCGGCGGCAATTCCAGCCATCTCTTCCAGCGAAAGATAGCCCTCCGCTTTGGGATCTTCCCGAAAAGAATTCCAGGTGGCCATGCCGTAAGCGCGAATCTTTTTCTGGGCCACAGCGGATTCGAGAAAGGTGAAGGCCGCGCGAATTCTTCGGCGGAATTCCTCGGCGGACACTTCCGTCAATTGCGTTTCGGGATTGTGAAGATAGAAAACGTCTATCGTTTCGACGCCGAGATTGCGGCGGCTGCGCTCGAGCTGGTCGGCCAGGTAGGCGGGAGCCATGCAGTGGCAGCCGGCGGCTATTTCATCCACGCGAAAAATTCCGCGCTCGAGGAATTCGTGGGCAAAGTAATCGTTGGGATCGGCGGGCATGCCGCCGTCGGGCGTGAGGAATCCGGCTTTGGTGCAAAGGACGATCTCGTCGCGGGAGAAACCCTGGGAGAAAAGTTCTTTCAGGGCCGCGCCCACGGCGCGCTCGCTGCGCTGGAAGCGGTAATTGATGGCGGAGTCCACCACGTTGCCGCCGCCTTTGACGGTGGAGACTACGGAATCGGTGTACGCGCCGTCGGTGGCGTCGTCCGCTTCCCCGAGATAGGTGCCGATGCCGATGGAGGAGAGCACCAAGCCGCCGGGAATTTCGCGAAAATGGCCGGCAGCTGCGCGGCCCTGAAATCGCGCGGCATAGCGCAGAGTCCCTTCGGGAGTGGCGGCGCCGGATTTGCGCTCGGCGCTGAGCGGCGAAGCAGATGACATGGAGTCCTCACCCCGGTGCAGCAGGAGATTCGAATTGGCGGAAGTATAACAGAACGCGGCGCGGACGCGCCTGAGGAGAGTGGCCCGAAAAAATTCGCTACTGAGGCTCGGCGCCGGCGAGTCCCTGGGCCACGAGCATCTGGCGCGCTTCGAATCGGAGCTTGGGGAGATGACGCAAGAAAATCAGACCGCCCAGGACGGCGCAGAGTCCGCCGATGGCGACGGTCCACGGCGCGCCGATACGATCGGCTACCGCTCCGGCAAAGAGCGAGCCCATGGGGGCCATGCCCATGAACATCATGGTGTAAACGGCCATGGCGCGGCCGCGCAGATCGTCGGGCACCATGGCCTGGATGAGCGTGTTGGAGCTCGACATTTGCAGCATGACGAAGTAGCCCACGGGGAGCAGCAGCGCGACCGAAAGCAAAAAGAATTTAGAGAACGAAAACAAAACAAGGCTGGCGCCGAAACCCGCGGCGGAAAATGCGATCCAGCGGCCGAGACCTTGCACGCCGCGGCGCATGGCGAGAGTGAGAGCGCCGAGCAGCGCGCCGACTCCGCTGGCGCCCATCAAGATGCCCAGCCCACGCGCGCCGCCGTGCAGAATGCGGTCGGCGAAGATAGGCATCAAGACCGAATAAGGGACGGCGACGAAGCTGACCACTCCGATCAGAAGCATGAGCGCGCGAATGGGCGCGGCGCGGCTGACGAAACGAAAGCCCTCGGCGATGTGCTCGATGGGAGTGGCTTCCTTCGATACTTTGCGCATGGGGCCGAGCTTCATTAGCAGCAAACCGATGATTACGGCGATGTAGCTGACGGCGTTGGCGAAAAAGCACCAGCCCTCGCCGATCCAGGCGACCAACAGGCCGGCGATGGCCGGGCCGATCACGCGCGCGCCGTTGAACATGGAGGAATTGAGCGCGATGGCGTTCATCAAATCTTCGCGGCCGACCATGTCAATGAGGAAGGATTGGCGGGCGGGGATGTCGAAGGCGTTGACGGCGCCGAGGGAGGCGGCGAGGACGACAATTTCCCAGACGCGCACGAGGTGGAAAAGCGTAAGCATGGCAAGGATGAAGGCGAGAATCATGGAGGTGGTTTGCGTGCCGATGACGATGCGATGGCGATTCCGGCGGTCGGCCACCATGCCGCCAATGGGCGCGAGAAGGAACACGGGAATCTGTCCGGCGAATCCGACGACGCCGAGCAGGAGCGAGGAGCCGGTCAATTTATAGACCAGCCAGGACTGCGCGATGTTCTGCATCCAGGTGCCGATGAGGGAGATCATTTGGCCGCTGAAGAAAAGCTGGAAGTTGCGATGGCGGAGGGAACGGCCCATATCGCGAAAGCGGGAGCGTTCGATTCCGGCGGGGGACGGGGATTTCTCCGATTTCTGTTTGGGGGCTTTCGCCATCGTATCAATTGTACGATGCAATTGGTTTTGCGATGGCTTCGATTGCGCGGCAAGTTTATTTCGGATTTATGCGCGGCGGAGCGGAGCTACGCGCCGGCGGACGCGCGGGCGGGACGCCCGGTGAGGAGGTTTCCGGCGGGGCCAGAAGGCGTCCGCAGGCGCGGAGGATGCGGCGATAGGGCCAGTCGGCTTCGCGAAAGAGAATTTCGCCGTCGCGGGGCTTGGAGTAAAACCAACGCGCCACGAGCGAGAGGTGCTCCGACAATTCCGGCGGGGCGCGGTGCAATCCGAAGCGGGGGAGCGGAGAACCCGGGTCGTCCGATTTCGGCGCGCGGGCTTCGGCGGGATTCGGAGGTTCGAAGGCTTGCCTGAGGATGGCTTCGACGGACCTGGGCTGGCTTGATAATTCGGCAAAGCGGAGAAAAACAGGCTGGGCCAGGACGCCGCCGAGCACGGGAAAGACGGAGATTGTTTTTTCTTCGGCGGCGCGCTGGAGAATGACGGCGTTGTGATCTTCGATGCGGCGGGTGAGCTCGGGCAAGCCGCGCAAGGCAGCGGCGACTTTGTCCAGACGCTTGTGGAGCGCGGCGGCGCGCTCGAAATCGAGAGCTTCGCTGGCGGCTTCGCGCTCGCGTTCGAGCTCCGCGGTCAAGAACGCGCCGGAGGTATCGAGTGTTTCGAGCACGCGGGTGACTTCGACGTCATACTCCTCTTTGGAGCATCCGGCAAAGCAGGGGGCCAGGCACATTTTCATTTCGGAATAAATGCAGCCGGGAAAATCCGGATCGCGGCGGATTTTGATTTGGCAGCGGCGGATTTTGAAGAGGTCGAGAAAGCCTTCGGCAAAAGCGTCTGCGGCGCGGCGCGAAGAGAAGGGGCCGAAATAGAAACCATCGTCGGCGCGAATGCTGCGAGTGACGTAGCAGCGCGGATATTCGTTGCGTAGGTTGACTTTCAGGACCACGGGCGGGCGCAGGCGCATGACATCACGATAACGCTGCGGGAAATGCACGCGGGCGTGTTCGTACAAGGCGAAGGTCTGCTCGAATTTCGAGCCTGTGACGCGATAACGGATGCGCGCGGCCACCTCGCGAAGATTCAGGCGCTTGGAGGGAGCGGCGGGATCGCGCGGGAGCAGCAGACGTTCGGCGGCGCGGCGAATATCGGCGGTGCGCGCGAGGTAGGGGTGCGCTTTCGGGTCCAGCATCTCGAGCAGCAGCACGCCCGGGCGCGAAGGCAAAAGCTCGAAAAACTCCGCGTCGCGCGCCGCTTCGAAGGGCTGCCCGCAATCCAGCTCCAGCATAGGCACAAGAATACACTGGGGCCGCACGGACGAGGGAGGCAAGTCGCTTCGAGAGTTTGTCAGTAAGACTTCAAGACCCAGGCGGCGATGACCAGGCGCTGAATTTCGCTGGTGCCTTCGTAGATTTCGGTGATGCGGGCATCGCGATAATTGCGTTCGACGGGATATTCGCGGCTGTAGCCGTAGCCGCCGTGAATCTGAATGGCCTTGTGCGTGACGCGCGTGGCCATCTCGCTGGCGAAAAGCTTGGCGATGGAGGCTTCCATGGTGAAGCGCGCGCCGGAATCCTGCTTCCATGCGGCACGGCGGGCGAGCAGGCGAGCCGCGTCAATTTCGGTGGCCATATCGGCGAGCATGAACTGAATGGCCTGAAAATCAGCGATGGGATGGCCGAAGGCCTGGCGCTCTTGCGCGTAAGCGAGGGCGGCTTCGAACGCTCCCTGAGCGATGCCCACGGCTTGTGACGCGATTCCGATGCGGCCGCCGTCGAGCGTGGAGAGCGCGACTTTGTAACCTTCCCCTTCGTTGCCGATGCGATTGCCGGCGGGAACCAGGCAATCGGTGAAAGAAAGTTCGGTGCAAGCGGTGGCGTTGATGCCGAGCTTCTTCTCTTCCTTGCCCACGGCAAAGCCGGGAGTTCCCTTCTCGATCACGAGTGCGGTGATGCCCTTCTCGCCCTTTTCCGGCTGGGTATTGACGTACACGATTGCGGCGTCGGCTGCGCCGCCATTGGTGATCCAGGCTTTGGTGCCGTTGACGATGTAGCTTTCTCCTTTGCGCACTGCTTTCGTGGCGAGCGCTGCAGCATTGGAGCCTGCCTGGGGCTCGGTGAGCGCGTAGCAGCCGATTTTTTCGCCGCGCGCGTAGGGCAGGAGGAATTTTTGCTTCTGGTCTTCGGTTCCGAAACGGAGGACGGGATCGCAATACAGAGAATTTTGCACGGAGAGGATTACGCCGGTGGAAGCGCAAACGCGCGAGATTTCTTCGACCACGATGGCGTAGCTGGCGTGATCCATGCCCGCGCCGCCATAGTTTTCGGGAACGGCGACGCCGGTGAGGCCGAGTTCCGCAGCTTTGCGGAAGGTTTCGCGCGGAAAGCGACCGGTCTCGTCAATTTCTTTCGCGTGCGGCTTTACTTCCGCTTCGGCAAACTCCCGCACGCTCTTCCGCAGCAACTCTTGCTCTTCGGTCAGTTCCAGATTCACGCAGCCGCCTTCGGCGACAATTTCGCCAGTAGCGAGAACCCAAATTCTAGGCTGCGCGGAGGCAATAAGGAAACGAAATTCCGACCGAGGCGGCCGATGGTTGCCGATGTGCTAGGCGAGCGCCTGGCGCAATTTTTCGTAGGTGGTGGAGAGTTCTTCGGGCTCGACGCGGGTTTCGGCGACGACGGTCATGAAATTCGTGTCGCCCTCCCAGCGCGGCAGTACGTGCAGGTGCAGGTGGCCGGTGACGCCGGCGCCAGCGGACCGGCCCAGGTTCATGCCCAGATTGTATCCCTGGGGATGGTAAATTTTCTCAAGCGCGGTATGAACGCGCTGGGAGATGCGCATCATTTCGGCGAGCATCTCGGGATCGGCGGCGGAAAGATCGGCGACATGCGCATAGGGAACGACCATGACGTGTCCGGAGGTGTAGGGATAACGATTCAGGATGAGAAAGCATTTCGCGCCGCGCAGAACGATCAGGGTTTTGGCGTCATCGCCGGCGGCGATGGCGGCGCAGAAGATGCAGCCTTCGTCCTTCGACGCGTCGGCGATATAGCGGAACCGCCAGGGCGTCCACAGATAATCCATTCGGCCTAGCCCTGCGCGCCGGGTTCGGACGAAGACGGACGCGGGTTATTGACGTAGTCCTTAAGTTCTTTGCTGGGCTTGAAATAGGGGATCTTCTTCGGCGGCACGGCGACCTTAGCTCCGGTCTTCGGATTTCGCCCCGTGCGTCCGCGGCGCTCGCGCGTGCGGAAGCTACCGAAGCCGCGAATCTCGATTTTGTCGTCAGCCTGGAGCGCCGCGATGATGCTCTCAAAAATCGTCTCTACGACGGCCTCGGATTCCTTGCGTGGAAGTTCGGTGATGCGGGTGACTTCTTCCACGAGGTCAGCCTTCGTGACGGTATGGTCCTTTTCACGCCCTCCCGCAGCCTCTGCCATCGGATGAGAGCCTCCTCTCACAACTGTCGAGCTATTATGCACCATCTACGGGCCGGGGGCGGACACCGCAGGTCTTTGCATATCACCAATTTAACGCAAGGTAAATGAATTTCCTGCCAGGGAAGGCCTACGCGAAGCGTTCCCCCGGGCTCCGCGGAAACTTTGCAACCTACGAAGTTGACTGCCGCTTCGCCATTATCGCATCGCCAATGGTGGCGTTGGGAGACGATTTGGGCGGTTTCGCAACCTTGAACGTTTCTATCTCTTGGCGCTCCACCTGCTTTCGCGCCGCGCGATAGCTCAGGCTGATTTTATGCTGCTCGGGTTCAAGGCGAAGGACTTTGAAGTCGTACTCCGTTCCGGTGGCCAGCACGGAGGCGACACGCGCGCCGCGAGGGCCCTTCTCTTTCTCGCGCTCGCCTTTGGGACGCCTCTCTTCGATCTCGGAGATGTGGCAAAGCCCCTCGATGCCGTCGGCCAGCTCGACGAAGGCGCCAAAATCGGTGGTGCGCACGACCTTGGCTTTCAGAACCTCGCCGATTTTGTGCTCGGCGAACCAGTTGGCCCAGATGTCTTTCACCTGCTTGATGCCGAGCGAGAGACGGCGGTTCTGCGAATCGACCTTGAGCACCTTGGCTTCGACCGGATCGCCCTTCTTGAATTTTTCGCTGGGATGCTTGATGCGCTCGGTCCAGCTGACGTCGCTGATATGGATGAGTCCTTCCATGCCCTCTTCGATTTCGACGAAGGCGCCGAAATCGGCGAGGTTGCGGATGCGTCCGGTGACGATGGCGCCCACCGGATACTTTTCCGCCGCCGCTTCCCAGGGGTCCGGCATGGTCTGCTTGAGGCCGAGAGAAATGCGGCGCTGATCCGTCTTCACTTCAAGCACGGCGACTTCCACGTCATCGCCGGGCTTGACCATCTTGGAGGGATGCTTGGTGCGCTTGGACCAGCTCATTTCGCTGACGTGGACGAGTCCTTCGACGCCGGGCTCGATCTGCACGAAAGCGCCGTAGTCCGTCACGCCCACAATTTTTCCGTGCACGCGAGTGCCGACGGGAAAACGCTCGGGAACAGTGGCCCAAGGATCGGGCAGGAGCTGTTTGCGGCCGAGAGATATGCGCTGCTTCTCTTTGTCAAATTTCAGGATCTGAACTTCCAACTCTTCACCGGGCTTTACCACGGACGAAGGATGCGGAACGCGTCCCCAGACGAGATCGCTGACATGGAGCAAGCCATCGATGCCGCCGAGATCGACGAAAACGCCGTAGTCGGTGACATTTTTCACGCGCCCAGTTACGACCGAGCCCTCGGAAAGCTGGGCCATCAAGGAATCGCGCTTCGATTTTTGCTCTTCTTCGAGGATAGCGCGGCGGCTGACGACGACATTGCCGCGCTTGCGATTGAGCTTGAGGACGCGGACTTCGATATCGCGGTCTTTCCAGGCATCCAGATCGTGCACGGGACGGAGCTCGATTTGCGAAGCGGGCAAAAACGCGCGGACGCCGATATCAACAACCAAACCGCCCTTGATGCGTTCGGTGACTTTGCCGGTGATGGTGGCGCGCTCGCGATACGATTTTTCGATGCGTTCCCAAACGCGTCGTCGGTGCGCGCGCACGTGCGAGAGCAGCACGTAGCCGTCCTTCTGCTCGTGCAAACGCTCGACTTCAATTGTCTGGCCCTGGCCGAATTCAATGGGACTGCCGGAATCCACAAATTCCTGGGCGGGGACGAGACCTTCGAACTTTCCGCCTACGTCCACGATTACGCCTGCGTCGGTGACAGCTATAACGCGGCCATCGAAAATTTCGCCCTCAGCAACGACGGGCTCCGGAACGGCGAACTGGTCGAGAAGTTCGTCCATGGTTTCGGATGTTTCGGGCGCGTCGGCGGTTTCGGTGTTCGGCGCGGCCGTTTCGGGTGCGTCATTCGCGGCGGCAATTTCAACGGGAGGCGCGGCAGGCTCGTCCGTTACCACGGTTGCCACGGGTTCGATGGGTGCGGGAATTTCTTCAGCCGCTGGAGGGACGGAGGGCGCGCGAACAGCCGCGGTGGCGGCACCGGACGAAGCTGCGGCTATGGTCGTGGTCGGGTGCGGGTCAAGGGCGGCGGCCGAGACTTCGACGCTGGAATTTTCGGCGATCGGATCTGCGGCGGCTTCTTCAGCAGCGGCAGGTTGAGGATTGGGGTCGTGTTGGGGGTTCATTATGAGCGGCCTCCGTGCGAAATCGTGTCCGCTTGCCGAGAGTGCGACCTCGGTTACTCCACCCTGCGGGGGTCAGAGCAAGAAGGGGATTAAGCGCCGGTGCTCGACGCTCATATCGTCCGAATGATACGCGCCCGCTTGATGGGTTGTCAACCGAACCGTGGTGTGGGAGGAAGTGCCCCGAAAGCCCGATGTAGCAGTGGTTTAGAAAAAGGGGTAGCCCGGGTCCATCGAGCGGAAGTTCCGCGGACGGATTCAATCTTTATGCGTGGGTGCTGCCCGCCTTCCGAATTTCCTTGCGATAGTCCGGGCCGGAAATTTCCACGGTGCGGCACATTTCGTAAAGGCGCGAACGAATGCGCTTGCCCACGCGCTCGGTTAGGGAATCTTCGATGGTGGGAGAGCGCATGCCGGCCACGCGTGGGCTTGCGGGCGAACCGGAAGTCGCGAGCGCCGAATCGGGGTCCAGATAATTGGTGGTGAGCAGGGTGACGCGCTTCTCGTTGTAGCGCGTATTCAACACGTGCCCGACGGTTTCGAGGGCCCATAGGGATGGTTTGCTCGAGCCGACATCATCGAGGATCAGGATTTCCACGGTCAGCACCGGCTCGAGGACGCCCATTTCAGTGGACTGGCTCTCGGCGTTATAGCTGTCCTGAATTTGCTTGAGGAGTTCGCGATAATCATAGAAAAGGCCGGAGTAACCGCGAAGGACGATGTCCTTGAGCGCGGCCACGGCGAGATGCGTCTTGCCTGCGCCGCATGGCCCCATCAGCAACAAGCCGGGCTCGGCGCGTTCGCGAACGGGAGAGAATTCCTCGGCGAATCGTTTCACCACGAGCTTGGCTTGCGTGAGGCTTCGATTCCAGGCGGCGAGCTGCTCGCGCGTGACATTCTCGATTTCGTTGTCGGTTTCGAAGTTTTCGAAATCGCAGTGGCGATATCGTTCGGGAACACGCGCACGCGCGAGTGCGCGTTCGCTGCGGCCATCCACGGTGCAATCGCAGGGGACGGCCCAGACCATTTTGGGATCGCCCAAGGAAGGGCCGGGCTTGTCGCGAGAAAGCGCTTGCGCGCCTTCCGCCGTTCTTTCCACGATTTTCCAGCCGCTGCCCTGGCAATGGGGACAATCCGCGCGAGCCATGGTGAAAGAATAGATGCCACGCGCGAGGAGTGCAAGCACACCCGCGCTGTGCAAACTATCGGGGCATGTGGAAATAGTCCGAGAGGAAGTGGGCGTTGTTATTTTTCGACGCGAATGGCGTGGCGAGGGAACGCGCGCACGATGGCATGGCGGCCCTTGCGATCGTCGGCGGCCTTAAAGCCGCGGGCCATCTCGTTGCGGACGAACTTGATGAAGGCTTCCATTTGCGACTGCATGTCGGCCATTTTGTCGCGCATGTTCAAGATGACTTCGATTCCGGCGAGATTGACGCCAAGTTCGCGCGTCAGATTCAAAATCACTTCGAGGCGCTCGAGATCGGAATCGGTGTAGAGGCGCGTGTTGCCCTGCGAGCGCGAAGGCTTCAGTAAACCGACCCGCTCGTACAAACGCAGCGTCTGGGGGTGAAGCTGATAGAGTTCGGCGACGGCGCTGATCATGTAGCCCGCTTTGGCTCTTTTTCTGGGGCGCGCTGCCATCGAGGTCTCCTTGGTCCCTAAACCGCGGCGCGAGAGAAAATTTCGCGGCGCGGATCTTCGTGGTCGATCTTGTCCAGCTCCTTCAGCAGATTCCGGACGCGCTCGTCCTCGGGCTTGGGCACGACCACTTGCACTTCGACGATTTGATCTCCGCGCTTGCCGGCATGGCGCGCCGAAGGAGCGCCCTTTTCACGCAAGCGCAGTTTTTTGCCGCTGTTCGTTCCCGGGGGAATGCGGACCTGCGCGCGTCCATCGATGGTGGGGACTTCGACCTTTGCGCCGAGAGAAGCTTCCGGCACGGTGATGGGAACGACGGTAAAGAGATCGTCGCCGCGGCGATCGAAAAACGGATGGGGCTCGACCTTCATCACGATGTAGAGATCGCCCGGAGGGGCGCCGTGAAGTCCGGCATTGCCCCGGCCAGCCACGCGGACGCGTGAACCGGTCTGCGCGCCGGGTGGAATGCGCACGTCGAGTGATTCGACACGAGCGACGCGCCCCTCTCCGCCGCAGTTGCGGCACATGGTGCGCAAGCGTCCCGAGCCGCCGCACCGCGAGCAGGTAATTTGAAAACGCATCTTGCCGCTCACCTGCGTCACTTGTCCCGATCCCCCGCAGCCGGGGCAGACTTTTTCATCGCCGGGCGCAGCGCCGGTGCCGTGGCAGGCGGTACAGGAGTCGAGGTGGGTGAAGCTGATTTTTTTCACCGTGCCGCGCATGGCTTCGGCAAATGTGATGTCGATTTGATATTCGAGATCGGTGCCGGGGTCAGGTTCATTCGAGGCCTGCGCGGCATTCGCGCCGCGGAAAAACTGGCTGAAGAGGTCGCGGAAACTCGCGCCACCGCCAGCGCCTCCGGCACCGGCTCCGGGCCCGCCCGCTCCGCCGAAATCGAACCCGCCGAAATCGAAATGAATGTCTTCGGGGGAAGCGCCGCCATACCCGCCGCCGGGAGGCGGAGCGCCACCGGGCCCGGGGACGTTGAAACCAAACTGGTCGTACATTTGGCGCTTCTTAGTGTCGGAAAGGACTTCGTAGGCTTCCTGAATCTGCTTGAATTTTTCCTCGGCGGATTTGTCGCCCGGATTCAAGTCGGGATGATATTTTCGCGCGAGTTTGCGATAAGCGGCGCGAATATCCTTCACCGAAGCCTTGCGGGCGACTCCGAGAAGATCGTAGTAATCCTGTTTAGTGGTGGATGCCATGTGTGTGGGAATCGGTAATCAATATTTCCTGCTCGAAAGCTGAAGCCGGCGACACCGGCTCGAAGAGCCTCTCAGCCGGAAAATCGGAGAGGAACTTCGAGCCGGCATGGCCGGCTCTCAGGTTGAATAGCCCTACAACTTAGTTCGGCTTCTTGGAATCGTCCACGTCCACGAACTCGGCGTCGACGACATCGCCTTGTCCGGGAGTCTGCGTGCTTCCGCCGCCACCGGGTGCAGCCCCGGCCGCTCCGGCCGCTCCCGCAGCGCTCTGACTTTGTTGCGCCTTGTAGAGCGATTCGGCGATGCGATGAGACACCTTGGTCAAGCTCTCCGCGGCGGCATTCAGGCGATCGAGTCCGCCCTCCGCCAACGCGCGACGCGCCTCTTCGATGGCTTCCTCGCCTGCTTTAGCGTCGGCTTCGGCAAGCTTTTCGCGGTTTTCCTTGATGATCTTCTCCGTCTGATAAACAAGGGAGTCCAGCCGGTTGCGCGATTCGACTTCCGAAAGGCGCGCCTTGTCTTCCGCAGAGTGCGCATCCGCTTCCTTCTTCATGCGCTCGGCTTCTTCCTTGCTCAAGCCGCTCGAAGCGGTAATCGTGATCTTCTGCTCCTTGTTCGTGGCGTTGTCCTTGGCCGAGACGTTCAAGATGCCGTTGGCATCGATGTCGAACGTGACCTCGACCTGCGGCACGCCGCGCGGCGCGGGAGGAATGCCCATCAAGTGGAACTTCCCGAGAGAGCGATTGCCGCTGGCCACCGGACGTTCGCCCTGCAGCACGTGAATTTCGACCGACGTTTGATTATCCGCGGCGGTAGAGAAGGTCTCCGACTTACGCGTTGGAATGGTGGTGTTGCGCGGAATCAAGACGGTGGTGACTCCGCCGAGCGTCTCCACGCCCAGTGAAAGCGGCGTGACGTCGAGCAGCAGGATGTCTTTCACTTCGCCGCCGAGAACGCCACCCTGAATCGCGGCGCCTACAGCGACGACTTCGTCCGGGTTAACGCCCTTATGGGGCTCTTTTCCGTTGAACAAGCCCTTGACGATGTCCACCACGCGAGGAATGCGGGTTGAACCGCCGACCAAGACGACTTCGTCGATTTTGTCCGGCGTGACTCCTGCATCGCTCAGAGCTTGCTTGACCGGACCCACGGTGCGCTGCAACAGGTCTTCCATCAACTGCTCAAGCTTTGCGCGGGTCAGCTTCAACTGCAGGTGCTTGGGGCCGGAAGCGTCGGCGGTGACGAACGGAAGATTGATCTCCGTCTCCATCAACTGAGACAACTCAATCTTCGCCTTCTCCGCCGCCTCCTTCAGGCGCTGAATAGCCATGCGGTCCTTGCTGAGGTCGATGCCTTGTTCTTTCTTGAACTCGGCGACAATCCATTCGATCACGCGCTGGTCGATGTCGTCACCGCCCAGATGCGTGTCGCCGTTCGTGGACTTGACTTCGACTACGCCTTCGCCGACTTCCAGAATGGAAATGTCGAAGGTGCCGCCGCCCAAGTCGTACACGGCGATGGTCTCGTCCTTTTTCTTGTCGAGGCCGTAAGCGAGCGCCGCAGCGGTGGGTTCGTTGATGATGCGCTGGACGTCGAGGCCGGCGATTTCACCGGCTTGTTTTGTGGCCTGGCGCTGGCTGTCGTTGAAATAGGCCGGAACAGTGATGACCGCTTTGGTCACCTTCTCGCCGAGGAAATCTTCCGCGGCAGACTTGAGCTTCTGCAAAATCATGGCAGACAGCTCCGGCGGACTGTAGGACTTCCCGGAAATCTCGACGCGCGCATCATCGTGCGGACCTTTCACGACTTTGTAAGGCACGCGCTTGGCTTCTTCCTGAACTTCGTCGAAGCGACGGCCCATGAAGCGCTTAATCGAATAGACCGTATTTTCCGGGTTGGTGATCGATTGGCGCTTGGCCACCTGGCCGACGAGGCGCTCGCCGCTCTTCGTGATGGCGACAACGGAAGGAGTCGTTCTGGCACCTTCCTGGTTCGGAATCACAGTTGGTTCGCCGCCCTGCATCACGGCTACGACCGAGTTGGTTGTGCCGAGATCAATACCTATAATCTTGCTCA
>Ga0302324_100013109_pt1 | contig 16841 bp, 9 predicted proteins | sample Palsa_T0_1_FD_201949 | JGI IMG/M metagenome (GOLD analysis project Ga0302324, IMG submission 201949) | Peat permafrost microbial communities from Stordalen Mire near Abisko, Sweden - Palsa_T0_1 | ecosystem: Environmental > Terrestrial > Soil > Palsa > Peat permafrost | place: Sweden: Abisko...
TTGGATGTTGAATCGCCCTGGGACGCGACCACCGAGCGGTCCGGCGATACCGCAGAAACGTCCACTCCCGACTTTGTCGAGGCGCACACATCCGATGAGGGTGACGCCCGATCGCTGCTCCAGTCTGTGGCCGTGCATCCGCCAGTGCGCGATTCGCAGGCACCCGTCGGAGCCAAAGACGATGTGGCAGGCCTGTTCGAGCCGGTGCTGCTGCCGGTTCCGAGTCCACTGGACGGGCGCGATGAAGCGGCGGGGACGGCCGATCACGAAGGTGAGGTGGCGAGCGAACCTGTCTCGGCCGAATCGGCGATGTCCGTTGAGGCTGCTGCGTTTGATGCAATGGGAAACAACGCGCCGCCGGCATTGGCGCCTTTGCCGCGACCGCCGGTCGATGAAACTGCGGCGGCCCCGGTGGTTCCACCCGCGGCGTCCTACGATCCGCTCGCAACTCTGCGCGCGCTTAGCGAAGAAGAGCTCATCGCGCTTTTCAGCTAGCTGTCCGCCTCGAAGGTGGCTCGGTACCCGCGTCGGCTCGAACTCTTTCATCGCATGCGTGTTCATAATTTGTTAATCAAAGATGTTCTCCCATAGCGTTGATTCGGTACACGGCACAGAAGTTGCTTTCCATGAGTCGATGCGGATCAACAACGACGCGCAGGCAAATGCGTTCTCTCCAGGTCTGCCGGACCTCTTTGTTGTCGGTCCGCGTAACACGATCATCTGGAGGCCACGATGCACAGACTCACCGGTCCTATGTTAGCGGTTGTAGCGTTGTGCACGAGTGCTTTTTTTTCGGGCAATGTATCCGCGCGTGATGACGGCCGCTACGCCAATGAACCACTGCACGCGTGGTTCGATCAACTGGCGAGCGGAAAGGGCTTGTGCTGTTCCTTCGCCGACGGCGTGAGTATCCACGACGTCGACTGGGACACACTGGATGGGCGCTATAGGGTCCGGCTGCACGGCGAATGGGTTTCGGTGCCGGAGTCCGCAGTCGTATCCGAGCCGAACAAATTCGGTCCGGCGGTGGTGTGGCCGTATATGGATTCGGAGGGGGCGACGCAGATCCGTTGCTTCTTGCCGGGCGCCGGCGCCTAAGGGCGTGCCGCGTGTTCCCGCGCGAGCGGGAATTTAAGGCAGCGTTGCGTCTTAAAAATGAATCCTCGCCGCCTGCGCGGTGGCGGCGGGTGGAGTAATGGCGACGATCGGCAGACTGCTCGTTAGGCGACGAGCTGCGAGAACAGTTCCGGATCGACATTGCCGCCGGAAAGGACCGCCACCGCGACTTTGCCGGTGATGTCGATCTTGCCGGTCATCAGCGCGGCGAGCGCCACGGCGCCGCCCGGCTCGACCACGAGCTTCAATTCGGAAAATGCAAACGCGACTGCGGCGGCTACTTCCGCATCGCTTGCGACGAGGCCGGCTCCGACCAGCGATCTGTTGATGGCGAAGGTAAGTTTACCGGGCGTGCGCGCCATCAGCGCATCGCAGATCGTTCCGCTCAGCGCCGCGTTTTGCTCGCGCTGGCCGCTGCGAAACGAGCGCGCGTGGTCGTCGAAGTCTTGCGGTTCGGCGGTATAGATCGCGGCCGTCGGCACGCGCGCGTGCACCGCAAGCGCGATGCCGGCGGTGAGCCCGCCGCCGGACGCGGTCACCACCACCACGTCGGGCACAAGGCCGAGCGCGCTCAGATCTTCGACGATTTCGAGGCCGGCGGTCCCTTGACCGGCGATGATCAGTGCATCATCGTAGGGGGGCACCAGGACGGCGCCGCGGCGCGCCGCAATCTCGCCGGCGATCGCTTCGCGATCGTCGCGGGCGCGATCGTAGAGCACCACCTCCGCGCCGAGCGCCATGGTGCGTTCGCGTTTGGCGCGCGGCGCATCCTGCGGCATCACGATCACGCAGCGCATGCCGAGCAGCCGCGCCGCCGCCGCAACGCCTTGCGCGTGATTGCCCGAGGAGAACGCAACAACGCCGCCCGCGCGTTGCTCCGGCGGTATTGCCGCAAGTCTGTTGTAGGCGCCGCGGAACTTGAACGAGCCGGTGTGCTGTAACGTCTCGGCCTTAAGAAAAACATGCCCGCCGGTCATGGCATCGAGCGCCGCCGAAGTGAGAAGCGGTGTGTGCAACGCAACGCCGGCGAGGCGGCGGGCGGCCGCATCGACATCGGCGGCGGTAGGTAAGGAAACCGGAGCTTCCATGGAGTGGACGGTAACGCCGCGGTCGCTCGTCAAGCAAGAGCGTCCTGAGCATTTTCGGCCTTGCTATGCCGGCCACGATTGAATGACGGCGCTGCCGCTCGCGTGCGGCCGGCTGCAATCTCGCATTCGACGCGAACGCGCGTTACTGGTCGAATCGTCCGGCCGCATGAGCCAGCATGGTGTAAACCTTGCCGGTGTCCGAGGTCAGGTAATTGCGTACCACGGCGGGACCGCGATCGCCTCGTGCGACCTCGTCGAGCAATCGCTCGAACTCGTGGATATATTGCTCGACGGTCTGACGGAATTCGGGATCGGCGCGGTATTTGCGGCGGATCTCGTCGAACGCCTTCTGGCCCTGGGCCGTGTAGAGACGACGGGTGAACAGGCCGCGTTCGCCGCGTTTGTAGCGCTCCCACAAATCGGCGGCCGCTTCGTGATCGATCATACGCGCAACGTCGACCGCAAGCGTTTCGAGCGACTCGACGTTATCGCGTTGCGCCCGCTCCTCGCCGCGCGTTGCGGGCGGCGCAATCGGCGGGCTGTCGTCGCGCGAGGCGCGCGTCAATAGATCGCTGAGCCAGCCGCCGTTGCGGCCGTTGCCGCCGCCGTTCTGGGACGGTTGCTCGGGCCGTCGCGGCGGTGCGCTGGTGATGTCGCTTCGCATTGCGGGTGGCGGCGCGCCGGTGTTGTCGCCGCGGGTTTGCCGCGCCGGAGCGCGTCCGCCGCCGGCATAAACCGGCTCCGACTCGCGCCGCACCGGCTCCGACCGCACCGGCTCGGATCGCGCCGGATCGACGGTGTCGAGCGAACGTCCATGGCGGGCGACAATGCGATTGAGCTCGGCCAAGGCTTCAATCTGGTCGACGATGACGCGCCGCATTTGCGCCGCGCTGTCGGCGGTCTCCTGCGGTAGCTCGAAAATGCCGCGGCGCAACTCGGCCCGCGTCGTTTCCAGCTCTTGCTGCATTTCCGCCGCCATTTGCTTCATGCCCTGCATGATATCGGTGAAACGCTCGGCGGACTGATTGAACATCGTATGCGCCTGGGCGGTCGCTTCGCCGTACACCGAGTTCATGGTTTCGCTGGTGCGCTTGCGCTCTTCCTCGGACGTCGTGCGCACGAGCTCGAATTGCTGCTCGATGGTTTGCACGCTGTCGTTGCTCGTCTCGGCGATGATGCCGGCGATCTCTCTCGCCCGGGTCGTCGCGGCGTCGAGCGATTCGTCCAACAAGCCGGCAAAGCGTTGCAGCCGCAGCGCGAAATCGTCGGTGCGCGAGTCCAGGGTCGTGACCAGCGCTTCGATGTTCGCGCGCTTGTTAGAAACCGACTCGTCGGTGCGACGATTGCTCTTTTCCAGAAGCTCCACCGCTTCGGCGAGCGAACGCCCCTGCACGCTGAACCGCGACGACAGCTCGCCGAGTTCGCGCAGCGCTTTGGCGGTCACGGCATTGAACGTGCCGACGTGCTGTTCCACCACGCCGGCGCTAGTATCGCTCTTGATCGTGAGATCGTTCATGGCGGAGACAAATTCGGAAACGCGGGTCACCATGGTGCGCTCCAGCGCACTCATGTTTTCATGAGCGCCGCTGAGTACCTCCTGTAGCAGGATGTTGGCTTCGCGCAGCCGCTCGAACAGCGCGGTGGTGTCGGACCGCAGCATGCCGTGAGTTTCCAGCATGTCGGCAACGGTGGCCGAAGCAGTTTGTTTTGATTCTTCGACCGCGGACCTCGTGGCGCTGTGGAGGTCTTCAAGCGTGCGGGTGATAGTCGTTTTCGCAGACTCGCTGACGCTGAGCGCGCCCTCCTGCAATTGCCCCAGCGTTCGCGTCATTGCCACGCTGGCGGTCTGGCTCGCATCGTTGATGAGCCGGGCAATTTCCTCGCTGTTGTCCATCATGGTCTGCGTAAAGACGAAGCTCTTGGCCTCGATTGATTTCACAGCCTGGTCAGTGATGCGGCTCACCTCGCCGGCGAGTTCCTGGCCCTTGCCGGAAAGCGCCACCAGCAGCACGTTCGACTTCTCGTCGAGAAGTTGCGTCATCTCGCCGACACGTTGCGACACCGCGGCGGTGATCTCGTCGGCCCGGCCGGTGACATTGCGCGTAACTTCGGCACTCGCGGCGGAGAGCTTTCGTTCGGCCTCGTTTGCGCTACGCCCGATGGCTTCGGTCGTGGCGGCGGTGCTTTGCGCGAGGAGTCCTGTGGCGGCCGCGGTTGTCTTTCCGATGGCCTCGTCGGCGTCGGCGGCGCTGCGGGCGAGAAGCGCGGCGGCGGTTGTGGTTGTCTTGCCGATCACCTCGTGAGCGGCGGCGGCGCTTCGCGCGATCAGGTCGGCGGCATTCGACGTTGTCTTGCCGATCGCATCATTGGCGGCGGTCGCGCTCTGGGCGATGGTGTTGCTGAGCGAGCCCGCGCTGCGGTTGAGCGATACGGTCGCCTCCGCGGCGCTGCTGGCGATGGTGTTGCTTAACGCGCCGGCGCTGCGGTTGAGGGACACGGTCGCTTCGGCGGCGCTGCGGCCCAAAGCCTCGGTCGCCGCGGCGCTCGCCGCGGTGGTCTTGCCGAGCGCTTCGACCGTCCGGGTGGCGAGCTGGCCAAGCGACTGCTCGGCATTTCCGGAATTGGTCTTGATCGATTCAGAAAGCTCCTCGAGCCGGGCATTGAGCAAATCCGCCGCGGCGCGGCTGCGCACCTCCATCTGCTGGGTAACCGCCTCGGCCCGCCCAACGAGCAGTTCCTCCAGCCGCCCGATTCGGCTGTCGAGGGTGTTGGCGACCCGCAGCGCTTGCGTACCCAGAGTCTTGTCGATATCGGCGGCGCGCGCTCCGATCGTTTCAGTAAGGTTGGCGCCACGCGTGTCGATAATTGTTGCGACCTCGGCGGCTTGCTGGCCGATGGTCTCGGTGAGCTTGGCGCCGCGTAGGTCGATAATCGTTGCGACCTCGAGCGCGCGTTGGCCGATGGTTTCGGTGAGCTTGGCGCCGCGGGTGTCGATGACCGTCGCGACCTCGGCAGCGCGCTGGCTGATGGTGTCGGCGAGCTTCGTCCCGCGCGCATCGATGACCGCGGTGACGTCGGCAATCCGCTTATCGACCGCAGTGACGACATCTCTGCCGCCCTCGCTGAGCGTCTTGGCGATGTCCATGACGCGGGCAGCGAGCGCGTCGGTGAGGGTCTGCGCGCGGCTGTCGAGCGCTTCCTGGAAGTTCACCAGGCGCTGATCCAGTCCGGTGGCGACTTCGGTTGCTTTGGAGGTGACGCGGGTGTCGAAGCTGTCGACATAGCTGCGCATCGATTCAGAGACGTCCTGCGTGCGTGCGCCGAGCCGCTCGACAAGTTCGGAACCGTATGTCTTCACGGTGCGGTCGAATTCGGCGAGATGCCGGGTGATGAGGTTGCCGAGCGACGAAGAATCGCGCGAAATCTTTTCACCGAGCTCGGAGCCGGATTGGTTGAACATTTCTTCGAACGCACTCAGTCGTGTCGCGAGCATCTGCTTGACCTCTTCGCCCTGCGCGGCGACGACGCCGGCGACCTGGTCGGCGCTTTCGCGCAGCGAGTCGGTCACGGCGCCGGTCCGTGAGGTGAGGGTCTCGGCGACCTGTTCGGCGGTCTCGCGCACTGTATCGGTTAGCTCGCCGCTCCGCGCGATGAGGGTTTCGGCGATGCGGGTCCCGGCCGCTTCGATCTTTTTGGCGACGTCGCCGCCCCGCAAGTTGAGGTCGAGGATGATTGACTCGCCCGACGCCTTGAGCGTCGAGTTGACTTCGTCGGCTTGCGTTGTGATCGTTTCGGCAAGCTGACTCGATGTGTTGACGATCGCTTCGGTGAGCTCCTGCGAACGTCCGACCATCATGTCGACGATCGCCAGCGACTTCTCCGAGAAGCCGTCTGTGACTCCGTCCAGCCGGGACGTCATCATGTCTTCGAGACCGCGCGCGATCTCGGAAAATTCCTCGCCGATGTGGTCGGTCTTGAAGTTCAGGCTGGCGGTGAGCTGGTCGCTTGCGACGGCGAGCGCGCGCGAGGTTTCTTCGCTGGCGGTTTCCAGCCGTACGATCAGATCCTCGCCACGCATGCTCAACTGCTGGATCATGGTGTCGCCGATCTGTCCCAGCGTCAGCGTGATGTGCTCGCCCTTCTCGGCCAGCGAATGGGTAATGCGCTCGGCCGCTTCGTTGACCTGCTGACCCACGAGATCGCTGATCGTCGAAAGATCCTGTGTCAGATCGATGTGGACGTTGTTGATCGCGGAGCGAACCTGCTCGGCTTGTCCGACCAGCGTGTCGCGCTGATTGGAAAGCTCCTGAAGCAGCCCGCGGATGCGCACTTCGTTGTCGCTATAGGTGCGTTCAAGCGCCGCAACCTCGTTGCGGACCAGCGTCTCGAGTTCGCTGGCGCGCGCCAGCGCCCGCTCGACGCCGTCGCCCATGGCGGCGACTTCCCGGCGGATCGCCTGTCCGACGTTGACCATGGAATCGCGCGCCACGTCCTCCGGTTGGGCGAGCCGCATGGCGACTTTGGCCATCGATTGAGCGACGAGCCGCAGTTCCTGTGCGCGCCAGGCCATATGCGCCACGCCGAAAAAGAAGATGATCGGCAGCAGCGCTGCGGCGCCGAGCCCCATCAGGATGGCGATCGGAGAGTGGCCGGGTCCAAGGGCGGCGTTGACGTCGCCCAAATAGGCCCACGAGAGGCCGAGGCAACCGACGATCCAAACGCCGGAAAATATCGCGGCGAAGAAGTACGAGGTGCGCGCGGGACGGTTCTGCAGCGCGTGCAAGACCTGCCCAATGGATTGCTGGTCGTCATTGGCGGCAGGAAAGGCGCGGGCGTCGCTGCTCGGAGCGCCAATCTCGCCGGAATCGAATGCCGAATGGTCCGGCGCTATCGGCGCGTCGCGCCAGCGTTCATCGGCGGCTTCGTCGGTCGGCTTGGGAACGCTTTCGGACCGAAAATCCGTCTGGTCGTCGTCATCCCGGATTTTGAGCGCTTCCTGTATCGCCGAAAGCGCGGCTTCGGTCGGGTCAACGATTTTCTTCGGGTTGTTGGCCATTTCGGTGGTCGCCTCGCGTGTTACGCCGGACTAGGGCGGCCCGAGCGAACCCGGGTCGCGCCACGAGCGCGTGATCGTTCAAATCCACATCGGCACAAGGGCTCCCCCGCCCTCACAACATACTGCCGTCCCCCATCCTATCGGTCTGTCGGATCGAAGAAAACCGGAGTGGTAACCTCCTTTTAATCATCGTTAACGGCTTAAACGGATTGGTCACCATGACTTCAATTTTCCAATCGCGAGGCCCCGAACCGCCATTCTGTCGCCAACAATGCGGCCGGTCTGGGGCCGAGACGGGTCGCGCCCGGAGCCCGGATTTTGAGCGGGTTCGGCCAAAAACTCGGGATTGCGGAATTTTGCGTAAGAAGTCGCTTACCGATCAAGTCGAAAGAAGGCGATAAAATCTTCCGCCCGATGCCGGATTTACCCGGTTTTCGCCACTCCGCGCGCATGCTGACGTTCACGTAGAAGGTGAAAATGTCGGGGAGGACGCTGTGGCCCTATCAACCGTGTTGACCGTGCCTGCGGGCGAAACAAAGCCCATGATCATTGACGAGGATCACCTCGGCCGTATGACGCTGGGTGATCGTGGCCTCGAACGCGAGGTTTTGCAGATCTTCGCGCGCCAGACCGCCCTGACGCTGGAGCGTATGGCCGGCGCGGGCCCGGCGCGTATCGGCGCCGCGGCCCACACGCTCAAAGGCTCCGCCCGCGGTATCGGCGCGTGGCGCGTGGCAGCCGAACGGCTGGAGCAAGCTACCGCCGATAAACGCGGCCATGACGCTATTGGTGAGGCGATCGCGGAGCTCGAAGCTGCGAGCGTCGAGGCGTGCGCGGCGATCGGAGCGCGCTTGGCCGAGTGCCCGGAAGAGCCTTCGCCCGACACTTTCGGCGACCGAGCGTGCGAGCACTGAAGCCTTTAATAAGTCGTCGCACTGGCGCAGCGCGGTGTGAGCCGATAGAAGACGAGCCGCCGGCCGGCACGTTATGTTGCCGTTCCCTCGCCGGCCGACAGGTCCGGCTCTATTCCACATGGTCAAAATCACTTTTATCGACGCCGAAGGCACGCCCCGTACGGTCGAAGGCGAGGCCGGATCGACCGTCATGGAGACGGCGATCAAGCATGGTGTGCCGGGGATAGAGGCGGAATGCGGGGGCGCCTGCGCCTGCTCGACCTGCCACGTCTATATCGACGAGGGCTGGCGGGAAAAGGTTGGCGAACCGGCGCCGATGGAAGAGGACATGCTCGACTTCGCCTATGGCGTGCAGCCGAACTCGCGGCTGTCATGCCAGATCAAAGTCAGCGAAGAACTTGACGGCCTGACCGTGCGAACGCCGGAGCGGCAGGCGTAGCTGGCACAAATCTAAAGCGTAGCTGGAATAAATCCGGCGCGCGGCGCTTGCGCCTGACGCCTTGCCTCCTCTTCCCCTCCCGCAGCCAGCACGCTAGACACTCGCCACCTCATCAGACGCCATCCATTAAGAGACGAGTACGGATACGACATGGACGAACCTATCAAGACCGACGTTGTCATTATCGGCGCAGGCCCGATCGGCCTGTTTGCGGTGTTCGAGCTGGGTCTGCTCGACATGAAATGCCATCTCATCGACATTCTCGACAAGATCGGCGGGCAGTGTGCGGAGCTTTATCCGGAGAAGCCGATCTACGACATTCCCGGCATTCCCTTCACCAGCGCCCAAGGTCTCGTCAATGGCCTCTTGGAGCAGATCAAACCATTCAACCCGCAATTTCATCTCAGCGAGATGGTGGAAAAGGTCGAAAAGATCGGCGATCCGTTGTTCCGGGTGACGACCGATCAGGGCAAGGTGTTTGAAAGCAAGGTCGTGGTTATCGCCGCCGGTGGCGGCTCCTTTCAGCCCAAGCGTCCTCCGATCCCGGGCGTAGAACCCTACGAGGGCAAGTCGCTGTTCTACGCGGTGCGCAAGATGGAGGCGTTTCGCGACAAGCGCGTTCTCATCGTCGGGGGTGGCGACAGCGCGCTGGACTGGACGCTCAACCTCGCGCCTATCGCGCGCCATCTCACGCTGCTGCATCGGCGCAGCGAATTCCGCGCCGCGCCGGACAGCGTCAACAAAATGATGGCGTTGGTCGGCGAAGGCAAAATCGATTTCGTGCTTGGCCAGGTGACGTCGCTGCAAGGCGAGCAAGGTCAGCTCCACAAGGCCACGGTCAAGACCAATGAGGGTTCGGTCTACGAAATCGCCTGCGACGCGCTGCTGCCTTTCTTCGGACTTACCATGAAACTTGGGCCGGTCGCCAATTGGGGCTTTGAGCTCAAGAATAACGAGTATATCCCGGTGGAAACGGCGAGTTTCGAGACCAGCCAGCCCGGCATTTTCGCCATCGGCGACATCAACTGGTACCCCGGCAAGCTCAAGCTCATCCTCTCCGGCTTCCACGAAGGCGCCCTGATGGCACAAAAGGCGTACCATTACGTTTATCCGGAGAAGCGCCTGGTGTTCCAATACACCACATCCTCTTCGAGCCTGCAGAAGAAGCTCGGCGTGTCGCCGCAGACGCCGCAGCCGGCCTAAACATCTCCCGCGGTCTCGCCAACGGCGACCGCGGGCCCCGCGGCCGGAACCGAGATGCCGAATTCGACGGTCACAACCAAATGCTGCATCGCCGGCGGCGGGCCGGCCGGGATGATGCTCGGCTTTCTTCTCGCGCGCGCCGGTGTCGATGTCGTGGTGCTGGAGAAGCATGCCGATTTCTTCCGCGACTTCCGCGGCGACACGATTCATCCTTCCACGCTTGAACTGATGTACGAGCTTGGGTTGCTCGACGAATTTCTCAAGCTGCCGCATCAGAAGCTCGATCGGCTCGTCGCGCAGGTTGGCGACCAGCGGGTGCGCGTGATCGACCTGACGCATCTGCCGACCCACTGCAAATACATCGCGCTGATGCCGCAGTGGGATTTTCTCAATTTTCTCGCCGCGCACGGCAAGCGCTACAAGGGCTTCGATTTGCGCATGCAGGCGGACGCGACTGGCCTGGTCGAGGAGGGCGGGCGTGTCGTCGGGCTCCGCGCCACGACGCCGGCCGGCGGACTCACGATCCGCGCCGATCTTGTGGTCGGTGCCGACGGACGTCATTCGACGGTGCGCGATGTGGCCGGTCTGAAGAGCGACGATTACGGCGCGCCGATGGACGTGTTGTGGTTTCGGCTGCCGCGCAAGGAAGCCGACGAAACTGAAACGTTCGGCCACATCGAGGCCGGTGTGATGATGATCATGCTGAACCGTGGCGATTATTGGCAGTGCGCCTTTGTCATTCCAAAAGGCGGAATCGATCGCGTGCAAGCCGAGGGCCTCGACGCATTCCGTAAACAGGTGGTGACGATGTCGCCCTACCTCGCCGACTGCGTCGGCCAATTGCGAAGCTGGGACGACATCAAGCTTTTGACCGTTGCCGTCGACCGGCTGCGACAATGGTGGCGGTCCGGGCTGTTGTGCATCGGCGACGCGGCGCATGCGATGTCGCCGATCGGAGGCGTCGGCATCAACCTCGCCGTCCAGGACGCGGTCGCAGCCGCCAACCGTCTCGCCGCGCCGCTCGGGGCAGGCACCATGAGCGACGAAGACCTGCGTGCGATCCAATCGCGGCGCACGTTCCCGGTCCGATTCACGCAGGCCATCCAGCTCACGATGCAAATCCACATCATCCGCCGGGCGCTCGCCAGCACGCAAAAGCCGAAGCCGCCGTTCCTGTTCAAATTGTTCGATATGATACCGCTGCTTCAACGCATACCCGGCCGTCTGTTGGCCGTGGGCGTGCGGCCCGAGCACATCCAAACCCCGGATGTGCTCTCAGCACCTTAGCGATTCCAAAAAGCGCCGCGCGCCGGCGAAGGCGGAAGCCGGGAGGTCTTGACCTGATGGCGTCCCCTCGCCATTTCGGCGCCAAGAATTCGGACCTAATGATTTTGCCGGGGACGCCGCATGACCATCGCCGAGGAGACCCGATCGGAAAGCCGACCGTTCGAAGCAGATGTCGCCAAGCTGTTGCAGCTGATGGTGCATTCGGTTTATTCCGAAAAATCCGTTTTTCTCCGCGAGTTGATCTCGAACGCCGCCGACGCCTGCGAACGGCTGCGCTACGAAGCCATCGCGGAGCCGGCGCTGCTGGGCGACGATCCAAAACCGCGGATCAGGCTGATGGTGGATGCCGACAAGCGGCAATTGACGGTGGAAGATAACGGCATCGGTATGAGCCGTGACGAGATGGTGGAGGCGCTCGGCACCATCGCCCGCTCGGGCACCAAAGCGTTTCTCGATCGCATCGAGGCGGCGAAGAACGAGAAGGAGACTGCGCTGATCGGCCGGTTCGGCGTCGGCTTCTATTCGGCGTTCATGGTGGCTGAACGGGTCGAGGTTCTTTCCCGCCGCGCAGGCGCGGAGACGGCCTGCCTCTGGTCCTCCGACGGCAAGGGCTCGTTCGCCGTGTCGCCCGCCGACCCCGCGGAGGCGCCGCGCCGGGGTACCCGCGTCGTGCTGCATTTACTGGTAGACGCCAAGTCCTACACCGACCGTGCCACCATCGAGCGGCTGGTCAGAGCGCAATCCGGTCACGTGCCGGTGCCGATCGCACTTGTCGAAAAGGCGGGCGCCGAACCGGCCGAGATCACCGACGGGGCGGCGTTGTGGGCCAAGCCGAAGTCGGCGATCACGCCGGCCGATTACGCCGATTTTTATCGCACCATTGCCGGGCAGTTCGACGAACCGGCGCTCACCATCCACTTCCACGCCGAGGGGCGGCACGATTACACCTCGCTGTTTTTCGTTCCCGGTTCTCGTCCGTTCGATCTATTCGATCCCGACCGCAAGGGGCGCATCAAGCTTTACGTCAAGCGGGTCTTTATTACCGACGACGCGGACATCCTGCCGCGCTATCTGCGGTTTGTCCGCGGCCTGGTCGACAGCGCCGATCTGCCGCTCAACGTCTCGCGCGAAAAGATTCAGGAAAGCCCGCTGCTCGCTGCCATCCGGAAAGGCGCCACGAGCCGCGTGCTCTCCGAATTGGAACGGCTCGCGGACAGGGAGCCCGAAAGCTACACAAAAATCTGGGACCTGTTCGGCGTCGTGCTAAAGGAGGGCGTTTATGAGGACTTCGAGCGCCGCGATGCGCTGCTTGCGCTCGCGCGGTTCAAGACCACCGGACCGGCCGATACGTGGAGGAGCCTCAAAGACTACGTCGCCGCGCTCACGACCAATCAGACAGCGATCTATTATCTGGCGGGCGACGATGTCGAGCGTCTGAAGACTTCGCCGCATCTCGAAGGATTCCGTGCCCGCGGTATCGAGGTGCTGCTGCTTTCCGATCCGGTCGATACGTTCTGGGTCATGTCGGGACTTGGCTTCGACGGAAAGCCGTTCAAATCGGTGACACAGGGCGCGGCCGATCTGGCGCTCATTCCGTTGCTCGATGCACAAGAGGCGGCGCCGCAGCTCCAGGACTCGGTCAAGGATTTTCTGGTGTTCATGAAGGGCACGCTCGGCGACGCTGTTGCCGAAGTGCGGGCATCGGACCGGCTCACAGACAGTGCGGTCTGCCTGGTCGCCGCGGCCGGCGGGCCCGACCGGGCGCTCGAAAAGCTGCTGGCGGGCGCGGGGCGCCTGAATACCGCCTCGAAGCCGATCCTCGAAGTCAATCCGCGCCACCAGCTCGTCGTTGCGCTCGCGGCGCTCGGCGAAGATCAGCAGACGCTGAAGGAGGATGCGGCGCATCTGTTGCTCGACGAAGCGCGCGTGCTCGAAGGCGACCGCCCGGCCGATGCGCGATTGTTTTCCGAGCGGCTCGCGCGCGTGCTCGAAAAGAGCGTGGGCAAGGTTGCCGAGTGAGGCACCTACCGTTAGCGCGCGGACTCAAAATATCTGGAGCCGACGTCCGCTTTCGGGGATAAACCAAAGACGATGCGGACAGCGCGGGATGCCGGCTAATGACCAGAAGCGGATGTGTGCTCTTAAAGCCCAGCATTGCCGCCGCATTTCTCCACGCACCATGCAGCCTGCCCGCGAGGCGCCCCGTCCTCACCATTGCCGCTGATAATAGCCCTGGCCGCCGCGCTGGCGCGAAGAGGCGTATCGGGAGTCCGAGTTGCCAGAGTGAAAGAGGCCGAAGAAGCCGCCGTCCCAGCCGTTACTGTCCGCAACGCGGTCATCGTCCGGGCGCTTGCGCATCGCGAGACCGCCCTGTGGCTGGTTGTTCAGCACTACGACGAACTCCGTACGATAGTTGGTCTCGCGGTTCAGCGGCTCGTCCGAGATGACAATCGAGGATCGCGGCAAAGCTGTCGGCGCGACGCGATCAAGCACATCCTGCGGGATGGTGACGCGGTCGAGCGCGTCCTTGGCGTCGTCCCCGCTATCGATCGTGACCGCGGTCCAGCGCAGGCCCCCGTCGTCGGTGCGCGCCACCGCCGTGAACACATGCGTGCCGATCGGCTTGTCGGAATTGCGGATCGTGACCGGGACCTCGACGTTTGCCCCAAAGCCGCGCCGCACATAGAGCCGCTGCGTCGCGCGGCTGATGAAGATCGAGACCGGCTCGAGCGCGAGCCTTGCGTCGTGGGCCGCCTTGGCGGTGTCAGTCTTCTTGGCCTCGGCCGCCTTGGCAGCGTCCTGTGCCGCCTTGGCCGCATCGAGCTTGGTCTTCGCGTCGGCCTTGGCTGTGTCGAGCTGCGTCACCAGCTCCGCGGCCTTGGCGTGTCTGCAAAATGGCGACTTTGGAAGCAGGAGTGGCATAAAACGAACGCAGCTGGGTGAGCTGTTTCATGATGGCGTGGCCTAGTGAAAATCGCGGCTTTTGGGCAAAAGCTGCGTATCCACCGGATGCGACCCACCGGAAAATTTCGGTGAAAACAGCTCTCCTCCATCGCGCAGCCGGTCGTCACGTAACATTGGCAGTTCGGCGGAAAGATCGACAAAGCTTTCCGCGACGACGTGGATGACGAGGCCGGCGCGTTGCAGGCGGCCGCGCACGGCAAGAAAGCGCGCCGTCATGACCGTGCGGCGGTTTTTCTCGAAAGCGTTTGGCCAGACGATGATGTTGGCAATGTCGGTCTCGTCCTCCAAGGTCATAAAGATTACGCCTTTCGCCGTTCCCGGCCGTTGCCGCACCAGCACGAGGCCGGCGACGGTGACAAACGTGTCCCCCTCCCTATCTCTTCCCCGCTTGCGGGGGAGGGTAGGGAGGGGGACGTCGCGAAGCTGAGCGTTGCGCATGGCGCCGAGCGCCGAGAGGCGGTCGCGGAAGAACCGCACGGGATGTTCCTTCAGCGACAAGCCGGTTGCAACGTAATCCTCCACGACGTGCTCGCTGAGTGGCATGTCAGGGAGCGCGACGGCGGGTTCGGGGAAAAGCTCGTCGCTCAGATGCGGCGTCAGCAGGGGCAGCACGTCCCCGGCCTTGGCGGAATCCGGCCGGCGCGGCGGCCGGGCGCCGATCGCATCGAGCCGCCGCGCCGCCCACAATGCCGCGCGCCGATCGAGGTCGAGCGAGCGGAACGCGTCCGCCTCGGCCAGCCGTTCGATGGTGAAGCGCGAAACACCGGCAGTCGCAGCAAGACGCTCGATAGAGGAAAAACCGTTGCCGCGTGCGGCGAGGAGTTTCTTCAGTTCCTCTTCATTGAGCCCGTGGATAAGACGGAAGCCGAGCCGCACCGCATGCTTGCCTCCGGCAGCGGGCTCCAGCGTGCAATCCCAATCGCTGAAGTTGACGTCCGCTGCGCGGATGTCGACGTCGTGCTGGCGCGCATCACGCACCAGTTGCGCCGGTTGATAAAAACCCATCGGCTGGCTGTTGAGGATGGCGGCGCAGAATACGTCGGGGTAGCGGCACTTGATCCAGGCTGAGGCGTAGACCAAAAGCGCAAAGCTCCCCGCATGGCTTTCGGGAAAACCGTATTCGCCGAAACCTTCGATCTGGCCAAAACAGTTTTTGGCAAAGCCCTTGTCATAGCCGCGGGCGGTCATGCCGTTGATGAACTTGTCGCGGAACAGATGGACATTGCCGTTATGACGGAAGGTGGCCATGGCACGACGGAGTCCGTCCGCCTCGTCTGGCGTGAACTTTGCCGCGGTGATAGCGATCTGCATCGCCTGTTCCTGGAACAGCGGCACGCCGAGCGTTCTTTTGAGAACGTTCTTCAATTCGTCGGCTAGCCCGTGCGCCGGATCGGGGGAGGGGTAATGCTCCTTATCGATGCCGTCGCGCCGGCGCAGATAGGGATGCACCATGTCGCCCTGGATCGGGCCCGGCCGCACGATCGCGACCTCGATGACGAGATCGTAGAAACATTGCGGCTTTAATCGCGGCAGCATCGACATTTGCGCGCGGCTCTCGACCTGGAACACGCCGACGCTGTCGGCGCGTGACAGCATCTCGTAGACTTTCCCGGCATCCTCCGTTCCGTCCTGCGGAATGGTCGCCAGCGATAAATCCATGCCGTAATGCGCTTTCAGGAGATCAAGCCCGCGACGCAGACAGCTCAGCATGCCGAGCGCGAGCACGTCGACCTTCATCAATTTGAGTGTGTCGATGTCGTCTTTGTCCCACTCGATGAAAGTGCGGTCCTCCATCGCGGCGTTGGCGATGGGCACCATTTCGTCGAGCGGTCCTCGGGTGAGAACGAAACCGCCGACGTGTTGCGAGAGATGGCGCGGAAAGCCGATCAGTTCGTCGGCGAGTTCAACGGCTTGCCGGATCGCCGGATTGAAGGGATCGAGGCCGGCCTGGCGAACGTGATCGTTCGGCAGGCCATCGCCATAACCCCACACCGTTTTTGCCAGCGCCGCCGTGATGTCTTCCGTCAATCCCATCACCTTGCCGACTTCGCGGATGGCGCGGCGGGAGCGATAGTGCACGACGGTCGAACAGATTGCCGCGCGATGGCGGCCATAACGTTCGTAAATATATTGGATCACTTCCTCGCGCCGCTCGTGCTCGAAATCCACATCGATATCGGGCGGCTCGTTGCGATTCGCAGAAATGAAACGGGCGAAAAGCAGTTTGCTTTCGTTCGGATTGACCTCAGTTATGCCAAGGCAAAAGCAGACGGCACTGTTGGCCGCCGAACCGCGTCCTTGGCAGAGAATCTTTTTCGTTTCACGCGCGTAAGCGACAACGTCGTGGACAGTGAGAAAATAGCGGGCGTATTCGAGCTTGGCGATGAGCGCCAACTCTCCATTTAAGCGCTGCCTGACATGCACCGGAACGCCGTCCGGGAATCGATCCCTGGGATAACGTTTTGCGGCACCAGCCCAGGTCAGATCTTCGAGATGTTGCTGGGCAGTCTTGCCCGGTGGCACCGGCTCATCGGGATATTCGTATTTGATTTGGTCGAGCGAGAAACGGCAAGCTTTGGTGATGTCGATTGTGCGAGCAATGGCGTCGGGAAAACGGGCGAACAGCCGCGCCATTTCCGCCGGGGTTTTAAGATGCCGTTCGGCATTGACCGTGAGCCGCAGACCCGCTTCGCGAATAGTGCATTTCTCGCGAACGCAGGTGAGCACATCAGCGAGCGGCCGACGCTCCGCTACGTGATAAAAAACTTCATTAA
>Ga0302324_100013110_pt1 | contig 16841 bp, 16 predicted proteins | sample Palsa_T0_1_FD_201949 | JGI IMG/M metagenome (GOLD analysis project Ga0302324, IMG submission 201949) | Peat permafrost microbial communities from Stordalen Mire near Abisko, Sweden - Palsa_T0_1 | ecosystem: Environmental > Terrestrial > Soil > Palsa > Peat permafrost | place: Sweden: Abisko...
TTGCAGGCTTTTGAGGATTCGATTTCAAATCGGCGGACGCGATGGGAAGATGCGCAGCACTCACGATTCTTCTTCGTCGGTACCTGTTTCAATGACGATGTCGCCGAACTCTTCGACCACTTCGACGAGTTGCTGGTAGCGGTCGTACCACGGGGTGGAATTCTCGTGGATGTAGACAATGCCCTGGTAGGCGAAGCCCAACTGAAGATAGCCTAGCTTGCCGACGTAGTTGACCAGATATTGGACCTCTTCGAGTTCCGGGGGATCCTCATCGGGAAAGTTCTGGTCGCGGATCTGTTCGATGAGGGTTTCGAGATCTTCTTTCTCGAACAGGCCGTCGCTCATGGTCACAAAGGGCGCAGATGCGGTCTTGGCCATTTCAACAAAGTCTTTCCAGCTGTCGGGATTGACGTCGTCTTCCCACTGGATGCTGGGCACATCTTCGCCGACGAAGCCGGGGAAGCGGCGCATTCCGTGACCCTCGATGAAGGCCACCATGTCGTCTTTCAGGGAGAGCAGGTTGTCAGGTTGCATGATCAAGTGGGTATTGTCGCAGATTTGGATGGAGTGTGCGAAGGGCTTTTGCAGGAGTGCTGGGTCGCCGGCGGCTGGTAATGGAAAGAGAGAAGATTTTCCGGGAGCGGCGGCCGGGCGCACGATTTAGGTCTTTGAAGAGTTGGGTCGCCGGGCAATAATGGCGCATGCTCCCTTTGAAAGCCGCGACTTTGCTTCTGTGTCTCGGCTGCCTGTCGCAGGCGGCAGACGCCCAGCAGTTTGACGTTGTCATTCGGAACGGCCACATTATCGATGGGACGGGCTCGCCCTGGTATGGAGCAGACATCGGCATCAAGGGCGGCCGCATCGCCCGCATCGGCAGGATCGATGCATCTCACGGTGCCAAGAGCATCGATGCGCATGGATTGACGGTGGCTCCGGGGTTTATCGACATGCTGGGGCAGTCGGAGATGACGATCCTGGTGAATCCGCATCTGCCGTCAAAGATATTTCAGGGCATTACGACGGAGATTACCGGCGAGGGAGATTCGATTGCGCCGGCCAACGACCGCCTGTTAGCCGAGGACAAGCCCGAGTTCGATCATTACCAGATCAAGCCGGACTGGCGAAGCCTGGGAGACTACTTCAGACGGCTGGAAGCCCAAGGGATCGGCATCAATCTGGCGAGTTATGTGGGAGCGACGACGGTGCGGCGGATGGTGATTGGGAACGACAATCGTCCGCCGACTGCCGCCGAGTTGGCGCAGATGCAGCAATTGGTGTTGGATGCGATGCATCAGGGCGCGATGGGAGTTTCGACGGCGTTACAGTATTCGCCGGCGCCTTATGCCAGCACCGAGGAACTGATTGCGCTGGCCATGACGGCAGCGAGCACGGGAGGCATCTATGCCACACATATGCGCTCGGAGGGTGACGGGATATTTGCCGCGCTGGATGAAACCTTCCGTATCGCCCGCGAGGCGAAGATCCCGGTGGAGATCTGGCATCTGAAGGCAGCGGGGAAGCCAAACTGGGGCAAAATGCCAGAGATTGTCGAACGCATCGATGCCGCCCGCGCTTCGGGGCTTGATATTGCGGCGGATACCTATGCTTACACGGCATGGTCCAACTCGTTCTCGGCTTTTGTGCCGCCGTGGGCCCACGACGGCGGGGATGCGGCGATGGTGGCGCGGATCAAGGATCCGGTTCAGCGCGCGAAGATTCGCGACACGATGCTGCATGATAAGAACTGGGACAATGAGTGGCTGGAGATCGCCGGGCCCCAGGGAGTGACGATCTCGTCGACGCTCAGTCCGAAATTGCGGCTACTGCAAGGCAAAAATATTGAGGAGATCGCCAAGTCGCAGAAGAAGGACCCGATGGACTGCATTCTCGACCTGATTGCGGAGGATCCGGGGATGGAAGTCGTCGTGGAAGGGATGTCGGAGAATGATGTAGAGGATGTGCTCAAACAGCCCTGGGTTTCGGTCGACAACGACTCGTCGGGCGCGTCTCCAGAGGGGATTCTGGGCCAGGAGCATCCTCATCCGCGCGGGTATGGGGCGTTTCCGCGCATCCTGCGAAAATATGTACGGGAGGAACACTTGCTGACTTTGCCGGACGCGATTCGCAAATTTTCCGCGCTGCCGGCCGAGCGCCTGCGGCTGGCGGACCGCGGTGTAATCAAAGACGGCATGTGGGCGGACATTGTGATCTTCGATCCGGACAAGATTCGGGATCTTGCGACTTATGAGAATCCCAACCAGTTGGCATTAGGGATGGAGTTTGTGCTGGTCAACGGCGTGTCTGTCGTTAGCGAGGGCAAGATGACCGATGCGCTGCCGGGTAAGGTATTGCGGGGGCCGGGATATGAGCCTTAGAGACCTCTTCGGGAGAAAAAAAGCGCTCCCCGCAGTGGACCGCGAGGTTTATGTCTGCATCAACCGTCGCGATCCGGACGCGGGGCGTCCATCGTGCAATCCCAATGGCAGCGGCGAGCTTCACGCCTTGCTGGCCGACAAGGTACAGGCGGCAAAGCTTCCCGCGGCGGTGCGGGTGAAACAGTCCGGCTGCCTGGACCATTGCGAGCATGGGCAGACAATCGCCGTTTATCCGGAAGATGTCTGGTACGGGTTTGTGAAGCTCAAAGACCTGGACGAGATTGTCGAGAAACACCTGCGACGCGGGCATCCGGTAGAGCGGCTGCGGCTGGCGCCGGAGTGTCGCAATACCGAATCCTGTCCGCATCGATCTTGAGCACCCCGGGATAACCCGGACGGCCTCGAAGTTCCGAATGGGTAGCCGGCAGCCACCAGGCCGGCCCGGGCAAATGTGCTATATTCCCAATTGGATCAATGATTTTCTCTCGCGAGTATGTCGGATACCTGGCCCGCCAGACAGTGAAACACCTGGTCGAGGCGAAGATGATCCAGACCGCAAAATTGAAGGTTGTCGAAGAGCGCGTGACCCATGGGCTGATCGAAGAGCTTTCCCTGGAAGACCGCATCAATGAAGAAGTGCGGGTCATTCTGGACGCCTACCAGGATGACATGCGGCGCAGCGGCGCAAGCTACATGGAGATGTTCAAGAAAGTGAAGAACGAGCTGGCGCGGAAGTACAAGGCGGTGCTGTGAGGATCACGCGCGACAAACTGAATAAGCTGGCCCATGTGGTGGCCGATACGCTAGCGGAGACGGACGAGTGCGACTTTCTTGAGGACCGGAACACGATCCGGCAAGAGGCACGCAAGGCGCTGGAGACGCTGCTGCTTGCGGAGATGAAGATCGACTCGGCGGCGAAGCTCAAGATTGCCTCGCAGCGGAGGATTATTCAAGAGGGCAGCCAGGAGTGGGACATCCTCTATCGGAAGTACTACAACGAAGAAGTGAAGAAGCTGGGTATTTAGAGAATAGGGAGCAGAGAATAGAAACAAAGGGCTTCGGTCTTGTGCGGATTTCTCTGCCGGCTGGGTTTCTGTTCGGTGGTTAGGTTGGTATACTTACATAGTTCGCGCCATTCGGCATTTTGTGGCGTCATGGTGTAACTGGTTAACACGCCGCCCTCTCAAGGCGGAGAGTACGGGTTCGATCCCCGTTGACGCTACCAATCAGATCATTTGATTTGCAGTTTTTTTGTTCCCGGTCGACAAAACTTGGGGACGCTAGCGCCTCAACTTGCTGGATTTCCTGCCGTCTTTCAGCCCAATAGCCGTCGCTCATGCGGTGAGTAGCGGGGCGTCTACAAACATCGAATCCAATCGCCCGACCGCCTGTGAGAGATAGTCAGGAATAAGGTGCTCCTACCGAGTCGCCATTCGCAAATCCTTGTGACCCAAGAGTTGCGCAACGGTGTGAATATCCGCGCCCTGCATCCTGAGCCAGCCAACTGGCTGCAGTGTGTCGCAGATCGTGGAAGCGGAAATCTTCGATTCCAAGGCGACAGCGGGATGTGAAGGCACAGGTTGGTGGGATTCGCGGGTTCTGGTGGCGGCGAAAATAGGGCTGGGCAAGGGTAATTCTCGTCTTGCTGAAAGTGGTTGTAGGACGATTGCGCAGGCCACCGCATTCAGCAAGGGTTCGCGCCCATTTCTGCCCCGGAGATATTCTGAAAAAATGGAACAATTCTTTCTGGCGCAGACGCAGGCTACGAGAGCGTATCCCAGAGCCCTGGCTTGCACTGATTGAATGTTTTCGCACATCGGCGCAACCTTCTGGATCCGGCCGGCTCGAGATTTACCGCACCCCTGTAGACTTTACTTACTGGCGCGGCCGTCCTCCATAACATTCTGGATCAGGTCCCCGAGTTGATCGGCGGTGAACTCGTTGCCGTCCAGGTTGGCCACCAGCTTTCAGCGTCTCAAGCGACTTCACAATTGCCTCCAGCAACTGCGGTGCAGGCGTGGCCTCGGGCATTGAATATGGCACGAGCTTTTCGAGTCAACGCCACCATTGCAGTAGGCCGCCCTGCGATCGCAGTTAGAAATGAATCGGTTTCGAAGGGCCGCGAACCGCGGCAACAAAACCAGCGGCGAAGCTAATTACGGCAGTAATGAGAAAGACCGTCAGGGCTCCGCGGAAGATTCCGGACACCCAGGCTTTTTCGGCCTCGGGGCGCACCGACTGACGGTAGGCATGCACGATCCCCAGCAGCGCCCCGGGCGAATTGAGATGCGCCAGCCGGTAATCCGGCACTTTCAATTTCATCCAGAGGTAAGACAAGAAAAGGAGTGCGCCGCTTGCCAGAGTCAAGATTTCGTTGAGTTCAAACAGTCCTGCCGTGTACATAGAGCCATCATAGAACCAGTCTCATAGATGGCATTTGATCTCACGCCCAGTCTATGCGACCCGCTTCGGCGGCGGGATGCATTCGTGCTTCAACCTGCGGTGGCTCGCGCTGATGAGACGAGTTCCGGCTCGGCTATCCTTGCCGGGCGGACTTCTCGCGCAGAGGTTGGGCGAGGTTGATACGCCTCGCCAGTCCGAGTTTGCCGAGGATCCAGATCAGGTAATAATTCAAGTCGAACTCATACCAGGCAAAACCATGCCGCGCGGAGACCGGATAGGCGTGGTGGTTGTTGTGCCAGCCTTCGCCGCCGGTGAGCAACGCGACCCACCAGAGGTTGCGGGATTCGTCTTTGGTAGCGAAGCGGCGCGAGCCCCAGATGTGGGTTGCCGAATTCACGAACCACACCGAATGCAGTCCCAGGGTGACGCGCATGAATATTCCCCAGAGCAGCCAAGGCAATCCCCCACCCGCGCAGAGGGCAAGGGCCAGCAGCACCAGCGGCAGCCAGTGATACTTGCTCAACAGCACCAGGAACGGGTCCTTGAGCAGGTCGGGAGCATATTTGCTGAGCAGTTCTGGTTGAGCCGACAGGCCTTCGCCGTGAATGACCCATCCGGCATGCGACCACCAGCCTCCGTCTTTCGGGGTGTGAGGGTCGCCGTGGCGATCGGTGAGCTGGTGGTGGATGCGATGGTTGACCACCCAGTAGAGCGGGCTGCCCTCGAGCGCCAGGGCGCCGCAGACAGCGAGCAAGCATGCCAGTGGGCGAGGCGCCTGATATCCGCGATGGGTGAGCAGGCGATGGTAGCCGACGCAGATGCCGAGGTTGATGGCGACCAACCAGAGCAGCAGGGCGACCGCGAGCGCGCTCCAGGTGAAGAAGAACAGGGAAGCGACGGCGCCGGCATGAAATAACAGCACAAAAAAGAGGGTGAACCAGTTGACGGATCGGTCCTGTGCTTCGCGGCTAAGGGGATGAATATCGGCGACCGGAAGGCGGGATGCGGGACTCCATGCGAGCAGCAAGGGAGACGGGATGGCGGTGGATTCGGGCAGAAGTTCGTCGTCGACTACGGGAGGGCTCACGTTCCCAGTGGAACAGGGAAAGGATGACAGGCCGGTAAAGGTTCGGAGTTAAAACGTAATGATTTTGTAATAGAGCATCACAGAGTTACGGAAAGGTGTCTGGCAATTGCCCGGGCGCGTGGTCGGCTGCGATTATTGCGGGGGTGGGTCCATCTGCACCGGGGGAGTTGGATTGGGATTCGGATTGGCCGGCGGATTCCCGTTTCCGGAGTTGGGATTGGCGCCGGAGTTACCGCCGGAGTTCGAACCGCTACCAAAACCGCTGCCGAATCCCGATCCGGAGCTGTTCCCGAAACCGGAGCTGCCTCCGAAGCCGGAACCCGAACTGCCTCCAAAGCCAGAGCCTGGATTACTGCCGAAGCCGGTGTTGGGATTCGTGCCATTTTGGGGGACGATTCCGGCGCCGGTGTTTCCTCCAAGGCCGCCAAGATCAGTCTGGGGATTGTAGACGAATTCCCATTCGTTGTAGTGTTTCTGCTTCTTGAATTCGCGAATCGACTCCTTAGTCATGCTGCTGGCGACACCGATGATGGGGCCTGTACTGCCGATCGGCGACCCGTTGCCGGACGTGAGCGTGCTTGTCCCCAACCCGGTCGTGCCTCCGGTGCTACTGCCGGTCGTCCCAAAACCGGATCCAGATGTGCCGTTGCTACCCGTCCCCGATCCCGACGACGGGTCGGTAGGCGAGGTGGGGTTAATGCCGGACTGGGCATTGCTGCCGAATCCCGAACCAAAGCTCGATCCGCCACTACTGCCGAAGCTCGACCCTCCGCTACCAAAGCTCGATCCCCCGCCGCCGACGCTGGACCCTCCACTGCCAAAGCTTGATCCACCGTTACCGCCGAAACTCGATCCCCCGTTGCTACTAACTCCCTGTCCATTGCTGTTGAAGCCCGATTGGCCGCCGAATCCGGAGCTTCCGGCGCCGTTGGCTCCAGTCCCACCCGCCCCCGTTCCATTGGCTCCAGCTCCGCCGAGGGGTTGACCGAAGAGTCCGGTTGGCTGAATTTTCAGTGGATCTCCATAGTGGATCAGCCGCCAGTCGGGTTTTCCAGTGAGAGGATCGTTGTATCGTTTGCGCAGGAAGCGAATGTTGTTTGAATTCTCCAGCTGATCGAGGGAGATGGGATAGCGGCCGAATTTCTTGTAGTAGAGCCGGATGGCGCGGGTGTATTGCATTCCGCGGTGGTAAAGCTCAAGCTCCCGATCGCGGCGAATTTCGGTGGCGACCTTGGGCGCGGCGACGGCCAGCCAGATCAGAATCACGACTACCAGAAACAGCACACCGATCAAAACGTAGCCGTCTTCGCCGGTCTTGATCTTTCGCGCTGCAGTCGCTGCCATCATTGCCCACTTCCCCTGTTCCTAATTCTGCACCAGAGGCAGGCTCTGGGTGTTGGAATATGGGATGTCTTCGACCTGCACCGCGGTGGGCGCGATCTTGACGACTTTGTAGCGGTGATCGACGACATCGCCTTCGGAGGCGATGAAGACGTCGTCTCCCTTCAGCAGGAAGGCGCGACGAATCCCGGTTTGCCGGGCCGAATAGCCGAAGAATTTGAGATCGATCGGCGGCGGCGGTTGGGGCGGCGGAGGTCCAGTCGGCGGAGGCGGCAGAGTGTTGCGAGCTGACTTGATCGCCGCCGGAATCACCACCGGCACTGAATTCAGCGAGAAGATGTTGCGGCCGTTGCCAGTGTATTTCAGCGATTCGGCCTGCTGCATCAGCTCCGGATGCAGGGTGGGATCGAGGTTGCTGGCGGTCGAAGCCAGCTTTGCCGCCTCATGAGCGTCGGTAGACTGCTGAGTCTTCAGTGGTGCGGCCGGGGTGGAACTCTGCACCACAACTGCGGGTGACGGAGGGGGAGGAGCGCCGGAACTATCCATGAACATCCTGACAACCAGGAAGAGAACGACCGCGCCGAGTCCGCCGGCGATATAGACCTTTTTCTTGTCTTCCGCGCCTAATTTGAAGGCCATCAGCGAGCCTCCGGGGCGAGACGGGCTACTTGAGAGTCCGGTACCGGGCGAACTGAGGATTGGTCCGGAGAGGCGGCTGGGGGTGCGGGCTGAACGGTTTCCGGCTCGGACGAGGGTGGGAGCTGGCTGGCATCTGCGGCGTGAAGATAGGTGATCAGGCGCAGGCGCAGATTCACCAGGCCGCCTTGCTGGCCGGTCAGCGTCAGGGCACTGATCATGAAGAAGGTCTTGTCGCGTTCCAGGCCGTTGATGAAGTTCATGACGCCGTCATACTGGCCGGCTAGATTCGCATCGATACGCAGTTCGGCCAGCCCCTCGATCGCGGGCGCTTGAGTATAGCCGGCACGGGTGAGCCGGATATTGTCTTTCGCAGCCAGGGAGCCGAGGTCGGCCAGGATCGAGGAGTAGTTGGCTGGAATCCGCTGAGCGTAAAACTTGTCGGCGTCTTTGCGAGAGAGGTCGACCTTTTCGGGCAGGCCATTCAGTTTGGCGGTCTGCGCCTGCAACTGAGCCAGCGCCAGCTGCCGCTGCTGAAGCTGGTCCTGACGGGCGCCACTGAGGTCGCGCCATGCCAGGCCAAGACGCACGATCAGGACCACATTCAGAATCGCCAGCAGGGCGACTCCGGCAATATGCAGGTTGAGCAGGTTGAAAAAGCCAGTCGGCAGCCTGATGGGGTCGCTAAGTTTCATTGCGCTCCCTTCGCGGGCCGCGCGAGTGGCAATGGCTGCATCGAGCGCTTTGGTTTCGGCTTCCGGGGAGTTTGAGTCGCTGGCGCGGCGGAATCCGACTCGCTGCCTGCTTGCTTCTGGGACTTGGCCGCCTTGGTGGAGTCCGTCTTGGTCGAGCTCTCCTGGAGCGGATTGTAGTCCGCTAGCACATCGAAGTTCACCAGACCGGTGCCGCTGGCCGGCTGGAAATTCGCCTGGCTGCCGTTGCTATTCGTGGTGTCGGCAGATTCGCTTGCCAGACGGGGCTGAAGAAAACGGTGGGAATGCTCGAGGTTACGCACCAACTCGACGGCGTGTTCGCGCTGGCCGCTGACCCGTAGCCGGATCGTGACATTTCCCGACTTGTCAGTGGTCGGATCGATGTTCATGACCTGAACGCCGGCGGGAAGGACGTTCTCGAGATCCATCATGATGGCGGTCCAGGAGAAGGCCTTGCGGGCAAAAAGCTGATTGAGAAAGACCGCCTGGGTGAGAACGGCCGCATTTTGTGGCTGGAGCATCATGGCCTTGTAGCTTTGCTGCTGGTTCTGGAGGCGCTCGATGGCGGACTCAACCGATTGGAGTTTGGCATTCGCGAGGGCTGCCTGACGGGTCTCCGACTTGAGCAGAAACCAGAGCGGGATGGCCACCAGGAGCAGCAGTCCCATCAATAGACGCAGGCGCGCATAGAGCGGCCGCAGTTCGATGAATGGCTTGGAGGCGAGATTGAGGGTAATGCGCATGAAATTCCAACTAGTTCAATCTTACAGTGACGCAGAGGAGGAGAGATTTGCTCGCGCAAACCGGGGAATTCCAAGGTGGGAATGGCCTTCTTGCGTTCCAGGAGATCGTCTATTCAATTGCTCTTGTTGATTTTGTTTGGAGCCTATTCGGCAGGAGCCTGTTCCGAGGGGCCGAGCATCAGCCGGGCAAAGTACTCCTCGAATCCTTCATGATTTGAGTCAAAGCTGTGTTTCAGACTCTCAGTACTGATCATCTCCCCAAGGATCGTCCGTAGGGAAAGATCGCACTGGGAGCTCAATACGGAAGGTCTTCAATCTGGTTGGACTTCAATGTGCCTCGGTCAGAAGACGGACCCAACCCCTGTCGCTGTAAGCACCTACCAATCGAGAACAAAAACCTCACGCCCCCAAAGACCTCCTCAGCCGCTCCACCCCATTCTCAATCCGCGACCACTGCGCGGCGTAGCACCACCGCAGCCAACCGTCCCCATCCCGCCCAAACGCCGGCCCGGGAGCCAGCCCCAACCCTACCTCCGCGATCAGCCGCTTCGCCAGCTCCAGGGAATCGGAGTACCCCGCGATCCGCAGAAACAAGTACATCGCGCCATCCGCCGCCGGAACCTCAACCCCCGGCACCCGGCGAAGCTCCGCCGCCAGCCGATGCCGCGTCGCCGCCAATTCATCGCGCAGCCGGAGAACATGCCCCTCGCCCCGTTCCAGCGCCACCGTCGCGCCGCGCTGAGTGAACTCCGGCACGCACGAAGTGTTGTACTCGATCAGCGGCGCGAGATCGGTCATCATCGCCGGCGGAGCCACCATCCAACCCACGCGCCAGCCGGTCATCGACCACGCCTTGGAAAAGCTGTTCACCGAGATCAAGCGGTCGTCGGCCTCCGTCAGTGTGAGAAACGAAGGTGCCGACCGCAGCTGATCGATGTATGTGAGCCGCTCGTAAACATCATCCGCCAGGATCCAGATCCCCAGCCGCCGGCACCTCTCCAGAATCGCCCGCTGCTGTTCGTGGTTGATTGTCCACCCCGTCGGATTATTCGGCGAATTCAGCACCAGCATCCGCGTCCTCGGCGTCAGCGCCTCGAGCAGCTTCTCCAGTGGTAACTCCCAGCGGCCCGCTTTGACTTCGAGCGAGATACAGTTCACCTGGGCGCCAACGACCTTCGGAATCTCCACCGCATTCGGCCACAGCGGAGTCACCGTCACTACCCGGTGTCCGGGAGCGACCAACAGCTGGCTCGCCAGCATCAGCGCCGAGTCGCCCGAAGCCGTCACCGCGACGCGCTCCGCGCCAATCGCGCAACCATGCAGCTCCGTCAGGTAGGTGGCAATCGCCTGCCGCAGATAAGGCCGTCCCAGGTTTTCCGTGTAAAAGGTTTCGCCATCGTTGAGCGAAGCGATCGCCGCCTCGCGAATGAACTCCGGCGTAGGCCGGTCCGATTCGCCAAACCAGAATGGCAGAATATCGGCGCGTCCCATGGCGGAGTTGGCAAGCTGGCGAATGAGAGAGGGAGCAAATCGAGGTGTCGGATCCAGGGGAATCTCCTGAACTCATCTTAGCGGGAGATTTCCATTTTCGAGCGGTCAACCATAGCCCTTAGTTGGCCAGAGCACCGGTCACTCCGGCCAGAATGCCGACCGGCACGGGGCTGACGATTCCGGCTCCGGGAGGCTCGACCAGGTCGCGTACACGCACGGGCGGGGCCTCGGAATCGGACAGGTTCAGAATTGTGTCGAAGGCAACCGCTCCTCCGGGGCCGACGTAGAAGAGCGATTCCAGAGGGAGACCGAGCGAGTCTTCGAAATAGGCGATGGCCACCGATACAGCCTGCTGGATATCGGGAATGTCGTTGCCGGCATTTTCCGGCAGCTCCAGCGTGCGATGAAGCAGGACTTCGTGCTGCCGGGTGATGGCAGTGGTGATGCAGGCGGAGTTCTGGTTGATGACCAGCGCGTCCGTCTGCTCGGGAATCGCAGCCAGGGCGCAGAGCGTGCTGGGCAGCACTGCGCCGGGTTCGTAGCCGGCTTCGCGAACGACGCCTTCATATTCGGCCAGGATGTCGCGGGGGGTCACCGCCACCAGGACGCGCACCGGCTCGTCGTGGCGGGTCATGACCTGGTAGCTGACCGCCGCGTCATCGACCTCAAACGGCAACAGTTTGCGCAGTCGAAAACGGATGATGGGCAGCACATCGGCAGGTTTTTCCGGCAGCGAATCGAAATCGAGCAGGAGCACCCGTACGGCTGCGTCGGGGATGACCAGTGTGAGTTTGCGATCGCGTTCGACAATTGGATCGAGGGCTTGGCGCAGCGCCGCGACGATCCGCGCGGGATAGGGAAAATTGGGGGCGTTGAGCGCGGGAACCACGGAACCCGGCAGCAGGGAGGCAAAGGCGGTGATCGCGGCGGCGTCGAGCGCAGTCTGTTGACGGGCGGCGACCACCCCGATCAGCGTGATTTCGCATGCAAGCCGGGGCCGGAGGGTGACGGCGGAGTGTCGAGGGAAGATGCGGAGGCGTCTTGGCATACTTGCTATCGATTCAGGAACCAGGCCTAAAGGCCCTCTTTCTCCATGCTCTTTTCCGTGGGGCTAAAGCCTCACGCTTCCACCGATTTCCAATTTAGCGGTTCGCCTCGATGAAGGTGACCTTGTTGATCTCACGCAGCGACGTCAGGCCGCGTTTGACTCGGTCGATCGCAGACTCGCGCAGGAAGTTCATGCCTTCGGCTTTGGCAAGCCGGCGCACTTCGGAAGCGGGCTTCTTTTCAAGGATGATTTCGCGAATCGGGTCGGTAAGGTCGAGCAGCTCGTGAATGGCGGTGCGGCCGCGGAAGCCGGTACCTCCGCACTCGATGCAGCCCGCGCCTTCGCGGAAGTCAAAGTGGCGCCACTCGTCCGGATCCAGGCCGCTGAGGATGAGCAACTCTTCATCATGCCTGACCGGCCGAGCGCAAAAGTCGCAGGTGAGACGGACAAGACGCTGGGCGAGGATGCAGTTCAAAGCGGAGACGAAGTTGTAAACCTCGACGCCCATATTCAGGAAGCGGCCGAGAACGTCGACCACGTTATTGGCGTGAACGGTGGTAAAGACGAGGTGGCCGGTGAGCGCCGAGTTGATGGCGATCTGGGCGGTTTCCTGGTCGCGGATTTCGCCGACCAGAATCTTGTCGGGGTCGTGACGGAGGATAGAGCGCAGTCCACGGGCGAAGGTCAGGCCCTTCTTCTCGTTGACCGGAATCTGGGTGATGCCGCGAATCTGGTACTCGACCGGGTCCTCGATGGTGATGATTTTGTCTTCATCGGACTTGATTTCATTGAGCGCGGCATAGAGGGTGGTGGTCTTGCCGGAACCGGTCGGGCCGGTGACCAGGACCATGCCGTAGGGCTCGCGAATGTAGCGGCGGAAGCGGTAAAGGTCATCATCGGCAAAGCCGACGACATCGAGAGTCAGCTTGGAGAACTTCTCGCTCATCGACTCTTTATCGAGCACACGGAGGACGCAGTTTTCGCCGTGGACGGTGGGCATGATGGAGACGCGGAAATCGATCAGGCGGCCCTTGTAGCGGACCCGGAAGCGACCGTCCTGGGGCACGCGGCGCTCGGCGATATCGAGCTCGCTCATGACCTTGATGCGGGAGAGGATGGTCTGGTGATGCTCGCGGGCGATGGGCGCCATCGCGGACTGCAGAACGCCGTCGATGCGGTACTTCACATGCACGCTGTCGTCGTAGGTCTCGATGTGGATGTCGGATGCGCGGCGCTCGAGCGCGGTGAAGATGGTGGTGTCGACCAGGCGGATGATTGGGCTGATGTCTTCTTCAGAAGTCAGCTTTTCGATGGAGATGTTTTCGTCGGAGTTCTCGTCGGACGGAATAACGTCGAAGGTCAGGCCTTCCGTCGCTTCGTCGAGAACGCGCTGCGACTGCTCGGTCTTTTTGAGCAGGTCGGTGATCTGGGTGAGGGTCGCGACGCGGGTGATGATCCGCTGGCCAAGGAGGCCGGAGATTTCGTCGAGCACCATCAGGCGGCTGGGGTCGGAGACGGCGATGACCAGGCGGTCATCCAGCTGCTCGAGGGGCACGAAGTTGTAGCGGAACATGAGATCGACCGGGACTGCGCGGACCACGTCATGCTGGATTTTGTAGTGCTTCAGGTCGATGAATTCGCAGCGGTAACGGCGAGCGAGGGACTGCGCGTTGGCGGTCTCGTCGAATTCGGTCGGGATGGTGAGTACGGATGCATCTGCCATAGCTTGAATCGAACCTCGGCCTAGTGCCCTTGCATGGCGCCAGCCTGGCCTAACGAGAAGATCGGCAGGTAGAGCGCAATCAGGATAATGACGACCACCACGCCCATCACGATAAGGATCGCCGGCTCGATCAGGGCCAGAGAGGCGGTCAGCGCGTTCTGGACGTCCTCCTCGAAGAACTCGGCCACCGAATTGAGCATCTGCGGCAGTGCGCCGGTCGACTCGCCGACTTCGATCATTTCGGTGGACAGTTCGGGGAAAATCTTGGTTTGTTTCAGGCTCACCGCCAACCCTTTGCCTTCGCGAACCCGCCCAACTGATGTAAAGACGGCCTTGGCGATACTTTTGCTCGAAATCGAACGGGCGGCGGTTTCGAGCGAAGGAACCAGGGGTAGGCCGCCGGTGAGGAGCGTCGAGAGGGTCCTGGCAAAGAGCGCAACCTGGTACTTGAGCCAGATGGTGCCGAAGACCGGCATTCTTACCCGAATGGCGTCGATGCGCGATGAGCCGGCATCGGTCTTGCTCCATCGGATGACGCCGTAGGCGATCGCAATAAGCGCAGGAATTACGTAGAGGGCATACTTCTGCGCGCCGGTGCCGAGCGCCAGCAGCGCCAGAGTGATCGTGGGTAACTTGGTGCCGACCGAGTCGTAGAGCTTGGCGAACTGGGGCACGACAAATGTGATGAGGAAGACAAAGAGCAGGCCAACCATGCTCAGCAGGAGCACCGGATAGACCAGCGAGGCCTGCAGTTTCTTGCGAAAGCTGAGCGAAATTCGCTGGAACGAGAGAAAGCGGTTCAAGACCTCTTCGAGGTTGCCGGAGCGTTCGCCAGCCAGCAGGGTAGTGGTGTAGATGGTGGGGAATCCGCCCTGCGCCTCGAAGGCGGCGGAGATCGATTCGCCAGTCCGGACTCGCTGGGCGACGTTTTGCAGCTGCGCCGCGAAGGCCGCGTTTTTCTGCTGCTTAGCCAGCATTTCGAGCGAGCCGAGGATGGGCAAGCCGGCGCGGACCAGGGTCAGGAATTGTTCGTTAAAGATGATGAACGTCTCGAGCTTGGCCTTCTTGCGCTTGGTCGAGAAGCCGCGCGCCTTGACCGAATAGACATAATAGCCAGCGGTGGTGAAGCGTGAGCGCAGTTCCTGGGCCGAGGAGGCAGAGTGGGTCTGCTCCTGGATGTGGCCGCGTTCATCGGCGAGTTTGATTACGAATTCTGCCATTGTTACTTGAAGACCTACATCAGAAAATCGAGATGTAGTGCACCCGCAGTATCTATTTCCCGGGAGTTCCCGCTAATTTCAACGATACCAGTTTGGCGATCCTCCCCTCCGGTCCGACGACCCATGGCAGGCTGAGCGCGTTCCAGTTTCCGGAATCGAGGTATTGCCAGGTTTTGCCGTCGTCATAAGAGACATCGGAGCCATTGGTCCCGGCGGAGATCCAGGCTTTGTCGGCCGGGTCCCAGGCGACAGCGGAGCGGTAGCCGTGGGGCGGTTTGGCGGCGGCGGTCCAGGTCTTGCCTCCGTCGAAGGTGTAGGCGGCGGTTCCGTTGGATTCATTAGGTTTCTTGTAGTCTCCGCCGACGGCCAAACCATGGTTCTGGTCTCGAAATGCTAGTGAAAAGACGCCGGAGGAATCGGTTCCGCTCGTAAGGGGAACGGCGGCGGCGGCGAGAAGAGGCTGTCCACAGGTGGTGCAGGCCGGGGTATTCAGGGAACCACTGAAGACAATAGCACCGCCCTTTCCCCCTACGCCTATCCACGTTCTCACTTCGCCGGGCGTCGGAGTCCGGAAGAAGGCTATGGAGGAATTGCTGGCGGCATAAGCGCCAAATCTCTTGGCGTCGACCTGCGGGCCAGCAATGTCTGTATGGGAGTAACTGCTGCGATCGTTGACCGAGATCCGAATGATTTTGAAGCTGCCGTTGACTGGGTCCCCAAGCAAGTAGCCCAAATTCGGGAATGCGAACACCATGGCATCCCAAAACCCATCCTTGTCTGGGTTGGTGTCGAGGAGTTTCCAGCTGGAGCATCCATCGGACGTTTTGTAGAGACGCGATAGATCGCCTGGCCCGGAGGACATGACTACCGCTGTGTTGGCATCCCAGGCCCAGATGCCGCGGAAGTCGAGCTTCTCGGCTCCCGGAGGCATCGCGCAAGACTGCCACAGATGGCCGCCGTCTTCGGTGCGCAGGGTGGTGCCATTAGCTCCACTGGCCCAGGCGGCTGGGCCGCCGACGGCATGGATGCCGCGTAGACCGGCTGTGGTGGTGGAGTTCTGGAGTTCCCAGGGGGTGGAGGCAGCAGGCGGTGTAGATTGCTGCGCCAACAGCGTTCCCCTGAGGAGTAATGCGGTGGCCGCCAGCAGCAGTCTAGCGGATATGCGGAGATGGCGGTAGCCGGGTTTCATCGCGACTCTTCTATCTTATAGATCGCTCGAAACACAGATCCTTCGGCTCTCGAGTGCGCTCATCTCGCGCTCTACTCCGCACCAGCGCCCGAAGCTGAACGCTGCATCATGGACTCGCTTTTGGCTGTGATTTCAGCTGTCGACTTCGCGCCGCTTCGTTTCAAGCTATTCTTGCAACTCTTGGAGCGGATAACCCTTCGTCTCCGGAAGAACCGCGAAACGTTGACCCATTGGACGCCAAATCGCTGGCAGTATCTCGAGCTTTGAGTTTTGTTATTTGCGGCGGGCGAAGATTTATCCGTTCGTACCCATACCCGGCTGACTCTCAGCGGCTCGAAAGAGCCCCGCGCGCGGCCTGCTGGCCATCAGAGTCTCGGATGTCCGGCAAAGCTACCTCATGTGGTTTCGCCCGGAGGTGGTCAGGACTGTCCATTGGGCAGGAGAGCCGCCGCAGAACGGTGAGGACGGCAATGGCAATCGAGCAGAGAGTCTTCATCCGAGATCGTCATTCAAAGCCTGGAAGGAACTCGTCCACGGACGAAGCGCGCCGTGGACTGAAATGGAGATCGAATCGGCACGCGACTTTCGCAATGCACTGGTAACCATCAGCCTCAAACGGGCCGAAGAGGCGGCGGAGTTGAGCGGAGCCCGATTCCGGCAATTGACCCACGCATTGCCAAGTCCGGTCTGGACCTCGGGCGACGATGGGCAGCTGACCTATGTGAATCAGAGGTGGCGCGATCAAGGGCTCGACGAGCACGGAATATGGTACGAGAAGGCGAGACTAGGTCCGGAAGAAGAAGCCAGATGTGGTCAACAATGGAAAACCGCCGTCGCCACTGGCATTCCGTTTGAAGCGGAACTGCATTTCC
>Ga0302324_100013115_pt1 | contig 16835 bp, 15 predicted proteins | sample Palsa_T0_1_FD_201949 | JGI IMG/M metagenome (GOLD analysis project Ga0302324, IMG submission 201949) | Peat permafrost microbial communities from Stordalen Mire near Abisko, Sweden - Palsa_T0_1 | ecosystem: Environmental > Terrestrial > Soil > Palsa > Peat permafrost | place: Sweden: Abisko...
CGAGCCTCCCCCCGACGTCCCCGAAGAACACCCCGGGTGGCCCGTCGATGATGCGTCCGATGCAGGTCAACCCGGTGCTTGCGGTAGCGACCTCGGCGTCCCTGCGGGCGCTCGGCGGGATACAGACGCAGAGCTCGTAGTCCTCGCCCGCCGTCGCGGCGAACGCCTGGGCCTCCGCGCCGAGCTGGGTGGCCACGGCCGCGACGCCTGCGGCGAGCGGGAGGCTGGCGAGCATCAGCTCGATGCGGACGCCGCTCCGCTGAGCGAGATGCTCGGCATCGGTTGCCAGCCCGTCGGAGAGATCGATCATCGCGTGAGCGCCGGCGGCGGCAAGGGCAAGGCCCTCAACGAGCCGAGGCTGAGGCCGCGCGTAGCGCGACACCAGCGTGGCGGGGCCGGCGGCGCGACCGTCGAGCACGGCGAGGCCCGCGCCCGAACCCCCAAGTGCTCCCGTCGTCGCCACCAGATCCCCCGGCCGCGCGCCGTCGCGACCCACAAGCAAGCCCGGATCCGCGGCCCAGCCGACCACCGTGAACGAAACCGTCAGGGTCTGGGTACGGGTCACGTCGCCGCCGGCGATGGTGGCGCCGGCCGTGCCCGCGAGAGCCTGGGCGCCGCCGGCGATCTCGAGCGCGTAACCGATCGCGGTCTCCGCCGGTAGGCCGAGCGCGAGATAGGCCTCGCCGGGCCGCGCGCCCATCGCGGCGAGGTCCGACAGTGCTCCAGCGAGCGCGCGGTGCCCGATCTCATCGCCGGACAGCTGCGAGCGGCGGAAATGCACGCCGTCGACCATCGTGTCCACCGAGGTCACCGCGTAGCCGCGTCCGCGCACGACCGCGGCATCGTCGCCGAGCCAGCGAACCACTCGAGGACCGCCGCGCAGCAGCGTCGTCTCGAGGGCGGCGATCAGATCCAGCTCGCGCACGGCGCCGGCGCCGCGTCGCTCAGCGGTGGCGGTAGACGATGCGCGCGCGGTCGAGATCGTAAGGCGAGAGCTCGACGCGGACTCGGTCGCCCGGCAGAATGCGGATCCGGAATCGCCGCATCTTCCCGGCCACGTGCCCGAGGACGACGTGGTCGTTGTCGAGCTTTACGCGGAACATCGCGTTCGGGAGGGCCTCGATGACCTCTCCCTCCAGCTCTACCTTCTCTTCCTTGGGCACCCGGTGGATGCTATCGGGCTAGCCTCCGGCGGACGTCCCGCCCGAATTCGTCGGAGTTGGAGCGCCCGTCGCCGGGGTCCCGGCGCCGGTCGCGGGCCCGGTCTGCGGCGTGGGGTTGTAGAGCTGGGGGTTCGTGTACTGCCCGGGGGTGGTCTCTCCCGGGGTGGTCGTGGTGATGGGGATGGTCGGCGGGGGCCCGGTGGTGTCCGTTCCTGTGGTGCCGTTCCCAGACTGGGGGCCGCCGAGCGCGTAGTGGTAGTAATGGCCGTAGAACGGTTGTCCGTGCCACGGGACCGCCGGCTGCGCGAAGTCGCCGCAATACCCGTCCGCGGCCTTCTCCATGTAGGTCTTCCAGATCGGCGCCGCCAGCGTGCCGCCGAAGCCCGCTCCGAGCCCGTTGACGTCGGTCATCGAGGTCGTGGCGTTCGGATAGCCGACCCACACCGCGGTCGAGAGCTCGGGCGTGTAGCCCACGAACCAGGCATCGGTGTAGTTGCTCGTCGTGCCCGTCTTGCCCGCGGCGGGACAACCGTAGTTGGCGGCCGTGCCGGTTCCCTGGGTGATCACTCCCTTGAGAACCTGGGTGGCGGCGTAGGCTTCGCCGCTGCTGAACACCTGGGTGCGGGACGGGTCGCCGAGGTCGACGTGCTTGCCGTCCGGATACACAACCTCCGAGATCACGGTCGGGGCGATGTGGTAACCGCCGTTGGCAACCGTGGCGTAGGCATCGGCCATCTGCAGGGCCGAGACGCCGATCTTGAGACCGCCGATCACCTCGGATGGATTGCCGTAGAGCGGTGAGGTGATTCCCATCTCCTGAGCCATCTCGTCCAGCTTGTGGAAACCGATATCGGCGGCGAGCTGGGCGAAGACGGTGTTGTCGGACAGGATCGCGGCCTTGGTCACGTTGATCCGTCCCTGGTAGGTGTGCTCGGAGGTGGAGACGTTGTAGGTCGGGTATCCCGGTAGCCAGCCGTCGGCGAGGTAATGCGAGTCGTAGTAGGTCGTGTTGGGGTCGCCGTCGTAGTCGTGGATCAGCGTCATCAGCGCGAACACCTTGAACGACGAGCCGGTCTGCCGTTGCGCCTGCGTCGCGTAGTCGAACTGCGTCTGCGCGTAGGTGGTGGAGTTGGCCATCGCGAGAATGTTCCCGTTGGCGGGATCCACCGTCACGACCGATGCGGCCGGGTCACCCTGTTCGTCCAGCTCGGCGAGGATCGCCGCGCGCGCCTCCGCCTGATCCTGCAGGTTGATCGTCGTGTAGATCTTCAGTCCGCCCTGATCGACGACGTTCTTGCCGAGCTTCTGGTCGAGCACCTGCTGGACGTAGTCGAGGACGTACGGCTGCTCGCGCTGGGTGTAGTAGGTGTTCGGCTGGACGCCGAGCGGCGCGGCCGCGGCGGCGGTGGCCTGGGCCTGGGTGATGTAGTCCGAGACGACCATCGCCTGCAGCACCTCTTGGCGTCGGGCCCGGGCCGCGCCTGCGTCCTCGAACGGGTTGTAGTCCGACGGAGCCTGGGGCAATCCAGCGAGCAGCGCGACCTGGGCGAGGTCGAGCTGCGACACCGGCTTGTCGAAGAACATCTCCGACGCCGCGCCGACGCCGATCGCCGTCTGGTGCTCATAGGTCCCGTAGTCCACGTCGTTGAGGTAGCTGTTGAGAATCCAGTTCTTGGTGTGGACCTTCTCGAGCTGCTCGGCGAGCTTGGCCTCGATGATCTTGTACTTGAGATTGCGGCTCAACTGGTAGCGCAAGGGCAGGTAGGTGTTGCGTACGAGCTGCATCGTCAGCGTCGAGCCGCCCTGGATCGATCCCCCGCCGCCGAACACGTCTTTGACCCCGGCGCGCAGGATCGCCTCGTAGTCGACGCCGCCATGCTGGTAGAACCGGCGGTCCTCGATCGCAACCGTTGCCTGCTTCAGCAGCGTCGGGATCTCGCTGCTCGGCATCACCGTGCGCAGCACCGGAGACCGGAGGAATCCGAGCCGCTGACCGTTCTCCGTGAACACCTCGGAGACCTGGCCCTGATTGCGCGGCGCGAGCTGATCGATGTTGGGCGCGGACTCGGCTACGGAAACGACCCATCCCAGCGCCGCCAGCACCCCCAGCGCAACCCCCGAGATGCACAACACCACCACCAACAGCGCCGCCCGCTTTACCGGACTCCCACCATGGCGCCGCCGCCGCCGCTGTCGTTCGAGTCTGCTCATGAACTGAGGGTCGGCGCGGGTTAGACGGCACCGAACGTCATAAAGCGAGTTTAGCCGTACGGGGGTCTTCGGCCCGCCGGTCGCGGGTCCTGCCCGGGGTTGGGTGGCGCGTTGCAGCCGGGTGGGCTGTCGGGGCGGAGTGGGCGGGTGGCCCCGCACCCCGCACCGCCGCGTGCTGCAGCGCGCCAAGCTTGGGCTGGAGCCGCTCGGGGTCCGCCGACCCCCCGCCCGCCGCGTGAAAGCGTGGTGCCGGGGGCGGCCCGGCCGGCTCGGCCGCGCCGCCTCACGTCACCTCCAAAACGGGCGGCGTCAGCCGCCCCATCAGACCCGACCGGTGTCGCGCCGGTAGGCCCAGGCGGCCCCGGCGGCGAAGATCGCAGTCCAGGCGGCGACGGTGACCCAGCCGCGGGCGTCCCAACCCTGACCGTCGAGTGCGACGTTGCGGGCCTGGACGAGCCACCACGAGGGTAGGAACTGCCCGAACGAATGGAGAAAGCCGCTCGTGATCGGGAACCAGGTGCCGCCGAGGAAGGCGAGAATGGATATCAGGCCGCCCATCAGCGGGCCCACGGAGTCGGTGTTGACAAGATGGCCGATGAAGACGCCGAGCCCGGCGAAGGGCAGCAGCCCGACCGCAATCAGCCCGGTCATGGCCAGCCAGCGCCCGGCGGGCAGGCTGACGCCGAGCAGCGCGCCCGATATGTAAAGCAGGAGGAGGCTGAGGATCGCCATCGCGTAGCCGGTCAGCACCTTGGCGCGGAAGTAGGCGCGCACGGACAGCGGGCTGATCCGGAGCTGGCGCGTCCACCCGACCTGGCGCTCGCCGGCGATGCGCGCTCCGGTGGCGATCATCGACGCCATCGTCCCGAACGACGCCAGCGAGACCATGTAATAGGCGGCGTAGGTGAGGCCGGTGTGGCTGATGATCTTGTTGTGCTGGGGTGCGGCGAGCAGCCAGAAGAAGACCAGGGGGAAGCCGAACGAGAACAGGTAGAAGCGACGGTTGCGGAAGGTACGCAGCAGCTCGTAGCGGGTGTAGACGAGGCCCCTCACTGCACCACCACCGCGGACTCGTCGATGTCGGGCTCGCCGGTCAGCTCGAGGAACGCGGCCTCGAGCCCGGCGCCGACGATCTCGATGTCCTTCGCCTCCGGGTAGCGCTCGAGCAGCGCCCGGATGGTCTGATCGGAGTCCGAGCAGGTCAGGATCACGGCGTCGCCGTGGCGGTCGGCGGAGGCGACGCCAGGGAGCTCGGCGAGCTTGGCCGGATCCACGCCGGGGAGCGTGGCGCGGAGGGTCCGGCGCCCCACGCGCGCCTTGATCTCGGTCGTCGGGCCGTCGGCGACGATCCGTCCGTGCGCCATCAGGATCACGCGGTCGGCGTTGGCGTCGGCCTCCTCGAGGTAATGGGTCGCGAACAGCACCGTCTTGCCGCGGGAGGCGAAGTCGCGCATGATGCTCCAGAACTCGCGCCGCCCCTCGACGTCCAAGGCCACCGTCGGCTCGTCGAGGATGAGCAGGTCGGGATTGCAGACGATGGCAACCGCGAGGCGGACGCGCTGCGTCTGACCGCCCGAGAGCTTCTGGGTGCGCTGCCCGGTGATGTCCTTGAGGCCGGTGAGCGCGAGCGCATCGTCGACGCCCATCGGATCGGGATACAGCCCCGCCATCATCGTCACGAGCTCGCGCACCGACAGGTCGCGAATCAGCTGACCGGTCTGCAGCATCGCGCCGACGAGGCCGTCATTGACGGCGTCGTGGGGCGGGCGGCCAAAGACCGAAACGGTGCCGCTGTCGGGCTTGGCGAGGCCGAGCATCATGTCGATCGTCGTCGACTTGCCCGCGCCGTTGGGGCCGAGCATGGCGGCGGTCTCGCCGGCCGCGATCGATAGATCTATTCCCCGCACGGCGTGGATTGGTCCCTGCGGGCCCGAGAACGTCTTGGTCAGGCCCTCGAGGCGGATTCCACCCTCGGCCTGGACTGGGGCCGGGCTGGTCACAGCGATCCGATCCCCCCGCTGGCGGATGGCGTCAGAACCCGCATCGTCGCTCAGACAATACTGGACTCTGTCCAAAGATGTACTGAGACGATAACCTAATAAATATGTCTGCTTCGGGGGGCCTGCGCGAACGGAAGAAGCGGGAGACGCGGGAGGCGATCGCCCGAGCCGCGGCTGACCTGTTCGCCAAGCGGGGCTTCGAGGCGGTCACGGTCGAGGAGGTCGCGCGCGAGGCGAATGTATCCCGGCAAACCGTGTTCAACTACTTCGGCTCCAAGGAGGAGATGCTGTTCGATCGCTTCGCCGAGGTCGAGGCTGCGCTGGTCGGTGCCGTGCGCAGCCGGCCGCCCGGGACGCCGGTGGTCGACGTCTTCCGTGTCCACACGCTGACGTTCTGGAAACGGCTCGAGGCGACTGGGATGCCGCAGCACGAGTTCTGGGCGATCGTGGAGTCGAGCTCGGCGCTGCGGGACTACGCGGAGGCCACCTTCGCCCGCCTCGCGTGCTCCGTCGCCCACGTGCTCGCCGCGGAGCGGGCCGTTCCGGAGGATGACCCGGGGTCCCATGCGCTCGCTCGCGTGCTGTGCGGCGTCAATGCCGCGATCCTGACCTGCGGGCTGCACCGGATCGCCCGCGGCGATGAAGCGGTCGAGGTCGCGCGGGAGATGAAGGTCGCGGCGGACCGGGCATACGGGTTGGTCGACGGCGTGGGTGGTGGTCGGTAGGGTCGGTCTCTTGGAGAGCATGCCGCACGCAAGCCAGGTGTCGGCTGACATGCGCGCAGGGGTTCGCGTCGCCTGGCATGGGCTCTGGACATCGCGGCTCGTGGTCATGATCACCGGCATCCTGCCCGCATGATCGGCGGTTCGCCACCGCGTGCGATCCTGCTCGACGCGCTCGGGACGCTGGTCGCGCTGCAGCCACCCGCCCCGCGGCTGTGCGCGGAGTTCGAGCAGCGGTTCGGCGTCCACGTCTCGCTGCGACAGGCCGCGCGTGCGCTCGCGGCGGAGATCACCTACTACCGCGCCCACCTCGACCAGGGCAGCGATGCGACGGGGCTGAAGGCGCTGCGGCACAGCTGCGTCCTGGCGTTGCGCGATGAGCTGCCCCGGCCGGCGGCGGCGCTTCCGATCGAGCAGCTCACCGAGGCCCTGCTCGCATCGATCGCGTTCAGCGCCTTCGCGGACGTGGTGCCCGCGCTGGCCTCCGCGCGGCGCCGCGGCCTACGCCTGGTGGTGGTCAGCAACTGGGACATCTCGCTGCACGACCTCCTTGCCCGGCTCGGCATCGCACCGCTGCTGGACGGGATCGTGACCTCTGCCCAGCTTGGCTCACGTAAGCCCGATCCCGCGATCTTCGTCCGCGGCCTCGAGCTTGCGGGCGTTCGCCCTGCCGAAGCGATCCATGTCGGCGACAGCCTCGACGAGGACGTCGCGGGCGCGCGCGCCGCGGCGATCGAGCCGGTACTGATCCGCCGTGACGGCAGCAGTGGGCCTCGAGGCGTGAGGACCATCGCCAGCCTGAGCGAGCTGGTCGTAACCTAGTGACAGTGTCGAGCGTTCCGCCACCGCTGACCAAGCCCGAGCTTCCCGAAGGGGCCGGTGGCGCGCGCTCGGTGGCGCTCGTCGAAGAGCTGCCGCCGTGGAAGCCCTGGGCCGCGCCCGCCGCGGTCGCGCTCGGCCTCGCGCTCGGGTCGATCGCGGATCTGATGGTGTCGATCGTCGGCGCGGCGACCGGTGCGAACCTGAGCCATCCCCCGCCCGCGGTGAACATCTTCGGCGATATCGTCTTCGACTTCGGTTTCGTCGCGGCGGCGATCTACGTCGCCTCATTGAGCGGCGGAATGCGCTTGAGCAGCTTCGGCTTCCGGCGGGCCGCGCTTTGGCGCGCCGTGGGTATCGTCGCGCTGGCGGCGTTCTGCTATTTCATCGCCACCGACGTCTACGCCGCCCTGCTCGCGCTCCATGGCCGCGAGCAGCTTCCGACCGGACTCGGCAGCACGAGCGACACCGCGGCGATGATCGGCGTGGGAGTGTTCGTGACGGTGATCGCGCCGATCTGCGAGGAGTTCTTCTTCCGGGGCTTCCTGTTCGGGGTCCTGCGTAGCTGGCTCGCGCCCAGGGCCTGGGGGACGTGGGTGGCCGCGATCATCACCGGGATCCTGTTCGGCGCCGCCCATTTCGGATCGGCGTCGGCGAAGTATCTCGTCCCCCTCGCGTTCCTCGGCTTCGTCCTGTGCATCGTGCGCTGGAAGACCGGCTCGCTGTATCCCGGGATGGCCTTGCACTCGATCAACAATGCACTTGCGTTCGGAGTCGACGAACTCCACTGGGACGCCGCCAAGATCGTCGCGATGGCGATCGTGGCCCTCGCGGCGATCACCGCGATCACCGGTCCACTCGGCACGCGGGAGCCGGCCGTGGCCCGGCCCATGAGGGCGGCCGCGCGGTAGCGCGCTCACGCCGCCGGTTCGTCTACATTTCCGCGCATGCCAAGGATTGCTCGGGGCGCGCTGACGCTGTCGGTGCTCACGCTGGCCGCGCCCGGGAGCGCGCTGGCGCTCACCACTCCGACGACCCCGATCACTCCGACGACGCCGATCATTCAGACGACGCCGACCACGCCCACGACGCCGACCACGCCCGTGACCGGGAAGCTGCGGACCAGTCTCGAAGGCGTGTTCAAGCTGGGCTCGCGGAACGTGACCGTCACCCGGCGGACGTTGCGAGTGAACGGAGCCGACCGGCCGTTCGTGCCCGGTCAGGTCGCCGTCGTTCAGATCCGGAGGGGCCGGCGGCTGGTCAAATCTGAGACCGTCAAGCTCCGGCGCTCCCGCGGCGGGGCCTTCGGCTTCTTCTCGGTCCGTTTCTCTAGCCCATCCGCGGGCAACCTGAAGATCACCGCGCTCCATGCCGCGACACCCGAACAGGTGAAGGTCGCGGCCGTCGCGCAGAAGGTCGACGTCGTCGTCCCGAGCGCCGGCCCCGGATCCACCGGGACGTTTGTGTCGCTGATCCAGTCGCGCCTGGCGGCGCTCCACTTCGCGGTCCCCCAGGACGGTGTCTACGACACGCTGACCCAGAACGCCATCCTCGCCTACCGCAAGGTACGCGGCTTTGATCGCATCTTCACCCTCGACGGGGCCGTAATCCACGGGTTGCTCGCCGGCGTCGGCACCTTCCCGGTCCGTTACCCGCGCCAGGGCAAGCACGTCGAGGCGGACCTGACCGATCAGGTGCTGGCGCTGATCAACGGCTCAAAGGTCTTCCGGATCTATCCGGTCAGCTCTGGCAAGCCCTCGACGCCGACCGTGCTCGGCACCTACCAGGTGTACATGAAGACGCCCGGCTACCTCCCGGACGGCATGTACTACTCGAACTTCTTCCACACCGGGTACGCCATCCACGGCTACGACCCGTCGCCGACCTATCCGGCCAGCCACGGCTGCCTGCGGCTCCCGATCGACGACGCGATCTCCGCCTACCAATGGATCCAGATCGGGACTCCGGTGGACGTCTACTACGGGGCCAACTGAGCGGATCAGGCCAGCCCGCGTGAATAGCGGGCGAGGAATCCGATTCCGACGCCGTAGACGAGCAGGGCCAGGACGGTGGGCACGCCGTGCTGTACCCATGCGCTGGTCGACTGGATGATCGACTGGAAGGGGGAGGTCAGCTTGCTCGCGGCACCGTCGATGAAGCGGGCCGGCTGCCCCTGCTGCTTCTTGACGGGCTTGGGCAGGGGCGCCGAGCTCACGACCGCCTTGGCCTGGGTCTTCGCCGCACCGGCGACCTGATCCCGGGCGAACAGCCCGAAGGAGACGAGCACCAGGCCGCTGCAGATGAGCGCGACGAGGACGAGGGCTCGGTGGATCACCCTGCCCCCATCGGCCGCGTGCACGGTTAGCATGAGGCCCGCCGCGATGCCAATCGATCACTCGTCCACCCGAGCGCGCCTGCTTGCCGAGCTGCAAACGCACGCGCTGGTGATCGGGGAGGTCGTGCTGACGAGCGGCGCGCGGGCCCAGTACCTCGTCGACGCCAAGCGCGCGATTCTCCTCCCGGCGGGCTTTCGTGCGCTCGCCGACCTCGTCGCCGAGCAGGCCCGAGCGTGGGGTGCCACGGCGGTCGGCGGGATGACGATGGGCGCGGACCCGATCGCCTGCGCGGCGCTGGCCGGGGGTGCCGAGGTAAAGGCCTTCTTCGTCCGTAAGGAGGTCAAGCAGCATGGGCTGGCACGCCGGATCGAAGGGCCTGTGCTCGAGCCCGGCGAGCGCTGCATGCTGGTAGAGGACGTGGTCACCACGGGCGGCTCGACGATCCGCGCCCTCGAGGCACTCCGCGAGGAGGGTCACGAGGTCTGCGGCGTGCTCGCGATCTGCGACCGGCTCGCGGGCGGCGCGAGCCGGATCGAGGAGGCGGCCGGCGCGCCATTCGTCGCCCTGACCACGATCGATGAGGTGTACCCGGAGCGACCGGATCGGTGAACGGGCGCGGACCCAGCGCGCCCCGGGAGATTTGGTTCTTGCCAAATCTCCCATGGAGTCGGCCGGCTGCGGGCGGTTGAGAATCCTCGGAAGGTTCCGTAGCCGGCCGACTCCACGCCCCCGGCAGGAATCGAACCTGCATCCCGCGCTTAGGAGGCGCGTGCTCTATCCGTTGAGCTACGAGGGCTGAGCCGCCACAGGGTATCCGGGGCGGTGCGGGGCCATCGACGCGGCGAATCTCAAGGTCTGATAAACCGCCGTACCCCGCGGACGCTTCGTTGATGGGGCGTTAAACCTTTGTGACAGAGCGCGAGCGGTGTGATATTCCACCCTTAAGGAGGAGGGATTGAGGCAAGGACACGGAACCTCACCTCACCTCGCTTCCGCGATCCACGAGCGCACACTTTGGACCGAGACCACTCGAGCGTGACCGCATTGCCACGGCACGGGGCCAACCGGGGTAACCCAGGTCGAGCCGTGCGATGAGCCTAGGCGGAGAACTGCTGGTCGAGGCCTCTCAGGCCGTCGAGGGGCCTGGCGACGGACTGATCGAAACCTCGGGCGCGGAAGTCGCCGCGCGCTCGCCGCTGGAGTTGTTCTGGCGCCGCTTCCGCGAGGACCGGGTGGCGATGGTCTCACTCGCGTTCATCGCCCTGCTGATCCTGGTGGCGATCTTTGCGCCGCTGATCGTCAGCCTCGCGGGCGCGCCGGGCCCGAACGTGCAGAACCTGCACCTGCTCGACAGTTTCGGCGATCCCACCGGGCCGAACTTCGCGACCCACGAATACTTCGGCGTCGACCCGCTCGGCCGCGATCTGTTCGCGCGCACGCTGTACGGGGCGCGGGTGTCGCTGATCGTCGCGTTCGTGGCGACCGGCTTCTCGCTCCTGATCGGCGTCACGGCCGGGATGGTGGCCGGCTTCTTCCGGGGCTGGACGGACACCCTGATCTCTCGCGCCATCGACGTCCTGCTTGCGTTCCCGATCCTCCTGCTCGCGCTCGGGCTCGGGGCCGCGTGCTCGCTCGGCGGCGGATGCTTCGGCGGCCTGCTCAAGCCCGGGCTCGTGGTCGTGATCTTCGTGATCGCGTTCGTGAACTGGACGTACATCGCCCGGATCGTCCGCGGACAGGTCCTCTCGTTGCGCGAGAAGGAGTTCGTCGAGGCGGCGCGCTCGCTCGGGGCCTCGAACACCCGGATCATCTTCCGCGAGCTGCTGCCCAACCTGGTGGCGCCGATCATCGTCTACGCGACCCTGCTGATCCCTCAGAACGTCCTGTTCGAGGCAGCCCTGTCCTACCTCGGTGTCGGCGTACAGCCGCCGACGGCGAGCTGGGGGGCGATGCTCGCCGATGCGAGCGGCTACCTCAGCGCCTGGTGGTACATGCTCTTTCCCGGGGTCGCGCTGCTGCTAACCGTGCTCGCGTTCAACCTCGTCGGTGACGCGCTGCAGGACGCGCTCCATCCGAGGGGCGGGAAAAGTTGATCAACCACAGGAGGAGGCAGGGCATGGAGTCAACCAACGGAAGGACGCGCATGCGGAGATTGGCCAGGCTGTTACCCGTTCTAGTCATCGCGATCGGCGGGGTAGTGGCCGGTTGCGGGTCGTCGAGCAGCGGCAGCAGCAGTAGCAGCACGCCGAAGAGTGGCGGCACCGTAACGATCCTCGACGCCAACGGCAGCGTCGACAGCCTCGATCCAGGTTACTGGTACTACGAGACCGACTACACCGAGCTCGGTCAGACCACCCAGCGCTGGCTCTACAGCTGGAAAGACAACTCGACCAGCCCCACCCCCGACCTGGCGACGGCCATGCCCGCGGTCTCGAACGGCGGCAAGACGCTGACCATCCACATCCGTCCGGGGGTCCACTACAGCCCGCCGCTCCAGAACAAGACGGTCACCTCGTCCGACATCAAGTACGCGCTCGAGCGCTGCTTCCTGGCCAACGTCGGCAGCGACAACTACGTCTCCTCCTACTACAACGACATCGTCGGCGCCCCGGCGGGTCACGTCACCACGCTGCCGAACATCACCGGGCTTCAGACCCCGAACCCCCTCACCCTGGTGATCAAGACCACCGTGCCCGTCGGCGTGCTCACGAACGCGAACGCGCTCGGGCTTCCGTGCACGGTTCCGGTCCCCGAGTACTACGCCGCGAAGTTCGACAAAGGCGCGGCCTCGACGTATGGCATGCACCAGGTGTTCACGGGCCCGTACATGATCAAGGGTGCCGGAACCGGCACCGTACCCACCACGTCCTACCAGCCGGGCAAGCTGCTCGTGCTCGTTCGCAACCCGAGCTGGCAGGCCTCGAGCGACCCGGTCCGTCACGCCTACTTCAACCAGATCATCATCAAGGGCGGTAACGACCCGTCAGTCGCCAGCCAGCAGATCATCAACGGCTCGGACATGATGAGCGGCGACTATGCGGCCCCGCCGACGCCGATCCTCAAGCAGCTGATCACCCAGGACAAGGGCCAGTACTTCGTCACGCCGTCCGACGGCAACCGCTACATCACCCTCAACGACACGATCCCGCCGCTCAACAACGTCAACGTACGCCGCGCGATCTCCGCAGTGATCAACAAGGTCGCGCTTCGCACCACGCGCGGCGGGCCGACGCTCGGCACCATCGCCACGCACTTCATCCCGCCCGGAATGCCGGGCTTCGCGCAGGCGGGGGGTGATGCCGGTCCGGGTTACGACTTCGACAGCAACCCGAACGGCAACCTCGCGCTGGCCGAGTCCTACATGAAGAAGGCGGGCTACAAGACCGGCAAGTACACCGGAGCACCGCTGCTGATGATCGGCGACGACACCCCCCCGGCGAACAACACGGCGCTGGCGATCGAGTCCGAGCTCGAGACGCTCGGGTTCAAGTTCACGTTCCGCGAAGTCCCGCACGCCACGATGTACTCGAAGTTCTGCGAGGTGACGGCCGCCAAGGTCGCCATCTGCCCGAACACCGCCTGGGGGAAGGACTTCTATGACTCCCAGAGCATGATCGATCCGGTCTTCAACGGTGCCGCGCTCGGCCCACAGACGACCAACATGGCGCAGGTCAACAACCCCACGATCAACGCACAGATCGATGCGGCGGTGAAGATCGTCAATCCGACGGCCCGGGCCGCGGCATGGGGCAAGATCGACGACGAGATCACCGATCAGGCCTACGTGGTCACCTGGCTGTGGGACAACCAGATCAACTTCGAGTCCAAGGATGTACACGGCGCGATCTGGGACTTCAACAGCGGGGACTGGGACCTGACCAACAGCTACCTGAAGTAAGCGAGGCCTGGACCAAACCTCAACCCGACATGCGGGGCCCCGCCGCCTTCCCCGGCGGCGGGGCCACCGCGATACCTGAACCTTGACTACCTACATCATCCGCCGCCTGCTCTGGGTGGTCGTGCTCCTGTTCCTGGTGAGCCTGCTCACCTTCGTGGTCTTCTATCTACTGCCGACCACGAACCCGGCGCTGCTTCGCGCCGGCCGCGACCCGACCCCGGCGGTGGTCGCGCTGATCAGCAAGGAGCTCGGTCTCAGCAGGCCGTGGTATGTCCAGTACTTCGACTACATGAAGGCACTGGTACTGCACTTCAACTTCGGCTACAGCTTCCAGAACAACATTTCGGTCAAGCAGCAGATCTTCTCCGATCTCCCGGCGACGATCTCGCTCGCGATCGGGGCCGCGGTGATCTGGCTGGTGATCGGCATCGCCGTCGGCACCCTGTCGGCGATCCGGCCGCGCTCGAGATTCGACCGGATGGCCATGGGTACGGCGCTGGTCGCGATCTCGGCGCCCGTCTACTGGCTCGGCCTGGTCTCGCTGTTCCTGTTCTCGACCGACATCGGCAAGATCCCGATCTTCCCCGGGGCGGGATCCTACGTGCCGCTGACCCAGAACCCGCTTCACTGGTTCACCTCGCTGCTGCTGCCGTGGCTCGTCCTGGCCGCATCGTTCGCCGCCTTCTACGCCCGGCTGCTGCGCTCTAACCTGATGGAGGTGATGTCGGAGGACTACATTCGCACCGCGCGAGCGAAAGGGGTGCCCGAGCGTCGGGTGATCCTGCGCCACGGGATCCGCAGCGCGATCACGCCGATCGTGACCGCGGCGGGGCTCGACATCGGGGTGCTGCTCGGCGGCGTGATCTTGGTCGAGTCGGTGTTCAACATTCCGGGCATCGGTCGCCTCGCGTACAACTCGATCCAGAACGACGACCTGCCGATGATTCAGGGGACCGTGCTGATGGGCGCGTTCTTCATCGTGATCTTGAACCTGGTCGTCGACATCGGCTACGCGTTCATCGACCCGCGGGTGCGTTACTCGTGAGCACGCCCGACGCCCTGCTCGAAGTCGAGAACCTGAGGGTGGACTTCCGCACCGACGACGGTGTCGTGCATGCCGTCGACGGGGTCTCCTACGCGATCAAAACCGGCAAGACGCTGGGCATCGTGGGCGAGTCGGGATCGGGGAAGAGCGTCTCCGCCTTGACGATGCTGGGGCTGACGCGGGGCAAGCGAACCGATGTCTCGGGCCGGATCCTGTTCGAGGGTCGCGACCTGCTGACGCTCCCGGACGAAGAGCTCCGCGAGATCCGCGGCGACGACATCGCGATGATCTTCCAGGATCCCCTGTCCTCGCTACATCCGTTCTACAAGGTCGGCTATCAGCTTATGGAGGCGGTGCAGATGCACCGCTCCGTCTCCAAGGCGGCCGCGCGCGATCGCGCGATCGACCTGCTCGAGCTCGTGGGCATCCCCGATCCCCATCGCCGCGTGGACGCCTATCCGCATGAGTTCTCCGGCGGCATGCGCCAGCGCGCGATGATCGCGATGGCGCTCGCGAACGAGCCCAAGCTCCTGATCGCCGACGAGCCGACGACGGCGCTTGATGTGACGGTCCAGGCGCAGATCCTGGCGCTCCTCGAGGATCTCCAGCAGCGACTCGAGATGTCCGTGATCCTGATCACGCACGATCTCGGTGTCGTCGCCGAGATCGCGGACGAGATCGTCGTGATGTATGCCGGGCGGATCGTCGAGCACGCGACCACGGAACGCATCTTCGCCACCCCTCAGCACCCGTACACGTGGGGGCTGCTGAAGTCGATACCGCGGCTCGACACGCCGCGCAACGAGAACCTGGTGCCGATCTCGGGACGGCCACCGAGCCTGATCAATCGTCCGTCGGGCTGTCACTTCCACCCGCGCTGCCCCTATGTCCGCGATCAGCACAAGCGCGTCGACCCGCGGCTCCAGGCGGTGCCGGGAGAGCCCGGACACGAGGTCGCCTGTCTGCTGCCGGTGCCGTTGCGCAAGCAGGTCTGGCAGGGGCTGAAGGCCGGGCAGACGCCGGATGAGCTCAGCGCACTCATTCGCGCGAAGCCGGAGCCCGAGCCGATCGCCGCGGCGCAACCCGCTCAGGACGCCGGCCCATGAACGCGAACGGCACGCCGCTGGTCGAGGTTCGTAACCTGGTCAAGCATTTCCCGATCACCCGCGGGGTGATCCGGCAGAAGAAGGTCGGAGCGGTGAAGGCGGTCGACGACGTCTCCTTCGACGTGATCAAAGGGGAGACGCTCGGAATCGTCGGCGAGACCGGGTGCGGCAAGAGCACGACCGCGCGCCTGATCGTGCGCCTGCTCGAGCCCACGAGCGGGGAGGTGCGCTTCGAGGGAGAGGACATCACCAAGCGCAAGGGCAAGGCGCTGAAGAGCCTCCGCCGCGAGATGCAGATGATCTTCCAGGACCCCTACTCTTCGCTGAACCCCCGCAAGTCGGTCGGCTCGATCATCGCCGAGCCGTATGCCATCCACGGGCTCGAGAAGACCGAAGGCGCGCGCAAGAAGCGTGTTCAGGAGCTGATGGACACGGTCGGGCTGAGCCCCGAGCATTACAACCGCTACCCGCACGAGTTCTCCGGCGGCCAGCGCCAGCGGATCGGAGTGGCGCGAGCGCTGGCGCTGGGGCCAAAGCTGCTGGTCGCCGACGAGCCGGTGTCCGCGCTCGACGTCTCGATCCAGGCGCAGGTCCTGAACATGCTGCGCCGGCTGCAGGCCGAGCTCGGCCTGACCGTGATCTTCATCGCCCATGATCTGTCCGTCGTTCGCCACATGTGCGACCGCGTCGCCGTCATGTACATCGGCAAGATCGTCGAGCTGGCGCCCGGCGAGTCGCTTTACGGCTTTCCCCGTCATCCGTACACCGGCGCGCTCCTGTCGGCGGTGCCCGTACCGGACCCGGTCGGGTCACATCGCAAGCGAGAGCTGCTGACCGGCGATGTCCCGAGCCCCGCCAACCCTCCGTCTGCCTGCCGATTCCACACCCGCTGCCCGAAAGCCCAGGCAATCTGCTCCGAGCACGAGCCTGCGCTCGTGGACAAGGGCGGAGGGACGGTGGCGGCCTGTCACTTCCCGCTGACCCGCGAAGAGGCGGACAGCCGCTTGCCGGCGGTTCTGACGGGTATCCGCGCGGACGGTGAGGGCGCGGAGGGCGCGGAGGGCGCCACCCAAGCGCCGCAAGCGGGCCTCGCCCCGTAGCTAATCGTCCGGGTCCTCGTCGTCGTCCGGGTCCTCGTCGTCGACGTACAAAGACTCCCGCGCGAGCTCGTCGCCACGCTTCGAGAACAGCTTGACCTCGATGAAGTCGCCGCGGAAGTTGTCGGGCGCGATCAGCGTGAAGCGCTCTTCGAGCAGGTCGCACTGGTCGACCGCGAGGTTGGCCAGCTCGGCGGTGACGACGGCTCCGCCGGGGATCAGCGGGACGCCCCAGACAAGGGTCATATCGGCCGCCTTCCCCGGAGCGCCGCGCCAGGTGCCGATCACCTCGTCGTTGAGGTCGAGCTTCCAGTCCGGGTTCGCCTCGGCGACCTCGGCCGTGAAGTCCGCGTGGGCCGAGAAGTCGCTGGGGCCGCCGGCTCCCTCGGTGAAGGAGACGAAGCCGAACAGCTCGTAGTCCTCGTTCGTCCTCGCCAC
>Ga0302324_100013117_pt1 | contig 16835 bp, 13 predicted proteins | sample Palsa_T0_1_FD_201949 | JGI IMG/M metagenome (GOLD analysis project Ga0302324, IMG submission 201949) | Peat permafrost microbial communities from Stordalen Mire near Abisko, Sweden - Palsa_T0_1 | ecosystem: Environmental > Terrestrial > Soil > Palsa > Peat permafrost | place: Sweden: Abisko...
GCAGCTGGCCGGATCAGGACTTCGCATCGAAGAGGTATTGGGCCGTTCGGTGAGAGCCGAGCTGTTGGGGTCGGCTATTCCCGTGATCGACGCCAAGGATGGATTTCTGCTTACCGTACACCATGCAATCCGGGAGGACTTTGGGATTGAGAGCATGTGCCGTGATCTGCTGGATGTGCGGCTTTGCTGTGAACATTTGGACGAATCGGGACAGCTCGAAGAGGGAATGAGCCGGGCTGCTCAATGGGGCTCTCATGTTGCGGCACTGGCGGTGACAGGTCTTCTGCGCGGCTACGACGGTAAAGGAGCAGCATCGCGGGCCGCTGAATTGCTGAGCGGTGCGGCGACTAAGGCCGAACGGCGGTCTGCATCGCGGCTGACGGCTCTCTTTCACTATCAATTGAAGAACGGGCGGTTGGGGAAGGATGTGATGTTCCTGGTTCATCTGCGTCCGTGGCGGCAGATCCTCAAAGGATTCGGAGGAGACTGGTCGGGCTACCGACGCAGCATGGAGGCGATGGAACAGCAACTCGGTGAGCATCAGCCGCTGCGCAAGAGAGTTTCGCATTTTGCCAGATCGATTCCAGGGTTTGAGGCCCTGCGAATGGCACGTGAGCTCGCGCTTGTTAAGTACCGGAACTGGTGAGCCAAAGGGAAACCTCAAGTGCTCGAGGGCCAGCGATTCGATCAAGCCGGCCATCAAAGCGCTGGAAAGAGGAGTTCAGGATCTCGAGTGCGAGGTAGTTTCCGTTGCTGGAAGACTGGCTGGCGGATAGAATAACTCCTTGATTGCTCGTCAATTGGCATGCACCTCCCCGGGGAAAGATAGATGAATGCTGATGTACGTCTCGGTCACAGCGGCACGAGTGTAATCTTTGAGCGATTTGGTGAAGAGGTCGTTGCAATCCATCTTGGAACTGGACGCTACTATAGCCTTCCCGGTGCGGCCGGGGACGCTTTTCTGCTGCTTGCTAAAACCCCCACGGTCGCGGAATTAGCAGAGGCGCTCTCGGCAAAATACGATGCGTCCGCGCAGTCAATTGAAGCCGACCTGCTCGAATTCCTGAGCCAACTGAAAGACGAATCGCTGATCGTCGAAGAGAGCCATGCCGCGGAGCATACATTCGATGCGCCCGCTGAGATCACGCGGCCCCGGCTTCCGTATTCAGCGCCGGCGGTGCAATCACACCGGGACCTTGAAAATCTTTTCCTTGTAGACCCGATTCACGAAGCGGGAGAAGCAGGCTGGCCGCAGGTGAAAAAGCCGGTCGATCCCTTGCCCGGCACGCCGATGCGTTATCGCTTCGCAGCGGAAAGATGCTTGTTTGAACAATTCGAGGAAGCAACAATCGCACTGAACCTCAATACGGGCGCGTATTTCAGCTTCTCAGGTTCCGCTGAGGACATTCTTTTGCTGTTGAACGAGGCGCCTACGGCCGAGGAGATCGCAAAGGCACTGGAGACGAAATACGACGCTCCGAGCGCTCAATTGCGAGAGGCCGCCGACCGGTTTCTAACGCGTTTGATTCAAACCGATCTGGTGATTGTCGAAGAGATTGAAGATGGCGCGGAGGTCCGCTCCCTGCAGTTAACGAGGCCGGGAGAGGGATTGGTTTTTCCTCCGCCGGAGCTTGAAATGTATCGCGATGCTCCAGCAGCGGACACGGCGGTCAGAGACACTGAGGCTGCCTCCTCCCTCCTATCGCGGAAGAAGAAATTCCGCTTCAATCGCGAGGAGAATCTTGTAGCTTTTGCAAAGGACGGAGCAATTTCGGTCCATCTCATCCGCGGTGTTTATTTTGTTCTGAATTCGACAGCGGCGCGCGTCCTCGAGATGCTTGAGAAAGAGCCGACGGCAAGCGAGATTGTCTCGGCTCTTGAATCGATGTACGAGGTCAGAAGGCCAGAGCTGGTGGCCGCCGTTATCGTGCTGCTGCAAAACTTCATAGGCATCGGAGTGGCGACCGCGGAAGCGGCAAGCCCGGATGCAGCGTCGGTTTCGACGCCCGCAGAGGCGAAAACGACGCGGGTTCCGTTCGAGACTTTTTCGGTCGACATGCGGCACGACCTGCGGGAACAACTTTTTCTGTACCCGGGCGGCAAGCCAACCCGGCCCGAGCCGGTATCGCGCGGCCGGCAACTCTCGACAGTTCTGGAAGAGTATTTCGAAGAGGCAAGCTCGCGCGCGGCGGTCTCCGAAACCAAACTGCTGGTGGCTGGACGGCGGCTTCGCATTCGTTGCATCGACGAGGTTCACAGCCGCCACTTGAGTCTTGCGCTCTCGCATCTGCGGCATGATTTCAATGGCGATGGTGATTTCACAATCAACGTGTGGGACGGCGAAGTGGCAGGGCCGCCGTCAAACTCATTGCTCGCCTCTTACCTTCAGACTCTCTATCGCGATTGGACTGCGAACTGCGGCACGCGCGGGGAGTTGCGAGGATTCCACTCCCCGGCTGTGCCGGCGTTCTACATGCCTGGTCCCGACGTCCTGAATCTGGTCGACCCTGCGAATGGGAAAGCGTTCTTCCTCAAACGAGACAGTTCCCCGCTTCCCTATTGGGAGGCGGGTTCGCCTTTTCGCGCCATTCTTCACTGTTGGCTGTCGACCTTCGGCTTGCAGTTTGTGCATGGAGGAGCGGTTGGAGAAAACGGCAGCGGTGTTCTTCTGGCCGGGAGAGGAGGCTCGGGAAAATCCACCACAACGCTGCTGTGCCTCAACGCAGGCATGGATTATGCCGGCGATGACTACTGCGCGGTGGATCCCAACGCTCCCATCCATCTTCACAGCCTGTACAACACCGCCAAGCTTTTGCCGGGGGACCTGGAATGCTTCCCGCAACTGCGCCAGCGCATTTGGAATCCGCAGGCGCTGATTGAAAACAGTGAGGACAAGGCCACGTTCTTTCTTGCGGATCTGGCGCCTGAGCAGATGAGTTCAGGATTCGCGCTTTCCGCGCTGCTGATTCCGCAAGTGAGCGGCCAAACCGAGACTCACTTATCGCCGTGCGGCCCGGCAGCGGTGCTGGCCGCAATTGCTCCCAGCACGATAGCGCAGTTGCCGAATGCGACGCAGGCCGACATGGACCGCATGGTTTCGATCGCTTCAAGTCTTCCTGCTTATATCCTTCACCTGGGATCCGACCGGGCAAAGATTCCAGCAGTGGTGCGAAGCGTTCTTCAGCGAGGCTGATGGGAATGCCGTGGCCATCCATCGCGGTCGTTACGCCGGTCCGCAATGGCATGCCCTATCTTCGCGAGGCCATCGAGTGCCTGCTCGCGCAGAAATATGCCGGGATAGAAATCGTAGTTGTGGACGATGGTTCCACGGATGGTTCCGGCGCATTTGCGCGCGGCACTGGAAGCTGCCGAGTGCTGGAGACGCCCGGGATTGGACCCGCAGGCGCGCGCAACGCGGGCATTCGCGCCTCGAATTCGGATTTGCTGCTGTTTCTCGACGCGGACGATCTGCTTGCTCCGACTGCCTTGAACAGCGCAGTCGAAGCGCTCCTGCGCGCGCTCGATGCGGGATTCGCGCAGGGATGTATTCAGAATTTCACTGCCGAGACAAACGGCCCTATCTATTTTTCCACCAGGCCCTACCGGTTCATCAACCTTGGGTCGAGCCTCTGGCGTCGCAGCGTTTTTGAAACAGTGGGGCTCTTCGATGAATCGTTGCGGTTGGGAGAAGACCAGGACTTTTTCATGCGCTGCTGGGAGCACAACATCTCGAGAGAGCAGTTTGATTCCGTGATGCTCTACTATCGGCGTCATTCGGGAAATATGACGCGAGGACTTAAGGGGGCCGAGTTTGGCTTAATGGGTGTTTACCGGAAGAGGATCGAGCGCATTCGCCGGGGCGAATATGATCCAAACATCGCTCGACGCGTCAGCTGGACGGACTATCTCGGCAAGAGTCCTGATGTCGAGGACGAGCCTGACAGCACTCCCTCTCTCGGGTAGGCGCGCCGGATGTAGATTGATAAGTACTTCTCATTTTTATGTGTAACTCTTGTTTCCCATGACCAAGCCATCCATCGCCGTGATCATGCCTGTCCGCAATGGGAAGACCCTTCTCAAGGAAACGATCGAGTGCGTCGCCGCGCAACAGTATGCGCCGGTGGAGATCGTTGTTGTGGACGATGGGTCAACAGACGGGTCCGGCGACCTCGCGCGGAGCACCGGACGCTGCCGCGTGCTGGAGACGCTTGCGATTGGGCCGGCCGGAGCGAGGAATCTGGGAATCCGGGAGTCCAACTCCGATCTGCTTATGTTTCTCGATGCAGACGACCTGCTTGGCCCCGACGCGTTTCATTCTGCGGTTGAGGCGCTGCTCGCCCAGCCGGATGCCGGCTTCGCGCAGGGCTATGTTCAAAACTTCAAGATTCGCCCCAACGGCACCATGAACATCTTTACCCGGCCTTACCGTTACATCAACATTGGTTCCGGGGTATGGAGGCGAAGTGTTTTTGAAAAGCTTGGTCTCTTCGATGAGTCGCTCCGCTATTGTGAAGACCTGGACTTCTTCATGAGATGCTGGGAGCGGGATGTTCCGAAAGTGCCGATAGAAACACTGGTCCTGTTGTACCGGCGGCATCCGGGGAATATGACACGCGGGCTTCAGGGAGCAGAATTCGGAACGGTGCGAGCTTTTCGGAAGAGAGTCGAGCGGATTGACCGCGGCGAGTACGATCCGAATAGTCCCCGGCGCGTTTCCTGGCCGGAATACTTTGGCAGGGGCCCCGACGTGATGGATTTGGACTGACGAATGCACGGACTTGTGAGCGTGGTGATTCCAGTGCGAAACGGGGCCAGGTATCTCGGTGAAGCGATCGAGAGCGTGCTGGTGCAGCAGCCTGTTGAAGTGGAAGTGATCGTGGTCGACAACGGCTCCAGTGACGGAAGTCGCGCGGTTGCGGAGAACTTTGGCGCGCCGGTTCGCGTGACTGACGAGGCTCGCCCCGGCGCGGCTCAAGCGCGGAACTCGGGCGTACGGCTCGCGCGAGGAGAGTATCTGGCTTTTCTCGATGCAGACGACGTGTGGAAGCGTGGGAAACTGCAAAGACAATTGGCAAAACTCCAAACGAGGCAGGATCTGGATATGGTCTTCACATTCGGCCAGAATTTTCTAAGCCCGGACCTGACGGAGAAACAGCGCCAGGAGGTGAGCTATCTGCCAGGGCCCGGCCCATTCATCATTCCCAGCACGATGCTGGCTCGGCGGGAATCGTTTGTCCGGGCAGGGGAGCTTCCGGATCTGCGCGAAGGCGAGTTCATCGCATGGTACGGCTCGGCCCTTTCCATGGGATTGCGATCTGAGGTAATCCCCGAAGTGTTGTTTATGCGCAGAGTTCACTCGTCCAATTCCACCCGGATTGAGGCGCACCGAATTGATTTGCTGCGTGCGGCCAAGATGGTGCTCGATCGGAAGAAGGGATTGGACCAGCGTGGCTGAGTCTGACTTCCCAATCGGCACATTGATCTTGCCCGAACCGGCAAGAACGGAGGCATGGCGCAACTGGCGGTCGAAGCTGGATCTCGATCGACTGTCTTACGAATGTCTGCAAACACTTCCTGCTCTCGCTCCCTTTCTTCCCCTGTGGCTGAAAGGAGACAGTTGTGCGGCGCGCATCAACGGGATCGTGAAAATGGCATGGAGCCGTAACCAGATCCGGCTGCACAAAGCCGCTGAGTTGCATGAAACACTGTTCAGTGAATTGGGGACGCCTGCATTGATTGCAGGGCCGCTCGCGTGGTCCCTGCAGACTCGCGAAGAGGGTTCTATTCGCACGATTCCTGACCTTACCATGCTGATTTCTCGCCAGCATGTATTCAGGGCTGTCGCGGCCTTGTCACGTCAAGGGTGGGAGTTGCAGAGCCCACGTCCCGACAACGATACGCTCGACTGGTCCTCAAACCTCGCACTGGCGAAGGACGACGTGGCTTTTCACCTTCACTGGCGCTTGTTTCCGACTTCGGCCAGAGATGCTATCGCGTTTGAGCAAGCGTTCATGCAGCGGTCAAGGCCGGTGATTTGGAATGGAATCGAGTTCCAGGCGCTGTCGCCTGAGGCCGACCTGCTTCACCGCCTCACCGACCGTCCGTCCTGGGACCCGGTTCCCTGGCAGGCCGATGTGCTCATGATGTCTTTTGCCGAGATCGACTGGCCTCAGCTTGCCAAACTTGCAGCGCGTTTCGCATCCTTCTTTCAACCGATTGATCCGATCAGACGATTAATGGAGCTGCGCCGCGACTGGGATTTGCCCACTCCAGAGATCGCCGCCACGACCGAGCGGGCTCGACCAAGCGCGAAAATGCCATCGGACAACCACTGGAGATTTGCGAAGCTCCGCACCTGGGGGAGGTCCCTTTGGAGAGCGTGATTGATGCCAAAGGCCCTGCTCTGACGAGCCAACTGGCTGAGTATTGGGAGTACCGAGGGCTGCTCTGGCATCTCGTGGTGAAGGAGTTGAAGGTCCGTTATCGCCAGACGACTCTGGGCATCGTTTGGTCGCTTGCGCAGCCGCTGCTTCCTGCACTGATTCTTGGCGCGGTCTTCTCCCGCACTCTTACTGGAGGCAAGGGATCGAGTGTGCCCTATGCTCTCTTCCTGCTGTCAGGGCTGGTGCCGTGGAGCTTTCTATCCAGCGCAGTGAACGCAGCCAGCGGAACCTTCGTCTCCAACGGCTACATCCTTACCAAGGTCTATTTCCCGCGTGCTGCTTTGCCCGCAGCCTCGGTGATTGCCGCCAGCGTCGAATTTGTGGGCGGATGCCTGATCCTGTGCGCATGGACGATGGTTGCCGGCTATCCAATCCGGCTGAGTTGGCTGGGTCTGCCGGTGCTCTTCATCTGCGGCGCGCTTTTGGCCTTTCTCATTTCCATTGGAATCGCGTCACTGAATGTGCTTTACCGCGACATCCGACACGCGCTTCCATTCCTTTTGCAGGTCTGGATGTACGCAACGCCAATTCTCTATTCTCCGCAATTGGTTCCTGAGAAGTGGCGCTGGCTGCTCGGCCTGAACCCAATGACGGGCATCGTACTTGGGTTTCGCAGTGTGCTTTTTGGAATGCCGTTCGACTTTCATTTAGGAATTACATCCGCATGCGCTGGATTGTTGGCGGCCATCGCCGGAATCGCTGTCTTTGTCCGTTTGCAGCACGAAATGGCGGAGTCTGTATGACACTCATGTCCGTCACAGGCCTGACCAAGCGCTATCCGCTCAAGACAGGGAGTGGAAAGAAGACCACATTTCTCGCCCTCGATGACGTCAGCTTCGAGCTTGATGGTGGCGATGTGCTCGGCATCCTGGGCAGCAATGGCGCCGGCAAATCGACGTTGCTCAAAATCCTCTCCCGTGTGATCCGGCCAACCGCTGGCCGCGCCGTGCTGCGCGGACGCGTGGGCAGTCTGCTCGAAGTGGGAGTGGGATTTCATCCGGATCTGACGGGACGAGAAAATGTGTTTTTGAGTGCGGCGATCCTTGGTCTCAAGAACTCCGAGATTCGCGGGAGCTTCGACGAGATTGTCGATTTCTCAGGCGTGGAAGCATTCCTCGACGCGCCTGTGCGGGTCTACTCCAGCGGGATGTATATGAGGTTGGCTTTTGCCGTGGCCGCACATCTGCAGCCTGACATTCTGCTGGTAGACGAAGTCCTGGCCGTAGGCGATGCGGAGTTTCAGAAGAAATGCCTGGAGCGGCTCAGAAAGCTGGGGCGCGACGGACAAGGCGTCGTCTTCGTTTCGCATAATACAGTTGCCATCGCCCGCCTGTGCAACCGGGCCATCCTGCTCGATCATGGCAAACTTGTGAGTCAGGGGGCAGTCGGGGATGTAATGGCAACCTATCTTCTCGGCGATACAACCTGCGCCGGCGAACGAATCTGGGACTCCCTCGCGGATGCACCCGGCGATGACGTCGCGCGTCTCATCCGCATCCGCGTGCGCGATGAATCAGGAGAGACGCGGACCAATATCAGCGTCGACGAGCCTTTCGACATCGACATGGAATTCGAGGTCTTTGCCGGCGACGTCGTTCTGTTTCCTTCGGTCACCATCAACAATGAATGGGGAACTGCCGTGCTTTGGTCCACTGACTCCGGCACGCCCAGCCATGGGCGGCCACGCCAGGCGGGTTTTTATTGCGCAAGCGTGCGAATTCCAGCGGATTTGCTGGCCGAGGGAACCATGACCATCACAGCGGCGATGACTTCCCTCGCGCCAAAGCGAGATCATTTCAGCGCTCCCGATGCAGTGCGATTCCTGGTTACCGACAGCGCGGCCGGATCGACGGCACGCGGCGTCTACACCGACTACATCAATGCCGTAGTGCGGCCCAAACTGGACTGGTCCGTTCACTTCGATCCAGCGGGCCCCGTCTCCGATCGAATGCCATGAGTCTTCCCGACCTCTTGTTTATTACGCCCTCCATGCCCAGTCCGCTCGGCACTGGATCGATGTTGCGCGCCGCCATGACGCTCGACGCCCTGAGGAGGCGCTTCCGGGTTCACGTGCTGAACTTCAACGTGTGGACATGGGGTTCTGGAAGGCCCTCATTTCTGCTCAATCGCGCGGCCTCCTATGCTGAATTGCCGGGGACACAAGGAGATGTCGACACCTCAACACTGTTGGACAGGTATTTCCCGAACGTCGATTTCGTCGCCATTCATACCTTTAAGCTCGTGATGGCCCGAGTCGCCGTCGGCATACTGGCGAGCATGAAGGGCGCACGTCCATTTCTGGTACTGGATCTTGACGACGATGAGTGTTCTCGCAGTGCGCGCATGTTGGAACGGTTGGAACAGGACAACGACATGCAGGCGCTCAAACGCGGAAGGGCAGATGAAGCTCAGCTGCGGATGCTGGAGAAGATGATGGTCCCGCGGTTTAATGCCATTTGTCTCGCCGGAGTTGACGATTGCGCCGTCGTCCAGGCGCGCTATCCGCGCGTCGCGGTTCATCATCTTGCCAATGCGATCGACATTCCGGACAATTCAATTGCTCGCGGGGCTTCTACAGACCGGAATCCGGCGCCTAACATTCTGTTCGTGGGCGCCCTGTACTATGCTCCAAACGCCGATGGCATTTGTTACTTTGCCTCGCAGGTTCTTCCACTCGTCCATGAAATGGCCGGGGCTCACGTTACTCTTCGCGTGGTGGGAGCGGATCCGCTGCGAAGGGTGACTCAGCTTGCGCAGAACCCGTCCGTGACCATCCACCCCAATGTTCCGTCTGTAGCTCCTTTCTATGAGCAGGCGAGTCTCTGCATCGTTCCGCTCCGCGTGGGCAGTGGAACTCGAATCAAGATACTTGAAGCATTCAGTTACCGTCGTCCAGTGGTTTCTACTTATTTGGGTGCGGAGGGTTTGGCCGTGAACGATGGAGAGCACCTGCTGCTTGCCGACGAACCGGAGGCAATGGCCCGGGCATGTGTGAAATTGCTGACAGATCGCGCGATGTACGATCAGATGGTTAGCTCTGCCTATGAATGGGTTTTCCGGAATCATACCGTCGCGAACGTCGAGGCGACGCTCGATTCGATCTATCGTTCGGTACTGGCTTAATCGGCTGCATCGCGCAAAGCAAGCGAGGGCTCCGCTTCATGAGCATATTGGGTGGTCCACAGCCGGCGACGAATTCGAGCACAGCCACAGGCGTAGTGCGCGTGGCCTTCGGCGACTGCCCCAACTGGGAGAAGTTGATTCGTCCTCACCTCGATGCACGTTATGCGCCGAGCTTCGTGGACTTATCCCGAGTCCGCCTGTCAGGGTATGACGCGGTTATCCCTTTGCAACTCAGCCACTATGTGCCGTTGAGGCGTCATCCGCGATTGCAAGGATCGACATTTCTGATTCCGTCTCCCCAGGTTGTATCCCTATGCGACGACAAGATGAAGCTTGCTCAGTTTCTGGCAGCACACGGCTTTGGGGACCTGGTCCCTCGATTGAGATATGCTGGGCCGCCGTATCCTTATGTATGGAAGAAACGCCGCGGCTGGTGGGGCATGCATTGCCGCATCGTGAATGGGCCGCAGGATGAAATCGACCTTGACCTGAGCGACCACGATTGGTTTTCGCAGGAGCTTGTTGCGGGAGAAGTTGAGTTCGCCACTCACGTCTTGCGTGTAGGCGGAGAGATTCGGTACGTATCCACATTCGTTCACAAGATGGCGTCGGCCGCGCTGGTCAACGGCGTGAAGGATTCGCCCCTGCATTCTGGATTCATGCGGGGCTGCATTTATCTCGACCTGTTCTCTGAGATTCTGGCGCGGCTCGATTTTGAAGGCACCGCCTGTTTCGACTATAAGATTGTGAACGGGAAGCCCGTTATTTTTGAAATAAACCCGCGATTCGGGGGCTCGCTCTGCTCTGACATAACAGGTTATCTCGACGCTTATGTTGGGTCACTCGCGCCCCAATCCATTGAGCCCGGCATCAGAACCGCGCTCTTTCGCTTCTCACGCCGCCTGTTTTCAAGCTTGGGATAAGCCACGCGGGCATGAATCGCTGCCGGCTGCAAGCATTGTTGAGAGTTCTTGCTGTCTGTAGAATCTCGTTGTCGAGCTGGTGGCAAAACAGAATTAGCCAGGAAGGAAATGCAGAGATTGTTGGTCGACCTCATGGTTGGAGCTCGGCTATGACCGGAACTGCGCTGCGACAGGCAGCAGTGTTGTGCGTGTTGCTGCTCTTTGCCGCGTCCCGCCCGCAGCCAGGCACTATGGAGCCCGTTGCCCAGCGCCAGGTCGAGGGAAGCGCGGCTGTCTTTCGGCGAGCGGTCACTCTGACTCGCGGCATCAACACCTCAGGTTGGTTCGGTGGTTCGAGGGATTATTCGTCCAAGCACATTTCGACATACGTCACCACGGCCGACCTGAGAGTCATGCGCGACCTGGGTATCCAATTCGTCCGCTTCCCGTTTGACCCGGCATTGCTCATGCAGGACGGACATGTTTCTTCTTCTCCGGATAAGGAACAGATCTGGAACCAACTCGACAGTGCGCTCGACATGGTTCAAAGCGCCGGACTTGCCGTCGACTTCGTTGTCTTTCCGGATGACGAATTCATACAGCAACTCAGGACGCAGGACGGACTCAAGCAATTCATTCTCCTATGGCAGGTTCTGGCGAAACACTTCTCAGGTCGCGATCCGGAGCGCTTTTTCTTCGAATTGATAAACGAGCCGAAGGTACAGGATCGGTACGACTGGATCGGGATTGAGATCCAGGTGGTGAAAGCTATTCGCCAGATCGACCAGCAGCATACCATCCTTGCATCCGGTGCTAACTGGGATGGGCTGGAGGACCTGCTCGATACAGAAGCATTGCCCGATTCAAACGTCATATATACCTTCCATTTCTATGAGCCGTATGCGTTCACGCATCAGGGAGCTATGTGGGCAGATTCTGAGTTGCCCTATTACAAGGACATTCCTTACCCGGCCACGCCTGAGTTAATCGCTCAGAAGCTCAGATCCATTCCACGCGATAGAGCGCGCTATCGACTCTATCTTTACGGCGCAGGAGGATGGAATCGAGCGGGAATCGGCCAGCGGCTCGCCTTTGCTGCCGATTGGGGCCGCGAACGCCATGTTCCCGTGATTTGCAATGAATTCGGCGCATACGCAGAGACAACCCCGGCTGATTCGCGGGCTCGCTATCTTGAGGATGTACGCAGCGCACTGGAGCAACAGGGCATCGGTTGGGCAATGTGGGATTGGAGCGGGAACTTTGGCCTTGTTAGCCGCAAGAATGACGAAGTTTTGCCGGATGCCGCCATTGCACGGGCATTGGGATTGAAGACGGTTCAGTAAGAGCCTAGGGAAACGCAGTGGTCCCGGCCGGCGGATGATAGAGGTTCGTGTCCAGCCAGAGCGGCGCCTGTGCGAAAGGGGTTCATGCCGCGAAACTCGCTTACGGAACACGCCGCTGAGCCCGCTTCAACACTGCGCTTTGATGGCGTGGACTTGTTACGGGGACTCTCCATCATCTCCGTGGTGTTGCTTCACGGCCAACTCCGCCTGCTCTTTAACAACTCGATCTCGATCAAAGACCAGCTCCCTCATTGGCTGTTTCATCTCCTCTTTAATAACGGCGGCAACGGTGTGACGGTCTTCTTTGCTATATCGGGATTTCTCATCACGCTCACTTCGCTTCGGCGTTTCGGCTCGCTCGCCAATATGCGCCTATCTGCTTTTTACCGCATTCGTTTTGCGCGGATCGCGCCCCTGTTACTTCTCCTTTTGGCCGTGCTAAGCGTGCTGCACCTGGTCCATGCCCCGGGTTTTCGTATTCCGACTACCTGCGCGACTCTTCCGCGCGCGCTCCTTGCCGCGCTCACCTTTCACGTGAACTGGCTTGAAGCCACGCATGGATACCTGCCTGCAAACTGGGACGTTTTATGGTCTCTTTCCATCGAGGAGATGTTCTATCTGTTCTTCCCGCTTGCATGCGTATTGTTGCTGCGATGGCGGCATGGAATGCCGGTTTTTGTCTTTGTGCTCCTGGGCTTCGTCACCATGGGCCCATTTGCGCGTGTCGCATGGACCGCAAATCCAACCTGGCAAAACGATTCCTATCTCGGTGGCATGAGCGGCATCGTGCTTGGCTGCCTTACGGCATTGCTCGTCGATCGATTGCAGCGCACAACCCGCATTCACCGCGACGCACAATTGCTGAAGATTGTGCAGATCGCCGGCCTTCTGCTCATGCTCTTAATTGTCGTTTGGCCACCATGGAACGGGTTGCGGCTCCTGGGCAAGAGCGGCACGGACGACACGGTACTTGCGCTCGGGGCCTGCCTTTTCATTCTGGCGACTGTTCTGCGCGGGCGCCGTGGCCGTGCGTGGAGCATGCCGATTCGCTGGTTCGGGAAGCGAAGCTATGAGGTCTATCTGACGCATGAGTTTGTCGTTGTGTGGATGACTGCACTCTATGTGAAAGTCCAGCGCGGATCGCCGCTGGTCTGGATCGCCGCCGAGTTAGTGCTGTGTGCTCCGCTCGGCGCATGCGTCGCACGCTGGTACTCCGAACCAATGAACCGGTTGCTGCGCGGCGCGGCGCCACCGCCCACTTCGTGAATCCCTCCGGCCGGTGCGCTCGCGAACTCGTGCCTGCACGTCCCAGCCATTAATCCGTCCAGCGAACATAACGCTGCAGCACCAGGTCTTTCCACGTCAACTTCGATCTTGCTGAGGCCTGCATGTTCTGCTGAAGAGCACGAATGATCTCATCGTGCTGAGCGGTATCCTTGCGCAGGAACTCCACGTTGTAGACTCCGCGCGCGCCCGATTCGCCCACGTATTCGTACCCGGTTGACTCTTTCAGGAATTCAATCTCAACGTACTTGTTTGGATATGAGCCCAGGCTCCAAAAGTCTTTGAGGCCGGGCTCGGTGCTCTCCACCAAAATCAGGTCGGGATGGAGCTCCTTCAAAAGAGACAGCGTGAGCTTGTCTGGACCCATCCGATAAGTGCCCAGTCCAAAAAAGTCATAAGCAACCCAATCGGAGTAGTACGGAATCGCGCCTGCGTTAGGAGTGAGGATCGTGTGATCTTTGGCGAACGGCGCCAGGCGATGAGCCAGATCGATATCCGCCTGGGTGCGAAAGGGGAAGTAAATGAGCGCGGTCCTTAGATAAGGGAAGGTGATGGAAAACAGGAAAACAACGGCTACGACAGAAGCAACTCGCGCCATGGGAACCAGGTCTTCCGCGATAAAAAAGAACAGGAGGATGGGGCAGGCTATCTGGAAATAGAACCGGTCGGCATAGTTCATCTGCATGTCGTGCGGCGCGTAGAGCAGCAAGAGCAGAAGAAATCCGCACACAGCAAAGATGCGCGTGTAAAACTTGCGTGCTAACAGGCCAACAAGAAGCAGCACTAGAAAATAACCCTTCGATTCATTCAGGTTACTTAGAAGGATTGTCCACGTTCTGCTCCAGTCAGCGTGCGCAAGCTTCAGGTAATACGGATTAGGCAGCAAATGGTGGAAGTAGTTCCAGCGCGCAAGGAAATACATCACCCCGAGCGACAAGACGATCGCAAACAACCAGAACTGCCGGCCGCGTTCCCGGCGAAACCAGAACAGGGCAACCCCAACGCAAGCAAAGATCACGCCTTCTGGCCGCGTCAGCGGAAGCAGCAGGAACAGCGCGTAGACACGCCACGCGGTTGTGCTCGGAGCCCGGTCGACGCAAATCGCCATCTCCAGCAGCAGAAGTATATAAAGCGGAGTTTCAAGCCCCGCATACGCATGCAGCCAGAACCATGGATTGAGGGCTATCGTGAGTACGCCCAGAAGGTATCCCAGCTCGCTTGCGGCGGCCGTGCGCAGGCGATAAAGCATGGCTCCGATGCAGGCCAGCCCAATAAACTTAAAGAATAGCGATGGGGAGATGTGAAGAAACGCAGGAACAATGGAGAGTGCGGCGTAGACGGCGCTGGTATAAGCTTCCTCGTGTATCCCCGTAGAGTTCCAATTCCACACGTGGTGAGCGATCAGGTTCTTACCGTATCGGAAGAGGATAAATGCATCGTCGACAGTGAATTGAAAATAGAAGATAGTCCAAAACGCTCCAGCAAGCAATGCCAGCGCGAGGATCCCCTTGCTATTGGTTTGAAGCCAAATTGCGAGGGATTTATCACGATCGAGAAGTGAAGAAAGATTCGGGTTGGCATTTTCCATGCGTCGAAGATCCGATCTCTTGAATTGACTGGATGTGCCGGTAGAGCACGGAAATGGTTATCATCTAAGGCTAATCGCTCCAGACAGGTTACACCGGGTTGAAAGAAGCCGGGCAGTTGGAACTTCTAAGTTCCCCGCAACGGCTCGATGTAAGAGATGGAAAGTAACCGTCGGCACTTACCTGCCTCGACAGGCTACATCGATGATGCGATTGAATTGGTGACCGGTCGGTAGACCTACGTGGGCAGTTTGATTTCTGGCCAATACCGGAAGCTACGGAACGTGGCATTCCCGGCACCCCAGGATGAGAGGGCCGGCCGCACATCGAGGAAACCGCCCAGTACATTGTGATGCATCCCCGAGATCTCCGCGGATTCCTGTGTGCGGTGCCACGGTCGATTTGGAAGGCGAAAATAGAAATCCACCTCTTGACGGTCGTTCACGATACGAAGTGTGGCGCGCGTTGATCTGGTATCTCGAGAGGCAACCGTAAAGCCGTTGGCGAGGCGCACGCCGATTCCTTCAGGCCCGAGCAGGATTCCGGTTGCATGATCGGGGTTGTAAAAAAGAAGCAGGCCCGCCTCGCATCCCGATTCAATTTCGACATCGATCTCGACGGTGTACGAGTGGCCGCCTACGGGTGTGGTCAGCACGGATGTGTCCTCAAGCCTCGTACCTCGGGCCGCCAGGCGAAGGAACTGCTTCCCTGTCTCAAACCGAGCTGTATCGTATTCGCGCCAGAAGCCCCACTGCAGGCCAAGCTCCGGACTGTCGAAGTTGTCCGACGGATCCGCGAACGCCTCCTGGCTTCTGCCGGCCACGGGCATCGGAATGGCTGAATCCACTGCAATCTCCGGCTCTAGGCGGAACCAGCCGTCCGCCGTCCATGTGATCGGAAGCAGCAGCAATTGCCGCCCCAGAGTGCGATATCCGTTTTCATACGAGTGGACAGTCATGTACCACTTGCCGTCCGGTGTGTCGACCAAACGACCGTGCCCTGCGCTCAACCAGCGATCGTCACGGGATTCTGTATGCAGGACCGGGTTGTACGGAGAGAACTCCCAAGGTCCATCGGCGTGGCGGCTGCGAGCGCTGATAACGGAATGGCTGGTTCCAGGACCGGCCGTGCCTCCCTCGGCCACGTTCAAATAGAAATAACCATTGTGCTCAAGCAGCTTGGGGGCTTCCAGGCACGTACATTCCATCCGAGTGGTAGAGGGCACGGGCCACGGCTGGAAGACGGCGCGAGGCGGGGATTTCACCGAAAGGCCGTCCGGTGTAAGCTCCACCATCTGCCCGCCGTTCATGTAAAGGAATCGATGGCCATTTTCGGCAATATGCGCAGGGTCGATCGCAGAGATCCCCAGATCGACCGGCTCGCTCCAGGGGCCGGTTGGGTCATCCGCGTGGACTACGAAGAGTCGATTATTCGACGGAAAGTAAATGTAGAAATGGCGGTTGTACTCGCACAGGTAAGGAGCCCACACGCTTCCGTAGTAACGGTGCAGAGCGGCGGCAATGGGGCGCCAATTGACCAGGTCCAACGAATGCCAGATGAGCAGACCCGGTGCATAGTCAAAGCTTGAGTGCGTGAGGTAAAAATCCGTACCTACTCGGATGGGGCTTGCATCAGGATGATCTCCGCCCATGATCGGGTTGCTGTAGAGCTCATTCAGCCCCTGAGCAGATGCCATTCGAAGCTTCGGCTCAAGAGCCAGCACAATGGATGTTGCCGAAACATTCCGGCAGAAGTTGCGGCGTGTGATCATTCGCTCACCCTCTTCATAACTGTCATGGATTAGTCTCTTGCACTCTGTGCGATGTTCGCAATTTTTAAAGACCGAGGATATCATCCGTCGCCGGTCAAGTCAGTGACCGGAAGTCGATCCATATTTGGAATCGTGAGGTAGGAAGTCTATTGAAACCTCAAGGCCAGGTCCGTCCGTGCCGGCGTTGGCGGACAACGACGAACCGCGCCTCATAGGAAGTGTCGGCGCCAACTCCTCGGCGATTCATGTAAAGAGCCCGCCAATGGAAATGAAATCATTGGCGTGTATCTGACGCGCCCTTTCAGAAACTACAATGGTTCTGAGCTGATACTCGGGAGCGAGCGTGGCCTTGCGTTCTTGTGTTCAATCTGCTGCGGTTTGCT
>Ga0302324_100013119_pt1 | contig 16833 bp, 10 predicted proteins | sample Palsa_T0_1_FD_201949 | JGI IMG/M metagenome (GOLD analysis project Ga0302324, IMG submission 201949) | Peat permafrost microbial communities from Stordalen Mire near Abisko, Sweden - Palsa_T0_1 | ecosystem: Environmental > Terrestrial > Soil > Palsa > Peat permafrost | place: Sweden: Abisko...
GCAGTTGAGCTCGTTCCTCGAGCAGGGCAATATCGCCGGCGGCATGCCCTCCTTCTCCGATCTCTCTTCCGCCGACCGGGCGGCGCTGGCTAAATATTTGCGTAGTCTCAACGCGGGCATCATCGTGAGGCCGCCTATCGCCTCCCGGCCCGCACGAACCATCACCTGGGGGCCGCCGAAGCCCGGGGACTGGCTGACTTACAACGGAAGTGACTCTGCCAATCGCTATAGTCCCCTCAAAGAAATCAACACCGCAAATGTAGCGTCACTGAAGCTGACGTGGATTTTCCCCATCCAGGATTTCGGCCTCGAAACGACGCCGCTCGAAGCCGACGGGGTCCTCTACGTTACAGGGCCTAACCAGGTATTCGCCCTGGACGCGCTCACCGGCAGTACGATTTGGCAGTACTCGCGTCCTGCCAGCGCAGGTATGGTTGGCGACGCAAAACTTGGCGCCAACCGCGGAGTCGCCATTCTGCGCGACAAGGTCTTCTTTGTTACCGACAATGGCCACCTGTTGGCGCTCGGCCGGGCCACGGGCAAATTACTCTGGGAGATGCCGATCGCGGCCGACAGCGAAGGTCAGCACTATGGCGGCACGATTGCTCCGCTCATTGTCCACGATTTGATCATTGCCGGCGTCTCCGGCGCTGACGAAGGCATTCGAGGTTTCATCGCGGCCTTTAAGCCTGATGACGGCGCTCTCGCGTGGCGGCACTGGACTGTGCCTCGCAAAGGGGAGCCCGGCATAGAAAGCTGGGGAGCGAAAGAACCGGTCACAGGCGGCGGTTCCAGTTGGCTCACCGGGTCTTATGATCCGTCGTCTGACACGCTCTATTGGCCCACGGGCAATCCCTTTCCCGATGGCGACGACCGCGGTCGCCCTGGCGACAATCTTTATACCGACAGCGTTCTAGCCCTCAATCCTCAAACCGGCTCGTTGAAATGGTATTACCAGTTCACGCCCCACGACTTGGAGGATCGGGATGCCGCCGAACCCGATGTGTTGGTCGACACCGTCTATCGAGGCAAGCCGTCCAAATTATTACTGCACGCAGATCGCAACGGCTTTTTCTATGTGCTTGATCGCACTAATGGTGCGGTGCTGTTGGCCAAGCCCTTCCTACACCGCGTGGATTGGGCTTCAAGCATTGGAGCCGATGGCCGGCCGGTGGTGAAAGATCCGCGGGGCTGTCCCAACGATGCCGCTAATTGGGATTCCACCGCTTTCTCGCCGGAGACGCGCCTCTATTATTTCCTGGCGCTGGAACAGTGCGTCAGCGACCGCAACAGTGGCTACCCCGACGAGCAGGGCCAGCGCTTCCTGCGCGCTCTCAATATTGACACCGGGGAAATTGTTTGGGAGGTTCCGCAACCGGGGGCCGCGCGTGCCAAAACCTGGTCGGGGGTTCTCGCCACTGCGGGAGGCCTGATTTTTTACGGTCAGCCAAACGGAGGCTTCGCGGCCGTAGATCAACGGAATGGAAAAACGCTCTGGCGATTCCCCACCAACATCTTTATGAAAGCCTCCCCCATGACGTTTATGGTGGACGGCAAGCAGTATGTTGTCGTGGCGGCGGGTCCGAATATTCTTTGCTTCAGCCTCTAATCGATCGGGACATGGCGAATCGCTTACGGTATGAGACTCTACTGCTTACCTCCACTCCATTCCAGATACGATTTCCAATCATCCTGCCCGGGCATTTGCACCTGGAATTTTCCAGACATCACGTCATGCTCAAGATGGTAGATGAGGCGGAATTTTGGACCGGGGCCCGGTTCAGATAGAAAGATCGCGGTCGTCGCATCCGGCGTGGACAGTGCGTAGTGAATCACATGGCCTTCGTTATCGAAGTAGATGGCCTGCAAAGGTTTTGCGGGCATCTCCTCAAAGATATAAAGCAGATCGCTGTGTTCGCAGTCGTAGGCCTCAGGCCCCGTGCACCCCCCAACGGTACTGTGACGCGCAAGGACATGCCCTTTGAGTTCCTTTGCGAACGTATATGTGCCAGTGACCTTTGCGGCTGAACCCTCTCCCGTCTTTGCCTGCCATGTGCCCTGAAGAAAGCTGAGGGGCTGCCACGTATCTGCTGCTTGAGCGAAGGCCTGAGCTCCGAGTGAGAGGATGAATGCGAGTGGCAAGAGTCGACCGAGTACCTTCATAAGGTTTGTCCTTTCATCTGTGCGGCGAATTCGCGCAGGCGTTCTTCAATCTCTTCCTTCGATAGAAGGAAGGATGGAGGCTCACCCCCACTCCGTGCTTCCAACGTAGATGGTTTCACCGCTGGAGTACCGATCGCTGATCCCTGCCTGAACAATGGCAGCAGCGAACTCTTCCACATCCGGCAAAGAACCCGCTGCTTCCCTTCTCTTCTGGATCAAGCCGCGGCTTTGCCGCTCCAAGAGCTTTGGCGTAATGGTGCCCTCGATCAAATCTCCACTTACGATCACGAGATGAATACCTCGGTCGGATAAGTTAGGAATCATTGCGCGCAAAGCGTCCTCGCCCGCCTTTTTGCTGACCGCAACAGATTCGTAGCCGTCGTACCCGGGCCCCTTACCGTGAAAGTGGGCAAGATGGCTGGTCACGAATACGATTCGGCCTCCACGCTGCATGAGCGGCAACGCTCCGTGCACAAGGTTTACTTGTGCCGTGAGGTTCAATTGCATGGCATAATCGGGAGCCTTGTCCTGCTCCAGTCCCCCGCTAGCATTCAATACCAGAACGTCAAGCCGCCCCCAGGCAGACTGAATGCGTTCATAAATGGTCGCGATATCTCCGGCGTCGGTTATGTCGCCTTGAACGAGAAGTGGTTTCCTACCCAGAGCAATCAACTCATCTGCAACTGCCTGCGCCTTTGGCGCCTTGCTCCGGTAGTTGATGGCAACATCGACTCCAAGCTGTCCCAGCTGCCGCGTCACGCTTGCTCCAATACCGCGTGAGGCCCCCGTAACCAGGGCTGTTTTGCCAAGAAGCGAAGGAGGAGAGGACGGTGCCTCCTTTGCATCGGAGAAAACGGACGTCTGCTCATTCATGTAAAGATTTTACCGGGCCGGTCGCAAACGTCGGCCAGTCACAGATTGGTGTTACCAGTCTGATGAGCTTACCGATACGCGACATGTCTTTCCATCTGCGACGTGCCAGGTGGTGCCGTCTGCAAAGCTCACGGAATCCAAATCGATAGAGTTGACGGCAATGAACCCCATCACCCAGGCATACCACCTCGAATCGGGAGAGCGACGGCGCACGATCACGGGCTCCCCCAGCGCGAGAAGCCAAGGCATATCGTTCTCAGTGGATGCGTGCGCTACGTTGACAGTCGAGGAAATCGGCGGTCTTGGGTGATCGACAATCCGGTTCAGCTCTAAACTTTCCGTAATCTCAGACGGCTCGGGATGATTGGCAACCGGCGCAATGCCATGAACGGTTATGCGGGACGCAATCACGCCGAACGCAGGCCATTTGCCCAGGATTATTTCCAGCCGTTGAGCCCCCAGCAAGTTGCCACTTTTCTCCAGCGTCGCCCGTATACCGATTGGACAGTCAGCTTCCAGCGGCACGAAGGGGATCTCGTTTACCGAGCTTTGAGCCAACAACGCTGTGCAAGCGAAACAGAGGGTGAACGCCCATCTGCAAGTGCCACTCATAGCGACCCTCCTTACGAGGAAAGCTAGCGCGAAATTCGATGACGGTTTTAGACACCGCCGAATGACAGGGGGTTCCACCGATTGATTTTCGATGGTCTTTGGAAGACTGGCCGTGCCCGTCTTCAACTTCCACATGCATATTCAGGCCGGTTAGAATCCAACCCGAGGTGAAAAGATGTTGCAGCCGTCGCCAACTCCGGAACCCGCTTCCGACGCAGCCCTCGCAGCTACGCTGGGCAGAAAACTTTGGCCCCACAGGGAGCACGAGTCAAACGTAGTCAAGAGTCTGTTTTGCTATTGCGGCCTACATCGCTGGCGTCAGCTGGATCTGCGAGAGCTTGTACCAAACAAAGACGTTCACTTTTGCTTCTGGTGCTCTAAGGTTCGGGTGGATGGAGTCATCTACGACGGCTAGCATTCCCGTTTTGACTCCTATTTCCAAAAGCCTTCAATGGCTTCGAGCGTGCGCCCCTTCGTCTCCGGAACCCACTTGAATATCATCGCAAAGCCGGCCACGCAGATGAGGGTGTAGAGCCAGAAGATCCTGGCTGCACCCAGGCGCTGATTGAGCACGGGAAATGTATAAGTCAAGACAAAGCAGGCGCTCCACAAAGATGTGGTGGCGACGGACATGCCCACCGAACGGATCCGATTGGGAAAGATTTCGGAAAGGAGCACCCAGGTGACAGGGGCCAGAGTCATGGAATAACAGGCGATGGCAGCTGCAACCAGGAGGAGGATGGCGAATCCGCGCAGATGATAATAATAAGCGGATCCCAGGCAAATATAGAGGACGGCCAATCCCCCCGAGCCCGTCAGCATAAGGGCGCGCCGGCCCAGCCGGTCAACGGTGAAGACGGCAAGCACAGTGAAGATCAGAGTCACAAAACCGGTCACCATGATGTTGAAGAGCATGCTGGAAAGATCGTAGCCGGCCGCGGTGAAGATCTCCTGGGCGTAATTGAAGATGACGTTGATGCCGCACCACTGCTGCAGGACCGCGAGGCCAATGCCCAACAGGAGGGGCCGCGCGTAGCGCCGATTGAGCAACTCGCGCAAAGGCGACTCGGATACGCGGTGCGCGAGCGACTCCTCAACCTCCGCGAAGACGCGAGCACTGTAAGCGCTTCCGCCAATATGAGCCAGTATGCTCTCGGAACGGGCCCGCAGACCCTTCTTCGCCAGCCATCGCGGACTCTCGGGCACGACGAACATCGCCAGCACAAAGAGGCTTGCGGGGATTGCGGTGACTGCAAACATCCAGCGCCAGCCCAGCTGGCCGTCCCAAGACTGGCGTATCTGGATCCATGTGGCGCCAGGAGGAAGGGGTCTACCGATCAGCCAGTTCATCACCTGCGCCATCACGATGCCGATGACGATCGCAAACTGATTGGTCGCTACCAACTTGCCGCGTAGCTCTGCCGGAGCGACCTCGGCAATGTACATCGGGGAGAGGGCGGATGCCAGGCCGATACCGAAACCTCCAGCAATCCGCCAGAGCACAAACTGCAGAAAGCTGTAAGCCAATCCCGTGCCTAAAGACGAAAGCGCAAAGGCAAAGCCGGCAACGATGAGCATCCGCTTGCGGCCCAAGCGATCGCTCAAAAACCCGGAGGCGATGCTTCCCAACAAACACCCCACCAGGGCACAACTCATCGCCCAGCCCTGACGCGCCGGACTGTGGATCTGGAAGTAGGGTTCGTAGAACGGCTTTGCACCGCCAATCACTACCCAGTCGTAGCCAAACAACAGGCCACCCAAAGCCGCCGCTAGGGAGATACCCCATAGATAGGTTTGGTTGAACGCCTTATTGGTTTTGGGAGCGCTTGGAGAAGAGGCAACAGGAACGGGCATCATAGGAGAGAACGCCACCTCGTGTGCAACAACCTTCCCCGGCACGCATAGGACACGCAAAGGGAATTGGGCCCGGGACGCGAAACGTCAACCATCGATGATTATGCCCCGCCGGCTTTGCCTCGTAACGGCCGTCCCAATCCTACGCGATTCTACGTGTTCGTTAACGGTATTGCCCCTAAATCGCGGCTGTCAAGGGGGAAATTTGCCACCCAGTCAATGACACCTGCTCCACTCTGCTGGTAACTGGAGCCGTGACTAAGGTTTAGGAGGGAAAACTCCACCTACGGTTGAACCTTCCGCCCTGCTTTGCCGGTAAGCGGATTCCCTTGCAGCAAGAAAGCCTTGCAATCTGGTAACTTGCGTCTCCCGGTGACCTTCACGAAATAAAGCCCTTGACAGCCCTTGCAATCTATTCTTATAGTTGCGTTTCTTTGGCATCCTGATGATTTCATGATGGTGGTATCGTACACGGTCTAGCCCGACGGAGGACTGAGGTACTGGGCTTCGAAGTTCCATTTTTGCTCCCTAGCGGGGTGGAGGCGCCATGAACAAGTTAAGAAATAAGAGCTGGATAGGAGTACTCCTGACAAGCTGTGCGCTGATCTTCAGCGCGCCCTCGGGAATCGCTCAAGTGGACACCGGCACAATCCTAGGCACGGTAAAGGATCCAACGGGCGCGGTGATCCCTGATGCGAAGGTGACGATTACCAATCAGGGCACGGCTGCGCAGATCTCGACCACGACCCGATCGGACGGCACCTACATCGTGACGCCGTTGAAAATCGGCACCTATCGAATCAGCGTCGAACATGAAGGTTTTCAGAAGGAAGTGAATTCGGCACTCGACCTTAATATCCAGCAGCAGGCTGTGGTGGATTTTGTGTTGCAAGCTGGAGCGACCACCCAAACGGTTGAGGTCACCTCCCAGGCTCCCCTGCTGCAGACGCAAAGCGCCACCGTGGGCCAGGTGATCGGCGCAACCACCGTGGAGAACATGCCGCTCAACGGTCGCGACTGGACCATGTTGGCTACACTCACCCCCGGGGTGACGCAACCACAGCAAGGCGCCCGGGCAAACAACCAGTTCGCCGCAAACGGCACCCGCCCCGCGCAGAACGATTACCTTCTGGATGGCATCGACAATAACAGCAACGATGTGGACTTTCTCAGCGGAGAAGCCGACGTCGTCAAACCTCCTGTCGACGCCATCCAGGAATTCAATATTCAGACCAACAACTTCAGTGCCGAATTTGGACGCGCTGGCGGAGCAATCGTGAATGCCACGATTAAATCCGGCACCAACGGTTTCCACGGCGCAGCGTGGGAATTCTTCCGTAATGATGCCCTCGACGCCAATGCCTACTTTTCGGATCCTGCCACACAACGCAAACCTGAACTGCGGCAAAACCAGTTCGGTGCGGTCGCCGGCGGGCGAATCATCCGCGACCGGACCTTCTGGTTCGCGGATTACGAAGGCACACAAATCCACCAGGGGGTGTTGCAGAGCGGCATCTGGGTGCCTACGACGCCGGAGGTCAGCAGCGGCTTCACCAACTTCGCCGACCTATTGAATGCAACCGGAAACTTTACCCGGACAGACGCGCTGGGACGGTCTTTCAGCAACGGACAGATCTTCGATCCAGCAACGACGCGCCCGGTTACGGCGGGTCAGGTAGACCCGGTGACCGGAATTATGGCCGCCACGACTGGCTATGTCAGGGAGGCTTTTCCCAACAATCAACTCCCGGTCGGCCGTTTGGACGCCAATGCCATCAAGCTGCTCAAGCTCTTTCCGGCACAAAACCTGAGCGGGGTAGAAAACAACTATCAGACAACGACCGTGAATACCACCGGTCAAACCACCTTCGACATCCGCATCGACCAGCACTTCAACGAGAAGAACCAGATGTTCGGCCGCTACAGTTACATCAACAACACCCAACACGTGCCTCCGCCATTTAGCGGAGTCGCCGATGGCGGCAGCTACGGTGACGGCACGCAGAAGTGGGATGTTTACGGCGTAGCCGTCAGCTACACTCACGTCTTCACGCCAACTCTTATCAACGAGGTGCGCTTCGGGTATGGCCAGGAACACACGACCCGCACCCCGACGACATCAGACACGCTGGGCATTCCCGCGCAATTTGGCATCGGCGGGATTCCCCAGTTTGCGGGCAATGGCGGCCTTCCGTATCTAAGCCTTGGTGATCTTCACAATCTGGGTGGCTCCGAGTGGCTCCCTGGCGATCGCTACAGCGATACCACCCAACTTACCGAGAACCTGACCAAGGTTTATAAGTCACACAGCTTCAAAGGCGGCGTGGAATTCCAGTATTTGTATTTTCCGTGGCTTGCACCGCCGGAATCGAAAGGAGCCTTCGATTTCAATGGGAGGTACACGTCGATTCCAAATCAGACGGACGGACTCACCGGTTCGGCGCAATTGCTGCTGACTCCGATGACAGCGACTGTTCCCAATGGGGTCAACTATTCGGGCGGCTCGGACCAGGTACAGGCCTCAAACTACGGCTACCTGCATAGCAACCGTAACTACTACGGAGTCTATTTCCAGGACGATTGGAAGGCTACGCCTCGCTTGACGCTAAACCTCGGCTTGCGCTGGGAGTTTTTTGGACAGGTCGGAGACTCCAATGGCGCCCAGGCGAACTTCGTACCCGGAATTCCTGGCTCGACGGCGCAATTCATCATGACTTCTGCAAACAAGACCAAGACCCCGCTCTCCACCAGCTTTACCCAAGACCTGGCGAAGGACGGGATTCAGTTGGTGTATACGAATCAATATGGCACGGGCCTCGGCATCTCGCAAAAACTGAATTTTGGCCCCCGACTTGGCGTGTCTTACCAGGTAACGCCGAAGCTGGTTGCCCGGGTGGGCTTTGGCATTTTCTACGGAGCATTTGAAAACCGCGGCGGCGACCCCAGCCTCGGTTACAACTACCCCTTTGAGTATGTCTTGCAGTTTCAAGACTCCTCTAATGGAGGGGTTGGCAATGTAAGTCCTACTATCTTCCCCAACGGCTCGTATGGCACCTTGGAAAACGGGTTACTGGGTATCAGCCTTACTCCAGCGAACGTAAGCGGTAACGGATTGCAATTTCGTGGCGTGCAGCTCCACTACCAGACGCCCTATACCGAGGGCTTCAACTTGATGGCGCAATACTCGTTGACCGTCCAGGATTCAATCCAAGCGGGCTATGTCGGTTCCGTGGGCCGCCATTTTGAGGCGTTTGCCGGCACCAACAACCCCTCGCAGATTTTGCCGCCGGGGACGCCCATTACCCCGTACCTGGCGTTTCCTGACTTTGCCAACGGTGCTTCTTACGACATCACTGCCGGCTCGAGCAGTTACAATTCCCTGCAAACGAAGTATGAACACCGTTTCCACCATGGGCTTAATTTACTTGCTGGATATACCTGGGCGAGGACGCTCACGGACTCCGGGGATTTGTTGAGTAATGGCGGTGTTGGCGGGTTCCGCGCTCCACAGATCACTGGGATTTCGTATGACCGGGGTCTCGCTTCCTTCAATATTAATCATTCCTTTGTGGCGAGTGGTACTTATGAGCTACCCGTTGGCTCGGGCAAGGCCTTTCTGGGCAATATTCATGGACCGGCCCAGTTGCTGCTCGGAGGCTGGATTACCAACGGCATCCTGACCCTCAACAGTGGTCCTCCACAATATATTCCCTGCCAAATCACAACCACAGCGACTACCGGCACTTGCTACGCCGATGTCGTCCCTGGGGTGAGCAAGTATCGTTCAGGTGGTCCAGCGCACTATTACAACCCCGCGGCGTTCACCGATCCGCCGGTGGCCACCACCATCGGCAATAGCGATCTCGCTCCTCTGGGCGGCTCGAACACGCAGGTCAATGGCCCTGGCTTCCGAGATCTTGATTTCTCCATCTTCAAGGAGTTTAAGGTGACGGAAACGACCCGCTTGCAGTTCCGGGCCGAGTCATTCAACCTGACCAATACGCCAAGCTTCAACTTGCCCTCGAATCAAAATTACCAGGACACGTTGAATTTCGGCCAGTCAACGACCACGCGCAGCTCCCCACGCGAGATCCAATTCGCCTTGAAGTACTACTGGTAATTGCCAGGAGTTATACTCGTCCGGATGTATGAAAAGGCCCCAGGTTGGTTGCGTGTTGTTGGGATTGCGTCTCTGCTCACTCACTTCGCCACAATGGCAGCTCTCGGTCTGCAATCTGATCCGGGAGCTGCTGCTGGTTCTCATCCCTACCCGATGCATTCACCTGCTCCATCGGCTGGTGGCCCGAGTGCACAGGGGCTGGAGGTAGCGCTGCTGGCAGCAGCCAAGCAAAACCCCAACGATTTTGCCGCCCAACAACGCCTGGGGGAATTCTATTTGCAGCAAAACCGATTGCCTGATGGCATCCTGCATCTGGAAAGGGCCCAGCAGCTCAAGCCGTTAGACTACGACTCCGGCTACGACTTGTCCCTGGCGTATTTGAACTCTGGCGACACGGTGAAGGCGTCAACCCAGCTGCACAAGATGATTGCGCAACGTGAGACCGCGGATCTCGATAACCTGCTGGCGCAGGTGAACGACAAATCGGGTGATTACAAGAGCGCCGTTACCGGATATTATCGCGCCGCAGAGTTGGATCCTAGCGAGGGGAACATCTTCGATCTAGCCTCGTTCCTCCTGCAGCATAAAAACTACGAGGGCTTTCTAGGAAACGCTCTCACTTTCTTCCGCTACGGAGTGCAAAAGTACCCTCGATCGGCGAAGCTGACTGTTGGATTAGGGGTAACACTCTATGCGGAAAACAACTATGACGATGCCGTCGAGACGCTTTGCGCGGCAGCCGATCTCGATCCGACCGACCCGAAACCCTTCCAGTTCCTGGGAAAAGTGAGTACTGCATCACCGACGCTCATCCCGCAAATACGCAAGCGCCTGGAAAAGTTTGTGCAGCTCTATCCCAATAATGGTCCTGCGATCTACTACTACGCTATGAGCTTGTGGCAGCGCTCAGCCGGGGAGCCCGCCGCCGATTTGGACACCATCAAGCATTTGCTCAAGCAAGCGATTGCCGCCGACCCGAATTTCTATGAAGCTCATTATCAACTTGGCATCCTCTATCAAGACCAGCAGAAGTATCCAGATGCCATCCAGGAGTTCAACCAAACGCTTAAGCTTCGTCCCGACTACAACCGCGCGCATTACCGTCTATTCTTGCTGTACAGCCGCACCCACCAGAAGCAGCTAGCCGACGAGCACCTCGCGATCCTGAAGCAGATCAAACAAGAAGACACGGCAGCGGAAGAAACAGGCCACGAACCAGGAGACGCGCAGGCAAATCAAACCACGGAGACGCCCCGCTAGTTTCCGACTGAAAGACGGCAATGGATCCCTTCGGCGCACAAAACGATGGCAAAAGTAAGAGATCTACCAGGCTCTTGCTGCTCCGCGACTCAGGGTCCTCCCGTGACATCGAGCGCGCGATCTCATGGAGCCGGCGTGAATTTCTGCGCATGGCCACTGGAACAACCGCGGCGGCCATGCTGTCGGCGTTCTCTCCCCTGCGGGCTATGGCGGCGCGCAAAGACCAAAAGGCAGTGGTGGTGACGTTTGGCGGCGGGACACGCGATGAAGAGACCTTTATGCCCGAGGGACAGGAAAATATTCCCCACCTCTTAGGGGACTTCATCCCCCAAGGAACCTTCTTCACCCAGGTAGTGAATCGAGGGATCCTGGGACACTATGTTGCGACTTCAAGCCTGGTGACCGGTGCCTACGAAACATTCAATAACTTCGCCGCAGTCGCTCCCGACAATCCAACAGTCTTCGAATATTTCCGCAAGGCACTGAATCGACCAGCTTCCGATACGTGGGTGGTTGCGCCCAGCAATGGCTTCAGTCTCATTGGCGAGAGCAGCCACTCCTCGCACGGAGCCGGGTTGGGCGCGGGCGTGATTCTACCCAAGCGCTTGCTGGCCGCAGCGCTGCCGGCAAACGATTCCTCCGGCTACGACCATCTGTTACGCGACAACTATGAGAGCCCTGTCTATGCTCCAGCGCTGGGGGTCAGTGACCAGCAACTGCACCAGATGGCTGAGTTGCTAAAAGTCTCAGTCGTGGATTTTGCCGCCCACGCGCGGAGTCTCCGTAGTCCGGACGAGCTCTCTGTCTATGTGGCCAGGCAGCTGATGCATCAGCTCGCGCCCAGCCTGCTGTGGATCACTCTTCACGACATTGACGTTGCCCATGCGGGTACTTATTCGCTCTACGTCGACGCGATCAAGCGTTCGGATCGGCTCTGCGCCGAGATCTGGCAGATGATTCAAAGCGAACCGGAGTATGCAGGTAAGACAACGATGTTCATCCTACCGGACTTCGGCCGCGACTCCGATTTCACCGCCGGCGGCAATGGCTTTCAACATCACCGCACAGGCGACGCGTTTTCGAGGACCACGTGGATGATAGTGAGAGGCGCCGGCATCCGGGAAAATGTGCTCGTCGATCGCCCCGTAGAATCCGTCGACTTGGTTCCCACACTTGGATCGCTCTTCGGCTTTTCGCCACAATTGTCGCAAGGCAAAGCTCTGCCGGAGGTGCTGTAGCTCATGATCGTGCAACAGCTGCGTGAGCAGCAGTTTCAAGACTATCCGCCCGCGGCGAGGGAGGTGGCAACCAGCCATATTGGTTTGTTGCAACAGCTTCCGCTTGCATTTCTGCCACTGCTGCTGCGCGAAGTCATCGCCTACGACTGGAAGTTTCCGGCGGAGCGGGACGAGATCGACCGGCAGTTTCGTTATTTGGGAAGTCTGACAGCAGACCAGCTGTCGACCGCCATGACCTCATTTGCAAAGGTCAAACTGTCGCCCGCCCTGGAAGCCATGGATTGGATTGGTGCGCCTTTCCGCTTCTCAGAGAAGCTTTCTGCCTATCTGTGGGCTACTCACCAGATCGATGACTTCAGCAATGCGGCCGAAGACTACATAAAGACTTTCAATGCCGCCGTGCCCGAAACGGCTGCGCCTGCTCCGCGGCTTGGCATCGCAGTGATTGCGCGAGAGATCGATCAAACGAACTATCCTCTGTTTCGCAAGCTGCGTCCGCACGGCGTTTACTTCAATCATGTTGATCCCGGAAATGGCTATGACCTGTTACTGGCAGCCGTGGCGGCGCGCGTCCGAGCGCATCCATCCCCTTATGCGCATTGGTGCATTGACGGCGCGGATCCGCCGGCTGCGCTTGATAACCAGGTCGCGTCCGTGGCCTATGGGTCTCTGAAGCCGGTCCGTAAGGCGCTCATCCACAAAATGCAACAGGTCTCGGCAACTCAGGCCGGCCCTGAAGCACTGCGTAGCCGCATGGCGGAGACAGATCCGTCGGAATTGGGAATGAAGCATCACATCGACGATCCCGTCATGAGCCGCTTCGCCATCAGCGTGCTTACCGAAGGCTCGGGAACCCAGATCTACAGCACCACCTTTGTGCAGTGGGCAGCGCGCGAGGCGCTTCGCCGGGCGCGGCCGCTGACCATGTTGGCAAAGTTCGCGCCCCGGCAAACGGAGGAATCCGCGGATGAGGAATTCTCCGGTATGCAGGAACGAGTGGTACTCGATCCAGCAGGATCGCTGGCCGATGCGGATATGGGCGCCTACTATACCTGGATCAATCTTCAGCGGCTCTCCGGCGCCAACCAATCGTCGTATATAGCCTGGTATGAAGGTCACAGTGAAGCAGTCGCAATTGCTCCCTCTCTCGCGGCCGGAACCGAGTCGCATGACAACGTGAGCCTGACCGAGATTCTCCGTCGCATCCAGAGCACAAGCTGAAGCATTCCGCTGCGAGGAGCACAGCAGCAGGTTATTCGTATGCAGTGAAATAGTGTACGTACACAGTTTTTCCACTCCTGAAAGGTCATCCATGACATCACGCCGAGACTTTCTTACTGCACTATCGGCCGCGAGCGCGGCGGCCATGGTGCCGCTCGCAGTCACCGCCGAAAAGACGACCGCCGCCGCGCCCTCTTCAGTGGCGAATCAGGCCCTCGAAAAGGGCTGGCAGTTTCGCCTTGACCCACACGCCTCAGGAGAAGCGCATGAGCTGAACACTGGGGATGACGGATGGCACTCGATTGTCGTTCCCCATACCTGGCAAATCGTGGACGGCTCAGAGAATTACATTGGCGTGGCATGGTATCGGACGATGATCTACGCGCCCGCGGAGTGGCAGGAAGGCTTCGTTCGCGTGGAGTTCGAGGCCATCAGCCACACGGCGCATGTATTTCTCAATGGCACCCCTGTCGGCGAACACATCGGTAAGGCATATACCGCATTCACCTGCGACCTGCAACCGGCCTTGCGCTTCGCCCAGCTCAACACGCTGCTGATCCGCGTCGATAACACGTACTCCGAGACCATGCTTCCCCGGATGAAATCCTACGACTGGGCTAGCGATGGCGGCATCGTCCGTCCTGTCAACCTGCTGGTAACCCCCAAGGTATTCATCGAGCGCATTGAAATCGACGCGATCCCTGACATTGATCAGAAAAAAGCCGAGATCAAGGTGCGTGCGGTTGTCCGAAACACGCGAGCGGATGGGCAACGCGCGCAATTGCGGGCCAGCATTCAGGAACAAGATGCAGATTCGGACCTGCGGATGATGCCCTCTGCCACGGCCTCCATCGGCGCCGGCAGCACAACCATGGTGGAGCTCGGCTCGTTGCAGATGGACGCACCGCGCCTCTGGCATTTCGATGCCCCAAACCTATACCAGGCGAAGGTAACGCTCGCGGCCGCTGGTCAGGAGCATACCTACTCAGATGGCTTTGGCATTCGCAAGTTCGAGATACGGGGCGCTGCCTTCTATCTCAACGGGGAGCGGGTATTTCTAGTTGGTTTAGAGCGCATGGCAGGCAGCAATCCAGACTACGGCATGGCGGAACCGGCCACATGGATCGACGCCAATCACCGGGACATGAAGGAACTGAACTGCATCTTTACCCGGGTGCATTGGGCACAGGATCGTCGGGTGTTGGACTACTGTGACCGGCACGGCATTCTTATGCAGGAGGAAGTCCCCGCCTGGGGCCCAGCGACTTTCACCAACACAGAGAACGGCGTCCAGCAAAAGCTGGAAGAGAATGGCATCGAGCAGATGCGCGAAATGATCACGCGCGACCGGAATCATCCCAGCATCGTGAGCTGGGGGTTGTGCAATGAGGTCAACGGGAAGAATCCCATGAGCCGTCAGTTTGCTCACGCAGTCAGCGCGGAGGCTCGCCGGCTTGATCCCAATCGCCTGCAAACCTATGCCTCGCATTCTTTGGCAAACGATCCCGGAGCGGACATGGCCGGCGATTTCGACTTTATCTCAGGCAACGAGTACTACGGTAGTTGGGCTCCAGGAGGAGTGGCGGAAGTGCGGGCCTATGTCGATCGCATTCGTAAGGCCTTCCCCGGCAAGCCTGTCGTGATCTCGGAATACGGTTGGTGCGAGTGCAAACCGGAGACATCCGTAGGCGATACTGCCCGCGTTGGCATCGTCAATTCACACACCGAGGTTTTTCGCGACTTTCCTGAAGTCGCCGGCGCGATTTACTTCGACTACAACGACTACCGGACTCTGGTTGGAGACAAAGGATTAGGTGCTTTCAAGCAACGGGTCCACGGAGTCGTCGATCTCTACAGCAATCGCAAACCGTCCTTCGATGCGTTGCGTCTGCAATCCAGCCCAATTGAGCAGGTGACGCTCAGTCGATCTGGGAATAGCTGTGCGTTGTCTCTGAAAACGCGCAGCGCTCTACCCGCCTATACGCTGCGTGGTTACAGTATCCGCTGGATTGTTTACGGGTACGACGATCTTCCGATGGAAGGGGGCCTGAGCATTCTCCCCGAGCTCAACCCCGGTGACCAACATTCCGCAACCATTCAGTTTAGGACGGATCCGGCGAAAAGAATGACGGTGGAGATTCTGCGGCCGACTGGCTTTTCCGTGACCAGCGCTGCCGTCTGACCAAGCCTCGTCAGCCCCGCAGCACTCTGCCTGACAGCAGAACTCAATAGAACGGGACGGGTGCCCCAGGTTCGCCAAGGCGTACCTGGGCCGAAAAAGACGGGCGAAGCCCACCATAGCTCTTGCCATATCGACCCGGCAAATCCCCGGCAGGTCTAGTAAAAGCAATCGAACTATTTCATCTTCGGCCCACGTACGCCGGGGCGAACGTGGGGCACCCGTTCCTTAGCCTCCCCTGTTGCGTGGGTACCGCTTAGCAGCCGCTTCGGCCGGCCTACCCTGGAGCTGCTCGATCAAATCCGCGGCGCCTGCATGGTTTCTGTCCAGCTGCAGTACTTCGCACAGCAAGTCCTTTGCCTCTTTTTCCCGATCGAGGCCCAGCTGAGCTTGCGCACGCAAAAACTTTGCTTCAATCTGATTCTGCTTGGCGAGATCATTCTCAAACAACAGCATGGCTGGAAGCGACGTCGCGAAGTAATCGATCTTGGGGACCTGCTGCTGCACCTGCACGGAATAGTCGTAAATCCTCTGAAAAATCTCCCTGGCTTGCTTGAGATGCCCGAGGCGCGCATAGGCCATGCCGGTCCAAAAGGTCATGTCTGAGATGGAACGCACGCTCATTTGCTGGAAGTCACCACGTTGCCGTGTAGCGAGCTGCCACGCGTGGACAGCCTCTGCGGATCGTTCCTCGTCCGCATAGGAAACGCCGATCCAGAAGAAGACATCGCTCCAGTTGGCAAGCAGATGCTTGGCCTCGCCGAGGTTCCGTGGTGGGGAAAAAACTGCCTCAAAGAAGCGCCGCGCTCCGGCCGGATCGTTTTGCAGGAGAGCTCGCTGGCCCAGGAGCAGATTGGAGCGCACAAATTGCGCCAGTACAAGTCCTTCGCCTCCTTCCCACGGCTGGAATATTCGCGAAGTGAGCATGCGCAACGCCTCCTCCGGCAGCCCTGTCTGGTTCAGAAGGGTGACAAACTCCAGCGTGAGATCATGGCGCAGGAACGTCTGAGCAGCGTGCCTTTGCAGGTTGTCGAGTCGCTCTTCCGGGGACTTCCCGACGCGTTTCCAGAGTTGATCGCGTTCGTAGAGAATGCGCGCATCGTTGGGATCAACAGAACGGGCGCGCTCGAAGGCATCCAGCGCTTTGGTTTCATCGCCACGAACGTTGAAGTAAGCGATGCCCAGGTTTCTCCAAACCGTGGCGAACTCGGGCTTCCGCTGTACGGATACCTCCCACTGCGAGATGGCGTCTTCGTGCCGTCGCCGGTCGTAGAGCATATTGCCCAGAAAATACGTCGCAGAGGAGTCCTCAG
>Ga0302324_100013122_pt1 | contig 16831 bp, 13 predicted proteins | sample Palsa_T0_1_FD_201949 | JGI IMG/M metagenome (GOLD analysis project Ga0302324, IMG submission 201949) | Peat permafrost microbial communities from Stordalen Mire near Abisko, Sweden - Palsa_T0_1 | ecosystem: Environmental > Terrestrial > Soil > Palsa > Peat permafrost | place: Sweden: Abisko...
TCACGAATCAATTGTGAAACGCTGCGTTATCGGTCGCCGGGTGCCCGACGACCGACAACGAGCTTCGGAAACGTCAGAACACGGTGTACCCGCCATCGACAATGAACAGGTCGCCGGTGTGATAGGCGGACGCGTCGCTGGCGAGATAGACCGCGATGCCGCCGAAATCTTCCGGCTTGCCCCAACGCCGCATGGGAACGCGTGGAATGACTTTCTCCGCAAAGGCGGGATTGTCCTGCGCGCGCTGCGTCATGTCGGTGGCGATCCAGCCGGGCGCGATCGTGTTCGCGCGCACGCCGTAGCGGGCAAGCTCGACGGCAATGCCGCGCATCATGGAAATGACCGCGCCCTTGGTCGCACCGTAGTGCTGGTTGCGGCCTGCGCCTTCGATGCCGGCGAGACTGGCCACGCCTATCAGCGAGCCGCCCGGATCGTGCTTCTTGGCGCGCTCCGTCATGTGCTTGGCCGCTTCGCGCAAGGTGAAGAACACACCATCCTCGTTCACCGCGTGCACCTTGCGGAACGCCTCCGCGGAAATCTCTGTGAACGAGGGGACGGCGGAGCCGATGCCTGCGTTGGCGAACACGGAATCGATACGGCCCATCTGGGCGACCGCATCGCGCATGCCGTTCACCACTTCGGCTTCCTTGGAGACATCGATGCGCGCGGCCGTGACGCGCGTGCCATGCACTTTCAGGGCCTTGACCGCCTCGGCGTTGCGCGCCTCATTGGTGCCCCAGATGACGATGTCGGCTCCTGCCTGGGCGAGCGCCTCGGCCATGCCAAACCCGATGCCGCGATTGCCGCCCGTCACGAGCGCAACTTTCCCTGTCAGATCGAATGGCTTGTACATCCGGGTTTCCTCAGGTGTTCCGTGTCCCGCCGAACCTAGCGGCGACGGGCCCGGGCGACAATTGCCACCCGTCGTAACCATCCCGGACGACCCGTCTCCCCTTCGCCGCGGGCCTATGACATGCTTGGTTCAAGCAGGGGTATAGGCTGGGCAGATGACATCCGAGATTGCGGTGATGAACCAGCGCGCGGTGGCGCTGGCCGCGGATTCCGCGGTGACGCTCGTCGATGGCGGGCTCGTCGCCGTGCGCAACGACCAGCGCAAGCTGTTCAATCTGGTCGAGGGCCGGCCCATCGGCCTCATGTTCTTCGGCCTGGCCGACATGATGGGCCATCCCTGGGACCAGCTGATCCTGCATTATCAATCCAAAGTGAAGCCCGCGTCTTTCGCCCATGTGCGGGATTATGCGACGAGCTTCACGGGCATGCTCGACAATCTCAAAGAATTCTTCCCACCCGATCGCTACAAGGAAGAATATCGCCGGCTGCTCGCCTCCGTGTTCCGCTATGTGTTCCATCTCGCGCAATTCCTGCGCGACAGCGCCGAAGGCGATCTGGCCCAGGCGAGCGACACGGCCATTCTCGAACGCGCAATCGAGCAGATCTGGCGCGACTACCAGTTCAAGGACGACGGCAGCCCGCGTCCGGATTTGTCGTGCTTCCCGAAGGATTTCGGCCGCAAGATCGCGACCGACTATGCCGCCCAGATCGACGAGTTGATCGCCTACGGTTTTGCGCCGTTCGGATTGAGCAAGCAGGCGATCCAGCGGTTGCGCGAAATCGGCGTTTACTGCGGCGTGAAGGATTTGTTCCTCGAAGATGTCGCGGGACTCGTCTTTGCCGGCTTCGGCTCCGACGACCGCTATCCGTCCGTCGTCACCTGTTTCGTCTCGGCCGTCGTGGGCGGCATCGTCAAGCGTGCGGAAGCGACGGTCGATGCCATCGACGGCGAGGTGCGCTCCAAAATACGCGTCTTCGCCGACAGCGAGGTGACGAATGCGTTCATTCGCGGCATCGATTTCAATCTCGAACGCCGCATCTATGGCGGTTTCCGCATGATGATGCACGGCCTCGTGGATCAGGTGGTGGGCGCTTTCGGAGGCGCGGACGCCGCACAGCGCGACAGCGTGCGCGAACGGTTCCAGCGCGATTTCGTGCCGCGCTATTTCGCGGCGTTCCACCATATGATCGCGGAATACCAGCAGCAGGCCTTCATCAATCCGATCCTGCGGGTGATGGAGATTGCGGGCCGCGACGAGCTGGCCGCCACCGCGCGCGATCTGGTGACGCTCAACATCTTCAAGAAGCGCATCATGGCGCAGAAGGAAACCGTGGGCGGGGCCGTCGATGTCGCGGTCATCAGCCGTGACGGCGGCTTCCTCTGGACGTCGAAGAAGGGATAGTTCCATGGCCGAACACAAAAACCTGTCGGACACGGCACCGCGCGGCGCGCTGGCAGAAGGCGCCGAGCGGCTCGACCGCATTGCGCGGTCGGCGAAAACGCAGCCCGCGAGTCCCGCGCCGGGCACGCCGATGGGCGACGACAGCCGCGTCCTGGCAATCAGTCCCGACGAGATCTGGGCCAAACATTATATGAGCCATGGCATCGGACCGAAGCTCGAGGCGAGCCCGCTGCTCGGCATGGCGCCGGTGGCGCATCTCGTTTCGATGCCGAAATTCGTTCCACCGACCGAGTTGCGCGCCGAACCGGTCCTGACGAAAACGGCTGCGATCGTTGAAAAGCCGGCAGCGCGGGACATGAAACCTTCAGGCCCCATCGGCGCACATATCGGCAAGCCCATGCGCAAGCGTTCGTGGCTGGGACGCATGCTGCTGGGGCGAAGCTAGAGCGGTTTTGGATTGAACTGAGTCACCAAGGTTCTCCATGGCCGGGCTTGACCCGGCCACCCAGTCAGCGAGCGTCCGCGAGCTGAGTTAAGCGGCCGCCCATGGAGAGAAAGGGACTGCGTCACCTCAATCCGAAACTGCCCTGGAGGCCGCCTCTGGAGATGCGCGCTGCCGGCATCTGCTCCGAATCACTGCCCGTCGCTGGTGACCGGGAAGCCGGCGGCCTTGAACATCTTCTCGGCACCGACATAAAGCAGCGGATTGCGCAGTGCCTGCTGCGCTGCCGGGGAAAGGGGGCGCGCCGCCGCAGCGTGCGGGGGGCGGACCACCAACCCGGTGACCTCCGCGTTGCACGCGCCGGCCTTCAGCTCGAAGACCGTGCCGTCATTATAGGCTCCGCCAGTGACGGAACTGCCGTAGAGCCAGGTGCCTCCGGAATCATCGGGGACGGCCACCAACTCGCCGCGCGGATGGGTCGGCCCCCCGCTCCCCGGCACGCCGAAATCGGCGAGCTTGTGGTAGGTCAAGGTGCCGTCGGTTCCGGGGATCACGCAGTAGACTGTCCCCGTGCCGTTGTCGCCGCCGAACTCCGTGGTGCCGTAGTAGATCGCGTTGTTGTTGGGACTGAGGCTGCTGCCGTCATTGGGGTCGACGACCAGGCCGCCCATCGGCCACGACCCGTCGGCGCCTGAACCGCCGGCCTGCGACGTGGAGAACACGTGCGCGATGACGACGTTGGCGTTCGAAGTCGACGGGGGCACGGAGCCTGAGTTGTTGACGGTATCGGCCTGCGCCCACACGAGCGCGTTGCCGGCGATCCACAGATAGTCGCTGCTGATGGGGTTTTGGGCGGTGACATTTGCCAAAGCGACGATGCCGATGGTCTGCACGTCCGGCGCGGCCGAGTAGCTCGTGCCGAACTGCGCCTGCGTCCCCGTCCGCGCATTGGTGTAGAAATCCGTGTTGCCCGGGCATCCGTTACCGGCGCAGCCCTGGACGCCGAACGTATCTGCCGTCGTCGAACTCAGCCCTTCGACGCCCGGAAAATCGACCCAATCGGACGAGATCGGATCTTCCACAGGCGGGCTCATAAAGGTGTTTACACCCGCAACGCTGGACTTGAGGAAGCTGCCGGCGGTGGGGCGTGTCGAATAGGGGAACGAATAGATGCCCATGCTGTCGCCTTGGGTACCGGCACGGGCAGCGCCGACGAGGTAGGTGGTGGTCCCGTTCAGCCGCGCGAAACCGATGCCGCCAAATGACCCGTCGAACCCGACCAGCCCGCCGTCGTCGAAGTCCGCGAGCACGGCGAATCCCTCTCCGACCAGCTTGCCGCCGGCGGTCCCCCTGAGCGGGTCGAACTGGAAGATCGCGCCGCGTCGCGGGCGACCGGCAACTTTGCTCGTGTCGCCCAGGGACGTGCCTAGGAACAGCCCGCCGCCGGTGCCGTTGTTTGGGTCGAAGCTCAGAGCGTAGTAGGTGGCGCTGCCGGCGCGCGGCGGGATGTCGACAGCCGAGATGCCGGTCGTGCCGCTTCCCGCGGCCGTATCGAGACCGTTCACCTTGAACAGCACGCCCGGCGCTCGCTCCGACAGGGAGCCACCGTGCTGCACAGTCAGCACGCCCCACAGCGCCTTGTTGCTGTCCAGCGTCAGTCCTGGCACCGGATAGGCGCCCTTGGCGTGGATATCAAAGGAGAACAGGAGGGCGATCGATTGCGGCGAGGTCGGCGCACTGGCCAGCGCCCCACCGCCCGCGAACAGCACCGACAGTCCGACAATGCTGCGAAGCAAAACCCGCATGTGAGTCATCCACCCTGAGCCGGACCCCCTGCCAAGGGAGCGAACGCCAAAATAGATAGTGAAACATTTCACGGATTTCCCGTCCCGGCTAGTCCGGATTATGCGCCTTTGCCGCGAGCAGAGAACGAGGTGACGAAGCAACCTTCACCGGCCGCTACGTTGCGTCATGCCGCGAAAGGGAACTTTGCCGACGTGACCGTATTGAATCTCGGCATTTGCTATTTTTGTCACTGCGGTCAACGCGTGTGTTTGCGTCCCCAGTTTCGCATGGCACTGACAATCGGTCCGAGTTCGCGACCCTTGGCGGTCAGCACGTATCCGGCGCGGGGCGGACTCATCGAATAGAAGCGCCGCTCTACGATGCCATGCTGCTCAAGCGAACGAAGACGCTCCGACAGTGTCGTCGGCGCGATGCCCTCCAGCGAATCCTGAAAGTCCTGAAAGCGTCTTTCACCGTTCAGGAGGAGGTCGCGTAGGATGAGACAAGTCCAGCTCGATCCGATGACGTTCAGGGTGCGGGCTACCGGGCAGTCCAGGGCGTTTTGCTTCTGCATGATTCCATTCTATCCAGCGATTGCGGTTTTGGCTATTGACTACAGAAAAAGTAGTCACTACTAATATAGTAGTTACAACCGATGGAGCAATCGAAGGAGTCTGGCCATGACACCGCAAATCCCCGCTTATCTCATCGCGTTCGAATCGACCGTCCGGCCGTTCATATTGGCGATCGCGCTGGGCCTCATTTGGATGGGCGCCTTCCGCATGGAGGGCTCTCCGCGATCGCGATACGCGACGGCCGGCGCGGTCTCTGTGATCATTGTCGCGTGGCTGGCGATCGCCCAGTACCTCGGCTCGAGAAATGTGTATTTCGCGACGACCGACACCGCGATGCCGATCGTGGTGCTCGGTTTGGCGATTCCCCTTATTGTCGCCGCCGCAGGACTGCTTCTGTGGCGAGGAATCGCAAAGCTCGTCTCCGCGATTCCGCTGCCCTGGATCGTGGCGGCTCAGATCTATCGCGTCGGGGGCGGCATTTTCCTCGTGCTGTGGGCCGACGGACGCCTCCCCTGGCAATTCGCGCTGCCCGCGGGGATCGGAGACGTGACGACCGGCTTGCTCGCCGTCGTCGTCGCGGCGCGGTTGGCGAAGAATGTGGCCGGCGCACGCGGCGCCGTCTATGCCTGGTCCCTGTTCGGAATCGCCGATCTGATCGTGGCGGTTACAATGGGAGCAATGACTTCGCCCGGGCGGCCGCATCTTATGGCTTTCGATGCGCCGAACCTCCTCATCACGTCCTATCCGCTGGTGATGATACCCACCTTCGCAGTCCCGCTGGCCCTGATGCTCCATGGCATCGTTCTATGGCGGCTGCAGCGGACACATGTTTCGAAGGGCCGACTGGCCGTGGCGTGATGTCTCTCGCAAATCGGGTTTGAAAACGGGCCGGCACTTTCTGCTGCAGGACTGCAGCAGAGGGTGCCGGCGCAAACCGATTGTCACGGGGACCACGGTAACAGCAGCAACATTCCCCTTCGCCGCATTGCGCAACCACACGGTTGGGGAACGTTGCTGCAGTTACCTCATTGCAAGATCGCGGCGCCCCCCCTTCCGTCACGCGGCTGTCGCCGCGCGCCACCTTCCCCCGTGTTTGGACCGGGGAGATAGGTGACAGGTGTTCGGGCACATGGGTTACACATTTTGAGGGTCCATCAAACCGGAAATTCCGGCTGTTCTTGATGTTGAGCCTGTGGGGTTGTGGGCGTCGCAGTTGCGAGGCGGACGGAAGGGGGCCCGTCGCGATCTCGTGCATCGTTCGCGATGTGGGATGGGCTCTGTTTTTCAACACCGTACACGGTGACAGGACCAAAATTCACCCTTCCGTTCAAAACAGGCTTTCTTTTTGCAAGTGTAGTAACCTCACAGACGGTTGTACCGGCGGTTATCGTCGTGGCGCGCTGCGGCAAAGAGAGAGTAATCTCCGCCACAATGCGGCGCGCCACAACAAGCAAACATTGGTCCTGTCACGCTATTTCTCAGTCACCTCATTGCGAAGCAAGAAATGAAGGGGAGCCATAATCTTGGTGCCAGAATCGAACAAGCATCTCATCATTCCTCCGAAATACAGCCGCAACGCCGCCAACGTTAGGGCGAGGATGGAGCCGGACGTAGCGGGGGAGTATCTGTTGCGGACAATGGAGGCGCTGACCGGCATCGATCTTGGCTGCGCTGACATTCTCGATATCGGTTGCGGCTCCCGATTTGCTGGTTCAATCGTTAACCGCAACATCAAGGTCAGGAGTTATACAGGAATCGACGTATACAAGGAGATGATTGATTTTCTCGCCGAAAACACTGCTCAACACGCGAACATGAATTTTGTGCATTGGCCGGTCGAGAACGCGCTCTACAATCCCCGTGAGAAAAAGCGGCTAACTGAAACGCCACTTCCGGTTCTCGGTAGTTTCGATCTGATTTGTTTTTTCTCCGTCTTTACGCACTTGGCGCCCGATGATGCGCGCGCCATGCTGCGGCTATCGGCTGGCGCGCTGAGGGCTGCCGGAAGGATTTTTCTCACCACGTTCGTGAGCGAGAATCAGGAAACAGATTTTTTTGACCAAGAGCCGAGCAAACCGCTTACGAAAGCGACGTATCGCCGAGAATATCTGGAATTGCTCATCAAAGAAGCGGGGCTGGCGGTAGTGGGATTTCATCCACCGGCGAACCTGATGCAGCACCATTACGTCCTTCGCCACCTGTGACTAGGGCACCTCCAGCCCTTGCGATGGGTTAAAATCAAAGCTGGCACGAGGAACATTCGCGGCGACGTTCGTGCTCGCATCATTGGCGGCATTGGAATTGGAAGAGTTCAGACTTGAAGATATTTAATCTCAGAAAATGCCCCACTCCGAACCGTCATACGTAAGTGTGTAGGAAGACTTTGGCCCGGGTAGCGCCACGACCGCACTTCCATTTATTGATTTTCCATTTCCCGAGACGTCTACGAATCCAATGCTGTAACGGGCGGCTGCTTTGCTTGATATGCTGAGAAGACTCGGCGGGTTCGTTGGCGTTTTCGAACGCTCTGCGCCGCTCAAAAAAAATTGTGAGAAGAATGCGGGGTCGCGAAATATATTTTTGCGTTTCAATCGCGTGTGAGAAGGTCGTTCATAAAATTTCCAAACCATTTTGGTTGCCGCGCGCGCGAGAGTTTTGGATATTCGATGCTCGCTGGATCAAAAAAATCCCAAAAAAATCGCAGGCTCTCCGATGGCCTGACGCACAAAAACATACGCGCGCGAAATTCGCGGCAAAGATTCGATGTTTGTTCAAATATTTTTGCGAATCGAACATTCGTTCCGATTGTGCGCGACGAAATCTGTTGCCATGTTGAGTGTTTCCCAGGCGCAGGCGCGTGCAGATGGAATCGAAAGACGCGAGCTTCGACATGCATGTGATGTCGCGACAATCGGGCGGAGCATATGTGTTGCATACGCAACGGCATGTAGCCGGGTTGTCGCGCGCGCTTTGCTTTGCAGATCCGTGGCCGAACAAAGATCAGGCAAAAACAGGCGGAATAACAGGCAGGATAACAGGCAAAAGAACAGGCGAAAAAGCCCTGTTTCGCAATGTTAAACGGTTGAATCGCATGGAGATTTTTTTGGGCGGAAAAAATTGCAAGAAAGCGATGCGGTCGTCGTGGCACAAAGGACCGCACATTTGCAGATCGGACACAGGGACTTTCGCAGGGCGCAAAAGCCCTGATCCGGAAGCTCAAGTGGTTGAATCTGCGGCAGATTTTGGCGTGAAAAATTTTTCGCCGATTTTTGCGGGCGGCAACTTACGGATCGGGGCGCGTCGCGGCCGGAGCAAGCGCGTTGGCGCAAACCTAAGCGAGCGCGAGTCCCCGGTGCCGTTCCGCGCTCAGCGCGATGATCCGGCGCATCTCGGACCACAGGGGCAGGGCATCGAGTTCGTCCAGCGGGAACCACCGCGCCTCCGCCGCGTCGGAGGCAGCCTCGGCGGTGCCGGAAATAACCCGGGCGCCGTAATCAATCAGCACGAAATGATCGTCGGCCGCGCCCACCGACGCATCCCGGATTGTCTCGGCCACATCGACCAGGCCCAGGATCTCGACTTCCAGACCCGTCTCCTCGCGGACCTCCCGAAGCACGCCTTCGAGCAGCGTCTCGCCGAACTCCAGCTTGCCGCCCGGCAGGCTCCATTGGCCTTTGCGGGGCTCTTTCGCCCGGCGGATCAGCAGCACGTCGCCCCGGCTGTTCCAGATGACGGCCGCGACGCCGACTACGATTCGGCCTTGCATCTGGGGGGTGTTCGGTTCCATCCGGCCTGCTGGGTCCTGTCTCCCCGGTTAAGCATGAAACCGGTTGAATTCAACATGTTGACGGCTATTCCTATACTCGGATGGTAACTCGAACGGGCCGGCTTGGGCGTGCTAATGTCGAGTGCCTCACATTTGCCGCGCGGGCGCCATGGCTCCGCGAGCCTTCAGGGAGTGAATCGAGCATGATGCGACTGGGAATTCTGGTGGCCGCGTTCATCGCCTTTGCCGTTTCCGCGCAAGCCGCGGATAGCACGCTCAGCCCGGCGGCCAATGCGGCGTTTCTTGCGGCCTATGCGAAAAAGCCTGGCGTCAACCAGCGCCCCAGCGGGCTCGAATACCGCATCCTCCACAATGGCTTCGGCATGCGTCCGGGCGCCCGGGACACCGTCACGGTCTATTACAAAGGCACCCTGATCAACGGCACGGTCTTCGATGCGACGGAGCCGGGCTTTCCGATACAGCTCAAGGTGAACCAGGTCATCCCGGGTTGGACGGAAGCGCTTGAAAACATGCGCGTCGGCGATCACTGGGAACTGGTGATCCCACCCAACCTCGCCTACGGCATCCGCGGCGCGGGAAACGGCGCCATCCCGCCCAACCAGACTCTCGTCTTCGACCTGGAACTCGTTTCCGCAATTCCGCCGACACCGCAGGAGCTGCAGGAGGAGAAGGAACAGGAAGACAGGGAAAGCGGCGCTTCACCGCAATAGACTGCAGTGGCGCCGGATATATAACGTTCGGCCGCGCTCGAATTCGCCCGCGTTGACGCGCGTGGCGGCCTGGCTGGAGAAAGTTGGATTCGCATGTTGGGCCGCTTGCTGGGCCGCACGTTGGGGAAGTGGCGCCGCGGCATCTCTGGCGGAACGGTGCGGATCGCACTTGCACTGAGCCTTGTGGTGGGTGCGTGCGTGTTGTTCTGGGCGAGCCGCGATTACGCCGTCATCGCGCCCAATTGGGACGGGCAGGTGCGGGGCATCGCCTACAGCCCCAGCCACATGTTCACCGAGAAAGACAACGAGTGGGTCACGCCCGATCAGATCGATCGCGACCTGACCCAACTGTCCCAGCTCACCGCCCATATCCGCACCTACACCGTTTCGAACGGCATGGACGCCGTGCCGGAGATCGCGCGCCGGCACGGGCTTTCCGTATCGCTCGGCATCTGGATCGGCTCCGATCTCGACAAGAACGAGAAGGAAATCGATCTCGGTATCAGTACCGCGCTTGCGAACCGGCGCGTCATCGATCGCGTGTTCGTGGGCAGCGAAACGATCCTGCGGGGCGATGTTTCGTCCGATCAGCTCAACGACTACATCAAGCGCGTGCGCGCCGCGCTGCCCAACCGCATCAAGGTGTCGACGGCCGAGCCATGGTCGACCTGGCTGCTGAGCCCGGAGATCGGCGAATATGTCGATTTCATCTCCGTGCATCTGTTCCCCTATTGGGAGGGCATCCCCGTCAGGAATTCGCTGGGATCGCTGCAGCGTTTTTACGACGATGTGCAGAACGAGTTTCCCGACAAGCCTATCGTGATCGGCGAGGTCGGCTGGCCGTCGCAGGGCCGCGCCCACAAGGGCGCCAGCGCATCGCTCGCCGATGAGGCCTCCTTCGACCGCAACTTCGTGCAGCTCGCGCTGGACAAGGGTTACGACTATTACCTCGAAGAAGCCTACGACCAGCCCTGGAAGGGGGGCGCCGAGGGCTCGGTCGGGGCGTATTGGGGCCTGTTCGACGCCAACGGCAACGCAAAATTCCAGTTCACCGGTCTGCTGCGGTCGTTCCCGGAATGGCGCAGCTATTCGTTCGGCGCAGCGGTTTTCAGTTTTCTTCTGGGATTGCTGATCCTGGGCCAGATGCCGCGTGTGCGGCAGCTGGGCTATCTGGTGATGGCGGCTCTCGTGGGCCTCGTGACGACCGGCCTCCTGATGCTGCTCGATGCGACCACGCTGCAATATATCCAGCCCAGCGATGTCGCGATGACGGTCGCGATGATTCCGCTCGTGTTTCTCGCGGCCGTCGTGATCCTCACCGAGGGGATTGAGCTTGCCTCCAGCCTGTGGCGGGTGGAGCGGCGTATTTTGCGCGTCTCGATCCCGGAAAAATCGCCGCGCGTGTCGATCCACGTTCCCTGCTACAACGAACCGGCTCCGATGCTGATCCAGACGCTCGATGCGCTGGCAAAGCTCGATTACGACAATTTCGAAGTGATCCTGCTCGACAACAACACGCCGGACGAAGCGGTGTGGCGGCCTGTCGAGGCGCATTGCGCGACGCTCGGCCCGCAATTTCGTTTCTATCATCTCGATGGCGTGAAAGGGTTCAAAGCCGGCGCGCTCAACGAGGCGCTGCGGCTGACCGATCCGGAGACGGGTTTTATCGCGGTCATCGACAGCGATTATTGCGTCGAGCCCGGCTGGTTGCGGCGCGCGTTGCCCTACTTCGCGTCGCCCGAGATAGCGCTCGTACAGGGGCCGCAGGATTATCGCGACGCGCACGACAATGTCTTCAAGTTCATGTGCTACGAGGAATATCGCGGCTTCTTCCATATCGGAATGGTCGAGCGCAACGAATACGACGCGATCATCCAGCACGGCACGATGATGGTGGTGCGCAAGGATGCGCTGACGGCGGTGGGCGGCTGGAGCACCTGGTGCATCACGGAAGACACCGAGCTCGGGCTCAAGCTGTTCGAGGCGGGCTATAGTGCTGCTTACATTCCGGAGAGCATGGGCAAGGGCCTGACGCCGGATACGCTCGCCGCCTTCATGACGCAGCGCTACCGCTGGGTCTATGGCGCGATGCAGATCATGAAGCGCCACGCGGGTGCGATTTTCTTCGGGCGCACGCGTCTCAATTGGGCGCAGCGCTATCAATTCCTGTCCGGCTGGCTGCCGTGGATCTCCGACGGGCTGGGACTCATCATCACGTTCTTCGCGTTGATCTGGACGACGTTGATGACGCTGATGCCCAATGTGTTCGACATGCCGATGGCCGCATTGTCGGCCGCGGCGATTGCATTGTTCGCCGCCAAGACGTTGAAGACGCTGCTTCTGCATCCGCAGAAAGTGGGCTCCGGCGTGCTGGGCACGCTCGCCGCGTCCACGGCCGGTCTCGCACTCACTTACACCGTCGGCAAGGCGGTGCTTGCCGGCATCTTCACGTCGAAAAAGCCGTTCCTGCGCACGCCGAAATGCGAAGACCCGGCCGATGTCCGCCAGGTGCTGCGGCTCGCCTGGCAGGAGGCGACGCTGATGTCACTGCTGTTCCTCGCAATCGCGACGATGATCTTCGATCGCGGCTTCGACGATCCCGCCGCCGTTTTGTGGATGACGATGCTTGCGATCCAGAGCCTGCCCTATGTGGCGACCGTGATCACCGCGGGCCTCAGCGCGTTCTCGAATGCGCGGACGCGACGCTTGCGGCCCGTCCCCGCTTCGGCGAAATCCGCGGGCGATCCCGTGCTGCCCAAGGCGGCGTGACATGCCTCAGACGAGTTTTCCGGGATTGAGGATGTCGTTGGGATCGAGGGTGCGCTTGAGCGTGCGCATGAGATCCATCTCGGTGGCGCTTTTGTAGCGGACGATGTCGTCGCGTTTCATCACGCCGACTCCATGTTCGGCGCTGATCGAGCCGCCGAAACCGTTCACGAGATCATGCACGGCGCGCGAGACTTTATTCCATTGTGCAAGAAACGCGTCCGCATCGGCGCCCTTCGGCACAGTGAAATTGAAATGGATATTGCCGTCGCCCAGATGGCCGAACGGAACGGGGCGCACACCGGGAACCATCCCGGCAACCAGCGCGCAACCTTGCGCGAGGAACGCGGGGATGTCTTTCACCGGCACCGAAATATCGTGCTTGATCGAGGCACCTTCGCGCTTCTGGGCTTCGGAGATGTTTTCGCGCAGCCGCCACATACCGTGTCGCTGCGTCTCGTTTGCGGAGACCACTGCGTCGCCGGCGATGTGCGCCTCGATCGCTTCGGCGACGGTTTCCTGAAATGCCTCGCGCAGCGAAACCTTGCCCGCGCTGGTCGCCTCGGCGAGCACATACCAGGGCGACGGCGATGCGAGAGGATCGCGCATGTCCGGAATGTGAGCGATCACAAGTTCGAGCGCCAGACGCGGGATCAACTCGAATGCCGAGACGAGGCCGCCTGTCGCATTTTGCAACCGGTCGAGAAGCTCGACGGCCGCTTGCGGATCGCGCACGGCGATAAAGGCGGTCTCATAAGACGCGGGCGCGGGATAGAGCTTGAGCGTTGCCGCCGTGATCACGCCCAGCGTGCCTTCCGCGCCGATGAATAGCTGCTTGAGGTCGTAGCCCGTATTGTCCTTGCGCAGGCTCCGCAGCAGATCGAGCACGCGCCCATCCGGCAGCACCGTTTCCAGGCCCAGCACGAGATTGCGCGCCGAGCCGTAACGCAGCACGTCCACGCCGCCGGCATTGGTCGAAAGATTGCCCCCGATGGTGCAGGAGCCCTCGGAGGCGAGGCTGAGCGGAAAGAATTTTCCGATCTCGTCGGCAGCTTTGTGAACATCGGCGAGTATTGCGCCGGCCTCCGCAATGAGGCTGGCATTTGCGGCGTCGACATTTCGAATTTTGTTCATGCGCGCGAGGCTGAGCAACACTTCGCCGTTCAGCGGGATCTGCCCGCCGACTAGTCCCGTGTTGCCCCCTTGCGGCACGATGGCTGTGCGCGTCTCGTTGCAGATCGCGAGAATGGCCGAGACCTCCGCCGTGCTCTGGGGTTTGAGCAGCAAGGGCGTGTGACCCTCATACTTGCTGCGCCATTCGACGATGTGCGGCGCGATCTCGGTCGGGTCTTCGCTGAAGCCTTTCGCGCCGACAGCTTGCTTGAGACGGGCGAGTGCGTCTGCGTTCATGGCGCGCCTTCGCGCGGTGCTGCGGCACGGCGCAGGCGGTCGTTGATCGCTTCGCCCAGGTCGTGCTCGGGGATCGGCATCGTGGCGATGGACGCAGCGCCCATGGCGTCAAGCTCGCGCAGCATCGCGAACAGATTGGATGCCGCTTCGACGAGATCGCTCCGTTCGCTCAGATTGCGCGTGGCGCGTGCGCCTCCGGGAACCGCGGGACCAAACGCCAACAAGACTTCGCCAGCGCGAACATCCGTCGCGTTGAGGCGCAATCGCGCGCGCGGCGCATAGTGGCTGCGCATTTGTCCCGGGGACGAAATCGTGTCGCCGGCCGGTTGCGCGAGTTTGCCGACGACGTCTTCGATCGCTTCGCGCGAAATCGCGCCGGGGCGTAGCAGCAGGGGCCGCTCGCCATCAAAGCCGATGATGGTGGATTCGAGTCCCATGCGGGTCGGGCCGCCGTCGAGGATCAGATCGATAGCGAGTCCTTCGGCGACATGCGCGGCCGTGGTCGCGCTGACGTGACCGGACGGATTGGCGCTGGGTGCGGCAATGGGAATTCCCGCAGCGGCGAGAAGGCGTTGCGCGATCGGTTGCGATGGGATGCGGATCGCGACGGTATCGAGTCCGGCACTGACGAGGTCTGACAAACCCGAATCCGGCTTTCGCGGCAGGACGAGGGTCAATGCGCCCGGCCAGAAGCGGGCGGCAAGCGCCTGCGCCGGCTCCGAGAAGGCGGCCAGCAATGCAGCGGCGCGCATATCGCAGACATGCACGATTAGCGGGTTGAAGCGCGGACGGCCCTTGGCTGCAAAGATCGCCGCGACCGCGCGGCCGTTGCGCGCATCCGCCCCGAGTCCATAAACGGTCTCGGTCGGAAACGCGACAAGCCCGCCCCGGTGCAGGATCTCAGCCGCTTCTTCAATGGCGGCATCACTGGCGGAGAGGATAAGGGACGCAGCGATCATGCTTCGCACCGTAACGCAATGCGAGCGACCGGTCAGCCCGTCCCGGGACCTATCGCCAATTCGGGGTCGCAAGCACCGTTGCGCCCGCCGCGCCGGACCGCATGCGCGCAATCTTCGCCGGCGCACTTTCCGGGATCATCATCATCGCGACCTGCGCCACCGCTGTGGCGGCAAGCAGATACCATGCGGGCGCCAGCGCACTGCCCGTCACATGAATGAGCCAGGTCACGACAAACTGGGTCGTCCCGCCGAACACCGAAATGGCAACGGAATAGACCACGGCAAATCCGCTGCCCCGAATGGGTTTCGGCAGACCTTCGGCCAGGGTTGCGCAGACGCAACCGAAGGTGAAATTGGCAATGCCTGCCAACACGGTCATGCCGGCGATGAGCGCGAAAGCCGAATGCGTCGCAACGAGCCAGTAGAATGTCGGATAGATCAGCGCGAGAAAGAGCAGATTGCCGTAAACATTCACGGGCCAGCGACCATAGCGATCCGACAGCCAGCCGCCATACAGCACGGTCACTGCACCCAGTACATAGCCGCCGGTTTCCGCGATAAAGCCCAATATCGGCTTCATATGCAGCGTGTTCTGCGCATAGGTGACGATGTAGGTAAAGATATAGCTGCCGATCGTGCCGCAGGCGAGCACGACAAGACCAAGGACCATGATGCGGGCGGAGTTCTGCGCGAGGCGCAATCGCGATGTATCTTCCGCCGGCGCGGTGGCGACAGTTTCGGGCTGGTGCAGCGTCTCGGGCAAAGAGTTGCGCAGCCACAGCCCGAATGGCAGCGTTGCAGCGCCCAGCAGAAACGCGATGCGCCAGCCATATGCCTCGAGCAGACCGTGCGGCATAAGGGCGGTGAGAATGGTGCCGACCGCTCCTCCGATGACGAGCGCAATCAGCTGACTTGAGCCCTGCCAGGATACAGTGAAACCTCGCTTCTCCGGAGCGACGCCTTCGAACAGAAAGGCCGTGTTGGAACCGACTTCACCGCCCAACGAGAATCCCTGCACCATGCGAGCCGCGACCGCCAGGATTGGGGCGGCCAGTCCAATGGATGCGTAGGACGGAATCAGCGCCATCGCGACAATCGAAGCGCCGATCATCGTGTAGCTCAGGATCATCGCCGGCTTGCGCCCCACACGGTCGGCATAGGCTCCAAGCACGAGAGCGCCGACCGGTCGTGTGGCAAAGCCGACGCCGAAGGTGGCCAAAGACAGCATCAGGCTGCCATAGGCGCTCTGCGCCGGGAAAAAGGCGTGTCCGATCTGAATTGCGAAGAATGTATAGGTGAGGAAATCGTAGAATTCGAGCGCGTTGCCGAGAGTGGCCGCCGCGATGTGGCGGCGCTTCAGTTCGCCCCCACTCGACAGCCCCGCGCCGCTCGTCCCCGGGCTTTCCCCCATGCGCGCTGTTCCCCGTTTCGCGCACCCAAAAGGGCACGAGAAGATCGACGCTACTGCGACGCACAATTCGAGTCCACAGAACATTCGATCGTGTCCCGATTTGAGCGCTGATCGACCATGGAGGCCGCTCGCGAAACCGCTGCGACATCGTGTTTTTCTGCTGCCGGTGACTCTCTAGCTGGCGGCAAACTCCGGTGTCCAACTGTGGCACTGCCCTGTTCCGGGCAGAGTTCCAATTTGATTTCGGGCTGCATTTGATCGAAGCCCCGGCTGCGTCGTGCCGTGTTGCTGGCCGATGCGCGTCACAGTGGAACTCTTATTGGCAGATGGAGGAATATTAATCGGAAAAATCTAACAAAGGCGGCATCATATTCTGAACTCATTTGCTACCAGTATTGTGCGCACATGCGAGCTGCCAGATCCAGTCTGACGTTGGCCGGCGCCCTTGTTGGGGCGGTGGCAGCTTGCGCGCCGACCACTCCCCCTGCGGCGCATTACAGGCTCGTCGCCGACAGCACCGCACCTCTGGATGCGAATCCGAGCGATATCGCGATGTTGAACCGCGTCACTTGGGGCGCCAACACCTCGGGCGCGCAGATGCTGGCGACGCAAGGGCTCGATCGATATCTGCAAAGCCAGCTTCACCCCTCTGCCGACGACGGTTTGCCGGAAGATGCGCGAACCGAGATCGCGGCATTGGATATCTCGCAAAAGACACTTCCGCAGTTCAA
>Ga0302324_100013123_pt1 | contig 16830 bp, 15 predicted proteins | sample Palsa_T0_1_FD_201949 | JGI IMG/M metagenome (GOLD analysis project Ga0302324, IMG submission 201949) | Peat permafrost microbial communities from Stordalen Mire near Abisko, Sweden - Palsa_T0_1 | ecosystem: Environmental > Terrestrial > Soil > Palsa > Peat permafrost | place: Sweden: Abisko...
GTGGGCGAGGCCGCCGAGAAGGCCCGGGCGAAGGACAGCATGCGGGCCGTCTCAAAGCTCACGACCCGACAGGACGGTCATCTGCAGATCGTCAGCGATCCGCCGATGATCGTGCGCGCGGCCGAGCTGCTCCCGCCCGGCGAGGCGAGCAATCTGACCGGGATCATGGATCGGCTGCTCGGCGCCTACCGGGCAACCCTCCAGCCCGACCGCCGCCTGCTGCTCGAGGGCTACCGCTTCGTCGACATCGCCCGCAAGGTCGTGGGCGTCGGCTCGGTCGGCACGCGCTGCTGGATCCTCTTGCTCGAGGGGCGCTCGGCCGCGAGGGACCCGCTGTTCTTGCAGTTCAAGGAGGCCCAGGCCTCGGTGCTCGAGAGCTTCGCTCCTCACAGCCCGTTCGAGAACCACGGCCGCCGGGTGGTCGAGGGGCAGCGCCTGATGCAGTCGGCGAGCGACATACTGCTCGGCTGGCTGCACGCTGAGGAAGGCGTCGGCGAAGGGCCGTTCGACTTCTACGGGCGCCAGCTGTGGGACTGGAAGTTCTCGGTTGAGATCGACGCCCTGACGCCTCGCCAGATGGGCGCCTATGTCGAGATGTGCGCGTGGACGCTGGCCCGCGCGCACGCCCGCTCGGGCGATCGCGTGGCGATCGCCTCCTATCTTGGAAGCGGTGATGTGTTCGACGGCGCGATAGCCGATTTCGCCGAGCTGTATGCCGACCAGAACGAGCGCGACCACGAGGCGCTCGTCGCGGCGGTCAAAAGCGGGCGGGTGACCGCGCAGAGCGGCGTCTGATCAGCGCCCGCGACTCAACAGGATGGCCTTCTGGGCGAGGAACTCCTCGTCGGTCAGGGCGCCGTGATCGTGCAGGGCCGCCAGGCGCTCGAGGTCGCCTATGCGCGTGTCCGGCCCGCTGCCGTCCGCCGCGCTCGCGCGGGCCTGGGAGACCGCCGCCATGGCCGAGCGCCCTCGCAGCGACAGCCAGCCCCGGATCGAGCTGGTGCTGTCCGCGAGCGTCGCATCGGGGAATTCGCGCGCCGTCATCCGGCGCAGGGCCTGCACGCCCAGCGCGAACACGATCGCGATGCCGAGCACCGGGATCGGCTGACGCGTCGAGGGGAACGGGCCCCACACCACGATCAGAAGGAGCGTCAGGCCGACGGCGGCATAGACGTACTGCGGGTACTCGCGAACCGCGGGAGCCAGCGCACGGCGAAGCGCCCGTGCGGGCCGCGTGGGCCCGGCCAGCAGGGCGGCGAGGACGATCACGGCTCCATACGTGATCAGCGCGATCGCGGTGTCGTACAGGAGGCTCGTGCCGATCGCGAATGCCTGGTGCGCCGCCGGCTTGTCAGACGGGACCTTGACGAGCGAGTTGACGACCGCGTTTCCGATCAGGGTGCGGGCGAGCACCACTATCACCCCCATCGCCACGAGGCACAGGCCGATCGTGCGCAGCGCCACCCGTCGCCACCCCGCGGCCATGCGCATCGCCAGCAGCAGCAGCAGAAGCGTTGCGAGCGGCAGCACGACCGCAAGCCCCCTGATCGCCTTGGCGATGTTCTGCGCGGTTTTCAGCTGCGAGGAGCGCAGGATCACGATGTTGCCGCTCAGCGGGGGAAGCGCCACCCCGAGGCTGCTCTGCACGGTGCTGCGCGCGGTCTTACCGGTGGCCCCGTTGAGGCTCGACTGGGCGCCCGCCAGCTGTTCCTGCAGGCCGAGCTGCGTGGCGAGCTGCACGAGCAGCGGGTGCAGCTGCAGGGCGACCACGCCGTTGGTCGTCGAGACCGTCTTTGAGCCGCCGTTGAGGATCTGCAAGAGCTCTTGCTGGGCGGCGCGGTTGGCGCTGCGCCAGGCGCTCTGGACCGTCGCCGTCGACAGCACCGTCGGCGCGAGCTGGATGGCCAGCGTGCGCAGTCCCGCCGTCGCCGGCGAGGCGAGGCCCGACACCTGTGAGGGCAGCACGCTCCGCAGCTCGGCGGCGACGTCGACCTTGCTGAACAGTTCGTTGACCAGCAGGTTGCCGATCGTCGCCTCGATCTTGGGATCGGGGAGCAGCTGCGCGCTCGTGTTCGTCCAGGCGTCGGTGTTGAGCACCTGCCGGTTGACCCACACGGCGAGCGAGGCGAACACGCCGACGAGCACCGCCAGGGCGAAGATCGAGTTGATCAGCCAGCGGCGGGAGTGCGGCCCCGCGGTGGGCCTCGCCGCCGGCGGCAGGCGCACCGGCTCGACGGCCTGGGTCGGCTCAGGCATGCACCAGCCGGTCAACTTGCCGAAGCACGGCCCTCAGCGTACACTGCGCTCGATCCGTTCCGGGCACGTCCCGAGCCAGCTCCGCAGTGAAGATCTCCTTGACCTCCAGGCTCCTCCAAAGGCCCGGCACCATCGCAGCGGTGATGCTCAGCGCGCTCGCGCTCGGCGCGTGCGGCGAATCGGCGCAGGAAAAGGCGAACGCCCAGGTGTGCGGCGCCCGCAACGACATCTCAAAGCGGATCTCGACGCTCACCGGACTCGGCCTGTCCACGAGCCTTCCCACCCAGGTCAAAACCGGCGTCGAAGCGATCACCAACGACATCACCAAGATCAAGAGCGCGCAGGGCAACCTCGAACCGGCGCGCCGCGGACAGGTCCAGAACGCAACTCACACCTTCGAAACGCGGCTCAACTCGATCCTCACCGGCCTGACCTCGAACCTGTCACTGAGCAACGCCGAAGGACAGTTCAAATCCGCGTTGAGCGAGCTGACCACCAGTTACAAGCAGACGCTCGAACCGGTCAACTGCTCCTAGCCCCCGCCGGCGCGGGCGCCTGCGCGAGCCGGCGCGAGCCGGCGCGGGCCCTCGCGGGCCGGTTCAGTAGGCGGAGCTCGTCTTCACGCGTTTGCGGTCTGAGTCGTGCATGCCGCCCTTCACCTTGAGCGCCGCGCAGGCGTTGGCGATGTCCTCGCCGAGGGTCACCGTCAGTGAGTGCCCCAGCGACGCCTTGACGAGCACGCGCATGATCTTCACGTGTTCGGCGTTTGGCGGCAGCGTGTAGGCCGGCACCATCCAGCCGCGGTCGGCAGCCAGCTGCGCGGCCACGTCAAACTCGTCATAGGCCTGTTCGCCATTGAGTTTGAAGGCGACCAGCGGAAGCTGCTCCTCGACGTCTGAGCCGATCAGCTCGAACTCGCCGATCGCCGCGATCTCATCAGACAGGGCGCGCGAGTTGTACTTGATCGTCTCCATCACGTAGCGATAGCCGGCATGGCCCAGCCGCGCGAAGTTGTAGTACTGCGCGAGCACCATCGCCGAGCCGGTCGAGAAGTTGAGCGTGAACGTGGCGTCGCGCTTGCCGAGGTAGTTCTCGTAGAACACCAGGTCCTCGGGCAGATCGCTCTTGTCCCTGAACACCAGCCACCCGACGCCGGGGTAGACGAGGCCGAACTTGTGACCTGAGACGTTGATCGAGCGGACCTGCTCGAGGCGGAAGTCCCACTCTGATTCCGGATACAGGAAAGGCCAGACGAAGCCGCCGCTGGCGGCGTCGACGTGCAGCGGCACGTCGAGGTCCGAGTCGTGCTTCAGCGTGACCAGGTAGTCGTTCATCCCGCGGATGTCGTCGGCGTGCCCGGTGAAGGTGGTGCCCAGCACCGCGGCGACGCCGATCGTGTTCTCGTCGATGTGCGGCTCGATGTCCTCGGCGCCGATCGTGTACTTGTCGGGCTTCAGCGGAACGATTCGCGCTTCCACGTCGAAGTAGCGGCAGAACTTCTCCCACACCACGTGCACGTCCCCGCCGAACACGAGGTTGGGGCGGTCGACGGGCTGCTTCGCGGCCTGCCGGCGCGCGCGCCACTTCCACTTCAACGACAGCGCGCCGAGCATGATCGCCTCGGAGGATCCCTGCGTGCGCGCGCCGGTCGTTTCCCCGGGCGCGTTGAACAGGTCGGCGAGCATCCTGATGCAGCGCTGCTCGATCTCCGCCGACTGGGGATACTCGGCGTGATCGATGAAGTTCACGCGCAGGTTCTCGGCGATCAGCTGATCGGCCTCGGGCTCCATCCAGGTGGTCGCGAAGGTCGCGAGATTGCGTCCCGGCAGGCCGTCGAGCAGCGTCTCCTGTTCGACCAGGTTGAGCGCTTCTTTCGCGGACATGCCGAACGTCGGCAGTTTGTGGTCAGGCGCGGGCTCGAGCAGGAAGCGGTTGCCGTAGATCGTCTCGAGGTGCTCTATCTGCTCGCGCGTCAGCTCGGGCGCGGGTTGGGCGCGGCGCCCGCCGGCAGGCTTCAGATGGTCGGCCATGAGATGCGGCGAGTATAGGTGCCCTGCGCCGGCACGGGGGCACCCGGCCGCCGGGACGCCGGACTGTGTGAGACTGCCGCGATGCAGGCGAGCCGGCTGAGGGTGGCGGTGGTGGGCCACGTCGAGTGGGTGCAGTTCGCGCGTGTGCCGCATGTGCCGCGCGCCGGTGAGGTGATACATGCGAGCGACCCGTTCGAGGAGCCGGCCGGCGGCGGGGCGGTGGCGGCCGTGCAGCTGGCGCGGCTGGCCGGCGAGGCGGCGCTGGTGACGGCCCTGGGCGAGGACGAGCACGGTCGCTCCTCGGTGGTGCGCCTTGCAGAGCTCGGCGTGAACGTGCACGCGGCCCGGCGCGCCGCCCCCACGCGCAGGGCGGTGACACTCCTGGACGACAGCGCTGAGCGCACGATCACCACGCTCGGGCCGCGCCTTGAGCCCGCCGGCTCAGACGAGGCGCTGCGTGCAGGCGCGCTCGCGGACATGGACGCCGTCTACTTCACCGCCGGGGACGCGGCTGCGCTGCGCGCCGCCCGCGCCGCCCGGGTGCTCGTCGCCAGCCCGCGCGCGGCCGACGCGCTGGGCCAGGGCATCGCACTCGACGCGCTCGTGCTGAGCGGCGAGGATGCGGCCGAGCGCCGCCTGACGGCGCGCGCCCAGGACGAAGCGGAGCTGGTCGTGTTCACCGAGGGCGCACACGGCGGGGTCTATCGCGAGCGCTCGGGCGGATCGGGCGACTGGGCGGCGGTCGCGCCGCCGGCGCCCGCCGCGGACTCCTACGGCTGCGGCGACTCCTTCGCCGCCGGCCTCACCTACGCGCTGGGGGCAGGGCTCCCCCTCGCCCGGGCTCTGGCCCTGGCGGCCCGCTGCGGTGCGGTGTGCCTCACCGGCCGCGGCCCCTATCAGCACCAGCTGACCGCGGCAGACCTCGAGCGGGGGGCTCCGTGAGCAGCGCCCCGCCGGATGCCGTGCGCCTGCGCGACGAGGGCGCGGCGCTCGAGGCGACGTTCGTTCCCGCCGCCGGCATGATCTGCTCGTCGCTGCGCCACCGCGGCGATGAGCTGCTCGCCCAGAACGCCGGCGTCGGCGCCTACGCCGAACGCGGCAAGACGATGGGCATCCCGCTTCTGTATCCCTGGGCCAACCGCCTGTCCGGCTTCTGCTACAGCGTCGCCGGGCGCACGGTGGATGTCCCGCACGACCCCACCCGGGTGGCGCTGGACGGCGACGGCCTGCCGATCCACGGCGTGATCCCCGGCCGCCTTCGGTGGGAGCCCGCGCAGCTGCCCTCGGCGGGGGCGCAGTCCCTCAGCGCACGGTTGAGCTGGAGCGAATCGCGCGCGGAGCTGTTCGAGGTGTTCCCGTTCCGCCACGACGTTCTGTTCGAGGCGCGCCTGAGCGCCGGGCGCCTTGCGATAGACGTGACCGTGAGCGCCAGCGGCGCCGACGTCGTCCCGGTGGCGTTCGGCTTTCATCCGTACGTCTCGCTGCCGGGCGTCCCGCGCGGGCAGTGGCTCGTCGAGCTGCCGGCGATGCACCGTCTAAAGCTCGACTCACACCACATTCCGCGCGGCCCCGAGACGGCGCAGCCGGCGCGCAGCTTCGCGCTTGAAGAGCACGAGTTCGACGACGGGTTCGACGCGGTGGCCGAGCCCGCCCGCTTTCGCGTGACGGGCGGCGATCGGCTGGTCATGCTCGAGTTCCACCGCGGCTATCCATGCGCGCAGGTGTTCGCCCCGCACGCAAGCCCGTTCATCTGCTTCGAGCCGATGACCGCGCCGGCCAACGCGCTCGTGGCCGGCGCCGGCCTGCATCTGCTCGCCCCCGGCGAGCGCTACCACGCGGGCTTCTCGCTGCTCGTCGAGGACGGCCCGGCGCCGGCGTGATCCTGGCCCGAAGGGGGGGCCGGGCCAAGCCGCTGTGAGCCTCAGCCGGGCACCCAAGGGCCGCGCCAGGTTCCGTATCCGGCGACCAGTTTGTCGGCCTCGACCGGGCCCCATGAACCCTGAGCGTAGGGATGGACCCGCGGCGGCTTGTCAAGCAGCGGCTGGAAGATCCGCCACGTCTCTTCGACGCCGTCCTGGCGCGTGAAGCGCGTCGAGTCGCCGCGCATCGCGTCGAGCAGCAGCACCTCGTAGGGGGTCGGGGCCTCGCCGCCCTGGTCGGCGAACTCGACATCGAAGGAGATCGCCTGCGCGCCGCCGGCGTCGGCGCGATGGGCATCGAGTATCAGCTGCGTACCGGTCGATGGATCGAGCTTGACCACGAACTGGTTCGGCTCGGGGCGGCGGCGCCCCGGCTCCACGAACCCGAGCCGCGGCGGGTCGCGGAAGACCGCGCGCAGCTCGGTCTGGGTTGCCGGCAGGCACTTGCCGCTGCGGATGAACCAGGGCACGCCAAACCAGCGCCAGTTGTCGATGTGCAGGCGCACGGCGGCGTAGGTCTCGGTGGTCGAGTCCTTCGCGACCCCGTCGATGGCGCGGTATCCGTCGTACTGCCCGCGCACGTAGTGAGCGGGGTCTGCGTTCTCGATCGATCTGAACAGCGCGAACTTGGCGTCCTTGAGAGTGTCGGCATCGCTGCCGGCGGGAGCCTCCATGGCGGCGACCGCAACCACCTGCATGAGGTGATTGACGACGACGTCCCGCAGCGCCCCCACGGGGTCATAGAAGTGGCCGCGATCCGCCACGCCGAAGTCCTCGGCCATCGTGATCTCCACGTAGGCGATGTGATTTCGGTTCCAGATCGGCTCGATCATGGTGTTGGCGAAACGCAGGTAGAGGAACTCGTCGGTGCCCATCTTCCCGAGGAAGTGGTCGATCCGGTACAGCTGGGACTCGTCGATGTACTCGTGGATTTCCGCGGCCAGGGCGCGCGCTGAGAGCAGATCGTGGCCGAACGGCTTCTCGACGAGGACACGGCCGGCTTTGGTGAGGCCCGCATCGGTGAGCTGCTTGACCACCGGGCCGAACAGGAACGGCGGCACCTCCAGATAGAACACCGGGCTGTGCACCGCGGGCATGGCCGCCGCCAGGCGTGCGTAGGTGGACGGGTCGGTGAAGTCGCCGCTCACATAGGACAAGCGCGCGGCGAACCGCGCGAAGACCTCGCTGTTCAGCGTTTCTCCGGTCCCTTCGATCGATTCGCGGGCGTGCTCGCGCAGGCGCTCGACCGTCCAGTCGTCGCCGGCGACCCCGACGACCGGGCAGTCGAGCAGGCCGCGGAGCTCGAGCCGGTAGAGCGAGCGGAAGGTCATCACCTTGGCAAGGTCACCGGTGATCCCGAAGATGACCAGCACGTCGGCCAGGTCGGCCTCATAACGACTCGTTGACACGGGCTTTATCTCATTCCGTATAGTCGGTGAGTGTATGACCGGTGGTTTCGGTCGCGCAGGGAAGGGTAGCTGGCGGTAGCGTGGCCACACCGGCGCGCAGCTTCAAAGGAGAAAGGGAAGCAGTATGGGCAAGGTAGCTTGCAGGTCAGGCTGGCGCATTGCGGTGCTCAGCGTCGTTTTTGCGACGGCGCTGGCGGCCGGCGCTGCGCAGGCTCAGGCCACCACGGTCCAGGAGTTCTACACGGGGCTTTCGATCACGGCCTTCCCCGGCCAGATCGTGGCGGGCCCGGAAGGCGGCCTGTGGTTCACGGCGCACAACCCTGCCCGCATCGACCGATTCACCCCCGAAGGCATTCTTAGCGAAGTCTTCATCGCGCCCGGCAGCAACCCGCAGGGCATCACCGTCGGCCCGGAAGGCAACCTGTGGTTCACCGAGCCCGGGCATGAACGTGTCGGGCGGATCACCCCGGCCGGCGCCGTGACCGAATTCGCCTCAGACGGCATCACTGGGGAACCGGAAGGCATCACGACCGGCCCGGAAGGCAACCTGTGGTTCACCGAGAGCAACGGCACGATCGGGCGGATCACCCCGGCCGGCTTCGTGACCGAGTTCTCCGCGGGCATCACCGGGAGCGGCCTGTACGGCATCACGCCCGGCCCGGAAGGCAACCTGTGGTTCACCGAGGGATCGAAGATCGGGCGCATCACCCCGGCCGGCGCCGTGACCGAGTTCTCCACAGGAATCACGCCGGGAAGCGAACCGCATGACATCGCCCTCGGGCCCGACGGCAATCTGTGGTTCACAGAGCGCGCCGGTGGGCGCATCGGGCGAATCACCCCCGAGGGGGTCGTCACCGAGTTCTCGAGCGGAATCAGCCCCGGTGCCGAACCGCAGGAAATCATCGCGGGGCCGCGCGGGAGCCTGTGGTTCACCGAGCGCGCCGGCGGGCGCATCGCGCGAATCACCCCTGAAGGGGTCGTCAGCGAGTTCTCCGCGGGCATCACCCCTGGAAGCGAGCCCGCCGGCATCGCCGCGGGCGCCGACAGCAGCCTGTGGTTCACCGAGGAAACCGGCCAGATCGCGCAGGCGACGCTCCTGGGCGCCCCCGCCCCGACGGTCGTGACCGGCGCAGCCACGTCTGTGACACGAACCGCCGCGGCGCTTCACGCGACGGTGGACCCCAACGGCTCGAGCGTGAGCGACTGCCACTTCGAATACGGCTCAAGCGAAGCCTATGGCTCCAGTGCGCCGTGCTCTTCGCTGCCGGGTGCGGGCAGCCGCGCGGTGGCGGTGGTCGCCTCGGTGGGGGCCCTGCGCGAAGGCACCACCTACCACTTTCGCATCGTTTCGACCAGCGGGGGTGGCACGAGCTACGGCGATGATCAGACGTTCACGACCAGCTCCGCGCCGTCGCCGCCGTCGACGGGCATGTGGGTCGGCGTCGACGTCGGCGGTTGGCCGTCGTCGGTTGCCGGCGACGTCGCCGGGGCGGTTTCCTATGTCCGCCTGGACACGGCCGGGAGCATCGCGGGCTGGACCGCGGCCGGCCTGAAGGTCATCAACGACATCTCCGGCCCATACAGCTCCAACGGCGTCAGCTCCATCAACGCGAGCCAGTGGGCCGCGAATGCGGTCGCCTGGTATGACGCGAACCCGGAATGCGCGGCCATCGAGGTGCTCAACGAGCCCGGTAACTCGGGCTTCTGGGGACCGAACGCGGGCGATCAGGAAAACGCCACCGCCTACGCGCACCTGTTGAAGGTCGTCCACGAAGCCTTCGTCGCCAACGGCAGGAGCCCCAAGATCCTCGCCTCCTACGACGGCGGGGAGGGCCCGACTACATGGGGCGAAGAGGTCTTCAGTGCCGACCCCAACGTGGGCAGCTACATCGACGGGATCACGATGCACTCCTACGGGGGCACCCAGAACCGCGCAGCCTCGGCGCTGGGGTCGCGCTACCACATCGAAGCCGCCCACGCCCAGCACCCCGACATCCCGATCTACGTGACCGAGGTCGGTTGGCCGACGGCCGTCGGCGAACCCCCGACGGGCGACTCGCTGCAGTGGACCGAAGCCGAACAGGCGGCCAACATATTTGGGTTTGTCACCTGGGCCTGGAGCACGGGCTACATCGCCGACGTGACGATCTTCAACTATCGCGACTACGGCTCGAACGACTGGTATGGCATCGAGTCCGCCTCCGGCGCCCACAAGCTGGGCTATCAGGCGCTGCATGAGGCCGCCACCGAACTGCCGCTGAGCCTTGAACCGCTGCCGAGCGTCGAATAGGCGCCCACCCGGCTGAGGCGAGCAGCGGCGGCTCAGCTGAGCAGCTGTATCTGTACGAGGCTCGTGGTTCCAGGCCGCCCGGACGGCAGTCCCGCCGTGATCCCGACCCGCTGTCCGGTCTCACACCAGCCCAGCTCGACCACCCGCCGTGCCGCATCGGCGATCAGCGCCTCGGTGGTCTCGTGGCGGCGCATCGACGCCGCCCTCACCCCCCACATCAGGCCGCACCGCCTGACCGTCTCGCGGCCGGGGGACAGCGCGTAGATCGGCACCGTCGGGCGGTGGGCTGACACCAGGCGCGCCGAGCGCCCCGACAGCGTGGGGACGATCAGCGCGTCAAGGCGCAGCTCGCGCGCCGCGTCGCACAGGCTGTGGGCGACCGTGTAGGCCGGGTCGGATTCGGTGCGGCGCACACGCGAGTCGTTCCAGCGCTCATACGGAGCGATCGACTCCGCCTGGACCGCAACCGCCGCCATCATCGCCACCGCCTCGACCGGGTGGGCGCCGACAGCCGTCTCCTGGGAGAGCATCACCGCATCGGTGCCGTCGAGGATCGCGTTTGCCACGTCGGCCACCTCGGCGCGGGTCGGGCGCGAGGAGGTGACCATCGAGTCGAGCATCTGCGTGGCGGTGATCGATGGTCGCGCCATCCAGCCCGCCAGCTCGAGCAGCTGCTTCTGCACGATCGGCACGCGCTCGATCGGCAGCTCGATGCCCAGGTCGCCGCGAGCCACCATCACGCAGTCGGCTGCTTTGACTATCTCCGCGGCTCGCTGCACGGCCTGCGGCTTCTCGATCTTGGCGATCAGCGGCAGGCGCGTATGGTCGCGCACCGATTCGATGTCCTCCGGGCGCTGCACGAACGACAGCGCGACCATGTCGACGCCGATCGACTCGCCGTGGCGCAGCAGCTCGAGGTCCTCCTCCGGCACCGACGGCAGCGACTCGATCGGTCCGGGGATGTTCAGCCCCTGGCGCGAGGCGACCGCGCCGCCGACCTCGATCTCGACTTCGACCTCGCGCGAGGCCGTGCGCACGTCGACCGCGCGCAGGCGCACCGACCCGTCGGCCAGGTAGAGGACCGCGCCGGGCTCTAACGCGTCGGCGAGCCCGCCCCAGGAGATGCTCATGTCGTGGGCGTCGCCCGGTGTCTCGTCGTCTCCGCAGTGGAAGGTCAGGCGCTCCCCCGGCGTGAGCTCCACGACATCCTCGCGCAGCGGGCCGATGCGCAGCTTCGGGCCGGGCAGGTCCTGCAGGATCGCGACCGGCTGTCCGGCCCGCCCCGCCGCGTCGCGCACGTTGCGGACCGTCTCGGCGTGCTCCTCGAGCGTTCCGTGGGAGTAGTTCAGCCGGGCGACGTCCATCCCCGCTTCGACCATGGCAAGGAGCGTCTGCGGCTCGCGCGAGGCGGGACCTATCGTGGCGACGATCTTGGTGCGGCGCATCGAGGGCAAGGTACCGGTCGATGTGGTCGGGGTGCGCCGAGCCGCGTAGCATCGATTCGTGCTCGGTCCATCGCGCCCCGTCCCCCGCGTCGGCGACGCGGCGCGCATCGCCCACTTCGGCGGTGGCTTCGAGTCCGGCACGGTGCTCTCCGTGCATGAGCAGGGCCGGCGCCTTCGCGTGCGCGGGGAGAGGGGCGAGGTGCTCGAGTTCGTGCTCAGCCCGGCCACGGCCCGGTTCGTCCTCGCCGGGAGCGCCCACGGCCCGCGGCTCGAGCTGCTGGGGGGCTCGGCCTGAGCGCTACGGCGCCCTCACGTCGGGGAAGTGCAGGGCGCAGTGCTCGCGCAGCGCCTCCCGCACCGAAGCGCGCTCCTCGGCGCTGGCGGCGCGGAAGCGCGCGAGCAGCTCGCGCTGGTTCTCAATCGGCGCTCCGGCGATCGTCCAGCGCACCGCCAGGCGCTCGAACAGGAGCTCGACCGCGCGCTGCCAGGCATCCTCCTGCGTGTGCGAGGCGCGGGCGTCCATGCTGGCGAGCGTCTGCGAGTACTTCATCCTCGAGCCCGGCGTGAGCGAGCCCCGCAGGGTCAGCACGTTGCCGTGGGCGTCGCTGTAGTCGCTGGTGGGGGCCCTCAGCTTGGGCGGTCTGCGCGCGCGCTTAGCCACGTTCGGCGGCGCGCTCAAGCTGCGCGCGCACATCGCCGGTCAAAGGCTTTGCGTGGCCCGGCCATGCGGCCGCGGGTTCGAGGCCTGCGAGCTTGCGCACGCTGGCGCGCGCCTGATCGGTATCGAAGTTGTAGACCGGCTCCGGCACGCTCGGATCGCAGTCGCGCCCCCACATGTCGATCGTGTAGAAGCAGTCGCTGCTCAGCGCCAGGCGGTCTGACTCGCGCCACAGCGCGATCAGCCCGGGCGCGTGGCCGGGCAGGTCGACGACGCGAAAGCCCGCGACCTCGTCACCCTCGCTGACCGTGCCGGAGATCTTCACCGGTCCGCCGTCGAACGCGTAGCGGTGCAACAGCAGCTGGAGCTGGCGCGCTACCGGAGGCAGGCCCGCGAGGCCGGGCGGCCAGTAGCGAAAGCCGCCGCTGCCCTCGGCGTCGATGACCTCGTCCGGGTGGCACAGCACCGGCACGCCCAGCGCCGGCGCCACGCCGCGGTGGTCGGTGTGCGCGTGGCCGAGGACCACGCGGCGGATGCCGCCCAGCCTGGCGCCTGCGCTCGCCACCGCTCTGGTCATCGTGCGCGCGCCCGCATCGAACAGCGTGACGCCGCCCTGATCCTCGATCAGGTAGACGTTGCAGCGCCCCGGCTGGCCCTGAACGACCCACACGCCGTCGGCCACGAGCTCGGCCTCGCTGGCTGACAGCCGCGAGAAGAGGCGCGTCTTGGCGTTGAAGGCGCTCATCATCCGCTGATCGGCGGTCGAGCCCGGGGGGGGCATCATCTTGAGCTGGCGCGGCAGCGCTATCGAGTCGGGGAAGGCGTCGTTGGACTGGATTTCACCGTCGCGCACGGTCAACAGGTCAATGCCCTCGATCACGATCGGATCGCCGGTCGGCTCGAGGCCGCTCAGCGTCCCCGGCCCCGCGAACGTGCCGCTCAGCCGCCACTGCACGCCGCAGCGCTCATCCTGGGTGGTCGTAGAGACGATCTCGAAGTGCAGGTCCGGCAGCGCGCCGAGCAGCTCGCCGATGAAGCCGCGCACACCGTCGGGAGCGGTGACATCCACCTGGCCGCGCACGTTCTCGCGGCCTCCGTCCGCCCACATGGCCACGGCCGCATCGAGGTCACGCGCGTTGATCGCCTCGAAGTAGCGCCGCGCCAGGGCCTCGGCGGACTTCTTGGAGGTGCGCCGCTGGCGCGTCCTTGCCTCGCGTACGTTCGCGGCAACGGCCTGAACCTTGGTGGCCGTCTCTGAGGCGCCTTCTTCGTCGACCATAGTCTCTCCTTTAGCGCAAGGCTTGAGACGCTTAGTCTAGTCTCCGCCGAATGGCCGGGCCAGCCGATGGAAGATCGCTGGTCAAACGCGAGTTGGGGCGGGGCGAACGAGTGCTCCCCGGCGTCTTCCGGCTGCGCCTGCCGCTGCCCTGGCCGGGCGTCCCGCACTGCAACGCGTGGGCCGTGGCGGCGGGGGACGGGGTCGTGCTGTTCGACACCGGAATGCACCAGCCGGGATCCCTGGCGCACCTCGAGCGGGCGCTCGCGATGTGCAACCTGAGCCTCGAGAACGTGCGCCTGCTGGTCTGCACGCACGCCCACTCCGATCACTACGGCCAGGCGGCCCCGATCGTCGAGCGGTCAGGCTGCGAGCTGTGGATGCACCCCAACCACCAGCACATGCTGCGCTGGGCTGAAGACCCGGCGGACACGATCGCCCGCCGTCTCGAGGTCGCCCGCCAGAGCGGCGTGCCCGAGGAGCCTCTGCGCCGCTATGCGGCCGAGCGCGATTCGCAGGGATCGGGCATCGCCGCGATCATCGAGCCCGACCGCGACCTGTTGCCGGGAGTGATGGTCGAAACCGACCTCGGCCCCTGGAGCGTGCACGAGACTCCCGGGCACGCCCCCTCGCACGTGTGCCTGTTCCAGGCCGAGCGGCGCCTGTTGATCTCCGGAGACCACCTGCTCGGACGCATCTCACTGCACTTCGACTACGGCTACTCCGCCGATCCGGTCGGTGAATTCGTCCACTCGCTCGACGTCGTCGAGGCGCTTCACCCGCGTCTGTGCCTGGCCGGTCACGGCCGCACCTTCGCCGACGTTCACGCCCACATCGAGGGCAACCGCGAGCTCGTGGCCGAACGCTTGCAAGAAACCCTCGCCGCGATCGGGCCGGGGGAGGAGCCGACGGCGTTCGAGCTCGTGGCGCGCGTGTACGGGCGCGAGCCGTACTCCGGCGCGTCGCCGTGGCTTCTGTCGGAGACGCTCGCGATGCTGCTGCACCTCGAGACCACCGGCCGCGCGCGGCGCATCCCCGGCGAGCCCGAGCGCTGGGCCCGCGCGGGCACGGACTGAGCACGCGCCCGGCGAGCCCCCGGGCGAGCGTCGAGCCCCGGGCCCCGGGCCCCGGGCCCCGGGCAGCCTCGCGCCCTGCCCCGGGCGAGCCGCGCGCCTTGGAGCTCGACGGCCGGTCGCATACGATCTCCGCATGCGAATCGACGAGATCCTCGGCAGCGGCGAGCCGGTGTTCTCGTTCGAGTTCTTCCCGCCCAAGACCGAGGCCGGCGAGCGCAACCTGTACGCCGCCCTGTCGGACCTCGAGACGCTGAAGCCGTCGTTCGTCTCGGTCACCTACGGCGCGGGCGGCTCAACCCGCGAGAAGACGATCGAGATCGTCAAGCGGATCCGGGACGAGTACGGCCTCGAGGCGATGGCCCACTTCACCTGCGTCGGTGCGACTGCCGGAGAGTTGCGCGAGACGCTCGATGAGATGCAGCGGGCGGGGATCGACAATGTGCTCGCCCTGCGCGGGGACCCGCCCGGCGGGCAGGAGGTGTGGAGCAGGACCGAGGGAGGTCTCGAGTACTCGCGCGAACTCGTCGAGATGATCGCCGGCGGCTACCCGTTCGCGATCGGCGCCGCCTGCTTTCCCGAGACGCACATCCATGCCGAGAGCGCCGAGGCGGACGTCGAACGCCTCGCCGAGAAGGTCGCGGCGGGCGTGGACTTCCTGATCACCCAGCTGTTCTTCGACAATTCCCGGTACTTCGACTTCCTGGAGCGCGCGAGGGCGGCGGGCATCCGGGCGCCGATCATCCCCGGCATCATGCCGATCACCCACGCCGGCCAGGCCGAGCGGATGGCGGCGCTGTGCGGCTCCTCGATCCCGGACGGATTGCGCCGCGAGCTGCACGCGCGCGGAGACCACCCCGAGGCGGTGCTCGACTTCGGCGTCGCCTACGCCACGCTGCAGTGCGCCGAGCTTTTGGCGGCCGGCGCTCCGGGCATCCACTTCTACACGCTCAACCGCTCCCCGGCCACGCGCGCCATCCTCAGCGCCCTGAAGCTCGCCAGGCCCTGGGAGAAGGCGATCTACCCGGCCTCTATCTCGAGTCCCTCGGCCACCCGCGGCGAGCCGTCCGCCGCCTCGTAGCGCACGTCCACCGAGTCGTCCTGGCGGTAGGTGCCGACGCCCCAGGCGCCCAGCAGCCATCGCCATCCGCTGATCCTGTCCTTGCGCAGGTCAAGCTCGAACACGAGCGAGCCTTCGCGCACCGAGAAGTCCACGCCGAGCTCCTGCGGCACGCCGTTCAGGTACACCTGATAGGGCTCGCGCACATCGCGCGGAAGCCTCACCCTGGAGCGGGGGGCTCGTGTCACAGCGGGCGGCTCCTCGGCATGCTGTGAGGATTATGCACCCGATGCTGGGCGTACCCTGAGCGGTATGGGCCGCATCCCGCCCGGCGAGATCTCCTACACCGTGCGCCGCTCAAGCCGCGCGCTGCGGGTGCGCGTGAACGTGCATGCCCACACCGGTGTCGAGGTGGTGCTTCCCGAGCGCGCGCCCGAGCGCGCGGCGGCGGCCGCCGTGAAGGAGCTGCGCCCGTGGATCGAGCGCCGCCTCGATGAGGCCCGCGAGGCGCTCGAGACGATCACCGCGCGCGGCGCCACGCTGCCCTATCTGGGCACCCCGCTCGAGTTGACGCCGCAGGCCGGGCGCTCGCGCGTGCACCGCCAGGGCGGGCGCCTGTTCGTGCCGGCCGGCGATGCCCGCCCGGCGCTCGAGCGCTTCTATCGTCGCGCCGCGCGCAGCGAGATCGCCGCCCGCCTGGATCGCGCCACCGCGCTCGCCGGCAGCACCTACTCAGGGCTTGCGATCCGCGCACAGCGCACCCGCTGGGCGTCCTGCTCGCCGCGCGGGCAGATGAGCTTCAACTGGCGCCTGTTGCTCGCACCCGAGCGGGTGCTCGACTACGTCGTCTGGCACGAGGTCTGCCATCTGGAGATCCTCGACCACTCACCCCGCTACTGGCGGCTTCTCGAGCGCCACTGGCCGGGCTATCGCGAGGACCGCGACTGGCTGAGGCGCAACGGAGCGACGCTCGTGCTTCAGCCCCTCTGATCGATCGGGACGTAGTCGAGGTCGCGCGCGCCCGTGTATATCTGGCGGGGGCGGGCGATCTTCTGCTCGGGATCTTCGACCATCTCCTTCCACTGCGCGATCCAGCCGCTGGTGCGCCCGATCGCGAACATCACCGGGAACATCGCCACCGGCAGGCCGAGGGCCTCATAGATCAGGCCCGAATAGAAGTCGACGTTGGGGTACAGCTTGCGCGAGGTGAAGTAGTGGTCGTCCAGCGCGCGCTTCTCGAGCTCTGTGGCCACGTCGAGCAGCGGGCTCTTGCCGCGCACCTCGAATACGTCGTCGAGGTACTTGCGGATGATGCGGGCGCGCGGGTCGTAGTTCTTGTAGACGCGGTGGCCGAAGCCCATCAGGCGCTCGTTGCCGGCCTTCACGCCTTCGAGGAAGTCGGGGATGTTCTCGA
>Ga0302324_100013124_pt1 | contig 16829 bp, 15 predicted proteins | sample Palsa_T0_1_FD_201949 | JGI IMG/M metagenome (GOLD analysis project Ga0302324, IMG submission 201949) | Peat permafrost microbial communities from Stordalen Mire near Abisko, Sweden - Palsa_T0_1 | ecosystem: Environmental > Terrestrial > Soil > Palsa > Peat permafrost | place: Sweden: Abisko...
CTTTTTGGCGCCGGGGTGGTTGAGGAGGCCGCTCGCTCGTAGGGTTTTTGCAGCACCTGAGATCGGCCGCATTTGGCCGGTCGTCGCGCGCTGATCGTCGATTACTGCGCGAGAAAGCGGAGCGCTCTTTGTCCGGGCAGAAAGAAATAGCCACTGCCGCGCACGGTGACGAAATCCTTCATTCCCTTGAGGCGAAGCGGGCCTTTGACCGTCGGGATGGTGAGCATGCCCGAGGCGCCGCCGTGACCGATGACGGCATCGACCTCGTTCTCGAGCGCCTGAAAGCTGCGACCTAGGATCCAGATCTGTTGCAGGAACTCGAACTGGCGCTCGATGTCGGCGTTGAGGCACATGAAAACCAATCCGGGCTTCGATAAACCATTCTGGGGCTTGTAAGGTCGGCCGACGCGAAGAATGCGGTGCCGGTTGATGATCGCGAGCTGCTGCGGCAAGTTGGGAATTAGATTATCCCGCGGATTGGCCCGGCGGATATGGGCGCCGAACGGGCATCGCAGCCCCGTGGGATCCTCGGCGCCGAACAGAAAGTCGTTATCTGGCCGCTCCGCCGCCTCCTTCCCCGCCCTCACGGATGCGGGGCGATGCGGATGACGAACAAGCGACGACCCGTCATACCACCGCCCCACCATCTTGGCTGCGATCCAATCTTGGATGGGTGTTTTCCAGTTGTCCGCCGGTACCAGCTCCTTGGACGGCAGGCGCGGATCCGCCCCTATCTGCGCAGCGGTGTCGTTCAAGTAGCCCGTGAAGGCGTCCGTATCCTGTTCGAGATGGCGCACCACGAGAAAGCTTCCGTTAAATCCGAGATCGCGTGGCCCGGTCGGTTGCGGCACCGCGAAATCCGGACGTTGCGCAGCGGTATCAAGCGGCTCGCGAGCGGGATCCGGCGCGACTGCGGGAAGGATATTAAGCGGATCGTCGCCGGCGGCGATCGTCGGCGACGCCGGCAGGAAGCCGCTGTTGTCCGGATAGCCGAGAACGATCTCGCCGGCTTCGACAAGATGATTGCTGTCTTCGTCCGATGCCCATCGGCCTATTCCGCGAATGACCGGATCCGAGACACCGTCGACAAAGCCGAACGGTTCGACCACCTGAAGTGGCCTTTCTGGAACGGGCTCGAACTCGATCTGATAGGTGACTTTAATCCCCACCTCTGCGAACTCTTCAGTCCGCGATGCTGCGAGCGTGCTCAATATCGGCTCATCCACGGCGTAGACCAGCATGACCGCGTCAGCCTCATGCCCGGACGTTCCCCATATCCAGTTTTCCGGGGCACTGGCGCCGACATCGCCCATCGCCCGAGCGCGCCAGTCCGCGGCGCTTCCTTGCTGAAACGAAACAGGGAAGGTGGTAATTTGACGATCGGTAAGTCCGAGCTTGCGCAGGCCGCTGGCCGAAAACGCGACCACCACCACCGAGCGCGCCAAGAGAGTATCGCCGTACCCGATATGCGGATCGATTCGCCTGAGCCAGTCCTTGTTCGCGCCGGTATCGGAGCACAATTTCAGAAGCAGACATCTGCCAAACCGAAGCCGGCGAAGGCCCCCCAACACCAGCGTCGGGACCTCCGAATACACGATCGTCGGCGCCGGTCGCGGCATCGAGCCGAAGCACGAAAGCCAGTCCTCGGCATCCGCTTCCGTCGACGCCAGTGCAATGCCCTGGCGGATCGCCGCGTTGGTACGAATACGGTCCTGCGTGATTTCAGAATAAGCCGTGTACCAAAACCGGCTCGGATATTGCTGGCAGCGCGTCCAGGGAATAAGGCGGTCGCCATCCACCGCGCCCTTGCTGAAAAGATTCTCGGTGAGAGGAAACCCAACCGTGTTGCTCCAGATTCCAGTTACGCCATTGGGTGCGATCTGGATGAAATCTTGGATGTAGCTTTCCCAGGGTGCATCGAAATTGGAAAAGAACAGAAGCTTGTTGGTTCCGGGCAGCAAAATCCAGCGGGCGAAATGGATCATTCCGGTATCGCCGAGGAAGCTCGGCCGCGAGCCGTAAGCCGCAATCTGGGCGGCGGCCCATAGGCCAAGCCGGAGGGTAAAACGCCGGAGCCGCCCGGGTTTCATCACCGAAACCGCGGCAAGATGATTGTGCGCGGTATAATTCTCGCGCTTCATGATCTCGGCGGTGACGCCCGGTGCGGGAAGCGCGGCCTCGGCGACGTCGGTTTTTTCCTTTTGCCGCAGCGCGTAGTAGGCGGCGGCGGCAAGCGCGATCTCGGCGACTACGATCAAAAGCGTCAACCAGACGGCGACCTTTGCACTTGCAAGCCACCAAACCAGCGCGCACGCAACCGCAGCCAGCAGCAAGAACGGCCACAAGAACACCTCGACCATGGACACCAAAATCTGCGGCACGCCCAAAATCAGATTCCGTTTTCCTTCGAGGCAGGGCGCCGGCTCGGCGACAAACGCCCATTTCATTGCTTCGTCCGCCCACAGCTTGGAGCGCACCCGGGCGAGAGCATCGAGCGCCGATGTGAAAGGGGGAGCGGTGTCCAACATCGTCGCGACCAGTGTCGCGAGCTGGGCTTCCCTCCTGATGCGCGGCACCGCCATCTCCGGCGAGCCGTCGAAATTAAGACCGGGAGTCGAGAACCATCCCTGTCCGACATCATCCTGATGTCGGACGAGGAATTCGGGCAATGAGGCGCCGCCTAGCGAAATGCAGGCGCTCGCGAACAGTCCCGTCAATTCCGCATGGATGACTTGTGCAGTGCGTTCAAATACCGAAGGCTCGGCGCCGTCCGCGGATATTTCCATCACGATATATGCGCTGGCATCCGCATCGCCGTGGATAACGTTGATACTCATGAAATGCATGAATTCGGCCTCGTCCAGGCGGTCGCGCGTGGCGGCGCGTACCGGATTGCCGATGCCATCCAAATAGTCCTCGACCGCGCCCGCGAGCGCGTTGTCGAACGGAATTACCACCGTCAGCATGGAATGGATCATGGCTTTCCCTTCTGATCCGACAGGCTCGTCCGGTCGCGCTACGGATCGAACTCCACAATCAAATGCTCCGGGAATGGGCCGAGCATTTGCAGCTTCCCTTCCTTGCCTTTGGCCCGGCGCAAGCCGTTCTTGACCAGCAAGGCCTTCAAGGTTTGGGTGATCTGCGCCGCGGCGATAAAGTAGCCGGTACACCAGTGCAGCCCGCTGCCGAACAGCATGTAGTCGGTCGCTGGCCGGTCCGAGTCGAACTTGAAAGGCGCCTTGACCCGGCGAGCGTCGAACATCGCTGAAAACGTGCCGGCGAGTATCGGCGTTCCGGCGCGGACACGTTTTGCCCGTAACGAGCCTTCGGCGATGGTGTAATCCTGGGCGCAAAACCGGAATGGTCCCGGATTCAGCGGTTTGAAGCGCATCACCTCAAACAGGCATCTCTTGAGCAAATCGTCGTCGCCGGCGAGTGCCGCGGCCCGCGCCTGCGCCAGGAAGTCCGGCCGCTCGAAAAGCATGTCCAGCATGTTCCCGGCTGCCATGGTGTTCGTGGGGACGAACCCGGAGATCATGCCGATAAGAATCGTTCGGATAACCTCATCGGTGAATCCATCATGACCGTTGCGTTGCAGATCGATCATTCGCGCCAAAACGGGACCTGTGGCCGGCGTGGTTTTCGCCTCGGCGATCGCTCCGTCGATGAATGGACGCATCAAATCGCCGGCGGCGAGACCCACGCGGCGAAGGGCGGGACTGTCGGTCGGATCGCCAAACATGAAGGTGCTCATGGCGATCGCCCAGTGACCGAAATCCACCTCTTGCTGCGGCGCGATCGGCACGCCGTAATAGTGTTTACAGATCAGCGTCGGAACGCGGGTGATAAAATCCTGGATCGCGTCGAGCCGGCCACCGGAGCGGTTGATGATTTCTGCGGACAAGCGGGCCGCCATCGGGGCCACGACCCGGTGGACATCGTCGCGAGTAAAGACCTGCATGACCTGTTTCTGATAGCGCCAATAATCGGCGCCGGCCTGCATGCCCAAAATAAAGTTCGGACCGCCATTCAGAGCTTTGACCTTGTCGCCCCATGGCACGGGAAAGACCGAGTCATTCCCCAGGACATCCTTCACGTCGTCAAACCGGGTCACCATCACCATCTTGGTGAAGGGGAGAGTAAAGATCGGCCAAAATCGCCGCACCAAGATAAACAAGCGCTGATTGCTGAGCAGACTCAGCAACAGTTTGGTGGCGCCGGTGGTCGATGACCGCAGATCGTTTAGATCGAAAGTGCTCGCGCCTGATAGCCGATCTACTGCCGATTCGCCGATTGCCATCATGGATCCCTCAAGCAATGGCGACGGCGCTCGCGGGCCACTCGAACAGCCGACTGAGAACAAGGCGAAACATTCACCTGCCGCCACCCGTTGGTCAGCACACTTGCAACTTCGCGATTCCTTTAGCCGTGAATTTCGGCCCGTAACGTTTGGGGCATGGCTCCAGAATCAGTAAGCGTGTGGAGGAACGCTTCCGCGCCGCTCAAAGCTGGCGTATCAAAACCTTGGGTGAACGAGTCGTAGACCGGCCGGAGTATTTCGAGCGCCGCCGCGCGGTTGCCTTGGTCGCGCCGCAGACGAGCGAAGCTGGTCGCCGCGCGGAGTTCCCATAGTTTGGCGCGCTGGCGCCGCGACACCGTCAATGCCGCCTCAAAACTATCCGCCGCCGCCGTCGGATTGTTGACGGCGACCAGGAGTTCTCCCCGCACCCGATGCATTTCGGCCTCGTCAACGCGCATCTGCGTTGCCTCGATAAGCTCGGCCACCTCAGTAAGCTGCGCCAATCCTCGTTCCGGCTGTTTCGCCTTGCCGGAGGCATCGGCAAGCCAGATGAGAAAGGTCGGCACGTACAGGACGGTCCCCGTGGCGCGGTAGGCGGCCAAGCCCCGGCTCAGCATGCTGATGCCTTCCCCCTCTTGCCCAAGTGCGGCGAGGCACCGGCCGCGAAAGATCATTCCCAACGCCCGATAATACGAAATCGCGTGTTCGTCAGTGAGAACGGCCAGTTGCTCGACACGCTGCAGCGCCGTTTGGAAAGAGCCGAGCGCCAGTTCGGTAAAGGCCACGCCATTGAGAGCGTGAGCCAGCGTGTACGCGTGGGAAAGCCGGCGTGCCTCGGCCAGCGCATCATCGCGTCGCTTACGGCCTTGATCGAGATAGCCGAGATACAGAAGCGCCCATGACAAATAGACCTCCATCACGACATGGGCGTCATCGACCGTCAGGGCGGTGTAAATTGCGCGATGCGCGGGATCGTAGAGCTCCAGCCCGCGCTCCAGGAAATGCTGGGCCGACGTGAACTCGCCGAGCGGAAAACAGGAAACTCCGCTGAGGCGACACCCCATCAATTTCCAGATCGGATCATTACGCGCTTCGCCGAGCTGCAAAAGCTCCTCGGCGCGCCGGCGCGCCGACGTGAGATCGGCACGCATCAAAGAATATGTCCATTGGCCGTGCAGCGCCGACACAAGCTGCGGCGGATGGTCTAACTGCTCGCAGAGTTCGCGGGCACGGGCAAAAGCGTCGATCGTAACCGGTTCCGTATACCCTTTTGTCGCTATGAGGGATTTGCCGAGCGCAATCTGAAGGTCGAGTTCGTGGCGACGTCGCGCATCGCCTTCCGGAAGGCTTGCGACCAGACCCAGGCCGCGTTGCAGCCGCGCCACCGCCTCTACCATGGCGGACTGCAACAACGCCCGTTGGCCGGCTTTAAGCCAGTATCCGAGAGCCGTCTCCGCCGCGCCCGCCTCGGTAAAATGGTGAGCCAGAAGTTCGGGCTCCGTCGCGGCAACCTCGGGAAATGCCGTTTCCAGCGCCACGGCGATCCTCCGGTGCAGCGATTTGCGGGTCGTCCGCAACAGCGTGGCGTAGGCGGCGTCCTGTATCAGCGCGTGTTTAAATAAGTAGGTCGAATGGGGCAGCACCCCCCCGGGCAAGAGGCCAATTCTGCGCCGATGAGCCGGTTAAGAGCCGTTTGCAATTCGCTGTCGCTCTTTTGCGCCACAGCTGAAAGCAATTCGTAGGAGAAATGGCGCCCGATCGCTGCACCGATCTGCGCGATTTCCTTGGCCGGGCCGGTGCGATCCAGTCGCGCCATCAGCAGCGCGTTCAGAGTGGTGGGGATCGCTGACGCGCGAGGGCCGGCATGACTTATGACTGCATTCGCGACATCGTCGTGTGCCCCCGCTTCAACGATCGCCTTGGTCAACTCCTCCAAGAAAAGCGGGACACCATCGGTGCGTTCGACAATGTCGTCTACGACGTCCTTGGGAAGCACTTTGGCTCCGGCAACCGCCGCAACCACGGCGACGGACTGCGAGTGCGAAAGTTGGCGCAAAGTCAGCGCCGTGGCGTGGGCCTGCTTGAGCCGCTCGGCGCCGAATTCGCGACGGAAAGTAACGATCAGCAGAATCGGCAAATCGGCGATGTGCTTGACGGCCAGATCGAGAAGATCGTGCGAACTGGGATCGATCCAATGCACGTCTTCGAAGACCGCCAGAACAGGACTCTGGCGCGATATGAGGGAGAGTTGTTCCAGCAACACCTCCATAGTCCGTTGCTTGCGCTTCTGCGGCGTAAGCAGAGGCCGCGGATATCTCTCGTCGGCCGGCAGCGAGAGAAGTTCGGCAAGAAGCGCGACGTTCTCTGCGTGTCGCGCCCCCGGCGCGATAGTACGATCGAGTTTTTCCAGTTTCTCCCTCGGGCTGTCGTCACGCGCAAAATCCGCGATGCGTTCCAGCTGCGCAATGCACGGATGGAAGGGCGAGGCTTGTTTGTCGGGAGAACAGAAATAGCGCAAGCGAGCGTGCGGCTCCGCCAATCGCTCCAGCAGTATTGCGGTCAGGTGCGATTTACCGATTCCAGGTTCGCCCGAAAGAAGGACCACCCTCCCCTTACCTTCGCGCGCTTTCCGCCACTCGCCCAGCAACAGTTCGATTTCGTCGTCCCGCCCCACTAACGGAATCAGTTCGCTCTCATGCTGCGCTTCGAATCGGCCTTCGGCCGTGCTCGCATCCAGAACTTCGTACGCCGGCACTGGCTCGGAGAAGCCCTTGAGCATCAACGTGCCCAGATCGCGATATCGGAACAGCCCGCCGGCAAGCCGCCGCGTATCCGACGCGATCACAACTGCGTTCGGCTCCGCCACGGCCAGCAATCGCGCCGCGAGATTAGGCGTCTCGCCGGCAACGTCCTGTTCCGGTGTGCCCCCGGTACCGACAATATCGCCGACGATCACCAGGCCGGTCGCGATACCGATCCGGACCTGCGGCTGGTGACCGTGAAGCGGTGGGAGACGGCCAACAGTATCGACAATTTGCAAGCCGGCGCGGACTGCGCGCTCCGCGTCGCCTTCGCGCGCCTCGGGATAACCAAAGTAAATGAGCGAGCCATCTCCGATGTAGCGAGCGACGAAGCCGCCTGATGCCGCGACGACGTCGGCGATAGCGCGATGGAAGGTGCCGATCACCTCGCGCAGATCCTCGGGATCGAGGCGGGCAGCCAACGCCGTCGAGCCCACGAGATCGCAAAACATGATGGTCAATTGCCGCCGCTCTCCCGCCGTGCTGACCGGGGCAGTGCGGTGCAATGACGTGCCGCCATTCGCCCGAGAGCCGGATGCGGGTTTGTCGTAGAGCTGCAGGCCGCATTCCGAACAGAATTTCGCGCCCGGTGCGTTGGATGTGCCGCAGCATGAACAAACAACCGAGATGGCTGCGCCGCAGGCGGCGCAGACGCCACTCCCGTCATCGGTCTCGGTGCGGCACCTCGGGCACTGCATCGGTCAGCCCTCCAACCCAGCGCGCGGTGATCAGGACAAACCTAGCACTGGAACGCAGAGGTTGTATCGGAATAGTTTGCGTGCAATTCCTTATGAGGTGCGTCAGATTTATTGCTTGCGGATCGGGCATAACCAGACGGTCGCGACTAAGCTATTGATTTTCCTAGAGCCCGACAGACCAATAAGTGTTGTGCTGAATGCAAATTAAGCAAGAATCTTCGGCCGGCCGGTCGCGGCCCGCCTGGCCGGCATGTCGAATCTAGTCTAGCGCATCGCCGCCGGAGCAGCCGCCAAGTCACGCGAGCAAGTCACGCGGGCTTGAAATTCATCGCCACGCCGTTGATGCAATAACGCAAATGCGTCGGCGGCGGCCCATCTTCGAAGACGTGACCGAGATGACTGCCGCAGCGGCTGCAATGCACTTCGGTGCGCACCATGCCGTAGGCGCGGTCGGTCGAGGTCTCCACCGCCCCGGCCTCCGGATCGTTGAAACTCGGCCAGCCGGTGCCGCTCTCGAATTTCTTCTTCGAGGCAAACAGCGCCTGATCGCAGCCGGCGCAGTAAAAGGTGCCGGCCCGTTTCTCGTAATTGAGCGCGCAGCTACCCGGCGGCTCGGTGCCGTGCGCCCGCATGATCTGGAACTGTTCCGGCGAGAGGAGCTTGCGCCACTCCGCGTCGGTATGCGTCACGGGATATTGCTTGCTGTCCATGGCCATGCCGCCCGTCTGATGATGACGATGTGATGACGCTAAGATAGTGACAAACGCCGCCGATAAAAGGCAAGGCGCAATCGCGTGAGGTCGTGGCGGCGAGGCGGGGGGTCCGGCCGGCGCGGAGCCGTCACGGCAGCTTGTCGTAACCTTCACCAAAGCCCTTCAGGCTCATGGGGAAGCCGATGCCTTCTTCGGGAGTCTGGAAGATAATGAAGGTCGAGGTCTGGCCGGTACGCATCTGCTCGATCAGCTTGTCGTCCATGACCACTTCGGCGACGCAACCATTGGGCAGGCAACGCACGAAGCCGGCGCGGCCGACGTCATTGTTGTCGATCTTCAGTCCGAGGCCGGAGGGCAGCAACACTCCGAGCGGCGCCACGACGCGCATCAGGCGGCTCTTCTGGTCGGACGTCTTCAGCACGATCACGGTCAGTCCGACATTCGGCCGGTCCTCCGCCGTGACGCTCTGCATCAGCGCGCATTGCTCGTTCTGCGCGCCGGGCGGCGTGTCGCAGCGGATTTGCCAATCGCCGTGGACCGAGCGGACCGCGCCCTGGGCAACCGCTTGCCCGCCGAACGTCGAAGCCGCCGCAAGCAGGATGGCGGCGGCGCCGAGAGCCGGGGCCAATGGCCGCAGCATCCGCCCGACATCGAAAATGGCCATGATCGTTTCCTCTGACCAGCCGCCTCTGCGCCCCGCCGCCGGCAGGTTTTACGGCACGAATCACCTTCCTGAAGGCCGAGCGTCGCGCGAGCCTGCCTACATGGTGAGCCCGCAGTGTCAAGATCGGATGAAAACCAAGCCATTGTGGCCGGGCGAAGGACGCGCGGCTCGCCGGGCGCGCGGGCTCTGCAGCGCTGTGGAGGGACGCATGCGGGGCGCCCATGAGTGCATTGCGGTAAGGCCGGATTTGTGGTTTGAGGGACTGGGATTCCCCCATCCCGCCAATGCCTGCCAAGGACCAGATCCGCGGCGCAAACCTCACGGCAGCAGGTGGCGTCAGGCCGTCGCGGTTGCGCTGGGATTTGCCGCTCAGAAACGGCAGTCAGGCCATGACCAGACTTGGGAACAGGAGCAGAGATGCAGATGCCGGTGTTCTCGCGCTTGAGCGCATATGCGATGACAGTCGGAGCGTTGCTCGCGAGCACGGGGATGGCGTTGGCCGGCGTCGGGCAACCTTCGCCCTGGCAGCTTGGCCTCCAGGAGGCCGCCTCCCCGGTCATGGTGGACATCATCTCGTTCCATAATTTCCTGCTCTGGGTCATCACGGCAATCACGGTTTTCGTCCTTGTCCTGCTGCTCGTCATCATCATTCGCTTCAATGCGCGCGCCAATCCGACACCGTCCCGCACCACGCACAACGCGGTATTGGAGGTGATGTGGACCATCGTCCCGGTCATCATCCTGGTGGCGATCGCGATCCCGTCGTTCCGGCTCCTGTTCCTGCAGCTCGACGAGCCGACTCCGGACCTCACGGTGAAGGCGACCGGCAAGCAATGGTATTGGAGCTACAACTATCCCGACAACGGCAATTTCGAATTCGATTCGCTGATCGTCGAAGACAAGGATCTAAAGCCCGGCCAGCCGCGTCTTCTCACCGTCGACAATGAAATGGTGGTGCCGGTGAACAAGGTCGTGCACGTGCTGGTGACTGGCGCCGACGTCATCCACTCCTTCGCAGTGCCGTCATTCGGCATCAAGATCGACGCCGTTCCGGGCCGGCTCAACGACACCTGGTTCAAGGCGACCAGCGAAGGTCTGTTCCACGGCCAATGCTCCGAGCTCTGCGGCAAGGATCACGCCTTCATGCCGATCACGGTGCGGGTTGTGAACGACGCCGATTTCGCCGCATGGGTCGCGACGGAAAAAAAGAACGCCGGCCTCGACCGCGCCTCACCGAACGCCGTCGCGGCGGCCGGCGCGCCGGTACACTGACGACGTCACGCCGCTAAGAACACTCGTTAACGTAAGGACCGACAATGGACACGATGGCACACGCGGCACACGGTGACGACAACGGGCATGCCATCCCGCACGGCTGGCGCCGTTATGTCTATTCGACAAACCACAAGGACATCGGCACGATGTACCTGGTGTTCGCGCTGATTGCCGGCGTGATCGGCGGCATCTTCTCGATCCTGATCCGCATCGAGCTGATGTATCCAGGTCTGCAGATTTTCCACGAGACCCACTATTTCGACGTCGTCGTCACCGCCCACGGCCTGATCATGATCTTCTTCATGGTCATGCCGGCGATGATCGGCGGCTTCGGCAACTGGATGGTTCCGCTGATGATCGGCGCGCCGGACATGGCGTTCCCACGCATGAACAACATCTCATTCTGGCTGCTGCCGGCGTCGTTCGCGCTGTTCGTTGCCTCCATGTTCTTCGAAGGCGAGCCGGGCGCCAACGGCGCCGGAACCGGCTGGACGATCTACGCGCCGCTGTCGACCTACGGCCATCCCGGCCCGGCGATGGATTTCGTCATCCTGGCGCTGCATCTCGCTGGCGCGTCGTCGATCCTCGGCGCCATCAACTTCATCACCACGATTTTCAACATGCGCGCGCCCGGCATGACCATGCACAAAATGCCGCTCTTCGTGTGGTCGCAGCTGGTGACGGTGTTCCTGCTGCTGCTGGCGCTGCCGGTTCTCGCCGGCGCCATCACCATGCTACTGACCGACAGGAATTTCGGCACCACCTTCTTCGATCCGCATGGCGGCGGCGATCCGCTCTTGTTCCAGCACCTGTTCTGGTTCTTCGGCCATCCGGAGGTCTACATCCTCATCCTGCCGGGCTTCGGCATGGTCAGCCAGATCGTGGCGACGTTCTCGAAGAAACCGGTATTCGGTTATCTGGGAATGGCCTACGCGATGGTGGCGATCGGCGGCATCGGCTTCGTCGTCTGGGCGCACCACATGTACACGGTCGGCATGTCGGCCAACGTGCAGGCCTATTTCATCGCCGCCACCATGGTGATCGCGGTGCCGACCGGAGTGAAGATTTTCTCCTGGGTCGCCACGATGTGGGGCGGCTCGATCGACTTCAAGACGCCGATGCTGTGGGCGATGGGCTTCATCTTCCTGTTCACCCTCGGCGGCGTCACCGGCGTGGTGCTCGCCAATGCCGGCGTCGACCGCGTGTTGCAGGACACCTATTACGTGGTCGCCCACTTCCACTATGTGCTGTCGCTCGGCGCCGTGTTCGCCATCTTCGGCGGCTGGTATTACTGGTTCCCGAAGATCACCGGCTACATGTACAGCGAGCCCATCGGTAAGCTGCACTTCTGGCTGACCTTCGTCGGTGTCAATCTGGTGTTCTTCCCGCAGCACTTCCTGGGCTTAGCCGGCATGCCGCGCCGCATTGCCGATTATCCCGACGGGTTCTCCGACTGGAATTTCATCTCCTCGATCGGCTCGTACATTTCGGGCGTGGGCGTGCTGGTGTTCCTGTTTGGCGTTGCGCAAGCCTTCATGCGGAAAGTGCCCGCGGGCGCGAACCCGTGGGGCGCCGGCGCCACCACGCTCGAGTGGACGCTGCCGTCGCCGCCGCCTTTCCACCAGTTCGACACCCTGCCGCTGATCCGATGAGCGTTACGCTTTCACGCGCCGAACCGAGTATCGCCGGCGTCGGCGATTACGTCGCTCTGCTGAAGCCGCGCGTGATGTCGCTCGTGGTGTTCACGGCGTTCGTCGGCCTTTTGATTGCGCCCGGCCATCTGCATCCCGTCATCGCCTTCACCGCGCTGCTTTGCATCGCGGTCGGCGCCGGCGCCGCAGGCGCGCTGAACATGTGGTACGACGCCGACATTGACGCGCGCATGACGCGCACAGAGGAGCGGCCGATTCCCGCCGGACGGGTGGCGCCGGGCGAGGCGCTGGCCTTCGGTGTCACGCTCGCTGTCTTCGCGGTGGTGGTGCTCGGCCTTCTCGTCAACGTCGTCGCCGCTGCGTTGCTGGCGTTGACGATCGCGTTCTATGTCTTCGTCTATACGATGTGGCTCAAACGCTCGACGCCGCAGAACATTGTCATCGGTGGCGCCGCGGGCGCGCTACCGCCGGTGATCGGCTGGGCGGCGGCGACCGGCGGCATCGCGATCGAGCCCGTCCTGCTGTTCCTCATCATCTTCTTCTGGACGCCGCCGCACTTCTGGGCGCTCTCGCTCTACCGCACCGAGGATTACGCGCGTGCCGGCGTGCCGATGCTGCCGGTGGTCGCCGGCGAAGCGGAAACGCGCCGCCAGATCCTGCTCTACACCCTGGTTCTGGCGCCGCTCGGCGCCGCGCCCTGGTTTCTCGGCTATACCGGACCGCTCTACGGCGCGGTCGCGGTCGCTGCCGGCGCCGTCATCGTCGCACTGGCGCTGCGGGTCCGCGGCGAACGGAACGGCCATGCGGCGAGCAAGCGAATGTTCGCGTTTTCGATCCTCTATCTGTTTCTGTTGTTTGCCACGCTGCTGGTCGATCGGGTGGCTGGAGGGCTGTCCGGCCATTTCGCCGCATGACGATGAGCCTGAGCATGAATGATGAGAAGCCGGAGACCGGCATCAAGCTCACCGAACAGCAACTGCGCGTGCGGCGCGCGCGTTCGATCGCGATTGCGGTGTCGCTTGGCGTGCTGGTGATCCTGTTCTACATCGTGACGCTGGTGAAGGGCCCGGGCGTCCTCAATCGCCCGCTGTGAATGTTTGGGTTTAAGAACCGCCGATGAGCACCCGGAAGCCTGATCTCCCGTCCGCCCCGCGCCGCGATGTCTTTATCGCGTTTTTGTGCGGCGGGCTGGTTGCGGCGATGGTCGGCCTGTCGTTTGCCGCGGTGCCGTTCTATTCCTGGTTCTGCAGCACCACTGGATACGGCGGCACCACGCAGGTGGCGACGGCGCTGCCCACACACGTTTTCGATCGCACCGTCACGGTGCGCTTCGATTCCAATGTCGCCGCCGGACTGCCGTGGCGGTTCGAGCCCGAGCGCCGGACCGTCGAGGTCAAGCTCGGTGAGGTGGTTACCGTCTACTACAAGGTCACCAACGAAGCCGCGCGGGTGACCGCCGGGCAGGCCGGCTACAATGTCAACCCGCCGACGGTCGGCATCTACTTCGAGAAGATCAACTGCTTCTGCTTCACCGAGCAGACCATGAAGCCGGGCGAGAAACGCGATATGGCGGTTGTTTTCTACGTCGATCCGAAGCTCGCCGAAGATTCCGAGCAGAACGGCGTCAAACTGATTACGCTCTCCTACACTTTCTATCCGGTGCGCGTGCCGGATCAGGCGGCGGCGGAGAGTGCAACGCCGGCAAAGTCCGGCCGTATCTAAAGGCAACGAAAGCGGCGCGTCCGGCACTTCGGTCGCGCCATGGTGGAGATGAAGATGGCCGATGCTGCGCACGCCAAACCGCACCACGATTACCACCTGGTCAATCCGAGCCCGTGGCCGGCGCTCGGCGCGACATCGGCATTCGTCACCGCCTTCGGGCTGATCCTGTGGATGCACCATCTGGCCGCCTACGCGCCGGTCATTCTCGGCATCGGCGGGATCGGTGTCGCCTACACCATGATCGGCTGGTGGCGGGACGTCATCTTCGAGGCCGAGGTCGAGCACGACCATACCCGCGTGGTGCAGATCTCGCACCGTTACGGCATGATCCTGTTCATCGCCTCGGAAGTGATGTTCTTCGTTGCCTGGTTCTGGGCCTACTTCAACACTGCGCTGTTTCCGGACGAGCTGAAGGACGTGGCGCGGGCCGCCTTCACCGGCGGCGTGTGGCCGCCCCACGACATCCATACATTCGACCCCTGGCATCTGCCGCTTCTGAATACGCTGATCCTGCTCACCTCGGGCACGACGGTGACTTGGGCGCATCATTCCCTTCTGGAGAACGACCGCAAAGGCCTCATTTGGGGGCTGGTCTGCACCATCTTGCTCGGCCTCACCTTCACCTGCGTGCAGGCTTACGAGTACGCACACGCGGCGTTCCACTATTCGGGCAACATCTACGGCGCCACGTTCTTCATGGCGACGGGTTTCCACGGCGCCCACGTCATCATCGGCACGATCTTTTTGATCGTGTGTCTGTTCCGAGCGCGGGCCGGCCAGTTCACGCCGACCCAGCACCTCGGCTTCGAGTTCGCTGCCTGGTACTGGCATTTCGTTGACGTGGTGTGGCTGTTCCTGTTCGCCTGCATCTATGTGTGGGGCGCCGGCGTTCCCACGCCCGAATAACGCGCGGCGTATTGCGGGCGTTGACCGCCCGCGATCCGTCATCCTGAGGTGCGAGCCAACGGGTCCGGCCCGAAGTGGCCGGCCCGATGACAAACGACGCGAGCCTCGAAGGATGAACGGCCGCGGCGCCGAGGCCGCGCCCTTCGAGGCTCGGCGCTGGACGCCGGGCACCTCAGGGTGGCGGGAAGGCCATGACCGAAAAGACGATTGACACGCTTTCAGGATCGATCCTCGCCGGCTTGTCGTGTGCATGCCCACGCTGCGGCGAGGGCAAATTGTTCCAGGGATTCGTGACATTGCGGCCACGTTGCGGGAATTGCGGGCTCGATTACAGCTTCGCCGATTCCGGCGACGGACCGGCGGTCTTCATCATGTTCCTCGCCGGCTTCATTGTCGTCTTCGCCGCGCTCATCACCGAGGTCTTGTATAAACCTCCGTTCTGGCTGCACGCGGTGTTGTGGCTGCCGCTTATTCTTATCGTGACGCTCGGACCGATGCGCCCGATGAAGGGGCTGATGATCGCGTTGCAGTATCATCACAAGGCCGCCGAAGGGCGTTTCGGCGGACGCGAGCCTTGAACGCGCCGGCAAAGCCGCGGTCGTGGCGCGGTCTGTTTGTTCCGGCGCTGCTCGCGTTTGCCGTCCTCATCGCACTCGGCACCTGGCAAATTCAGCGCAAGAGCTGGAAAGAGGGCCTGATCGCGGCGCTGACCGTGCGGCTTGAGGCGTCGCCGTCGGCGCCGCCGGCCCCCGGCTTCTGGGCGAACCTCGACCAGACCGGCGACGAATATCGCCGCGTCACATTCAGCGCCACCTTCGATCACGGCAAGGAAGCGCTGGTATACGCGGCGGCTTCGGCGTTCCGCCCCGATGTCACCGGCCGCGGCTATTGGGTTTTTACTCCGGCCCGGCTCGCCGACGGATCGTTTGTCATCGTCAACCGCGGCTTCGTTCCGGACGCGCGCAAGGACGCAGCGTCACGGGCCAGCGGCCAGGTTGCAGGACCCGTGGAGATCGTCGGCGCGATCCGCTGGCCGGACCCGCGCAACTGGCTCTCTCCCGCCGACGATCCTGCGCATAACCTGTGGTTCGTCCGCGATCCAAAAGCGATCGCCGCCGCTAAAGGTGCAAACCCGGTAGCGCCATTCTATGTCGAGCAAGAATCCCCGGCGCCGCCGGGTGGTCTGCCGCAGCCGGGCAAGCTTGTGGTCAATCTGCCCAACAACCATCTGGGATACGCCGTGACCTGGTACGGGTTGGCGCTGGTTTTGGTCGTGGTGTTTGTCCTCTGGGCGCGCGGTTCGCGACGCGTTCAACAGACCAAGGATGTTTGCTCATAAAGGGCAGGGCATGTGCGCTTTCGGGAGTAAGAGCGGAACTCGCAAATTGAAGCCGCCCTGTCCGCGTCTGACCTAGGCTGTGTAAAAACTCGAAAAACTGAGAAGCGACGAGAATGACTTTTCTCAATTCAGCCAAAATCAAACGCGCTCGCCAATCTTCGAGCACCTAAACGCGACTTGGAAGAAGATTTATTCTATCGTCGTCGCGCGTCGCCGCGTTTTTACACAGCCAAGACCCTGAGCGGACTCTCTTGGCCTTTGCACCTTGGCAGTTGACCGAATAGCTCAACGTGATCCCGCTGAAATAACCGGTCAGATGCCCGTCGGCGCTATTCAATGATTTTCGCGCCTTGTAGACCGGCAATGTCGACGTTCATTCCGAGCGCCTTAGCAGGATTGATGACAATCTGCTTGTTGCCGTAGCGCTCGACGGCCAAATCACCAGGCTTCGCTCCCTTCAAGATACGATCGACATAGGTCGCGGAGCGCATGAGCCAAGGGCCAAAAATGGCTTGGGGCTACGGCGGTCTCTCACACAATCGGCGTCACGAAATGGCAAATGGGAATAGGTGACGGCGGAAACTCTGAAAGTCTGTCAACTTTAGTCTACCTCAACCGTTGAGACTCGTTCGCGGATCGTAGTCCCGGAACGTCTCTTGTTGGCCGATTTTGTTGTGAAAGTCGCCGGTGGGCGTGGGTGCGGATCGCATGAGCGTATTTCTCGTCCTGCTGCGGTTAGAACGCGGCATTTACGCTTCG